>Ga0134092_1000086_pt1 | contig 91494 bp, 84 predicted proteins | sample 3_6taG_FD_94454 | JGI IMG/M metagenome (GOLD analysis project Ga0134092, IMG submission 94454) | Switchgrass degrading microbial communities from high solid loading bioreactors in New Hampshire, USA - 3_6_20_6_A3 metaG | ecosystem: Engineered > Bioreactor > Semi-continuous > Anaerobic >... | reverse complement strand
TGATTCTACTTGCTGCATAGCGCATGCTGATGGTGAAGAATGTCGTAAAGCCGTATGAGGGAAAACCTCACGTACGGTTTGATGAGGGGAAAGTGGGGTATCAGCCCCACTGACCTACTCTATTCCATATTACCTGCATAACTATAAGGCATAACGGAGGCATCCATGTACAAGTATCTGCAGGTGGGCAAAATAGTCAATACCCATGGAGTAAGGGGCGAAGTGAAGATGATGCCGCTTACCGATGATCCATCCCGTTTTGACGACCTGGAATGGGTCTTTGTTGATTACAAGGGTACGATGACCAGGTATGACATCCAGTCCGTAAAATATTTCAAGGGAATGGTGATCATCAAGTTTGCCGGCATCGACGATCCGGAAACCGCTGCTGCGCTGAAGGGCTGTTATGCACTGGTTGACAGGGAAAATGCCGTCAGGCTGCCCGAAGGTACATATTTCATCTGCGACATCATCGGGTGCAGCGTATACGATGAGAATGGCAGGCTTCTCGGGCAGGTGCGGGATGTGCTGCAGACCGGAAGCAATGACGTATACGTGGTCAGGAACGATTCCGGCAGGGAGGTGCTCATCCCCGCGCTCAGGAGTGTCGTAAGGAATGTGCAGCCTGAGCAGAAGAGGATAGATGTCATTATTCCGAAAGGACTGTTAGATGATGAGGTTTGACATACTGACCATTTTTCCTGATATATTCGATGTTGTTCTCGGGAGCAGCATTATAGGCCGTGCCCGGGAAAAGGGCCTGATCACCGTCAATACATGGAACATCCGGGACTATACGAAGGACAAGCACAAGAAAACGGACGATTATCCATATGGCGGCGGCAGCGGGCTCGTAATGATGGCCCAGCCCATATATGACGCTTATGAAGCTGTGGTCAGGGATCTCGACTATAAGCCCCATTTCATATACATGAGCCCGCAGGGGAAACTGCTCGATCAGAAACTGGTTGAGCAGCTTGCCGAACGCAGGCACATAATACTGTTATGCGGACATTACGAGGGAGTTGACGAAAGGGTACTGGAGAAACTGGTCGACGAGGAGATATCTATCGGAGACTATGTGCTCACGGGGGGAGAACTCCCGGCAATGGTGCTGATAGATGCAGTCAGCAGGGCAATACCCGGCGTGCTGTCCAACGAGGATTCATATGCCGATGAATCCCATAAAAACGGCCTGTTGGAGTATCCACAATACACAAGGCCATATGATTTCATGGGGATGAAAGTTCCTGACATACTGTTGTCAGGACATCATGCCAACATTGAAAAGTGGAGAAGAAAGCAGTCACTAATCAGGACAAGGGACAAGAGGCCGGATCTTTTCGAAAAACTCGAACTGTCCGAGGAGGATAAAAAACTGCTGGCTGAAGATACTTAAAATGTATTTACAAATACTGCTTTTATGTGCTATAATATCACGCGTGTGTATTACGGGCGGTCCGCTGATGCTTAGGCATTCATGAACGTCCTGGCAAGAGAGGAGGGGCATTGATGGATATAATCAGAACACTGGAGCAGGAACAGTTGAGGACCGATCTGCCTGCTGTCAGCATCGGTGACCATGTCAGAGTGCATCTGAAGGTCAAGGAAGGCAACAGGGAGAGGATCCAGGTATTCGAAGGAACTGTGATCGCAAAGAGAGGCTCCGGTCTCAAGGAAACCTTCACTGTAAGAAGAGTGTCCTATGGAGTCGGTGTGGAAAGGGTCATACCGTTCCATTCGCCGAAGATCGACAAGATCGAGATCGTCAGGAAAGGTAAAATCAGAAGGGCCAAGCTTTACTACCTGCGTGAAAGAGTCGGTAAAGCTGCAAAGGTCAAGGAAAGACTTGAAGCAAGAGAATGAAATGTATAAAGGGGACCAAAGGTCCCTTTTGTATTTTTGTCATAATTTCAGGATCTGAACGAAAGAGGAACGTTTGATATGAACATACAATGGTTTCCCGGTCATATGGCGAAGACCAGACGCCTTCTGGCGGAAAACCTGAAGCTTGTGGACGTGGTCATAGAACTGCTTGACGCCAGGATACCCGCGAGCAGCAAAAACCCTGAAATCGACAGGATAGTTGGAAACAAGCCAAGGCTCATAGTACTGAACAAATCGGATCTGGCTGACAGCGGGATATCGAAGCAATGGGCGGACTGGTACAAAAGGCGTGGGATCCCGGTGATTTTCGCCGACTCGGTAAGAGGCACCGGGCTCAACACACTGATAAACCAGCTTAAATACCTGATGAGGGAAAGATTTGAAAGGGACAGGCAGAAAGGCCGCCGTTTCAGGACCATCAAAACGATGGTGGTCGGCATCCCGAATGTCGGCAAATCCACATTTATCAACAAGATCGCAGGCAGGGCAGTCGCAGCTACGGGAGACAGGCCCGGTGTCACAAGGGGGAAGCAGTGGATCAGGCTGCATCCTGAAGTAGACCTGCTGGATACTCCCGGTATACTGTGGCCCAAATTCGAAGACAGGGAAACTGCATTGAACCTGGCCTTTACCGGTGCTATCAGGGACGAGATACTGGATGTGGTGGAATTGGCGGCGGCACTTGCAGAGAGACTATCGGCCGAATATCCGGAACTGTTTTTCGGCCGGTACAGGCTGCAGGATGCGGAAGGGATGAGCGGCCCTGAACTGCTGGAAGCAGCGGCGAGAAAAAGGGGATGCTTCCTGCCCGGCGGTGTGATCGATATGAAAAGGATAGCCGATATTATACTGGATGAATTCCGCGGAGGTAAAATAGGCGCAATTACACTTGAGAAACCTGTGTGGGATGAGACGGAGGATAAAAATGAGACAGGAGATAAAGACGGCGCAGTCAGCGAACGACAGGATACTGCAGAGCGGCAGAATGATGCCTGAGGACGGGATACAGCAGGCATGCAGCAAAAAAGAGCTGCAGCGGCTCAATGAAATGTACGCGTATGAAAAAGAAGCTTTCGAGCGTGGGTACGATACGGTTGCAGGGCTGGACGAAGCAGGCAGAGGGCCGCTGGCCGGCCCTGTGGTGGCAGCATGCGTCATACTGCCGAAATACTGCTTCATAGAAGGTATCAACGATTCGAAAAAGCTTAGCCCGGCCAAAAGGGAAAAGCTCTATGACATCATCATGGAAAAAGCCATATCGGTTGGTATCGGAATAGTCGACGAAAAGACGATAGATGAAGTTAACATACTCAATGCCACCAAAATGGCGATGAAGATGGCGGTGGAACGCGTCAGCCCGGGGCCAGGGCTGTTACTTATCGACGCCATGGAACTCGACGGTATCGACATACCACAGAAGGCGATAGTAAAGGGAGACACGCTCAGCATTTCCATCGCGGCGGCATCCATCGTCGCCAAAGTGACAAGGGACCGCCTGATCATCGAAGCTGACAAAAAGTACCCCCTCTATGGCTTCAGCAAACATAAGGGCTACGGGACCAGGGAGCATATCGATGCTATAAAGAAATACGGCATTTGTCCGATACATAGAGTGAGCTTCACGAAAAACTTCACGGTGTGAAATACGCCCAGGTTTATACTGAGGAGTCCGTTATGCGAATAGAAAGCCATGGAGTCATTCCTGCAGGGATCAGCGGCATGACAGGCGACCTGGTGAGCCGTCTCGAAAAAGGAGACGTAATTCGGGCAAAAGTGCTCGAAACATCACCAGGCGAAGTAGCCCTGAGGCTTTCCGACGGTACGGTCCTGAAAGCTGCGACTGTCAGCGAACCTGAGTTCAAAGCCGGAGACATGGTAACACTGAGCGTTAAAGCAAGGACCGAAACCCGGATCATACTTGAAATCGCAAGCGACCAGTCATCGGACGGCAGGACAGGAAGCAGCAGGCTCCTGAAGCTTCTTGGATCCCTCGGCATGAAACCGGACAAAACAAACCTTGAACTGGCTTCTGAGTTTCTGAAATTCAAAACCAGGCCGACTACTGAAGATCTTTTGAAATCTCTGGAACTTCTGAGAGAATCGGCAGCGTTAGATCCGGAAAAAGCGGCGTTCATCGTATCGAAGCAAATTGATTTGTCCCTGTTTGACCGCGAGATGCTTGCGAGATTCCTGGACGGGGAACTGAAACTGGGGCAGCTGCTCGAGACGCTCGCAGAGGCGATCGACCTGACGGCACCGGAACGCGGATCATCAGATGATGCAGACGTTCAGATGCCTGGCCGTACATATGATCCTGCTTCAGGTACCGGCGGTGAAAATGCGGCATCCGGCCATTCCGGCCCTGAAACCCCGGATATGCCTCCTTCACTTGAAACACAATTATCACATGTTAATTTCCGGAATCCCCGAAACGGCCATACCGGCGCAGCAGATTTGCAAGGCAAAGACCCATCAGCCCTGCCTGGTTCAGGTGCTTCAGGTGACGCGGCGCCATCCGGCGAACAGGCTGCTGCCGGTAGATCCTATGATCCCACTGCCGCGAATCCGATGGATCTTCCTCATGACTCCGGTGATTTTTCCGCACCCGTTTCAGGGAATGTTCATGTACAGGTTACGGGAGAAGTTCCGGAAGCTCCTGAAGAAGTCATCAATCCATATCTGCCGGGAACTGAAAGCGGATCTGATACAACTTCCGTGGGAACTGACGGGAATGCTTCCGCTAAATCCGCAGGGGCAGAGGTCATGCGCGCTGACAGCAATAAACCCGGATCTCCCGGCAATGCTGACACATCTGCGGAAAGGCTCAAAGGGCTCATTAATGATCTGTTCGTGAAGATAGACAGAAAGCTTTCGGCAAATGACATTGACACGGACAGGATGAAGGAAAGGATAACAAATCTGTTTGCCGAAGCGGAGAATTTCCTGCATTCATCCCAGGCGGCGGTTTCAGATGCTGCCGCAAATGTATCGCGTTCCCTGGCGCTGATTGGGGAGACCGTAAAAATAATGGACCTTCTGAATTCATTCCACATACTGTATTGGCAGATTCCCGTAAACCTGGGCGGGAACAAGGAAACGGCCGAGCTTTACGTGATGAAACGCAGGCAGAACAGAAAAAGGATCGATCCCCACGATACGGCCATATTCCTGTCCCTCGACACTCAGAACATGGGAAGGGTCGAAGCCCTGCTTGATGTTAAGGGCAATGGAATAAGCATGGATCTCAGGACCGAAAGCAGCGGCGTCAGCGATTTCATCAGAAGCAATATCAACAGCCTGTATTCAGGTATCAGCGAGTGCGGCTACAGGCTTGTGAACGTGACCTACTCGGTCACCGGTGCGCCTGCTGACCTGGCTGAACAGGAAAAGTTGCTTCTGGCAAAGGCAAATCGCAGCCATACGAAGATAGACTACCGTATATGACCGGCAAATTACCGAACACAACGGAAGGCAAGGGCAATGAAAGAAGAAAGGAAAAGGAAAATCAAAGAGGCTGCTGCATTGAGATATACCCCTGAAAAAGATGCCCCGGAGATCATAGCCCTCGGGAAAGGGGCAGCAGCCGAAAAAATAGTTGAAAAGGCTAAAGAAAGCGGCGTGCCTGTCCATGAGGATGCTGAACTGGCGCATGCATTGAACATGCTCAGCATAGGCGATGAGATACCGCCTGAACTGTATGAAGTAGTGGCGAAAATACTGGTGTTTGTCGGCGACATTGACGGGAAATACCCGAAACCGCCTGCTTATGAGGCGAGAAAATCAATTGGGGAGAAGAGATGAACAGGCATCAGCTCGGCAAAACAGGCGAACAGATCGCTGCCGACTATCTTTCACGAAACGGATATACCATCCTTGAAAAGAATTTCAGGTCGGGAAAATACGGCGAAATCGACATCATTGCAGAGGATGGTCCTTGCATCTGCTTCATAGAAGTAAAGACAAGGACGTCCGACATTTTCGGCGCACCTTCCGAAGCTGTGGACCGGAACAAGATGCGGAAAATAAGGTCGCTGGCCCTGATATACCTGAAACAGAAAAGACTTGGCGAAAGGGAAATCCGGTTCGACGTGGTCGAAATCACAGCAAGGCGTGCAGGATCCGGCATCGTACCGGAAAATATCAATCTTATCAGAGGTGCTTTCTGATGCTGATAGTGGATACACATTGCGATACGGCATTATCAGTATATAATTGCGGCGGAAATGGCGGGGACCTGTATGAAAACGGGTTCCACCTCGACATCAGGAGGCTGATGGCGACCGGCCCTCGGGTACAGTTTTTCGCGGCATTCGCTGATCCGAAAAAGTACAGGTGCGACACCCTTTCAAAGGTGCTGTCCGTACTGGACGTGGTTTATGACGCGCAGGAAAAATACGGAGATGTATTCACCGTATGCAAAAGCGCAGATGAAATAGACCAGGCTGTTTCATGCGGCAAAACTGCAGCTGTGCTTTCGGTGGAGGGAGGAGAGTGCCTCAACGGCGAACTGTCTGTATTGCGGCAGTTGTACAGGCTTGGCGTCAGGAGCATGCTCCTTGCCTGGAACTACCGGAACGAACTGGCCGACGGGGCAGAGGAAGAACCCGGCGCCGGGCTGACTTCGTTCGGAAGGCAGGTCGTGGCTGAAATGAACCGCCTTGGAATGATAGTGGACGTTTCACACCTCTGCGAAGCCAGCTTCGATGATGTGATGTCAGTGACGACAAAGCCGGTCATAGCTTCCCATTCCAATGCGATGGCTGTCTGCAGGAACTGCAGGAATCTCACCGACAGGCAGCTGTCGGACATCAGGGCCAACGGCGGTGTTGTCGGCATCAATTTTTACCCATATTTCCTCAACAATACCGACAGGGCTGATATTGACGATGTTGTAAGGCATATCGAACATATCTGTTCTGTCACCGGAGAAGACCATATCGGCATCGGCGCCGATTTCGACGGCATAGAATGCACCCCTTCCGGGCTCGAAGGGACGGAAAGGATCCCGGCCCTCTTCGAGCGCCTGCTTCAGCTTAACTATTCCGAGTCATTCATCAGTAAGCTGGCAGGTCTCAACTTCATGAGAGTCATAAGGCAGGTCCTGGGATGATGCTTTTCCGACAGATATTTTTCTGATAAAAAAGGCAGACATCGGCATTTCTGCTTTTTTTATATCGCGGATATGAAACCCGGATCGATCCATCCTGCAAATACATTCACACATCACGCTTAAAACAAATAGAATATGAAATATATCAACATGGGAGTTGCAAAATTCAGGTAAATATAATAAAATATCAGCAATGTATTTGCATGGAGGGACATAAAGCATGGACATTGCGAAACTCAGCAGAGAAGAACTGGAAAAAAGGCTCTCGGAATTAAAAAAGGAATACGAAGGATTCAGGGCAAAAGGCCTGAAACTGGATATGTCAAGAGGTAAGCCATGTAAGGAGCAGCTTGATCTATCTGTCGAGATGCTTGCATATCCTTACAGGGACAAAAACTTTAAAACTGATTCATGCGCAGATGTACGCAATTACGGACTGGTAGACGGTTTGCCCGAAGCGAAGGAACTGTTCGCCAGGATGCTGGAGGTAAGTGCAGGCGAGATTATAGTCGGCAACAACTCAAGCCTGAGCATGATGTATGATTCTATCAGCCGGGCCATGACATTTGGTGTTTACGGAAGCCCGGAGCCCTGGGGCAGGCTGCCGAAAGTGAAGTTCCTCTGCCCGAGTCCCGGCTATGACAGGCATTTCGCCATCTGTGAACTCTTCGGCATCGAAATGATAACGATAGATATGAAAGATGACGGCCCCGATATGGACACTGTAGAGAGACTTGTGGCTGAAGACGACTCCATAAAGGGGATATGGTGCACACCCAAATACAGCAATCCTACAGGCATCACGTATTCTGACGGGGTGGTGGACAGGCTTGCATCGATGCGTACAGCGGCTGAAGACTTCAGGATATTCTGGGACAATGCATATGTGGTCCACCATCTGACAGAGAAGCCTGACAGGCTGAAAAACATACTGGAGGCATGCAAAAAAGCAGGAAACCCTGACAGAGTGTTCATTTTTGCATCGACATCGAAGATCACTTTCCCGGGTTCCGGGGTAGCTGTGATGGCGGCAAGTGAAAATAACATAAACCTGATCAGGAAGCAGCTTGGCATAAGGACCATTGGTCCGGACAAAATAAACCAGCTGAGGCATGTGCTGTTCTTCAGGGACCTTGCCGGAATCGAAGAGCATATGAAAAAGCATGCTGCCATACTGAAGCCCAAGTTCGATATGGTCGACAGTATACTTGAATCCCGGCTTGGCGGTAAAAACATAGCAAGCTGGAGCAAGCCCAACGGGGGATATTTCATCAGCTTCGACACCATGCCCGGCTGCGCGTCTGCCGTTGTAAAGATGGCAGGGGAGGCGGGGGTAGTGTTTACTCCTGCAGGTGCGACCTACCCGTACGGCAAGGATCCGCAGGACCGCAACATCAGGATCGCTCCGACACTGCCGCCGGTCGAGGAACTCAGGACGGCAATGGAACTGCTCTGCATATGCGTTGAACTCGTATCGATCCAAAAACTGCTTGCAGCATGAGCGTTCAGTCTCGGAAGGCTTTACAGGCATATGCTGTTATCCCTGCAGCAATTGTGACATGTTGCAGCCTAAAACTTGCATTGGTCGGCAAACAATATTATAATTCAATAAGTGGTGCATTCTTGCAATGATACCATGCAAATCTCATATCTCATAAGTATCTGGCGGGACCCCGATTGTTGTCCCGCGATTTTTTTTGCAGCCAGTTTCCATTGCTTCCTGTGCGGGAGACCCTTGGCTAAATGTACTGAAAAATATCCTGTAAAATCATACAGTTTTACGTTGAAATGAGCCAAAAAATCAGATAGAATTAGTAATGATGTAATTATGTGTTGCTATGTTTACTAATCCGGAGGGTCTCAATGATAAACAAATACAGCAATGTGCCTTTGTATTCCCAGTTAAAGCAGCTCATTATAGAGAAGATTGAATCAGGGGATTACCCTGTCGAATCCAGGATCCCATCCGAACAGGAGCTCTGTGAGCTGTACGGGATAAGCAGGCCGACGGTCAGGCAGGCGATCAACGAGCTCACCAACAACGGCTACCTGTACAAGGAAAAGGGCAAGGGAACATTTGTAGCGAAACCGAAGACGAAAGTCGATATCAAAAACTACACCGGGTTTACCGATTCCATCCTGGACAGCCATGATCCCAGTCAGCATGACATAATATCATTACGTGCTGTCAGGTTGAATGACTTACCATTCCTGAAGGATATATTCGCCATACAGAGCCAGTCGGCAGGTACCGAGATCGCCGAGATAAAGTACGTCACATCCGACGGGAAAAATGTCCTTTCATATAATACATCCTATATCCCGCTGGCATTGTTCCCGGACCTGCTTGAGGACATAAAGGACAGGAAGCCTTCCTATGATATATTGAAGGGGAAATATCCCCTTATCCCGGTAAGGTCGAAAAGCAAGCTGGAAATCGTGTTCACGGACCAGACGGACGCCCAGTACCTGCAGGTACAGCCAGGACTTCCCGTGATCAGCATAACCAATATCCTTTATTCAAAAAGCGGACAGCCGGTGGAATATATAACGGCAAAATACCGGACAGATAAGTGCCAGCTTGTATTCGAGCATAACAAATAAAACAGTATGTATATCTTTCGATATCATATATGTCACAAAAATATGTCAAATGTAATATTTGACATATTTTTTTAATATAAAATGGCCGTTATTCATGATAGAATGTTGCATGGACAAAAACACCATGGACAAAAACACAATGAGAATGTCTGCCATCCGGCAGAAAGATTTACAAAGGAAAGTGATATGAAGTGAAGTATGCAGCAGCATTCGCGCTTGCTTTCATATGTGTGTACGTGCTGATACCGCCGCTGAGGAAGCTGGCACTTACAATAGGTTTTGTTGACGTACCGACAGAAAGGAAGATCCATACAGAGCCGGTTCCGCATCTTGCAAGCATTGGCATTTTTACAGGTTTCATATCAGCATACCTGCTGTTTTCAGGCGGTGCAGGCAGGCGCGATATCGGTTTCATGGCAGGAGCGTTGATGGTCCTTGCCATAGGCATCGTAGATGACTGGTACAAAACCCACGGGAAGGATTTCCCGGCTCTGCCAAAAGCGGCAGTACAGGTTGCGGCAGCTGTAACAGCATATTTATCGGGATTCGTATTCACAGGCTTCACGAATCCGTTCGATCACGGCAAATATGTAATGCTGCCGGTGTGGCTTCAGGCCGTACTGACTGTCACATGGATCTTTGGAGTCATTACCGTGATAAATTTCTCAGACGGACTGGACGGACTGGCCGGAAGCCTCTCGACCATTTCGGCGATGACTCTTTTCATTGTAGCTCTGGCCAAAGGGCAGACAAGGTCTGCGCTGATGTCGATAATACTTGTCGGGGTCGCTGTCGGCTATCTGAAATACAACAAGCCGCCTGCCAGGATATACATGGGCGACGCAGGCGCAGGTTTCATGGGTTATGTACTTGCGGTTATCGCTCTTGACGGCGCATTCAAACAGGCGACCGTTCTGTCGCTGTTTGTGCCGATACTTGCCCTGGGCGTGCCCATTTTTGATAACCTGTTTGTTGTAGCAAAGAGGCTCGTGGACGGAAAGCCGTTTTACAAGCCGGACAGGAGCCAGGTGCACTACAGGCTGCTTTCTGCCGGACTTAGCCCAAAGCAGGTCGTTATGGTCCTGTGCCTTGTAAACGTTTGCCTTTGCCTGACATCGATAATAATACTGCTGCTGAGAGTCTGACGGCGATACGGCAGGCGCAGCAGGTTAACTTACTACAGAGGTTACAAATGAAGTTAAAGAGAACAGGTTTTCAAAGGAAAGTCTTCTCTCGATTTATTGAAAGCGTGAAAAAGTATGAGAAGATTTATTCTAATTCTGCTTCTATTCATATTTATAGTTGCGTTGTTTATATTCTGTAACAGTAATTCTGTAAATAAGGCAAAAGAAATTGATGCAATCCTGGTAATCAGACAATCGGACAAGAAAGAGTGGACGCTTTCAGACAAAGATGCAATAGACAAATTCGTAAAAGCACTGAACGAAACTTTTAACGGGTTCCCTTTAAAACTGCATTTATCGGTTTTTGACAGGGCCAGAAAATAAAGATTAGATATACTTTTTTATTATCTGGTTATTCCGCTCCTTTAGGCATTATAATCAAAATGTATTGGATATCCGGTACAATGCGGCTTCCGGAGCCGACTTTCATGAGAAAGGGGTGGTCTGGTTGAAGATCGTAACGGAGGTGGCCGTCGCCTGACGGCACATAGAAAGGCCTGCGGGGTTTTGGACCTGCAGGCCTTATAATTTACCACGACATTATGGCTGAATCAGACCAAAAGCCGTTTTTTCAGTATGATTTAACAGGAATGAATCCTGTTGACATGGATGCAATGTTATTATTCTGAAAAAACATGAAAGGGGAAACAGGAATGAGGTTTATCGGAAACATTTTATGGCTGCTGTTCGGAGGAATTATAATGTCTTTGCTTTGGGCAGTATCTGGTTTTGTCCTTTGCATTACCATAATAGGTATACCGTTCGGACTGCAGTGCTTTAAAATTGCAGGGTTCGTACTGTGGCCGTTTGGCAGGCAGATCCTTTACGGTGATTTCGGCGCAGGCAGCCTGTTACTGAATATTCTGTGGCTGGTAGTTTTCGGCCTGGAATTTGCAATAGCACATATTGTAATAGGATTGGTTTACTGCATCTCCATAATAGGGATACCGTTCGGCATGCAGCATTTCAAACTTGCAAAACTCGGACTGATTCCGTTTGGGGCACAAATACGCTGAAAATGAAATATTCGCATGGGGAGGCATCGATTTTCCGTTATCAATAATTACACGAAATATAAATTTCGCGTAATAGAGGGGAGCGTTCCAGCGGGCCGATATCATGCTATAATATTGATATATCAGGCTTTTAATTTTATAATGGTTACAGACCTGCTGTGATATCATTCGTCTGGAGCGTTTTATTCTGATTAAAATGATATAAACTGTTAGCGAGGTCATGCAAATGAAAAATATAAACGATTATGAGATTCCTCCCGTGCTTATGGATTTCCTCAGTTATATGCAAACAATACGCGGACGTTCTGCAAACACTGTCCAGGTCTACTTTTACGACCTGAGAGTTTTCTTCCGCTTTATGAAACTCCGCAGGAACCTGGCCGATAAAAATACTCCTTTTGAAGAAATTCCTATCAATGATATCGATATCGATTTCATAAGGACAATAACGCTAAGCGATCTTTATGCATTCATGGCTTTCGTAAGCAATGACCGTGACAATTCTTCATACGCAAGGGCCCGTAAAGTCTCCAGCCTTAAATCTTTTTTCAAATATCTTACATTTAAGGCAAAACTTTTAGATTCTGACCCTTCGGCAGAACTGGAATCGCCTAAACTGATGAAACGTCTTCCCAGGTACCTTAACATAGATGAAAGCAAGCAATTGCTCACCTCAGTTGACGGAAAGTTTTCAGAGCGCGATTATGCTATACTTACGCTGTTCCTCAACTGCGGTCTTCGTCTGTCCGAACTGGTTGGCATAAACATAAGCAATATAAAGGGTTCGGTGCTCACCGTCATCGGAAAAGGCAACAAGGAACGCAGCATTCCTCTCAACCAGGCCTGTATCAAGGCTATTGAGGACTATCTCAAAGTCAGGCCTGTCGACGGCGTCAGGGACAGGAATGCATTGTTCCTGAGCAGCCGCAAGCGGCGGATCAGCAAGGAAACAGTCCAAAAAATCGTCAAGAAGTACATAATCGCAGCCGGGCTTGATCCTGAACGGTACTCCACTCATAAGCTGCGTCATACTGCAGCCACGCTTATGTATAAATACGGAAATGTAGATATAAGATCGCTCCAGGAACTGCTTGGACATGTGAGCATTTCCACCACACAGATATATACGCATCTGGACAGCAGCCAGCTGAGGACAGCCGTTGAAAGCAATCCTCTTGCCGATTTCAGCCGGGATGATAACAAATAGATGATATAAAATAAAGGTTTACTTAATGTGACCGGTTTATTATAATTATATAATTGTGTGGAACCGAGCGCTTAGAAATCCAGTCTCATTTGTAGACGCTGAGCGTAACTATATAAAGCAATATAACGCATAGATGGATGAGGTCATTATAGATGGAATCAAGAAAGTTTTATTTCATACTGACGATAGTTGCAGCGGTTGTTTTGTTCGTTTTTGGTTCCGGAATGCTGTACTACATCAACACCAATTTTGATACCATAATAAGCAGTGATGTTTTTGCATCCGGAGACAATGAAAACGACATTGCCACTATTATTAACCCCCTCGTACAGAAAAAGGAGCCTTTCAATATCCTGCTGCTGGGCGGCGACAAGGTCGGCCACCTGACAGATACGATGATGCTTGCCAATTTCGATCCGGAGACTTGCAAGGTAAACATTATGTCGATACCCAGGGATACCAGGGTCTATATCAATAACAAGGAAAGGAAGATCAACTATGCCTTCCCCGCCGGAGGTATAGAACTTGCCGCCAAGACCGTGTCCGAACTGCTGGATGTAAATATAAAGTATTATGCGTTCGTCGATACGTCGGCCTTCAGGAAGATAATCGACCTCCTGGACGGTGTCGATTATTATGTACCTGTAGATATGGATTATGACGACCCGGTGCAGAACCTCCACATCCATCTCAAAAAAGGACAGCAAAGGCTTGACGGCGCAAAGGCCGAGCAATACGTAAGATTCCGCAAGCCCAACAAGTGGAACAAGGAGATAAGGAAATACTACGACGGCAGCGACCTCAAGAGAAACGAGGCCCAGCAGCAGTTCCTGAAGGAACTGATGAGGCAGAAGCTGACGATACAGTATCTGCCGAAGCTCACCAGTGTCATAAACACCATGTTCGAACACGTTGAAACAAACCTGACACTGACCGAAACCGTAAAGATGACTTCATACGTCACGAAATTCAAAATCGAGAACGTCAGCTTCATCCAGATGCCCGGAACGACATATGACGTATCTCCCTATTATTACATCTGCGATGTTGAGGCCACCAGGCAGATAATGGCTGAAAGCTTCAGGTGCAGCGACAGCTTTGTAAAAGCAGATCCTGAAATAAAAGCCTTTTACCTTAAAAAAGAAGCCAGGTATCAGCCACCCAAGCCGAAGCCGGCAGAAACCGGGCAGAAAGCCGGAGAATCTGGCAAGACTGACAGTGCAGATAATCCTTCCAACCCGTCAAACAGTGAAACTTCAATCACCGGCTCTGACCAGGATCCATAAAGCCGGGATCAATTAGAATGATATAAGAATGATAAATGAAGACGTGCAGAAATGATTTCCTGCAGTTTAAATACGGGGACGGTTCCCGCATCCAGGGGTTTATCCCGGACATGCGGGCCGTCCCCGCGCTTTATGACTTTTGATATGTTCCTTGCGCTGTGTTTGGCAGGTTACTTCAGAAATACCTTGTAAGCATCGTAAGACATATATATGTCGATCTTGCTTGTGATCTCGAAGGGCGAATGCATCGAGAGCACTGCAATACCGCAGTCAATGACATCTATGCCGAGGTTTGCGGCATACTGTGCTATAGTGCCTCCCCCGCCCTCGTCGACCTTGCCAAGTTCACCTGTCTGCCACATTATGCCGTTATCATTGAACAGCTTGCGGATCTCTCCTACAAACTCCGCGCTGGCATCGCTTGAATCGTATTTGCCTCTGGATCCCCCGTATTTCTGGAGCACTATGCCATGGCCGAGGTATGTGGCGTTCCGTTTTTCATAAACACTGTCGTAGTTCGGGTCAACGGCTGCATTCACGTCAGCCGAAAGCATCCTGGACTTAGAAAGGCATGAACGCAGCTTCAGATCGGAATAGTTATCTTCAGTCAGTGCAATGATGTTGGCAAGGAAATCCTGGAGCAGGTTGGACTGAGCGCCGGTGTTGCCCATGCTGCCGATTTCTTCTTTGTCAGTAAGCAGACATACTGCTGTACGGTCAGGGGTATCGATGTCCAAAAGCGCTCTCAGGGCAGGATATGCGCAGACTCTGTCATCCTGGCCGTACCCGCCCACCATGCTTTTGTCGAAGCCCACATCCCTGAATTTCTGGGCCGGAACCATCTCCAGTTCTGCCGACTGGAAGTCTTCCTCAACGATGCCGTACCTCTTGTTGAGGATGTCCAGTATGGTCAGTTTTACTTTCTCCTTGACCTTGTCATCCCTGAATGGCAACGATCCGAGAAGCACATTCAGCCCTTCCCCTGACACTGCCTCGCTCATCTTCTTCTGCATCTGTTCGCGGGCAAGGTGAGGCAGCAGATCGGTTATGCTGAACACAGGATCGTCTTCATTTTCTCCGATCACGATTTCAACCGGTGTACCGTCACCTTTGACCACTACGCCGTGGATGGCCAGCGGTATGGTGAGCCACTGGTATTTCTTTATCCCGCCGTAATAGTGGGTTTTGAAAAAAGCCATTTCTGTATCTTCATACAGCGGGTTCTGCTTGAGATCCAGGCGAGGCGCATCTATATGGGCGCCTATGATGTTGACGCCCTCTGAAACGGGCCTTTTCCCGATCACGGCAAGCACGGCGGATTTCTTCCTGTTGATGAAACAAACCTTGTCTCCGGGTTTCAGTCTCGTATTTGAAGCCGCCAGATCTTCAAGCTTTCTGAATCCAGCCGCAATCGCAAGCTTTTCAGTATTTGCAGCAAATTCCCGTTCAGTTTTCGAGGCGTTCAGGAAGCTTTTGTATTCCTCACAGAAATCAAAGGCCTTCTTTATATATTCCTCATCGACTCTCTCCCAGACATTCTGCCTCTTGTAAGAAAGCCGTTCCTCGAGTTTCTGGCCTTCGGTCTTTTTTTCTTCGCTCATGATCGATTCCTCCTGTAATTGCATGTTTAGTCGTTATATTCCGGACTTTTTTATTATATACCTTAGTTTCCATTTTATAAACCATATATTTCATTTAAGACCCGGCTGCTTTCCGCATTGATTTTAATAATTTACAATGATAGTATTATCTCCGGAAATTAATTACGGAGGTAGCTTATGTTTGACTGCCATACACATACTACGTTCTCGACAGACAGTGTGATGAGTGCGGAACAGGCTTGTGAATCAGCGATTAAGCTTGGTCTTGACGGTATCGCATTCACAGACCATCTCGATTATGATTTTCCTGGAGAATTGGACTTTCTCATAGATTTTGACAGGTATTTCAGTGTTTTGGAACCTGTCAGGGAAAAATATGCCGACCGGCTGAAAGTACTGATTTCCGTGGAAGTCGGAATACAGCCCCATGTACTGCGTGAATCTGAGGAAGTAATCCGCAGATACCCTTTTGATTATGTATTGGCATCAGCACATCTTGTAGACAGGCAGAACCCGTACGACAAAGAATATTACAGGGGGAAATCCAAGAAAGAAGCTTATTCCCGGTATCTTGAAGAGATCTATTTTATAGTCAGAAACCTGGAGTCTTTCGATATGCTCGGCCATTTCGGATATATAATAAGATATGCCGATTATGCCGACAGAACATTAAGATATGCTGACCACTCCGATCTGTTCGATATGATATTTAGGGAACTCATAGATCGCGGGCGCGGATTTGAACTGAATACGGGCACATATAGGTCCGGGAGCCCCGATGCCGTTTATGATATCGAAATACTAAGACGTTACCGCGAACTTGGAGGAGAACTGGTATGCCTCGGATCCGACGCGCACCAGACAGACCATATAGCAGCCCGGTTCGAATACTTTGCCCAGGTTTTGCGTGATGCCGGATTCAGATACACAGTGCATTTCGAAAACAGGAAGCCGGTGTTTGACAAGCTGTAAAAACGGGCTGCTTCTGAAAAACGGGATGCCCGGCATGTCGGTCAGTTTTTATTGAACGCAATATAAGCCGGTTATCGGGTACAGGATCGCACGGCGATAACCGGCTGTCTGTTGCAACGGACAACGTACTATTTGAACGACCTCTCTATCACAGCACCGCCAACGACTGTATCTCCGTCATAGAATACGACGGCCTGGCCGGGTGTTATTGCTCTCTGAGGCTCGTCGAACACTACTTCCACCCTGTTCCTGTCCAGCGGCCTGATCACTGCAGGAGCCTCTTTGGCTGAATATCTTATTTTTGCGGTTACTCTCATTTCATCCTTCAGTTCGTCTATAGAAATGTAATTCGGCTCAGCAGCGACAAGTCCGGCGGAAAATACCTCGTCTGCATCTCCGAGCACGACGGTATTGTCCTCGGGTCTGATCTCAGCAACGTACATCGGTTTTCCGAATGATACGCCAAGGCCTTTCCTCTGCCCGATGGTGTAATGGATGATCCCTCTGTGCATACCGAGTATTTTGCCCTGCCTGTCGACAAAGTAGCCTGGCTTTATCTCAGTATCGGTATTCTCAGTGATGAACCTGCCGTAATCATTATCTTCCACAAAGCAGATCTCCTGGCTGTCAGGCTTGGATGCGACCGGCAGGCCATATTCCCTTGCCATGGCCCGTACCTGGTCCTTTCTGAACCCGCCTATGGGGAAAAGGGTCCTTTCCAGCTGATACTGGGTCATCGTATAGAGGACATATGTCTGATCCTTCTCGGTGGTAACGGATTTCTTCAAAAGGTATCTTCCGGTCTTCTCATCAAACGTTGTGCGTGCGTAATGGCCGGTGGCTATATAGTCCATCCCCATTGAAACAGCCTTTGTCAGCAACGCCTCGAATTTGACGAAGCGATTGCAGGCGATGCAGGGATTCGGTGTCCTTCCCGCCAGGTATTCGTTTGTGAAATAGTCGATGACCTTCTGCTGGAACACGTCCTTGAAGTTCAGTACATAATAGTTTATTCCGAGCCGGTTTGCGACCCTGCGGGCGTCGTCCACCGCTGAAAGTGAGCAGCAGCCGCCTTCCGTCTGCTTCCTGCAATCATCCATGTCAGGCCAGATCTGCATCGTGACGCCGATGACCTCATACCCCTGTTCGAGCAATACTGCAGCAGCGACGGAGCTGTCGACACCGCCGCTCATACCAAGCATAACTTTTCCCTTTGACATGTTTCACCTATTCATCTTCATCATTCATGTGGTGGTGAATGTCTTCACATCTCATGCAGCATGCATCACAGTCGCCGTTGTCCCCGATAAGGCCTTTTCTTCTCTTATAGTCGTTGATGGCGGCCTTGATGGCTTCCTCTGCAAGGTTTGAACAGTGCATCTTCACCGGCGGCAGGCCGTCAAGGGCTTCGGCCACTGCCTGGTTTGTAATCTTAAGGGCCTCGTCGATGGTCTTTCCTTTCACCAGTTCCGTTGCCATGCTGCTAGTGGCGACGGCGGCTCCGCAGCCGAAAGTTTTGAACTTGGCATCGGTGATGACGTCGTTCTCTATTTTAAGATACATTTTCATTATATCTCCGCACTTCGGGTTGCCGACCTGTCCTACGCCGTCTGCATCAGCTATTTCGCCGACGTTCCTCGGATTCATGAAATGGTCCATTACTTTTTCGCTGTACATCATACAACATTCCCTCTTTCTATACTGTGTAACAATCTGTTATCAAAATACTTGTCGTCATCAAACTGCATCGTCTAAGCATTTTTAATCATCTTTTTACCTGTTGCGTACTTCTTCATAAAGGGGCGACATCTCCCTGAGTCTCTGGACTATCTCAGGAAGTACCTCCATAAGGTAGTCCACATCCTCATCGGTGTTTTCCTCGCCGAATGTGAGCCTCAACGAACCGTGCGCCTTCTCATGCGGAAGTCCGATGGCCAGCAGCACATGGGACGGGTCCAGGGAGCCTGAGGTGCAGGCCGAACCGCTGGAAGCAGCTATGCCTTTCAGATCCAGCATCAGCAGCAGTGATTCGCCTTCGATGAATTCGAATGAGAAGTTGACATTGCCCGGAAGTCTCTTTTCCCTGTGGCCGTTCAGCCTGACAAAAGGTATCTTCTTCTCTATCTCAGCTATGGTCCTGTCACGCAGGGCAGTGAGCTTTTTATTATACTCGTCCATGTTTTTGTCCGCAAGTTCCAGTGCCTTTGCCAGCCCGACTATGCCGGGGACGTTTTCAGTACTTGCGCGCCTGCCCCTTTCCTGCGCTCCGCCGTGCATGAATGAAGTCAATTTGACGCCTTTCCTTATGTAAAGCGCTCCGACTCCCTTTGGTCCATAGAACTTGTGGGCTGACATGGAAAGCATGTCTACGTTCAGTTCAGAAACGTTTATACGGATATTTCCCATCGCCTGTACGGCGTCTGTATGGAAGCAGATTCCCTTTTCCCTTGCTATTTTCCCTATTTCTGCGATCGGCTGGATGGTCCCGATCTCGTTGTTTGCGAACATTATCGAAATAAGGATGGTATCAGGCCTGATGGCTGCCTCGACCTGTTCGGGGGTGACCAGCCCGTACTCGTCCACCGGCAGGTATGTCACCTCGAAGCCTTCGCTTTCGAGATACTGGCATGTATGGAGCACTGCATGGTGCTCGATCGAAGTCGTTATTATGTGCTTTCCCTTTTTCATGTTCGCATAGGCAGCGCCTTTGATAGCCCAGTTGTCTGCTTCCGTGCCGGAACCGGTGAAAAATATCTCACGGGGTTCCGCACCGATGATTCTTGCCACCGTTTCCCTGGCTTCCTCGATGGCCTTTTTGCTGGTCCTGCCAATGGAGTAAACGGTGGAGGGGTTGCCGTAATTCTCCGTGAACCAGGGAAGCATCGCCTCGAGTACTTCCGGTTTTACTGGCGTTGTTGCTGCATGGTCGAGATATATGTTCCTTGTGCTCATACTTTTAGCTCCTTTGCATGAAAATGTATGTCGCCGGTAATTATCGGCCTTTTATATTTCAAGTATTGTCAATAATCCTACTGTTATTATTCCTAAGATAATCGTCGATCAATTCCTGAAGCGTGATATTGTCGATAACGTTGTTTATGCCGTCCCTAATCCTCTCCCAGACACTCCTCGTTACACACCTGCCGGAGTTGCTGCATGATCCTGCGCCCTGATCCTCCGACACGCAGTCCGTCGGGGCAAGGGATCCTTCCAGCGCCCGCAGGATGTCGCCGACACTGATGTTTTCAGGGCTGTCTGCCAACATATAGCCGCCCTGCGGTCCCCTGACGCTTTTTATAAGCTTTGCCTTTTTCAGCGAAGCAAACAGCTGCTCAAGGTAATTCTCCGATAGCCCCTGGCGCTCTGCTATGCTGTTCAGGCTAACCTGTCCGTCAACGCTGTGCACGGCCAGGTCGAGCATCGCCTTCAGGCCATACCGGCCTTTGGTAGATAGCTTCATCGCGATACCTCCGCTTACCTGTTACTCATCATTATATAATTCCTAGTAAATTACTAGGGTATTCAAGTAAAGATTAACACTTTGTTTTGGATTTGTCAACAGAAAAATATAGTGCCTGGCGTGCCAGGCACCAAAATCCGAATTTATTGACCAACCACCGGAAGCGTGGAACCGCCGTGCGGCATCAGGAGCACCCTGGCATCAGGGCCCATGATCGAGAATGCGCGGTCCACCGCTTCCTGCATGCTTTCGAAAGGCTCCATGTACAGACGCTCGCACATGCTGCGGTCCAGGTCTGATACGATGAATACGCGGGCTTTCTTTTCAACGAGAGCGATGGCAGCAGCCTTGTGCCCGCCAAGTTCGAAGTTGGTTTTGATCCTTTCTATAAGGCTGTCGGGCGAATCAGATGTGTTTATCCATCTTTCGAAAACTTTTTCACCGTAGCCTTCGCTGCAGGACGCAAGCAGTATGATGATCCCGTTGTCGCGTACCGCATGCTTCGCGTTATCCAGTGCTTTCTGGGCCTGGTACAGGTTTATGTCCTTAGGGAATCCGCCCGGAGTTGTGATGACTATATCCGCTTTTTCAGGTATTGACACCTTGTACAGCCTGTCCAGGAAGCGGCATCCTTCCCTGTGGGCATGCAGGTAATGGCCTGCCACGGCTTTTATTATGGTCTTGTTTTCATCCAGCACTACATTCACGATAAAGTCGATAGGCACAAACTTCACGACTTCGTCTATATCCTGCCTGACGGGATTGTCGTCCAGGGCGCCTGCCCTTGCCTCGTCCTTCACCATCGCGCTGTGGTTTGCCTGGATCGCCGCACGGGTCGAAACTCCGGGCATTATCGCCTTGGCGCCGCCGCTGTATCCAGCAAAGTAGTGGTACTCGATATTGCCGAGGCATATGACGCGGTCGGCATCCGTGACTTCCTCGAATATCTCCACCGGGGTTCCCCTTGTAGTCGTTCCGAGCATCCTGCACCTGTTTACATCGCTGTCCACGCATCTCACTTTCTCATATATGTCGTCGCCGACCAGGTAACGCATTTCTTCTTCCGTGTGTTTCCTGTGGTTGCCAAGCGCAAATACCACGGTTATGTCTTCGTACCTGACTCCTGCCTGCATAAGTTCTTCCATGACAGGGGGAAGCACAGTTTTGCTCGGCATCGGCCGTGTAATATCGCTGGTTACTATTACTACCTTTTCACCGGGTTTTACGATCTCAGAGAGCCTTTCGGACGCGATCGGCTCCCTCAGTGCGCGTCTTACCTCGTCTTCACCGGTAAGACCGACATCCACTATGTTCTGGCGCAGTTCCGCCATAATGTTCCTGTCCGGTACGTCAAATTCCCTGTAGCCTTTGCCGTATCCATATCTGAAATGCATATGTATACCTCCGATCCTGTATATGGAACTTTTAAGCACGTTATCGTATATTTTCTGCTTACTGTCAGAGCTTTCTTGTTTCAATTTCTGAACCAGCAGGTTTTCTCAGCCGCGTTCCGCTTGAAGGCATCACTGGCGGCTCTCCTCAGTATCATTATCATCTTCTTCCATTCTCCTGACCTTTTCCAGGTTTTCAAGCCGTCTGGCCCTGCTGCTGTACAGGACGTATCCAAGCATGACTATGATGTATATTGCTACGCTCAGCTGCCAGTAGAATCTGAAAAACATCACGTTCAGCAAAAGCAGCACGAATCCTGCAAGTACCACCCACGCCAATATCCTTCTTAACATGTTTCCCTCCGTTTTCACGCTCTGCCGCACTTCTCACAAGGCTGCCCAATATGATTTATAGTGATGTTTCCTGAGGAAATTTCATGCAGCATCAAGTTCTTGTGATTAGTTTATTAATAAGCTTAATAATTGTCAACTGTTCCTTATCCTGTCGAGCCATTCCTTTATCCTGGCTTCATAACCGTTGGATGTCGGTTCGTAATAAATGGTGCCTTCCATACCTTCCGGAAAATACTGCTGTTTTACATAATTGCCCGGATAATCATGGGCATATTTGTATCCGATGCCATACCCCTGCTCCTTCATGCCATCAACAGCTGCATTCCTGAGGTGCATCGGCACTTCACCGGTTTTTTTCGTTTCCACGTCATGCATCGCTTTTCCCAGCGCCTTATAGCATGAGTTCGATTTGGGGCTTACCGCCACCATCACAGCCGCATGGGCCAGCAGAAGCCTTGCTTCCGGCATGCCTATCATGTGTATGCCCTGGGCGGCTGCGACTGCCAGCTGCAAAGCCGCCGGATTGGCCATGCCCACGTCCTCGGAAGCGCATATGATGATCCTCCTGATGAGGAATTCCGGATCCTCGCCTGCGTACAGGGCCCTTGCAAGGTAAAACAGCGCAGCATCAGGATCACTGCCCCTCATAGATTTTATGAAAGCGCTGATATTGTCATAATGGGCTTCTCCCGATTTATCGAAAGCGATCGACTTTTTCTGGACACATTCCTCAATGATTTCAAGGGTTATGTGTATATGTCCGTCGGCATCCGGATCAGTGGTGACAGCGGCCAGTTCCAGCGCGTTGAGAGCCCTCCTTGCGTCTCCGCTGCATATGTCGGCAAGGTATTTTATCGCATCTTCATCCATACTGATCTCATAACTGCCGAGGCCTCTTTCCCTGTCGGACAGAGCCATCCGGATGATTTTCTCGATATGCCCGCTCTCCAGCGGTTTCAGCATAAATACCGTAGAACGCGAAATAAGGGCCTTGTTCACTTCGAAATAAGGATTCTCCGTAGTTGCCCCTATAAGCACGATGGTCCCGTTTTCCACGTAAGGAAGCAGTGCGTCCTGCTGTGCCTTGTTGAACCTGTGTATCTCATCGATAAACAGCACCGTCCTGCCGGCAGGATTGAACATGGGGTTCTGGGTATCGGATATTATACGTTTTATATCTGCTACTCCGGCTGTCACGGCGTTGAGTTTTTCAAAGCTGGATTTTGTCGTGGCCGCTATCACCCTGGCAAGAGATGTCTTGCCGGTGCCGGGCGGACCATACAGAATTATCGATGAGATCCTGTCAGCCTTTATCATTCTGTACAGGAGCTTTCCCTTGCCAATGATATGCTCCTGCCCGACGAATTCTTCAATGGTCCTGGGGCACATCCTGTACGCCAGTGGTTCTTTTTTCCGGTCCATGTCACCCTCCCTGCAAAACGGAATAACTGCCCGGCAATCTGTGCCTGTAAATCCGTAAACCATGCATTTGCCGGCATTCCATCATTTGCTTTTGCTGCGTCACTGAGTCAGGCAATAAAAGGGCCTGGATAATAGCCCTTCTCCTATTATCTTAGCCCTTCGTCGTGTTTTATTCAATATACAGCTTTAAAAAGGTCCATGGCTAAGATCAGCCTTTAGGGATATAAATCTGTCCAAGGTATACCCCGTCCCGGGTCGCTGTCGGTACATCATCATTCCATAATGCAAAAAACCCGCAACCCACGTCATTTGAATGAGTTGCGGGGTTTACTGCCATTGCACTTATCTTGAGGTATCACACACAATCACTGATAGAGAGGGAACTTTTTGCACAAAGCCGCGACTCTCTGCCTTACATGATCTGCAGAGTTGTCGAAATCGGTAAGGGTCAGCTTTATCAGACGTGCTATCTCCTTCATATCCTCTTCCTTCATGCCCCTTGTGGTGACGGCAGGAGTGCCTATCCTTATGCCGCTTGTAACAGTCGGCTTTTGAGTATCATAAGGTATTGCATTCTTGTTTACCGTGATGCCGACTTCGTCAAGCAGAAGCTGGGCCTTCTTGCCGGTAACGGAGAAGTTGCTGAGGTCGACGAGCATCAGGTGGTTGTCGGTACCTCCTGAAACAAGCTGGAATCCTTCCTCCATCAGCGCATCGGCGAGCGCTTTTGCATTTTTGACTACCTGCTGCTGGTATTGTCTGAACTCTTCAGTCATTGCTTCCTTGAAACTTACCGCCTTGGCTGCTATCACATGCATCAGCGGACCGCCCTGCAGGCCGGGGAATACGGCTGAATCTATCATCTTTGCGTATTCAGCCTTGCAGAGAATCATTCCTCCGCGGGGTCCTCTCAATGTTTTGTGGGTAGTAGTCGTAACGAAATCCGCATACGGTACCGGGTTCGGATGGAGACCGGCCGCCACGAGACCTGCTATGTGAGCCATATCTACCATCAGGTAAGCGCCGCAGTCCTTCGCCATCTCGCTGAAAGCCTTGAAATCGATTATCCGCGGGTAAGCGCTCGCACCGGCGACTATTATCTTAGGCTTCAGTTCCATGGCTTTCCTGTGGAGCATGTCATAGTCGATGGTGCCTGTATCTTTCCTAACACCATAGAATTCAGACCTGTAATACCTGCCGGATATGTTCTTCTTCATTCCATGGGTCAGGTGTCCGCCATGGGCAAGGTCCATGCCAAGTATCAGGTCGCCGGGTTCAAGCACTGCGAAGTATACCGCTGAATTCGCCTGTGCCCCTGAATGCGGCTGGACATTTGCGTGTTCTGCTCCGAATATGGCCTTTGCCCTGTCGATGGCCAGCTGCTCTATCACATCGACATGTTCACATCCGCCGTAATACCTTTTTCCCGGGTATCCCTCGGCATATTTATTGGTAAGAGGAGTACCAAGAGCCTGCATTACTGCTCCGTCAACGAAATTCTCCGAAGCTATCAGCTCTATCTTGCTCCTCTGCCTTTCTACTTCATTTTCAATGCATTCCGCTACTTCGGGATCGATCTTTCGTATTTCATCAACCTGATACATGCTATACCTCCATCTCGTTATATATTAAAAAATACAGGCCAAACCCTCGGATTTGACCTGTGATACCCAAATATCATAGTACCATGATATGAGCATCCTCTGTCCTTTTGCCTGAGAGTTGTATCCCGTGTCCACGGGACTTGCCCCTTCGGCGCCTTGACGGTCTCTCCAGAGGTGCGTCCCTCCACAGTCGGACAAGCTGTCCTTCCATGGAAATCATCCGCGTTTTTATAAAATTTAATAAAAATATTATAGCATTTGACAAAATCCTGTCAAGTTATAACATCACAAAACTTTATATAATTCGTCACTTGCAGGAGGGGCTATCTCTTCTGCCCTTCCATCGATGACCATCAGCCTTCTGCCGGAATCGTCGAGTTTTCCGATAACTGCAGCGTCGATGCCTTCCTGTTTCAGCCTGCTTACGAGCCCATCGCCGTCTGCTGCCGATATAAGCATGCAGCCGCTGGATATAAGCCGGTAAGGATCTATTTTATAATATTCGCATATTTTTCTGGTTGCCATATGGATCGGTATTTTATCCATGAATACCTCGGCGCCGGTACCGGATGCTTCGCAAAGCTCCCAGACGGCTCCGAGCACCCCGCCTTCGGTCACATCATGCATGGCATTCACGCCGAATTCCGCAGCCGTGACCCCGTCTTTCACAACGCTTATACTGTTCATGAAAGATTTTGCTTCTTCAACGGTCTGTCTTCCAAATACCTGCACAAGTTCCTCTTCCTTCTCATGGGCTATGATCGAGGCGCCTTCCAGGCCGGCATGCTTGGTGATGATGAGACTGTCGCCGGCTTTGGCGCCGCTGGCGCTGATGATTTTATCTTTCAGGCATTTACCCACTGCTGTGCACGATATGACGAACCTGTTGACCGCGCCGGTGATTTCCGTATGCCCGCCAAGTATGTCTACATTTACGGACCTGGCAGCTTCAGTGAACTGCTCCATTATGGTCTCCAGTTCTTCTTCAGTTGAATTTTCAGGGCAAAGAATGACGGAAAGCAGCCCGAGGGGCAATACGCCTGAGGACGCTATGTCATTGCAGTTGATATGTACCGCAAGCCGTCCGATTTCCTTTGCGGTCCCGGTGATAGGATCGCATGAAAGGACGCAGGCATATTCGCCGAAATCTATCGCGGAACAGTCCAGGCCAATGCCCGGGCTGATCAGTATCTCATCATGTATTTTTTTGATTTTGCTGAATACCAGTTTTTCAAGCACGTTGCCTGGCAACTTCCCTGTTTCCATACGACCTCCGTCATTTCAGCTTTTCCTTGACCAGTTGATACTGTTCCCTTGCGGCTTCAATGAGCGCCGGCTTTTTCCTGGCTTCCTCCGAACCTATGAGCCGGCTGAACCATTTGACAGCTTCACTGTAATCGCCGGTCCTGAAACTGAGTTCACCGATCAAATATTCGCACGTGTTCTCATCGAGCTTGTCTGCAGGGAAAGGTTCCTTCTCATAGGCCTGTCTGTAATACTCAAGGGCATGGCGGATGAACCTGGTCTCCTCCTCGTTGTCGCCCTTGTACCTGTACATCCAGGCGATCCTGAGGCACACCTTGGCAAATTCGCTGGCTTTCGCTCCTCTGAAATCGTGACTTATCAGGACGAGTTTAAAGGCTTCGATAGCCGCATCTACGTCTCTTTCTCCGGCCAGGCTGTGCTTCTTCCATTTCGGCATCAGCTTGTTCTTCAGGATATCGGCTTCACGCTGCGTTATTTCCCCGAACTTGTCCGCGTGGTTGGCGTAACCGCAGTTTTCACAAACCCAGGCATCATAAAAAATTGGATTGATGCCTTCATAATGCACACAGAAGTCGGAGTCCCGGCTTTTGACCTTGCATGCCCTGGCTTTTACTTTTGTCACCTGGAATTTCTGCTTGCAGACAGGACATACGACCTCCTTGTTGTAAAGACCTTCGATCATCATGACCCCTCATTTCTTTCTCTCTCTTTACGGCCCTGCAGAAATTTCCGGCCGATCATCGGCTGTAAATCCAGCGTAATCAGGTACGACGACCTTTGATTATCAGTCGGCCGGAGTTCCCTGTGCATAATGCAGGTGCCATATATCGCTGCTTACCCTTGTAATGCCCTGAACAGGCCTGTAATAATCCTCGGTGAGTTTTTCGCGCCACTGAAGCACGTCGTTTTTGTAAGCTTCCCTGTACAATATCACCCTGATGCCGTTTTTCGGTTTGCGTTCTACGATTTTCTGACCGGGATTAAGTGTCTCGTCAAGTACTATTTTTTCAGGCTTGGGCTTATAGACGCCCACAGTCTTGGTCCTGAGCCTGAACTCTATCCCGTCGTCTCTTTTCTTTCCCAGTATGCTTATGTTAAGTTTGTTGCCTTTAACATTCGCGCTTATCAGGACCGGATGCTCCAGGTTGTTCACGAATCTGAAATCTATTGAACTTTCAGTGATCGTCGCATCCCTGCCCGGGCTTATATATGTCAGCGGCATCGAATGGTGTTCCCGTTCCGTCACTTTAAGTCCGGCCAGCAGAACTGCATTGTACAGCGTTGAGGAAACCTGGCATACACCGCCTCCCGTGCCGGGAACCAGCTCATTCTTGAATATGATCGGAGCCTGTTTGTATCCGTTGGCAGAAGTTCTCGGACCGAGTTCCTTGTTCATCGAAAACTCTTCGCCTGGCATAAGAAGAGTATTGTCGATCCTGCTGCATGCCAGCTTTATATTATCGGTCCTGTTTACATCGCCCTTGTTGAAGGTGGTGCTGAAGCTCGACAGCACGCTGTTGACGACCTTTATATCTTCATAAGTGATTTCGGGCTCTTTCTCCTCAACAATAAGCTCCATATCCCTGAAATCCCTCTTCGTTAAGTAATTTTCCACCAATTTCAGATTAGTGTCAACATCAAGCTCCCTGGCCGGAACTTCACGTGTATATTCAAACTTTCCTCCGGTATAAGTCACTGATGCATTTTTAGCAACGGTATCACATTCTTTCTTTATATCTTTAAGTAAGCTCCTGAGCTTTTCCCGGCTGAAACTCACTTCGACATCCAGATTCATCCCGTTCCTGGACAGAACGATCGAATCGAGGAGCTTTCTGAATATATTGCCATCCCTTCCGATGCTGAAAGCTTTATCGACTGCCCTGTCAACTTCGAAGCGGTAATCGATGTCACTCAGTCTGATATCCCATTTGCGCCCGCCATAAGTCAGTGTCAGTATGTCTTCGGCATAGCTCTTTTTTAGCGCATCTTCCACCAGTTTCCTGGCGTCCCCGGCACTTAGCCATGAAACGTCCGTGTTCTCTATGCTGATACCTTTGCGGATAGTATCACCGGTATATTTTTTTGCCAGTATCATAAAAGTGGCCGAAACTGCGGCCAGTATCAGAATTGCGGCGTATAAGGGCCATTTCAGGCTTTTTCTCCGAGAGACCGTCATTGACAACAACCTTCCCCAATACACTCTGCGTATAATATTGTTGTCATAACGGCCTGCTGCGCATGCGTGGAATTAGTCACCAATGTCTAGCGTTTCAGTATCTCTGACGGCTCGTCCGATCAGTTCTTCAAGATCCAGCCTGCTTTCGTATTCTTTAGCCTCCTCCAGTTTCGGTTTCGTTTTGGGGTGTTTCGCTACGAAAACTGTGCAGCAGTCTTCATAGGGGAGGATCGATGTCTCATATGTATCGATCTTTCTTGCAATTTCCACCACTTCATTTTTGTCCATCCCGATCAGAGGCCTGAATACCGGCATGCTTACCGCGTTGTTTGTGACAGCGATGGCTTCTGCCGTCTGGCTGGCAACCTGGCCGAGGCTTTCGCCTGTAATGAGCGCTATGGCGCCATTTTGGGCAGCTATCCTTTCAGCTATCCTCATCATCGCTCTCCGCATGATTATCGTCAGATATTCTGCGGGACACTTGTCGTTTATTTCGAGCTGGATCTCGGTAAACGGCACTATATGGAGCCTGATGCGCTGGCAATACTGCGAAAGTATCTTTGCCAGTGAAATCACCTTGTCTTTTGCGCGTTCACTGGTATAAGGATAGGTATGGAAATGCACCGCTTCTATCTCCATGCCCCTTTTTGCCATCATCCATCCTGCTACCGGGCTGTCGATCCCTCCTGAAAGCAGGAGCATCCCTTTACCGCTCGTGCCTACAGGCAGCCCTCCGAATGCGGGTATTATATCGCAATATATATACGTGTATTCCCTGACTTCCACAAAAAATATGAAGTCCGGATCATTCACATCCACTTTCAGTCCGGGGACGTTCTTCAGCAGGTATCCGCCAAGCTGCCTGGATATCTCGGGCGACTCCAGCGGGAATCTTTTGTTTCCTCTCTTGGATTCGACCTTGAAACTTACTTTTCCGCCCGCGTTTGCCTGTCCGCTTTCCCTGCCCGCAGCCGCGCTTCCGCCCAGCTTTGCCACATAGTCCCTGACCATCTCTGCCGAATGCTTTTTTATAGTTTCAAAATCCGATTCGACCTTCCAGACGATGCTCACCGATACGATGCCGAAAACTCTGACAAGCCTTGAAACAGCGCTCTCAAAGTCAAAATCGTCCTGCTCGGGTTCGATATATATCCTGGCCTGCGAACGGCTCACCGTTGTTTTACCTAGTCCGTTCAACGACCTTTTTATGTTGCGTATGAGCCTGTCTTCGAACGCAGGCCTGTTCAGTCCCTTGAGCATTATTTCTCCGTATCTCACAAGTATGACTTTTTTCATTACTTCCTCCCGATTACTTCCTCACGGATTTCCTTTTTTTACTGATATCTATAACCGGAATGATATCCTTCAATGCATCAAGTGTCAACCTGATATCTTCTTCCGTGTTCATATGCGAAAGGCTGAACCTGATGGCACCGTCGATCAGGGCCGGATCTACGTTCATCGCTGTCAGGACGTGGCTTCTGCTCTTTTTGTGCGATGAACAGGCCGAGCCTGTCGAAACGTAAATACCTCTTTGCTCAAGATGATGGAGCAGCACTTCAGCCTTAACATTCCTGAATGATATGTTGATTATATATGGCAGTGCATCGTCGGGCGAATTGACCCGGTGTACGATATCAGATGCCGCCAGACCATCGACCAGTATCTGTTTGAGGCGGGCTGCCTTCTGCAGGTTTTCTTCGATCCTTACAGCTGTCATTTTAGCTGCAAGACCAAAACCGGCTATGCCAGGCACATTTTCCGTCCCCGAACGTATCAGCGACTCCTGGCCCCCTCCGTATAGCAGCGGATTTATCCGTATCCCTTTTGATACATACAATGCACCAATACCTTTGGGGCCGTGTATCTTGTGTGAACTGAACGACATAAGGCCTATCCCTGACTTCGAGGGAGAAATCTTCATTTTGCCGAACGCCTGGACGGCGTCCGCATGGATGACTGCCTGCCGGTTCACCGAGTCCCTGATGGCCGATATCTTTTTTATGTCCTGTATCGTACCTGTTTCGTTATTGACAAGTATGATGCTTATCAGGGCAGTATCCGGCCTTATTTTTTTCTCCAGTTGTTCAGGAACAATCCTGCCGCCTTCGTCCACATCGAGATAATCCACGCTGTAGCCCCTGCTTTCCAGATGCCTGAATACTTCCAGAACGGACGGGTGCTCGATCCTGGTGGTTATAACATGTTTCCCCTTCCTGGGATTTGCGTCAAGATACCCAAGTATTGCGAGATTGTTGGACTCGGTGCCGCCGGAAGTGAAATAAATTTCAGAAGGCTGGACTCCAAGTATTTCAGCTATGGTCTCCCGGGCGCCGGTAATGAGCCTTTCAGCTTCTATCCCTTTCGTATGCAGCGACGATGGGTTGCCGTAATTTCGGGAAGCCACCTCGGCCATCAGTGAAGTTACTTCATCATATTGTCTTGTAGTTGCACTGTTGTCCAGATATATCTCGGATATCATTACATACCTCTTCAAATCCGTATATTCGTTGCAGACGTCTGAAACATCTGTGATTTCATATATCGATATTATATCCGGTATCAGCCGTCCGCAAATCATCCATATGGCTGACCCTTCCTATTATAGCACACTCTTCTCCAAATGTTGCAGTTATTCGTACCAATATGATAAACTAATGCTGTATTATGTAAAAATAACATTTATCAGGGGTCAAAATGCTCGAATTTCTTAAGAAAAATATAAACATGATATCTTTCTTCGTCCTGTTCCTGATGATAGTTTCATTATCGGCTTTTTCATATGCCCAGTATATATCGGGCAATCAGGATGCAGGCGATATTACACAGCCTTTTTCCGACGTTCCCGAAAACAGCTATGCATATGAGCCTGTCCACAGGCTTAGGCGCATGGGCGTAACGAATGGCATCGGAAATAACAGGTTTGGGTACGGGCGCACCATATCAAGGGGCGAATTCATCACACTGCTGGTGAAACTGCTGGGATACGATGACGAAATACCCCAGCAGGGCTCGTTTTATGACAATAAAGATCCGAAGAAATTTTATTACAAACCGGTCGAAATCGCATTGAAGCATGGCATAATCTCAGATGAAGGCGGCTTTTTCAGACCCAATGACCTGATCACACGACAGGAAGCCGTTGTAATGATCATAAACGGCCTTGGTTACGGCAGGCTTGCCGGCATGCTTGACTATCTCGGAGCTCCGTATCCGGATGTGTACGAATACACAGGGCATATTACGATGGCGAGGGACTTCGGGATAATAAGCAGGGCATCTGCCTTCAATCCATACGGACAGCTCAGGAGAGAAGAAGCTGCCGCAATGCTGGTCAGGATGCTGGATGTAATGGACAGAAAGATCAGCGGACTGAACGCTTTTTACGCAATAAGCTCCTCATCCCAGAAAGGCATGATACCTGATCTCACATCGGTATGCTTTGGGTGGAGCAGCCTCGCGTATGACAGCTCTTCCGGCAAAATAGTCCTCAATATGTCGCGGACAGCGCTTGGACAGAACGACTACTACCTTCCCGCCGGATTCAGCAGCAGGCTTGATGAGGCAAAAAATGCGGGCGTGCCTGCTTACCTGATGGTGTATGCCGTTCAGTCGACCAGGGTGAAAGATCCGGATACCGGCGACGTGTACGGACTGCCCGAATATGTATTCAGTAACGCAGAGGCATCTGAAAAGGTGATAGCCGATATAGTTGCGGCTCTAGACGGCGTATCCCGTGATAATGAAACAGGTTCGTTTGACGGTGTGGTAATCGACTTTGAAGGCCTGAAAGGTGAAAACGCCAAAAAAGGGCTCAATGATTTTCTCAGAAAACTTAAGAATGAACTGGAACCCAAAGGCAAAAAGCTCCTTGTCGCCGTACATCCGCTGATGCATCCCGGACGGAGCGCTTCAAGCTTTGACGGATATGACTACAGGACGATAGGCGAGCTGGCTGACAAAGTGATACTGATGGCACATGACTATGATGCCAAACGTCTCACCACTGCCGAGATGGAACGCGGCGTAACGACCACTCCGCTGACGCCGATAGCCGATGTTTACTACGCGCTCCAGGCTGTTACCGACCCGGTGACGGGTGTACAGGACAAAAGCAAAATAATGCTCCAGATATCTTTCGACTGGACCGTCTGGAAAAAGCAAAACGGCAAAACACTCAACCAGGTGCCGCTGAAATACAACCTGGAAAACTTCATGAAACTTCTGGACAGCGGCAGAGAAATATCGTTCCATTATCACGAGGATTATGAAAATCCTTATCTGAAATATACCGACTCTGAAACAGGAGTCGAGTACACGGTATGGTATGAGAATAAGAGGAGCGTATCTGCGAAGGTAAAACTTGCAAGGTATTTCGGTATCGAAGGCATATCACTTTGGAGGCTTGGCACGATACCGGACCGGGAGGATGACGGGCAGAACAATTACGGAATGGACGTATGGCAGTCTCTGTTGGCTGAATTGGGCCGGCGATGATTCAAAGCGGCATTTTTAGGATATCACCTTCATAAATGGTGCTGTCTTTGAGCCCATTGACTTCCTTTATCTTTTCTATGTATCGGCGAATGTCGGTGTTGCCCCTGTATTCTTTCGCAAGATCCCAGAGAGTCTCTCCCCTCTTGACCACAACCGTTTCGTATTTACCTTCGGAATCAGCACCATTGACGACAACTGCAAAAACCAGGACACACATGATGACTGTCAGCGCCATAAGAAACATACTGAAACGTCTGCGGTCTTTAAGAACGTATCTGCGCTTTTTCAATACATCTCCATTTTTCATGAACCGATCACCTGCTTCAGAACATGTGTTCTGTAAAGATTATACACGAACAGGTGTTCTGTGTCAATATTTATTTCGAACATCTGTTTGACAATCATATGTATTTTTAATATAATGGGATCGGTGGATAAAATTACTGGGCAGCAGTACCAAAGAGGGGTGTATCGGATGAGCAGGAAGCTTACTGAAAAACAGCAGCAGATACTGGATTTTGTAAACAAGCAGGTCGAAGAGAAGGGTTATCCCCCGTCTGTACGGGAGATTTGCAGCGCAGTCGGATTCAAGTCAACTTCCACTGTGCACGGTTATCTTGAAAAACTAAGGAAAAACGGACTGATAGCAAAGGATCCAACTAAACCGAGAGCTATCAGGGTCATCGGAGGAACCAGGAAGACACCCCTGAAAGGCAATGAAGCAGAGAAGGATGTATATACAAGAAAAGAACTGGTCGATGTGCCTATAGTGGGCAAAGTCACAGCCGGCCAGCCTGTCCTTGCTGTTGAAAATATTGAAGACACCTTCCCTCTGCCTGTTGACTTTGTCCAGAATTCCACCGCGTTCATGCTCAGGGTCCAGGGAGACAGCATGATCGAAGCCGGAATACTGGACAATGACCTTGTCCTCGTAAAGCAACAGTCCACCGCCAACAACGGAGACATTGTCGTGGCGCTGATCGGCGATGAAGCGACCGTCAAGACCTTTTACAGGGAAAAAGACTATATCAGGCTCCAGCCTCAGAACAGGTACATGGAGCCCATCATCGTCCGCGACAATATTACGATACTCGGCAAGGTTACAGGTGTCTTCAGGAAGTTGTGACGGTTTTGCCGACTTCTGAAATTATTACCTGTCAGTTATTCCTTGTTGTCGTTAAAAATGAAGTTGACCAGTTTCATCGGGCTTATGGTTGAAATAGCGTGTTTATATACCAATTGCTGCCTTCCGTCGGTATCCAGTATGACGGTGAAGTTGTCAAAACCTTTCACCATGCCCTTGAGCTGGAAACCGTTCGTAAGGTAGATGGTCACCGGAAGGTGTTCTTTTCTTACCTGGTTTAAAAACACGTCCTGCAGATTGATATTTGATTTGTTCACCTGACAATCCTCCTCGATCATATATCCTAACTCCGAACTGTTTTTCAAAAGTAAGGACCAATTTAATTCTACAAGATTATTCCAAACGTTTCAATACAATGATGGATTATTTTCTCTGCAGCCTCTTTGCAGTCGGTATCTTCATCCATGTCCAGCCAGATTATTTCCCGGATCTGCCTGAACCATGTCATTTGCCTTTTTGCATATCGCCTGGTGTTGCGTTTAAGTATTTCAACAGCTTCCTCCAGCGAACACTCCCCTTTCAGATAAGGTAATATTTCCTTATAGCCAATTGCCTGCATGGCAGTGCCTTTTCTGTCAAAGCCCATTTCGACAAGCCGCCTGGTTTCCTCGATCAGTCCTTTCCTGATCATGTCGTCGACTCTTTTGTTTATGCGCCTGTACAGCTTCTCCCTGTCCCATCGCAGCCCGAAAACGATGTATCTGTACGGCGGCGGTTCGAGCCTTGACATCCTTATGTGCTCCGAGATTGTTTTTTGGGTATGGGTGTAGACCTCGATCGCCCTGATGATCCTTTTGATGTCGTTCTCATGTATCCTTTTGGCTGCTTCAGGATCGATCTTCATGAGCTTTTCATAAAGGTACCTGTTTCCCTTCTGTTCTGCTTCGGCCTTCAGGGCATTTCTCAGATCCTCGTCACATATGGTCTCGGAGAAGTTTATGTTATAAATAAGAGAGTTTATGTACAGGCCTGTTCCGCCTGCAACGATGGGACGACGGCCTTCCCTGATTATATCGGCGATACATTCGAGAGCCCGTTCCCTGTACCTGGCGACGCTGTAATTCTCGTCCGGGTCAACCTCGTCGATCATGTAGTGCCTGATGCCGGACATCTCATCCCCGTCAGGCTTTGCAGTCCCGATATCCATGTATCTGTATATCTGCATCGAGTCGGCGGAAACTATGCTGCCGTTTATGAGCTTTGCCAGTTCTATGGACAAACGGGTCTTTCCTGAAGCAGTGGGACCTGCTATTACTATGACAGGTTCCATCCCTGCCGTCCCCCCTCCTATCTGACAATTGTAACCAGTAAATTTTCAAATTATACTATCCGCTTGAACAATTTTTCCAGATCGTAACGTCTGATCCTGTATATCGCGGGACGTCCGTGAGGACACGTATACGGGTTTTCCAATGCCGACAGGTCGGCAAGCAGCGCTTTTATTTCAATCTCATCAAGCCTTTTATGCGCCTTTACCGCAGATCTGCATGCCAGCCTGTAAAGTGCCTCGTCAGCTGTAAGACTCCTGTCGGCGCCGTCCTGGTTCATGACAAAGTCGAGTACGTCAGTGAAACATTCCCTGACGTCCATGTCGTCGTCGATAAGCGGCGCCGATCTGATAATTACCGAATTCATTCCGAAACTTTCAAATGTAAAGCCCAGCTTTTCGAAAAATGCTGATTCGCTCATTGCAAATTCGTATTCACTGCCTGTAAGGTCGACATGAACTGCTGACAACAGCATCTGTGATATAGGCTTGCTCTGTTCAAACGCTTTTTTAAGCTTCTCATACCTTATCCTTTCATGGGCTGCATGCTGATCCAGCAGGAAAAGTTCATCGGTGCCTTCAAGAAGTATGTAGGTTGAAAACAGCTGCCCTATGATCCTCGTGTTTTCAAAGAGGCGCGATATATCAGGCGTATCGGCCGTTTTTGCTCCTGATTGTTCCTGTTCATCATCATGCCTGCTCTCTGACGGTTTGCTCCGCAAAACAGATAATCCGTCACCAGCCTCCGCGGGTCCCGTCTGATCCCCTTCGGCTGCTTCACGCTTTAAAGCAGGCTTGTCTGCGACAGTCCCGTCTTTCACATATCCTGTGCCATCCTGTTTTTCTGCGGCATCATGCCTGTCCTCATAAATTCCTGCCCGTATGTCAGCTTGATTCCCGATGACAAGCTCATCCTGAAACTCAATGTTCCCGCTGTCAGGCTTGTCCGGAAGACCATCAGGCTTATCTCCGGATGGATCCGCTGCCCACGGGACATTTCCCCGGAAATCGGTCCCGCCGGACCCATGTTCCGGTTGCCTGCCCGATATTGCTTCATGGTATTTGCGGTCCAGTTCCTTTTTGACCAGTTCAAATTCCTGCTGAGTGTATGCACTGGTGAATGGTGTTTTCACATATGAGTTTTTGTCCTGACGTGACGTCCATCCGGTATATGTTTTGAAGCCGGGTTTTGCTTCCTGACTTGTATGTGCCGTACTTACCCCATATCCCGTTTTTTCAGCTGATCCCGGGCCTTTTCCGGTGTCGGACAGCGTCCTTACGGACGAATGCGATAAAAGCGCATTGTTGACAGCGTGATATACTGCCCTGAAAATATCCTGTTCATTTGAAAATTTGACCTCCATCTTCGATGGATGTACGTTGACGTCCACTTTCGACGGGTCGATGCCGATATTGAGCACGATGAACGGGTATTTGCCTTTCATCATGAAAGTTGTATATGCCGCGTCTATGGCGGAAGTGACGGTCTTGTTCCTTATATATCTTTTATTTATATATATCGACTGGTTGACCCTGCTCGAACGGGCTGTTTCAGCCAGGCCGGCAAAACCGGTCACACTGATGCCCTTGTCTTCATAATCGACTTTTGCAAGATATTTTGCGGTTTCCGCACCATAAATGCTGAAAATCGCGCTTTTCAGGTCTCCGTTCCCCGGAGTGTGCATGACCTTGCGGCCGTTGTTCACAAGCGAGAAGGATATTTCCGGGTGTGCCAGCGCTATACGGTTCAGGATATCAGCAACATATCCTGCTTCTGCAGCATCTTTTTTAAGAAATTTATACCTTGCAGGCGTGTTGAAAAACAGTTCGCTCACAGTTATGGAGGTACCTGCCGGACAACCTGCAGGCTTGTTTTCATCAACGGTACCGCCGGCTACGGTGACACAGACTCCCTGAACGCTGTCATGGGTCCTGGTCAGCATACGGACCCTGGAAACAGCGGCGATACTGGCCAGTGCCTCGCCGCGGAAGCCCATGCTTGTTATCGATACAAGATCGTCAGCCCGCCTTATCTTGCTTGTGGCATGGCTTTCAAAAGCCATGGCCGCGTCATCCTCCGACATGCCGCATCCGTTGTCGGTCACCCGTATGAAGGAAATACCGCCGTTTCGTATCTCCACATTTATGACGGTCGCGCCGGCATCGATTGAATTCTCAACGAGCTCCTTGACCACAGAGGCCGGCCTTTCGACCACCTCGCCTGCAGCAATCTTGTTGACAGTATTTTCATCCAGAATGATTATCTTTCCCATGTTCAACCCTTCCTGGCTTTAAGCTGCAGCCTGTACAGAACGTTCAGGGCATCGAGCGGCGTCATGGCAGATATGTCCACAGCCCTGAGTTCTTCCAGTATCTCATCGGCGACTTTGCTTTCCGGATTTTCAGGTATAAAGAACTCGACCTGGCCTTCAGGTGCTTTTTTCCTGTGACGTGCCTTTCTCTTGCTTATGTCTGCAGCCTCGAGCTCCCTCAGAAGTTCTTTGGCGCGTTCAGTCACAGCCTGCGGGAGACCGGCAAGCTTTGCCACCTGGATCCCGTAACTGCCGTCGGCGCCTCCGCGGATGATCTTCCTCAGGAATATTATATCGTCCCCTTCTTCCCTTACAGCGATACAGTAATTCTTAACGCCGGGCAGTCTGCCTTCCAGTTCGGTGAGTTCGTGGTAATGGGTGGCAAACAGCGTCCTGCTTCCTACCTTTTCCCTGTCGGAAATATACTCGATAACTGACCAGGCGATACTGAGGCCGTCAAAAGTGCTGGTGCCCCTCCCTATCTCATCGAGCACCAGCAGGCTCCTTGGCGTGGCATTCTCCAATATGGACGCCATTTCGGACATCTCGACCATGAATGTGCTCTGTCCGGCAGCCAGGTCGTCTGAAGCCCCGACCCTTGTGAATATCCTGTCAACAATGCCGATGACCGCCGAATCTGCCGGCACGAAACTCCCTATCTGTGCCATCAGCACGATGAGAGCTACCTGTCTCATGTATGTGGATTTCCCGGCCATGTTTGGCCCCGTAATTACAGCCAGCCTGTTTTCGTCCATATCCAGCAGTGTATCGTTGGGAACGAAGGACCCGGTCTCCAGCGTCTTTTCGACTACCGGATGCCTGCCGTTCTCTATTTTTATGACCCCGTCATCGGAAATGACCGGCCTGCAGTAATTTTCCCGGTCCGCAACCTCGGCGAGCGAGCATATCGCGTCGAGCTCTGCAATGCAACGGGCGGTCTGTTTGATCCTGGCTGTCTGCGAAGCCACTTTACGGCGAATTTCGACAAACAGCTGGTATTCCAGTTCCACAACCCTGCTTTCGGCCCCGAGGACCGTCTCTTCCATTTCCTTGAGCTCCTGGGTGACATACCTTTCGCAGTTGGCCAGAGTCTGTTTCCTTATGTATTCCTGCGGCACCAGGTGGAAATAAGATTTCGTCACCTCTATATAGTAACCGAAAACTTTCGTGTACCCGATCCTGAGGTTTTTGATTCCGGTCTTCTCGCGCTCCCTGGCTTCAAGTGAGAGTATCCATTCTTTACCGTTGGTTGCAGCGTCCTTCAGCCTGTCGACCTCCTCATTGAACCCGGGCTTTATGATCCCGCCTTCCTTTACAGATATCGGCGGATCGTCAATTATGGCCCTCTCAATAAGCTCAAATACATCGGAAAGCTCGTCCATGAGGGCGTTGTTTTTCGATATCAGCGCCGATCCGCAGTTTTCCAGGATCTTTTTAATATACGGTATCTGTCCTATGGAGTTTTTCAGGGCGATCAGATCCCTGCAGTTGGCATTGCCGAGGACTATTCTGCTGATCAGCCGTTCTATGTCATAGACCCTCCTGAACAGTTCGCGCAGTTCCATCCTCACCATGAACTTGTCCCTGAGTTCCTCGACCGCATCTAGCCTTTCATTGATATCGCCCGTGTTTATCAGCGGCTGTTCCACCCAACTCCTGAGAGTCCTTGCTCCCATGGAAGTCATCGTCCTGTCCAGAACCCACAGCAGTGAGCCTTTGCGGGATCTGTCCCTCATGGTTTCCGTCAGTTCCAGGTTCCTGCGGGCAGTCATGTCAAGTATCATGTATTCTTCGATCTTGTAAGGAGTGATCTGCTGTATGTGGTCAAGACTCGATTTCTGTGTCTGCTCCAGGTAATGCAGCAGCGCTCCGGACGCATTGATGCAGAGCTCCGCCTCATCCTCCGGGATTGCTCCAGGTCCGAAATGCCTGCGCAGCAGTTCATTGCAGAATCCATCTTCGTAACAGTTTTCGTCCAGTTGGGTTATAAAGGCGCCAAACCTGTTTCTGAGCTGTACGGCCGCATCCTTTGATTCAAGGAATCTGCGGTTTACTATGATTTCTGCAGGGGAATACCTGGCAATTTCGTCGAAAAGTTTGCCCGGCGTATTGCCCCATGTGATCCTCGTTGTGGCAAAATAGCCCGTGGAAACGTCCACTGCTGCAAAACCGTACATATGCTTTTTTGCATATATGGACACCAGGTAGTTGTTCTTCTTCTCATCCAGCATCGCCGTGTCAGTGACAGTGCCGGGGGTCACGACGCGCACGACTTCGCGCTTTACGAGACCCTTTGCCTGCGACGGGTCTTCCATCTGCTCGCAGATGGCTACCTTGTAACCTCTCTGGATAAGCCGTGCGATATAGCCATCCACTGAGTGATAGGGCACTCCGCACATCGGTGCCCGCTCTTCAAGTCCACAATCCCTGCCGGTCAGCGCAATTTCCAGTTCCCTTGACGCAACCACTGCATCGTCGAAAAACATCTCATAGAAGTCGCCGAGCCTGAACATGAGAATGCAGTCTTTATATTGTTCTTTTATGTCCAGATATTGCTGCATCATTGGGGTAACTGACAAAAGTATCGACCTCACTTGTAGATATCTTATGTTCATTTGCGGGCAACCGCATTTCAGGCTGTCCGGCCCCAAGACTCACGGGTCAGACAAGCGTGCCGTCAAGTGACCACGTGCCGGTCCGGTCTATCCTCACGTAGACAATTTTTCCGGCCAGTTCGGAACCTCCCGCAAAATTCACTATCTTGTTTGTTCTCGTTCGTCCCGTCATCATCCTGATATTGTTTTTGCTGGGACCTTCCACAAGTATCTCGGTGACAGTCCCGGCAAGCTTTTCATTTATTTCGCCGCTGATACTGTTCTGGAGTTTCAGAAGTTCATCGAACCTTTTCTTCTTTACATCCTCGCTTACCTGTTCAGCTTTTTTGGCCGCAGGAGTGCCTGTCCTCCTGGAATAAAGGAAAGTATATGCATAGTCGAACCTGACCCTTTCAACTAGGTCCAGCGTCTGCCCGAAGTCCTCTTCCGTTTCTCCCGGGAACCCGACTATTATATCCGTGGTGATCGAAATGCCGGGAATCTGTTCCCTGACCCTGTCCACAAGGTCAAAATAGTGTTCGCGCGTATATTTCCTGTTCATTTCAGCGAGTATCCTGTTGCTCCCTGCCTGTACCGGCAGATGCAGGTGCTCACACACCTTGCTGCAGTCTCTCATGGCGAGGATAAGCTCGTCCGACAGATCCTTGGGATGGGAAGTCATGAAACGGATCCTTTCTATCCCGTCAACTTCCTCCAGGCTGCGAAGCAGTGCCGCAAAACTGCTCCCGTCATTCCTGTCGAGCCCGTATGAGTTCACATTCTGACCCAGGAGCGTGATCTCCCTGTATCCCTGACGCGCAAGAAGCCTTGCTTCGTCGAGGATATCAGACATCCTGCGGCTCCTTTCGCGCCCTCTGACATACGGAACGATGCAGTAAGAGCAGAAGTTATTGCAGCCGTACATTATCGTGAGCCAGGCCTTCACACCGTGTTCGCGCCTGATCGGGAGCCCCTCTGCTATCAGTCCGTCACCGGAGCTTATATCGGTGACCGGAGCATCACCAGTTATGGCATTGTACAAAAGCTCCGGGAACCTGTGCAGATTGTGGGTCCCGAAAATAAGATCCACGTGGCTGTATTTTTCAAGTATATGCGCAACGACCTCTTCCTGCTGCATCATGCATCCGCATACAGCGATCACCAGCCCGGGCCTGCGGGCCTTGAGAGGTTTCAGCCTGCCCAGGTGGCCGTATACCTTCTGTTCAGCATGTTCCCTTACACAGCATGTGTTGAACAGGATAAGGTCTGAGCCTTCAGGGTCATCGGTACGCCTGTATCCCATGGATTCAAGCATTCCCGCCAGCTTCTCAGAATCGTTCTCGTTCATCTGGCAGCCGAAAGTGTGGATGAAATATTTTCTGTCGGCCCCCGGATCCAGTTCCCTGACGGAATGCATGAAAGTTTCCTGCCTTGTTATTTCATCTTCCGATACGATGTTGCTTTCTCTTACAGCCAATTTCTGCCTCCTGTAACCATTGCCTGTTGATTAGTTATCATTATACCATTTCGAATTATACCATTTCGACAATACCCCTTCAATTTTTTCATTGAGCCTGTCAACATCGGGATATCCGACAGCATTGTCATTCAGTCCGTATTTCTCCTTGAGCTTCAGTATCCTCGCAACGCTCTCGTCGATCCTTGCCTCATCGATGACGCCTTCTTCAACTGCTTTTTTTACTGCATCCATGGCTTCAGCCTGCCTGTCGCGCCCGTGACATACGAGTATGATATCGCTGCCTGCAACGACTGATCTTACAGCCGCTTCGCCAATGTCAAAATTGTCGGTTATCGCTCTCATGGTCATGTCGTCCGTTATCACGACACCATCAAAACCCATCTCTTCCCTGAGCAGGCCGCCTATGATCACGGGCGAAAGCGAAGCCGGCAGATCGCGGTCCAGTGACTCCACAAGTATATGTGCGACCATCACAGCGTCCGCGTCTTCACTGAAAGCCTTTCTGAACGGGATAAGTTCGAAGCCGGCCAGCCTGTCTTTATTATGCCCAACTGAAGGCAGTCCGTAATGGGAGTCGGCATCCGTGTCTCCATGGCCCGGGAAATGCTTGACCACAGCAACGATTCCTTCATCGCGCAGTCCTTTCATCACCTGTATCCCGTGCTTTTCGACCGACTGTGGAGTCGTACCGTATGCCCTGTCGCCTATAACGGTATTGTTCGGATTGCTGAAGATGTCAAGAACCGGCGCAAAGTCCATATTGATGCCGAAAGCCTTTATCTTTGCAGCGAGCAGCCTGCCGATCCTGTACGTGAAAGCAGCATCATCAATCTCACCTACGGACATGGCAGAAGGCAGCGCTGTCAACTGTTCCGGCAGCCGGGTTATGCGTCCTCCTTCCTCGTCTATTGAGACAAAAAGCGGTATATTGCCCGAATTGGCCGCTTTCATGGCGTTCATGAAATCAGTGAGCTGTTCCGGACCAGTTATATTGCCGCTGAAAAGAATAATACCCCCGGGTTTCCGGGAGTTGATCACGTTTTTCATGTCCTCATCCACAGATGTTCCATCCACTCCTATTATGAACATCTGCCCTATTTTCTCATCGAGGCTCATCTTCCCAAGTTTTTCAGAAATGCTGCCAGGCCCTTCAGGCACATGGCTGTTACCGGTTCCGCTCTCCCAATCTTTTGCGCACGGATCACCGGTTCTGCTTTCTTCCCTGCCGGTATTGTCATTCTTGCCGCCTGCATTGCCGATTTCGCCTTTTTCACCCGGAGGTATTCCCTCGTGTTTTCCTGTTCCGTTCTCCGTCTGCTCTGCAGGGTTTTCCGTATCATTTCCGCCTGTCGCTGAACAGCCGGTAACTGTTACTGTTAACAGTACCGCAATTATCAGGATCGCAAGAACTGAAACTACTTTTGCATTTACTTCCACTTTCATTTTCGCATCAATTCCATTCCCTGCAGCCTTGCATGCTTCGTTGGTTTCTGCTCAGTCGCCGGCCTTTACCTGTATATGCCGTTCTCGATGCAGAGCCGGGCCCTTTCCCTTGTACGTTCATCCGAGTTAAGCGCTTTTTCGATAAACCAAGGATGCTCTTCAAGGAACGCTTTCATGGATCCGTGCGGGTCAGAAGCGTATTTCAGGAGCATATCGTACTGGGCATGATTTATCCTGCCCATTTCGAGAGCCTTGTCGAAAAAGCTTTTACCTATGGATACCATTGCAAAGGTGCGTACCTCGTGTTTTTCAAGCACCCCGGATCCTCCCTGCATCCTGTCGACAATGACAACAGTACAGGTCATCCTGCCGCATAAATTCTTTATAGCTGGTATCCATGCCCTTTCATAGCTTGATGCTTCTGTGATGAGATCGGCTATATGCAGCACCCTGGCACCGTTTATTGAATCCGCTGCCCTCGTTGCGCCATTTTCAGTAATGACAGCAGAGAGGTCCTTGTATATGGTTAAGTGGGGCTTGCCGAGACCTTTGGCAGCAAGGAGAGAAAAAAACCAGTCCCTTCTTTCGCCGCCGGATACATAATCGACAGTATCAGTATCTACGTTGTCCTTTATGAAATCCAGAAGACTGTCGATGACGCCTCTGTAGACCGTATTGCCCGCATATCTCTCTTCCATGACTGCAAGCAGTCTCTCAGGGCATCGCAGCCTGTCCTGTTTCAGGTCATCTATGGTCCTCAGCAGTTCCAGTGCGCTGCTTTCTGATCCATACAGGAAATGAGTGTTTATGTAGTAAGGCCCGATGGTGCCGGATGTATACCAGAATGGTTCATTTTCCGGACACACCCTGAACGCGTTCGTTTCAAACAGCCAGTTTATAAGTTTTTCATCTGACATATCTGCAATCCTCCGTAATGTTATGCATCATCTTTTTTCTGTTCCCTGCGCATTTTACTCTTCCTGATATATTCCTCCCACCAGTCCTGGTTGACGATGGTTCCGAGGTCGCTGCCAAGATGGCCGGAATCACCTTCCGTCACTATGGTGAACTCCCCGTTTTCGTGGTCTATGACTGTTATGGCCGTATTGTCGCACCATTGGACATTTATCATCTCTTCCAGCGTACAGCTTCTGAAATGGCAGATCATGGCACGTATTGCCGTGCCGTGTGTCACGATACATATGTTTTTTCCTTCATGCCTATTGATTATTGCCATGACTTCTGACAGAAGGCGCTCCTGGAACTCTTCCATGGACTCGCCGTTAGGCATTTTGAGCCTGTGGGGCTGGTTTTCCCATGCATCATATTCGTCAGGCCACCGCTGTTCTAGCTCGCTCCATGCTACGTCTTCCCAGTCTCCGCCGTTTATTTCCCTGAGTTTCTCCGATGTTATGACCGGCAGCTTCTTGGCTTTCGCGATATATTCGGCAGTCTGCACCGCTCTTTTGAGGCTGCTGGAATACAGTACGTCGATGTCGGTATCTTTCAGCCTTTGCGCCACGCGTTCCGCCTGAAGATGACCCTTTTCAGTAATGCCCGAATCGGTCCATCCGTGGAACCGCCTGATTTTGTTTCCCAATGCCTCGGCATGCCTGACGAATATAAGCCTTGTCTTCAAGATATCACCCCGCCGTTCATGTGTTCAGTATGAGACTGCCTGTGATATCGGCAACTCTGCTGAAACCGTGCCTCTTCATATATTGTTCAATGCCTTCACATACCTTTATGCAGGCATCCGGGTAAACAAGGTTCGCAGTTCCCACCATTACGGCCGAGGCTCCGGCAATCAGGAATTCCACAGCATCGCTTCCTGTGAAGATGCCTCCCATGCCAATAACGGGTATTTTGACTGTCCTGCTGACCTCATATACCATCCTCACCGCTACAGGTTTAACTGCAGGCCCTGAAAGCCCGCCTGTATTATTGGCAAGTATGGGCCTTCTCGTTTCTATATCTATCGCCATTCCAAGCAGCGTATTTATCAGCGATATCGCATCAGCACCCGCGGCCTCCGCTGCTGCCGCGATATCGGAAATACTGGTCACGTTCGGCGTCAGCTTTACAATGAGCGGTTTCCGGCAATACTTCCTGACCTGTGAGGTGATCTCCGAAATTCCCTCCGTTGTGTTCCCGAAAGCGACACATCCGGCCTTTACATTGGGACAGGACACATTGAGCTCTATCGCATCGATATCGGCATCTGAAAGTATCTCAGCCATTTCACAGTATTCCTCTATCGTATTGCCGGCAATATTTGCAATGATTGCTGTTGAATACTGCCGCAGGAACGGTATTTCATTTTCAATGAAATGCCTGACCCCGGGATTCTGCAGTCCTACGCTGTTGAGCATTCCCGCAGGAGTCTCCGCGACCCGCGGAGGTTTATTGCCCTCCCTTGGCCTGAGCGTCAGTCCTTTGACGCTTATACCGCCGATTTTGTTCAGATCCACATAGCAGGCATGCTCCCTTCCGAAGCCGAAGGTGCCTGAAGCCGTAATAACTGGGTTTTTGAGTTTTACCCCGCAAATATCCACCGACAGGTCTGTTTCTCTCATCATATCCTCCATCCAGCCTGATTATCCTGTAAGCGTTTTCCAAGACTGCACTGTATTATTCGAACACAACTTCTTTGCTGTTGAACACCGGACCGTCACTGCACACACGGACATAATGGCTCGTACCGTCATCTGCATAAGTTTTGCAGGCACAGGTCAGGCAGGCGCCAAACCCGCATCCCATCCTCTGTTCCATCGATACCTGGCACCTGATGCCATGTTTCTCAGCGATTTCACTTACTTTCCTGAGCATCGGATACGGTCCGCACGCATATATCATATCAAACTCTTCTGATAAAATGTCCCTTTCCAGCAGATCAGTGACAAAACCCTTTGTACCGAAGCTTCCGTCCTCGGTGGCTGTCTCAAGTGAAGTGGACCTCTGCCTGAATTCTTCCAGGAGCAGGATCTGTTCCGATGAACGAAAGCCGAGATACGACCCCTTAACTACCGCTTTGCTTTCATTCAGCAGGAAAAGCAGCGGAAATATCCCGATCCCGCCTCCTACGACGGCAATGCGCCTATGCGCTATATCCAGGTCGAATCCGTTGCCGAGCGGTCCGATAATGTCCAGGAACTCGCCGCTTTTTTTTCTTGCAAGCATTTCTGTCCCGGTGCCTTTTACCTGGAAATAAAGGTCAAACTTTCCTTCCGCCCTGTCGACCGAGCAAATGCTGACAGGGCGCCGCAGAAGCGCCTGTGTACCGTCGCAGCACTTGATGTTGACGAACTGTCCCGGCACGGCATTGGAAGAAATGTGCGCCGATGCAACGGTCATCCTGTAAATACCCTTCGCTGCCTTCTCCACACCGATAATTACTTCTCTGAGCAGTTTTGACATATTTACCTCCTTTTTCTTTTGTGTAAATATTGTCAGCGTCAGCAAAAAATCAGCTTAATTCACCCAGTTCCGTCACATCCGGGATCATGCCCTGCTGTTTCATTCGTATGCAGTCAAGCACCGCCCTGGCGGTATCAAGTGAAGTCAGGCACGGTATCGACATTTCCACAGCTTTCCGCCGTATCCTGAATCCGTCCCTTTCCGGCTGTCTTCCCCTTGTCGGGGTGTTTATCACAAGGTCTATCTTTCCTGAAGATATCAGATCCAGCAGGTCGGGAGAGCCTTCCCCTATCTTTTTCACCGCATTTGTGGCTATGCCGTGCATATTGAGCGTCCTTGCAGTCTTGCCAGTAGCCCAAAGCGTGAATCCAAGCTTTTCAAACTGTTCAGCAATGCCGATCAATTCTGTTTTGTCCGAATCCCTTACAGTCATAAGGATACCTCCTCCCGGCGAAGGCAGCTTCATCCCGGTGGCCATCATGCCTTTATAAAGCGCTTCATGGAAATTCCTGCCTATGCCGAGGACTTCACCCGTGGATTTCATTTCCGGCCCCAGGCTCACATCCACGTCATGCAGCTTTTCAAAAGAGAAGACGGGCACTTTTATGGCCACATGGTCCTTCGTTCCGTACAATCCTGTCCCGTATCCCAGATCTTTCAGTTTCATTCCGGTCATTACCTTCGTTGCCACGTTCACCATCGGTATGCCTGTGACCTTGCTTATGTACGGCACGGTCCTGCTCGACCTGGGGTTTACCTCAAGGACATATATCTCGTCATTGTAAAGCACGTACTGGATGTTGATCATGCCAACCACATTCAGTGCCTTTGCCAGCCTCTCCGTGTAGTCGACTATTTTGTCAACGACCGGCCTGCCCAGGGAAATGGCCGGATAAACCGATATACTGTCACCCGAGTGTACTCCGGCGCGTTCCAGGTGTTCCATTATGCCTGGTATAAGGATATCTTCTCCGTCGGATATGGCATCGACTTCTATCTCTTTCCCCATCAGGTACTTGTCGATCAGGACCGGATGCTCCTGCCTGACCCTGTTGATGATCCCCATGAACTCGATGATATCCTTGTCGTTATAAGCTATTTCCATCCCCTGACCGCCAAGGACATAAGACGGGCGCACCAGCACCGGGTAAATCAGCTCATTTGCGGCAGCCAGCGCCTCTTCGAGCGTAAAGACGGCCTTTCCTTTCGGCCTGGGTATGCCGACCTTTTCAAGTATACCGTCGAACTTTTCCCTGTCTTCGGCCGCATCGACGTCACAGGCCTGGGTTCCGAGTATCCTGACGCCAAGCCTGTTCAGACTGTTGACCAGTTTAATTGCCGTCTGGCCGCCGAACTGCACTATAACGCCCTCAGGCTTTTCATACTCTATGATATTCATGACGTCCTCGACTGTCAGAGGCTCGAAATACAGCCTGTCCGCAGTATCGAAATCAGTGCTGACCGTCTCAGGATTGTTGTTTGCAATGACTGTCTCATATCCAAGTTCCTTAAGCGCCCAGACAGAATGCACCGAACAGTAGTCGAACTCGATTCCCTGGCCTATTCGTATGGGGCCGGATCCGATGACCATGATCTTCCTTTTGTCAGAACCTGCAGTTTTGCCGCATTGTCCGTAAACGGAATAATAATATGGCGACACCGCTTCGAAATGGCCGGTGCAAGTATCTACAGATCTGAATGCTGCATTTACTCCGTACGATTTCCTGAGTTCCCTGATGTCATCGGGACTGCATCCGGTGTATCCTGCTATCGTTTCGTCCGTGAATCCCATTTCCTTGGCCCTGCGGACTGTATCCGGATCAAGCGTCTCCTTTGTCCGCATTTTGAGGGATTCCTCCATCCTTACGATGTTCAGGATCCTGTTCAGGAACCACGGATCGATTTTGGTTATTTCATATACCCTTTCTACAGTAACGCCTCTCCTCAGCGCTTCCGCTATCGCAAACAGCCTTTCGTCATCGGCTTTGGCAAGTTTCGATTCGATTTCTTCGGCACTGTAATTCCTGAACATCTGCTGCTCAAGTGTGGAAATACCGAGTTCAAGCGACCTTACGGCCTTCATCAGGGCTCCTTCAAAGGTATCGCTTATTGCCATGACCTCTCCGGTCGCCTTCATCTGTGTTCCTAGCGTCCTGTCGGCACGGACGAACTTGTCGAACGGCCATTTGGGTATCTTCAGCACTATGTAATCCAGGACCGGTTCAAAGGATTTTAGGGTCTTACCAGCAGCCTTGTTTCCGATCTCATCGAGTGAATAGCCGATTGCTATCTTTGTGGCCACCCTTGCAATGGGATAACCTGAGGCTTTTGAAGCAAGAGCCGATGAGCGGCTCACCCTCGGATTGACTTCGATGACCGCATATTCTTTTCCTGAGGGATGCAATGCAAACTGGACATTGCATCCTCCCTCTATCTCCAGGGTATTTATGATCTTTATTGCTGCGTCATGCAGCATCCTGTATTCCTGATCCGAAAGCGTCAGACACGGTGCCACTACTATGCTGTCTCCCGTGTGTACGCCAACAGGATCAACGTTCTCCATTCCGCATATTATAACAGCATTTCCTTTCCCGTCCCGCATTACTTCGAATTCGATTTCCTTCCAGCCGGATATGCATTTCTCTATAAGAACCTGGCCGACACGGCTGAGCCTCAGTCCATTCGAAGCTATCCATGAAAGCTGGTCCCTGTCGGCTGCTATGCCTCCCCCGGTGCCGCCCAGCGTATACGCAGGCCTTACTATCACCGGGTATCCGATTTCATCCGCAAATTCCAGTGCCTCCTCCGTTGATGTCACTACTTTGCTTGCAACACACGGTTCACCTGCGGACTCCATCGCGTCCTTGAAAGCCTGCCTGTCTTCAGCCATTTTGATCGCTTTAGTCGCTGTACCCAGCAGTTTTACTCCCATCTCGTCCAGGAAACCGGATTCGGCAAGTTCCATTGCCAGGTTCAGGCCTGTCTGGCCCCCCAGTGTCGGAAGCATGCTGTCGGGCCTTTCCCTGGCGATGATCTTTTTAAGAGTCTCCGCGTCCAGGGGTTCCAAATATACTTTATCTGCCATATTCTTGTCGGTCATTATCGTAGCAGGGTTGCTGTTTACCAGGACAACCTCCAGGCCTTCCTCCTTCAGCGCACGGCAGGCCTGGGTTCCTGCATAGTCAAATTCCGCGGCCTGACCGATGACTATCGGCCCTGAACCTATTACAAGGACTTTATTGACATCATTACGTCTTGGCATTCTTATCTCCTTTCGTTAGTCAGCCTCTGCCTTTCTGCTTATGTTTTTGCGCTGTTCCTGATCATGCGCTTATTTCCTTGCCTCCAGCGCCTGCCTCAGGTCTTCCCGCATCCTGATCGCTTCGTCCCTTGCAGCCTGGTCAAACCCGCCTTCTCCGTACTTTCCCGACCAGGCTTCGGATTGCCACGCGCACATGATGCTCCTTGAAGCGTTTACGATCGCGCCGAGACCGTCATCATTGAAAGCGCATGCTGCATCCTGCGCAGTGCCTCCCTGGGCGCCATAACCTGGCACGAGGAAATATGATTTTTTCATTATCTTTCTGAGAACGCGTGCCTGTTCAGGATATGTAGCTCCAACTACAGCGCCGATGCTGCTGTAGCCGCTCCTTCCGACAGCAGCATCGCTCCATTCGTCGACCAGTTCTGCCACTTTTTCGTATACATGCCTGCCGTCCTGGGTGACCAGGTCCTGTATCTGTCCCGATGACCTGTTTGAAGTTTTCACGAGCACGAATATGCCCCTTCCTGAAGCGGCGCATTCGTCAATGAACGGCTTTACGCCGTCTATGCCGAGGTATGGGTTGACAGTAAGCGCATCGGTGTCAAAAGCCGAAAAAACAGTACCCTCTATATCCGTCTTTCCAAGATATGCGGCCGAATAGGCCTGGGCGGTGGAGCCAATGTCATTGCGCTTACCATCCGCGATTACTATCATTCCCCGTGCCCTGGCGTACCTGCAGGTCTCGGCAAAGGCACGGATGCCTTCGGCGCCGTACATTTCGTAATAGGCAAGCTGAGGTTTTACGGCAGGTACGACATCACAGAGCGCATCTATCAGCCTTTTGTTGAATTCCAGGATCGCCTCAGCCGCACCGGCGAATCCTGTTCCATATTCGCGGAAAGCTTTCTCCTTTATGCCGGAAGGTATGTACCCGAGCTTAGGATCGAGTCCGGCAACTGAAGGGTTGCCACATTTTTTGATACTTTCTGTCAACCTGTCGACAAACATTCGCACAACTCCTCTACAGCAATACTCCTTCGCTCACTACGGGCCTGCCGTTTACGATCGTGCACCAGACAAGGCCGTAGAGTTCCATTCCTCCGAATGGTGAATTCTTTGACCTGGATTCGAAGCGCACAGGATCGACCGTAAATTTTGCATCGATATCCACGATCGTTATATCTGCAGTACTTCCGGGTTCCAGCGTACCCTTGCTGATACCGAGCAGCCTTGCAGGATTGAAGCTCATTTTTTCGACCAGCTTTTTCATCGTGATGATCCCTGGCTTTACCAGCTTAGTGACTGCAAGCGGCAGCGCGGTTTCGAAGCCCACCATGCCGTTGGCAGCCAGGCTGAATTCCACTCTTTTTTCATCGATATGATGAGGCGCATGGTCTGTTGCGATGATATCTATGGTGCCATCAGCAATGCCTTCGATGACCGCCTGCACGTCCCTTGCGGTCCTGAGCGGAGGGTTGACCTTGGCATTCGTGTCGTACCCCATGCAGGCCTCTTCTGTCAGCGAGAAATAGTGAGGACACGTTTCGCAGGTCACCCTGACTCCCCGTTTCTTGGCGTTCCTGATGAGTTCCACCGACAATGCAGTGCTTACATGCGCGATATGGATCGGTATGTCCAGGTATTCGGAAAGGATAAGCTCGCGGGCCACCATTGTTTCTTCGGCCGCGGCCGGTATGCCTTTAAGCCCGAGTACCGTCGATGTGTATCCCTCGTTCATCACTCCGTCCTCGGCAAGGTCCGTATCTTCGCAGTGGGATATTATGGCGATGTCAAACATGGATGCATACTGCATGGCCTTTTTCATCAAAGATGAGCTTTTAACCGGTCTTCCGTCATCAGATACGGCGACTGCGCCAGCGAACTTCAATTCTCCTATTTCGGCAAGTTCCTCTCCTTTCAGGCCTTTGGTGATGGCCCCTATCGGATATACATTCACATATCCTTCGTTTTTTGCCTTATTCAGTATGTATTTTACGACCGATTCATTGTCTGTGACAGGGTCCGTATTGGGCATGCAGGCGACCGAAGTAAAGCCTCCCTTGGCCGCGCTCCTGGTGCCGCTTTCAATATCCTCCTTGTATTCGTAGCCCGGATCCCTGAGATGGCAGTGGGCATCCACCAGACCGGGCAATACGTATTTGCCGGTGGCATCTATAACTTCGCATCCTTCCGGGTCTATTCCCGTTGATATCCCTGCGATCCTGCCATTCTCGACCAGCAGATCGTAAATTCCATCGATCCCGGTCTTCACATCGATCACATGCCCGTTCCTAATCAGCAGCTTCATTGGTTCCCCTCCTGGTCAGAAGATAAAGCAACGCCATTCTTACTGCCACGCCATTGGTGACCTGTTCATTTATCGCAGACTGATCATGGTCCGCAACGGCACTCGACAGTTCCACTCCGCGGTTGACAGGCCCCGGGTGCATGATAAGCACATCTTTTTTTGCCAGCCGCAGCCTGTTTTCATCCAGCCCGAAGAACCTGGAATACTCCCTTATCGAAGGGAACAGCGCTTTTTTCTGGCGTTCGAGCTGCATCCTCAGCGCTATTACCACGTCTGCATCCATCAGTGCCTCATGCACTGTGCTGTAGACCCTTACGCCTGTCATTTCCAGCTTTGGAGGTATCAGCGTTGCAGGTCCTGCAAGCGACACTTCGGCACCCATTTTTGTAAGCCCCCAGATGTTGCTCCTTGCAACCCTGCTGTGGTAGATGTCGCCGATTATTGCAACCTTCAGTCCCTTCAGTGTCCCTTTCTTCTCCCTGATAGTGAACATGTCAAGCAGAGCTTGCGTGGGATGCTCGTTCATCCCGTCTCCCGCGTTGATCACGGACGCTTTGACATGCTTTGCCAGAAGGTGCGGAGCGCCGGATTGCGGATGCCTTATGACTATGACGTCGGTTCCCATCATATCGATGGTTTTACCCGTGTCTATGAGAGATTCTCCCTTTGCCACACTGCTGCCGGAAGAGTTGATATTTGCCGAGCTTGCGCTCATATACTTTGATGCGAGCTCGAATGAAAGCCTCGTCCTGGTACTGTTCTCATAAAAAAGCGTAACTATGGACTTGCCCTGGAGATGAGGCGTCCTTTTGCTGTTTGAGGTCAGAACATATTTCATCGTTTTTGCAGTATCCAGGATGTATTCGATTTCTTCAGCAGACATATCCTTAAGTCCAAGCAGATCTTTGGATTTCAGAATCATATGATATACCGCCTTTTTGCAGAATTGACCAACCGAATGATAGCCTGTGCGTGCCTGCATATTTTAAAAAAAGAGCAAGGAACAGACCCTGCTCAGTGATTTTTCCCAGGCTCGATATCGCTCAGCGTCACTTTGTTGACACCGTCGAATTCAAGAACTTTGACATTTACCATCTCCGACCTTGACGTGGGAACATTTTTGCCCACGTAATCGGCACGTATGGGCAGTTCCCTGTGTCCTCTGTCGATGAGTATGGCAAGCTGGATGATCTTCGGTCTTCCTATGTCCATTACAGCGTCTATGGCCGCACGCGCCGTCCTGCCGGTATAGAGCACGTCATCAACAAGCACTATGATCTTGTCCGTCACAGGAAAATCGATTTCCGTTCCGTTGACCACCGGGTGCTCCGCCAGCATGCTCAGATCGTCCCTGTAGAAAGTGATGTCAAGTATGCCTACCGGCACATCCTTTCCCTCAACTTCACGGATCTTGGACGCGATCATCCTGGCCAGCGGCACTCCGCGCCTCTGGATACCTATCAGGCGCACATCGTCAACGCCTTTGTTCCTTTCGATTATCTCGTGAGCTATCCTTGTTACTGCCCTTTTCATGGCATTTTCATCCATGATTTCAGCCTTGTCGATCATTATGCGGCCACCTCCCGTTTGTCATGATAATCTCAGAATGAGTACAGATATATACTAAAAAAGCTTCCTGTCCGCGGCAGGAAGCATAATATCACAGGCAAAGCCTGCAAAACACAATACCTATATGATACCCTTCCAGCCTCACAGGACTAATTAAAAGGTTTTTTCAAATTCCAGTTTATATTAACATACCAGGTCGCAAATTGTCCATATCTTTTTGAAAAGTATTGTGTATTTTTTTCGCCGAAAGAGAAACAGCGCAGTTTTTCATCCCGGATTCTATCCAGGGTAGACCGATAATGCATTGTGGTTGCTTCGTGAACAGCTACTGGCCGGTTTATTTCTCCTGCCGAAGCTTCTCGACCAGTTCCCTGAACTCCTGCGGTGGGTCAGCCGAAAATTCCACGTATTCGCCTGTGCGCGGATGTGTGAACCCGAGTACTGCAGCATGGAGTGCCTGGCCTTCAAACCCGTATTTCTGCTTTTTTCTCCCGTATACGGTATCCCCGACAAGCGGGTGACCGATATAAGCCATGTGTACCCTGATCTGGTGCGTCCTGCCGGTTTCCAGCTTTAACTCAAGCAAAGTGGAGGATTTGAATCGCTCCAGTACCCTGAAGTGGGTAACTGCCCTTCTTCCGTTCTTCATGTTGACCGCCATCTTCTTCCTGTCCACCGGATGCCTTCCGATCGGTGCGTCGACCTTCCCGCGGTCGGCAGGGACGTTGCCCTCCGCAACAGCTATATAGATCCTGTTGACATCGTGTTCTTTGAGCTTGCCGGATAATATCGCATGGGCGCTGTTGTTTTTGGCGATGACCAGCACTCCCGAAGTATCCTTGTCTATCCTGTGAACTATACCGGGCCTGATCACGCCATTTATGTCCGAAAGAGAACCGCTGCAGTGCTTCAGCAGCGCATTGACGAGAGTGCCGCTGTAATTGCCTGCCGCAGGGTGAACAACCATTCCCCTGGGCTTGTTAATTACGATTATGTCTTCATCTTCATATATTATATCCAGCGGGATATCCTCTGCTGTCACTTCCAGCGGCTTCGGCTCAGGGATGCCGACCTGTACCGTGTCGCCATCCTTGAGCTTATAGCCTGCTTTCACCGTTTTCCCGCCTACTGTCACATTTCCCTGCTCTATGAGCCTTTCCACATATGACCTTGAATAATCTCCAAGAGTGTTTGTCAGCCAGACATCAAGACGTTTTCCGGCATCCCCGGTTGTTATGGCAAAGGTCTCATTCCTCATTTCTTTCCTCTTCCTGATCAGTTTTTTTTGGTTCTTTATATATGAACAGAACATAGACGGCAAGAAGTATAGTGCCGCATGTCACGGCGATATCGGCGGCATTGAAAACGGGAAAAGGATATGAACCGATATAGAACAGCAGGAAATCGATCACTTTCCCTCCGGCCAGCCTGTCTATATAATTTCCTACAGCGCCGCCGAGTATCAGTCCCAGTACAGCCCGCAGGAACCTGTCATCGCTCTTTAAAATGGCAACGAGCAGGAATACCGCGATCACAGGTACCAGGACAAGGAAAACCACGCTGCTGTTCTGGAATATCCCCCATGCACCGCCGGGGTTCCTGTGGAGCGTCAGGTAAAAAAACCTGTCTATTACCGGTATCATTTCCGAAGGTCCGATATTGCTTACAACTATGTACTTCGTTATCTGGTCGATGGCGACCACCAGTATCGCTATGATAACCCAGAGCACTCCAGTAACTCCTTTCGCATCTTCTGATATTTTGCCAACAGGATCCGGTATATCATCATGGCACTGGTTTATACCAGCGGCTGAAATCATTGAACTTGTTCCACGTGTACGGACTCATCGGCCCTTTAACATTCTTCCCGTAAACCATCGCATCCTTCAGGAAGTATAGGCCTATATAAGGGCAGTCATTCAGGACCTGTTCCTTCATCGCCCTGTAAGCTGCTTTCCTGTCTTCCGCATCGTTTTTTCCGAAAATTTGCGAAATATACTCGTCAACGGACGTGTTTACATATCCTGATACATTGTAAGCTTCGGAATAGCCCGATGATGATGCATATGGCAGGTATCCGCCGGAATACATGAAGGATATGTCCGGGATCTGCGGCACCCTGCATCCCAGCAAGGCCATTTTGAATTTGCCCGAATTTATCCTGCTGAGCACATCCTTCCACTGGAGCTGCACAAGGCTGACCTTTATGCCTGCCTTTTCAAGCTGCCTGCAGATTATCTCCGCAGCTTTGACTCGCGTACTGTTGTTTGAATTTACCAGGAGTTCCAGGCTGAGATACCTCCGGCTACCTTTTATGACCTTGTAATACCCCTGTTCGTTTTTCTTCCATCCTCCTGTTGCCAGCACTTCCTCGGGCGTTGCCGCTGCACTGATATCGGCCTCTGTTTCGTCAGGCTGCTCTGTTGCTCCGCCCGGACGGATGTCTGGCTTCCATCCGGTGCTTACCTCAGCATCCTCGAGCCAGCAGCCCGGGATTACCGGCAAATCTGCTTTTTCTCCTGCTCCGCGCAGTGCTTCCTTTATGATTTCCTCCCTGTCGATGGCAAGGTATATCGCGCGCCTTGCATAAATATCCGATAATACCGGATCGTTGAGATTAAGTGCAACGTACTCAAAATTCCTTGAGGCATAGCTTTTTATTGTGAGATCGGTCCTGTCCATGTATTTGAGGTACTCATTGAAGTTAAGACCTGCCACGTCCACTTCCCCCGACTGGAATGCGCCCATGGCGTCTTCTGCCTTTTTGAATATGCTTACCTGGATATTTTCAATATACATCCCTTCTGAGGCCAGGGTCCCATCGACGTCCTTGTGCCACCAATCTTCATTCAGAGCAAGTTTTATGCCGCTGCCCTCATCATATGTGACGAACCTGTACGGCCCTGTCCCGACCGGGTTCAGGTCCTTCGATGCCGTAAGTACGTCCACCGTAGCGAACTGGTGCTTGGGTATCACAGGGAAAGTCATCATTTCAGGCGTGAATGAATTGGGCTTTTTTAATGCTATCCTGACTGTTGACGAGTCTGTCGCTATACACTGGGATACGTTGGCAAGCAAGGATTTGTATGGAGATTTTACAGACGGATTGAGTATCGTCTGTATCGTAAATTCAACATCGTAGGCAGTAAACGGCTCACCGTCATGCCAGTATACGCCGTCCCGCATATGGAATTCCCATATCAGCCCGTCTTCGGAAACCGTCCATCTGTCGGACAGTAAAGGTACGGCCCGCTGATCTTTGTCAAGCCGCGTAAGACCTTCATATATGAAGCCAAGAAAATCTGCCGTATATGAGTTGGAAGTAAGTATTGGGTTGAGTGTGTCCGGTTTCGTCGTAAAAAGCTTCAGCGTGCCTCCTCTTTCCGGGCCCTTGTCCAGTATGTCATCGTCGCTGAAGTATTGGCCTCCGCTCAATTCCGATTCATACCGTTCATGGAGCCTCTGGAGCTGTTCAAGCTCCCGGCCTGTCTGGCACGCAGTCAAGAATATGGAAAAAATTATGATAAAAATGAATATGCAGATCCTTCTCATCGATATCTCCTTATTGCCTTATCTGCATGAATGCGGCCATGCTCCCTGTCCTTCCCCTGTCGCCCCTGTAGGAAAAGAACAGGTCTTTGCAGCATTTCGTGCATATGCCGCAGTCGTGAATGTTCCTGATATCCACGCCGGCTTCAGCCAGCCTTGCCCTTATTATTGCCTTCAGATCTATCTTCCACTTCGTGCCGGATATATGGCTGTAGAACGAACCGTTATCGTATTTTCCCCTGAACTGCCTGTAAACGTCCTCATCCACCTCAAAGCAGCAAAATCCGATCGAAGGCCCTATCACGGCTTCGACCCTTCCTGCATCAAAGCCGGGTATCTTTTTCATTTCGTCCATCGCTTTCGTCACTATGTCCGCAAGCGTTCCCTTCCACCCTGAATGAAGCAGCGCCGCTGCTTTTGCCGAAGGCTCGAAAAGGAAAACAGGCGCACAGTCAGCATGGAATGTGACCATCGTGACGCCGGGCGCAGTCGTGATGAATCCGTCCGTCCCCTTAAGGTCGCTTTCCCTCAGCAGCCCTTTTCCCATGTCGCTTTCATAGACCCGGCACACTTTTGTCCCATGTACCTGGTTTGTCAGGACGAGGCTTTCCATATTGACCGAAGTTGCGTTGCATATTATCCTGAAATTTTCAATTACATTGCTCCTGTCATCGTTTCTGCCGAGCCCGAGATTGAGCGTGCTGCACTCTCCGGAACTGACACCGCCGTGTCTTGTGCTCATGAAATGGATCAGTAGATCCCTGTATCTGTTCAGACTCTCGAATTCTATATACTTCAGAGGCCCGTCGGTGACAAGGACCGTTCCTTTTCCAATCTTCGCGTATTCTTTCAATATACGTCCCTCCGCTCTGCCACATTCACATATTATCATATCCGATATCCATTCTCAATACGGGTTCGGACCATGGCAGAAGGATGCCGATAAAAAATGCTGCCGGTCCTGATATGACCGGCAGCATCAAGAAGTTGATTTTCATTTTCTTGGCTCTACAATAAGTTTTATGGCTGTCCTCTCCTCACCATCGATAATGATATCAGTGAAAGCCGGGATACAGATCAGTTCGATTCCGGACGGTGCCACGAACCCGCGGGCGATCGCCACTGCCTTGACTGCCTGGTTCAAAGCACCGGCACCGATAGCCTGCATTTCTGCCACGCCTTTTTCTCTGATAACGCCTGCCAGTGCACCTGCTACGGAGTTTGGATTTGACTTTGCTGAGATTTTTAAGACATCCATGATATTAACCCCCTATTGCATACCATATTATATTTTAATATTATATAGAAAAATTCTACATTAAAACCCAAATTCCTCTTTAATAATCTAAAATTTAGTAAAATGAAATCAATTTATTACATTTGACGGTTATTTTTAACACTCATTCCCGTATTATATAATACAATATGTCCGGAGCCGATACAATCCTTTCGTGACTTCCAGACTTATTGCGGTGGTGCAATATGGGACGAGCCAGCATCAGGGAGCTTCTAAAAGGCAATTTTTGAGCAAAGCGGTGATTATCATCTGTGCCGTCACACTTGTCTATAATTTATTTATGATTGGTTCCGCATTTTATTACAGCCTTCGAAGCAATAACATAATGGAAAGCCTGCAGGACAGGCAGTATGCCGTCAGATCTTTCCACAAGGTCAGTTTTGACAGCATGCTCAACGCAGCAGGTGGCATGGTCAAGGCAGGGTCTGCAGGGCTGACGGGACCCGTTTGATTGAAGGCAAGTCCGAAAATGATCTGCTCAACGGAAGCGGCCGGTCTTTTTACGCCGACGGCACGCTTGAATATGAAGGTACCTGGAAAAACGGACTACGGCACGGTAACGGCAAGGGCCACGGAAGAACGGCGCCCTCGGCTATGAAGGCGGGCTCTCAGAAGGCCTTCCCGACGGCAGACACCAGTTATTGCCACAACGGGAATAAAACTTATGACGGATACTGGTCTGCCGGAAAAAAGAACGGTTACGGCAGGCTTTACGATAAGGAAGGTGATATAATTGAAAACGTGTTAATTGGCCGTGGTACATGCTATTTCCCCGAAAATGATGAATATGGACGTATTAGTTATACCGGGAGTTTTGCCAACGGCATGTTCGACGGACACGGCACCATGAACCGGAAAGAGGGCGCCGTTTATAAAGGCAGCCGGAAGGATGGCGTGCGCGACTGCCGGATATATAACATCGGGGATAATTTATCAAATCAAACAACATATCGGGCAATATCCATACTGACATGAATATCCGGCTTTATGCCTTAAAAACATCAAACGTTGAACACTCTGGAGATCCGCTGTATCCCGGTCGCTTTTCCGGTATCCTCATCGATGTCAAGCATAACTGCGTTGAACTGTACCTGTCCCTTTGCCACTTCGAAGCGCACAGGCATGCAAGTGCGGAATTTCTCGATGACAAGTTCCTTTTTGACCCCTATCACGCCTTCGTAAGGCCCGGTCATCCCCACATCACTTATGAAAGCGGTCCCGCATGGAAGTATCCTTTCATCTGCTGTCTGGACATGGGTATGAGTGCCGACCACGGCACTGACTCTTCCGTCCGCGTACCATGCAAGCGCACATTTTTCGGAAGTAGCCTCAGCATGGAAATCCACTATAACAGTTTTCACATGTCTTTTGAGGAGTTCCAGTTCCCTGTCCAGTGTCCGGAAAGGGCAGTCGACGGGTTCCATGTATATCCTTCCAAGAAGGTTTATGATACCGAGCCTGCCGTCTATTATCACGGATCCCTTTCCCGGGAGTTCCGGGGGATAATTTGCCGGCCTTGCGATCTTCGTATCGCTGTCTATAAAGGTGCCGATCTCCTTTTTTGACCATGTATGATTCCCCATGGTTACTGCATCTATGCCGTAACCGTATAATTCCTGTGCCGTCGCATATGTGATTCCCGAACCGCCGGCAGCATTTTCCGCATTTGCGATGCAGTAGTCGAACCTGAACTGCCCGCGCAGTTCACCAATATACTGCTTTACCGCTTTCCTCCCCGGACCGCCGACTATATCACCGATAAACAATACTTTCAAATCCATGATCCTCCGTCAATAATAATATGTGCCTGATTTATTTTACTATAACATAAAAAGCGTGCAATGCACGCTTTTTATTTCGATTCCGATCTCATTTTGCATATTCTATCGCTCTTGTCTCACGAATGACATTGACCTTTATCTGACCGGGATATTCGAGTTCGCTTTCGATCTTCTTCACTATTTCTCTTGCTTTCAGCACTATTTCGTCATCGGAAACGTCTTCCGGCTTGACTATTATCCTGATTTCCCTGCCTGCCTGTATAGCATAGCACTTGTCAACACCGGGGAAGGAATTTGCGATTTCTTCCAGTTTCTCTATGCGTTTGATGTACGATTCAAGCGTTTCTCTTCTTGCTCCCGGTCTTGCTGCGGAAATCGAATCGGCTGCCTGTACAAGTACGGCTATTATCGATGAGGGTTCCACGTCTCCGTGGTGTGCCATTATGGCATTTACTACCTCGCTGCTTTCCTTGTACTTCCTGGCAAGCTCTGCGCCAATTGTGATATGAGAGCCTTCCATTTCATGGTCGACGGCTTTGCCTATGTCATGCAGCAGTCCGGCTCTCTTGGCAAGATTAACGTCTGCACCGAGTTCGGCTGCCATGATCCCTGCAAGGTGCGCCACTTCGATGGAGTGGTTCAGTACGTTCTGACCGTAACTTGTCCTGAACTTGAGCTTCCCGAGAAGTTTGACCAGTTCGGGATGCAATCCGTGTACTCCTGTCTCGAATGTGGCCCTGTCGCCTTCCTGGCGTATCGTGTTGTCGACCTCTTTCCTGGCCTTTTCTACCATTTCTTCGATCCTGGCGGGATGGATCCTTCCATCGATAATAAGCTTTTCAAGGGTTATCCTGGCCACTTCTCTTCTGATAGGATCGAATCCTGAGAGAATGACAGCTTCCGGAGTATCATCGATGATGAGATCGATTCCGGTGAGAGTTTCGAGAGTCCTGATGTTCCTTCCTTCACGGCCTATGATGCGGCCTTTCATCTCATCATTGGGCAGTGGTACGACAGAAACTGTTGCTTCGGATACATGGTCGGCAGCACATTTCTGTATCGCTGTGGCAATGATTTCTCTTGCCTTCATGTCTGCCTCTTCCTTGGCCTTTGCTTCCAGCTCCTTAACAAGTACCGCCATCTCATGCTTCACTTCATCCTCCACATTCCGGAGAAGATACTGCTTAGCTTCATCGACGGTCAGCCCCGATATCCTTTCGAGTTCTTCGAGCTGTTTTTTGTGAAGTTCGGCCGTTTTTTCCTGGGTGGCCTGTATCTCCTTCAGTTTTCTGTTCAGAAGTTCGTCCTTCTGTTCAAGCTGCTCCACTTTTTTATCGAGAGCTTCTTCTTTCTGGACGAGCCTTCTTTCCAGCCTCTGGATCTCGTTTCTTCTCTCCTTGATTTCCCTGTCGAGTTCGATCCTGCTTCTGTGGACCTCTTCCTTGGCTTCGAGCAATGCTTCCCGCTTTTTGCTTTCAGCTATTTTCAAAGCTTCATTGATGATCCGCCTGGATTCCTGTTCAGCGCTACCGATTTCAGCTTCAGCCTGGATCTTCCTGCGATTGTATCCGACCCGAAATGATATAATAGAAGCAGTTACTGCTCCGATTGCAAGGCCAATCAAAATCCCAACAGCTAAATCAAAAATAGCACACACCTCCTGTTATTCAGTTTTCAATGGTCAGTGCCGGCTCTCCGCTCCCGGACGCCGGCTGGTCGTTATGCTCAATCAGCAAGCATTACCTGTTTCCTTACGAAACATAGCTTAATTGTAAACTTTTTTAATTTTTATGTCAAGAAAAACAAAACCGCCGTCATGTTGCACAATTGCAGCCTGAAACGGCAATTTTTCACGCAGAAGCTGATGAAATCAGTTCTTTGAATTCACTGTTGCCACGCATGCCGTCAAAAGCGCTGTTGACCTTTACGTCCTCTATGATGGCCATGTCTGCTTCCAATGCTGCCCTGAGGTTCTCCAGCGCGATATCGTATCTTCCAAGCATCGCATACACTGCGGCAAGATTGTACTGCAGTTCGCCGTCAGCCGGCTTTATCCTGAGGGCTGAACTGTATGCGTTGATGGCGTCATTGAAATGTCGCATCTCTGTAAGTACGGCTCCAAGATAATAATATATCTCAAGTTCCTCAGGATTTATATCCAGCGCATTCCTGAAAGCAGCGGCTGCTTCCATGTACCGTTTCTCCTCCATCAGGCATATGCCCATGTTGAAAAACAGCCTGTAATCGCCCGGGGCTTTTTCAATGCCTTTTTCATAAACCTCCAGCGCTTCCTCACGCCTGCCCTCCAGGCTGAGTGCGATCCCAAGGTTGTTGTATGCTTCGGCAAAGCCGGGACACAGTTCAACTGTTTTAATATATGCATCTATGGCTGCCTTCCTGTCACCGGATTCATCCAGCGCCAGCGCCAGGTTGTACCATGCCCTGTGGAAATCGGGCTTCAGCTTCACGGCTTCTCTGCAGGCAGCGGCGGCTTCTTTCCATAGCCCTTTCCTCGCCAGGGCATTCGCCTTGCTGTACCAGGCCATATGATTTCCGGGATCCAGCACCAGGATCTCATTGAAAACATCAATGGCTTCATCGGTCTTGTTTTGCTTCATCAAAACCTTTGCAAGCTGCTCGCGGGCTTCAACACTGTCAGTCCTGAGCCTGCACGCCTTTTTTAGTTCTTCTTCCGCATCTTCCAGCCTACCGGCTTCAGAATACAGCCTTCCCCATACAAAGTGCGGCCGGTACGACGATTCATCGGCCGGTATCCGTTTCATTACCTCCGTCCCTTTTTCTGCCTGTCCGATCTTCACATACGTATACGACAGGTTTTCGAGAGTATCTGGCTCGTCAGGCCTTATTTCCAGTGCTTTTTCATAGAAGTTTGCTGCCCGCTCGTATTTGCCTAGCATAAATGAAGTATTCCCAAGATTATAGTATATAGAACATCTTTCGTCATCATGACCGCCAAAAAGACGGAGTGATCTCTGAAATGCGCTGTGTGCTTCCTCAAACAAGCCCTGTTCATAACACATGCAACCGCAGTTGTAATACATTGCATATGAACTGCCGGCAGCCTTCGACAGGATTTTATATATCCTTACGGCACTTGCGGCATCTCCCCTCTCAAGCAAGGTATGGGCCTGGATGAGACACCTCCTGAAGTTGTTCCTTATGTTCTCAGGCATGAACCCAAGGTCGTCGATTACCTCGGCAAGTTGTTTCTTCTTCCTGATGCCGTTGATGCCTTCCGGAGGAAACGATGAACAGGGCTCGTCCGGAGGAGCACTCCTGACAAGCCCTTCATAAACTCCTTTTGATTTGAAATCCTCTACCATTTTCCGGTAATCATATAAAAGAAGTACCGACGGGGGGATTATACCGAAAAATATGTATACCGCTTCTACCTGCGGCAGTACTTCGACATCATTTATAAAGCTCATTACAGATATCACTGCGGCAAAAAACTGCAGGCAGACGGGAATCAGCATCAGGACACTCTTTCTTTTAACAGCTCTGTACGTTGAGTATGCAAGCAATAAAATCATCAGTATAATGATGAACCCGTTGACGATCGTCATGACGATCCCCCTTGATTATTCATCTTTTTGAGCCATCTGCATCTCGTGCCACTGCTGTTTCGTTATGAGCACCTGCCTTGGTTTGCTTCCTTCGTAACCGCTGATGATCCCCCTGGCCTCCATCTGGTCGATTATCCTTGCCGCTCTTGCATAACCCACTCTGAACTTGCGCTGGATAAATGATACAGACGCCTGTCCTGCGTCGATGACAAGCTCTATCGCCTGGGGCAGCAGTTCGTCGTTGTCACCTCCGCTGTCACTATCGTCGGTTGCTCCGTTATTGTTTATCTCCTCTATAATGACGTCATCATACCTGGCGTCTCCCTGTGCCTTGACGAACTCGACCACTCTTTCCACTTCCGCATCCGTTATGTTCGCCCCCTGCATCCTGACAGGTTTCGGCTTCCCTACCGGATGCATCAGCATATCGCCTCTTCCAAGCAGCTTCTCGGCTCCTGCCATGTCGAGAATCGTCCTAGAATCCACCTGTGAAGAAACGGCAAATGAAATCCTCGACGGAATGTTTGCCTTTATCACGCCTGTGATGACATCCACAGAAGGCCTCTGCGTCGCCAGCACAAGGTGCATGCCCGCAGCTCTTGCCATTTGGGCAAGCCTGCATATGGCATCTTCTACTTCGTTGGGCGCAACCATCATCAAATCCGCCAGTTCGTCGATTATTATCACTATCTGGGGCATTAGAGGCTGCTCGCCGGTACGAGACACAAGTTCGTTGTAACCTCTGATGTCTCTCACATTCTTCTCTGCAAACAGCTTGTACCTGTTCACCATCTCCTGTACCGCCCAGTTCAGTGCTCCCGCCGCTTTTTTGGGATCGGTCACCACCGGGATCAGCAGATGGGGTATGCCGTTGTATACACTCAGTTCAACGACTTTCGGATCGATCAGGAGAAGCTTGACCTCATCCGGTGAAGCCTTGTAGAGGATGCTCACTATCAGGCAGTTGATGCAGACACTTTTCCCAGAACCTGTAGCTCCTGCTATGAGCAGATGAGGCATTTTTGCAATATCAGCCACCACCGGTTCGCCAGAAATGTCTTTTCCCACTGCAAATGCAAGTTTTGACGGATGCTGAACGAATTCAGCCGATTCAAGCACTTCCCTCAGGCGGACCATGGTTACTTCCCTGTTTGGCACTTCGATCCCTATCGCAGCTTTCCCCGGTATTGGCGCTTCAATCCTGATACCCGGAGCAGCGAGGTTAAGTGCTATGTCGTCCGACAAACTCACTATCCTGCTCACCTTGACGCCGGCACTCGGCTGAAGTTCATATCTCGTTACCGTCGGCCCCCTGGTGACGTTTATGACCCTGGCTGAAACACCGAAACTTGCCAGGGTCTCTTCGAGCTTCTTTGCTCCTTCCAGCGCCTGGTTGCGGTAAGCCCTGGAATTTCCTGCATCGGAAGATTCTTCGATAAGCAGGTCGTACGGCGGGTATGTGTATTTCATACTCTCCTTTTTCTCAAGTACCGGCTTATCAAGAGCCGGTCCCTTAATCACGATCTCCTGGAGGCCCGGTTCACTGTCCGCTCTCACGGCTGAGTCAGCAATCTTGGCCGTCTTCCTTTTCCCTGCCCGGGACCTCTTCAGGTCACCTGCGACCAGTTCGTCCGGCGATACCTCTGTATCAGACGGAAACTCTTCAACAAAACCGATTTCATTATCTGTCACCGTATCTATCCCTGGTTCGGCCGGATCGTCAGGGACAGCGTCTTCCTTTGCCATGCCTCTCCTGCTCTTCTGCTGCTTTTTGAGTTCCCTTGCCGTTTTTTCTATCCTGAAATCAATAACCTTCGGCTTGTCGAAGCGCAGTGTAATTTCGTCCCCGTCTTCCTCGACCACGGGCTGCATGTCGTCGGCATCCGGTTCATCCGCGTGACGCTGCTTCCTTCTACCTGCAAAAAGGTTCCGTATGTTCCTGATGAAATCGGCGATCGATCTGTTGGTCAGCAGTATTATATCTATGAGCGACAATGCTGTCAGTATTATGATGGTTCCAGGTACCTGGAACGTAACAAGAAAAGGAAGGCTGATAAGGCCGCCAATCACGCCTCCTCCCGAAAGCGCTGCGCCTTCGGTGTAGAAACGTTCAAGCGCCTTTATCGGGGTTAGTCCAGTGTATTCTTCGGGCTTGTAGATCCCTGTCTGGATAAGTGCCGATACGAGTGCAAAGAGTATGAATACATACAAAGGTTTTCTCTTCATGTCTATCTTGTCGTATGCGACTATCATGAGCACTCCGTACAGGATTACCAGCGGAGGTATGAGAAATGCCGGAAGGCCAAGTATTCCAAGAGATGCGTCCCTAAGGAACACACCGAACTGCCCTATCGAGTTCTTTATGTAAAAACTGAGCAGCATCAGTATTCCCAAAGCGAGTACCAGAATCCCCTGGATTTCATTGAGATATGCCATTTGGACCTGCTTTTCCTGCTTGCGTTTTTTCTTTCGTACTTTCCTGCCTTTCAAAACAACACCCCCGGTGAAAGATTCAAATAGGGCTGCATACATCACAGGGCTGTCCCCCGGATTCTCCCTTAACACTATATCACATTCCTGGCTTATATTCCAGAGTTGTACATCGCCACAGTCATTTCACGCTGTACGATAATTTCCGTAAAATTGAATTATTTCAACAAAAAAAAGAGGATTTCTGGCTTTTTATGTCTAATTATAAAAATAATAATATCAATATAGAAATAATATGTACGAAAGCTGGTATCGGCCTATGAAAATTCTGTCTTCTGTCCATGAAACTATTAGAGCAGTAGCAGGTTTTCTGAAGAAACTGCCGCAGATCTCACTGGAAATCAGAAAAATCCGCACAAAGCTGATCCTTGTATTTCTTATCCCAATCTCGCTGATAGCCATGCAGGGTATCATGACATATTCGACCTCGTCAAGGATGGCAAGGACCAATATGACGGGAACATCCCTGTCATCCATGGAGAACAGCGGAAAATATCTCGAGGTCATTCTCGAAACGGTGGAAAGCCTGGCCGGTCAGATTTTCTCCGATAACGACATCCAAAACTACCTGACGGGCAAATACAAGGAAGGCGATATCGTCGAACAGGCTGAAACGCTCAAAAATGCCAGGCAGACACTGATCAACGTAGCTCACTTCACACAGGATATCAAAAACATTATAATAATCCCGAAAAACGAAGACATCAACACCATATCAACCATATTCCAGGGCGATGTCAGGTATAGCGATATTGCGGGATCTCCCCTGGTAAAAGCGCTTGAATCAGGCGAGTCACACAAAGCCTGGTTCGGCAGGCATGAAGAACTGGACGCAGTACTGGGTCAGGCAGAGGATTCATACTCACTTTCTTTCGCATGGCTCATCAGAAGCACGAAAAACGCAAAAGTTTTAGGTATTCTGATAATCGATCTGAATCCGGACCTTTTAATTGATATGTGCGAATCACAGCTGATTTATGGCGGGCAGCAGTTTATCCTTGTAACGCCGGACAACAGGATCATCGAAAACGCAGTCGATGTTACCGGTTCCAGCACCATTACCGAACATGACTTTTACAAAAGACTGGCAAGTTCGGCGGAAACCAGCGGCTATGAGACCGTTGACCTGGACGGGGAAAATTTCCTCATGGTTTTCAGGAAGATATCCCAGACCGGTATGACTTTGATAAACCTGATACCTGGCAGGGTCCTCCAAGCATCGTCCGGCCAGATCATAATCTCCACTGTGTTCACATGCGTTGCCGCCGTCATCATAGCATTCACGGCAGGGATAATCATGGCCAACAGCATGAGCCGGACCATAAACAGGATCATAAACGCCTCTGCAAGAGCTGCTTCGGGAGATCTGACCGTTACTTTGCAGTCAAGGAGAAAAGACGAACTTGGCAAACTGACCAGGAGCATAAATTCCATGATCGCCAGCATGAGGAACCTTATCGAGCAGACATCGGCTGTTGCGGAAAAAGTCACAGGATCAGCGGAGATCGTTTCTTCTACATCACATCATGTGTCAGAAGTTTCGAAGGATATAACCCGCGCGATCCAGGAAATTGCATCAGGTGCAGGTGCCCAGGCTTCCGATGCCGAACAGGGTGTCAGAAAGATAAGCATACTTGACCAGAAGATAAACGATGTTGTAAAGAGCGCCAGACTGATTGGCGAACTTACAGGCGAGACAAAATCATTGACCATGAACGGGCTTGCCACCGTCGAAGACCTCGATGTCAAGGCGGGCAGAACTACGGATATTACAAGAGAAATAATAGAAGACATCAAGAATCTCGAAGCGCAGTCCAAATCCATAGGAAAAATTATTAAAGTCATCAGCGACATTGCTGACCGGACCAATCTGCTGTCGCTCAACGCCGCAATAGAAGCTGCCAGGGCAGGAGAAGCCGGCAGAGGTTTTGCTGTGGTTGCCGATGAAGTGAGGAAACTGGCAGAAATGTCAATGAAGTCTGCACGTGAAATCACGAATATTATCAAAGCCACACAGGACCTCACGGCCAGAACCGCAGACAGGGCAAACGACACCGAAGCTTTCCTGAAATCTCAGAATGAAGCTGTACAGGGAACGATACAGATATTCACCAGGATAAAGGAATCCATGGAGAACCTTTCGGTACAGGTGGAACAGATAATGTCAGGTGTCGCCGAAATGGAGGAAAACAAGACACAGGCCATAAATTCCATCCAGAACATCTCCGCGGTCTCGCAGCAAACGGCTGCTTCCACACAGGAAGTCACAGCCTCAACGGAAGAACAGCTTTCGTTCATTGAAGAACTGTCCCGCTTTGCGGACGAGCTCAGGAAATCTTCAGAAGAACTGCAGCAGGCCATCGGCAAGTTCAGGCTCTGATAAACGATCTGATAGGCCGTCACAAAAAGCCGATATTTTAGTGCAGAAACAGAAACACCGGCCTTAAAGCCGGTGTTTCTGATATCTGATGAGTAAGTCTGTAAGCCGGGTTCTGTCGTGGATAATCATCTATCTAGGCCATGCATTGCTGCATGGCTCCAGCCACCTGCCCGGGACTGGCGGGCCACCATATGTCCCTCTGCGGTGTTGCTCCAGGTGGGGTTTACATAGACCGGCAAGTCGCCATGCCGCTGGTGAGCTCTTACCTCACCTTTCCACCCTTACTCGGCAGTGATGCACGGCATCACTTGCAGAGCGGTATATTTCTGTTGCACTTTCCTTGAAGTCGCCTTCACCGGGTGTTACCCGGCACCCTGCCCTGTGGAGCCCGGACTTTCCTCAGATACGGCCTTTCGGCACTGTACCCGCGATTATCCAACTTACTCATGCATTCACGTTTTCCGAAACTTATGATAATCTATAAGGCGTAGTAAGTCAATAAGTAATAAAAGGGTCATTCTCCTGTTCGAAACATCTTACATCCACCAACGGGAATCTCGCTGCCAATTGGCCGGCAAGATACGGCACCACTACCCTTTCAGTACTGAAATGGCCAGCGGCGATAAAACACAGGCCTGCTTCCCTCGCATCCAGTGCAGTATGGTGTTTCAGTTCTCCTGTAACGACAACATCAGGACATGAACGCATTACAGCCTCAAGATCATCATCGAAGCTTCCGCTGAAAACTGCCACTTTCCTTACAACTGGCCCGGCAGTGCCTGCAACTCTTACATGGGTCGTACCGAGGGAGGCCTTGACATTGCTGATGAACGTTTCAAAGCCGATACTTTCCTTCAGCATGCCGACTCTTCCAGGTCCTCTGCCAAGCACTTCAAGATCGCTCAGCCCAAGGACATTTGCCAGCTGTACGTTCACTCCGCTGTCAGAATGATCAAGGTTGGTATGAGCTGATATAACGCTGATCCCGTTCCTTATTGCAATGCATATCCGCTTTCCCGTGACATCGTCATCAGTTACTTTCTTAAGACCTCTGAAAATCAATGGGTGATGTGCAACAACCAGGTCGGCATGTATACCGGCCGCATGGTTCAGCACATCCGAAGTCATATCAAGACAGACAAGGATCCTGCTTACTTTTTTGTCCCTGCTTCCTGTCATCAGTCCGATATTGTCCCACTCCTCCGCAAGTTCGGATGGCGCGAGCTCCTGCAGAAAATCCAGGACATCTCCGCATGTGATCACAATAATTCCTCCTTTCCCCGGATCCTGCACTCATCTGCTGTAAAGCAAGGCAGTCAGCCTGTCCCTTATTTCCATGCATGTCCGGGTATCCATATATGAGTCGTATCCGGTCCGGCGCGGTTTACCAGGATCTGATTTCGACCGTCCGTTTATTATAGTGTTGAGTTCGCCCAGCTTTTTCTCCAGGTAAGGCTTGAGCAGCGGATCATTGCTTTCCATCAGCCTTTTGCCTATATAGCAGTCGAAATCATCCCCTTTTTCATACACACCGGTCCATCTTGTCTTTATGAGGCAATACAGCTTTCTGTCATCTTCTGCCAGCTTCTCCTCGATGATGCTGAATCCGTTATCGTACAGCCACCTGCGCACTGCTTCCGAAGCATTGTTAGGCTGCAGCAGCAACAGACTGAATTTCTTCGCTTTTTCTTCCGATACCTCAAGTATCCTCCTGATCATCGGACCACCCATACCAGCGATAACTACTACATCGCACTCTGATTCATGTATAGGTTCCAGCCCGTCTCCAAGCCTGGTTTCTATAAACCTGTCAAGTCCGTGCTTCACTATATTCTTTTCAGCATTCATAAGTGGTCCTGGCCTGACGTCTGTCGCAAGAGCTTTTTCACATATCGAAGCTTTCACAGCATGAATAGGTATGAAGGCATGATCTGTACCGACATCGGCCAGAATCCTGCATTTTGGTATATTTTCAGCTATCATGCCGAGCCTTCCGTCCAGTTTCATATTTCCCCCATCCGTGCAGTTCTCTGCTTATAAAACCGCATTCCTTTGTACATGCTTAATTATACACCAAATCAGTTCCGAATAGGAGCGTGATATGATGGGAAGGATTTTCTCGCGCAAACATGCATGTGATGTGGAAACCGCAAGGGAAGCTCTCATTCCGCCCGGTGCAGTCTCAGGCGGCCCGATGAGAACTGACAGGGAATCACAGAAGGTGACGGCAGAGTCGAATATCCGGTATGATCATACGACAGATGACATCGCGGATAAAAGGCTGTAAAGAAATAAGAGCAAGGATGATATCCTTGCTCTTTCTGGTGGGCCTTCAGGGACTCGAACCCCGGACCAACCGGTTATGAGCCGGTTGCTCTGACCAACTGAGCTAAAGGCCCCTGTGGCTCCTCAAGTAGGACTCGAACCTACGACCCTGCGGTTAACAGCCGCATGCTCTACCGACTGAGCTATTGAGGAACGAAGCAAGTATAATTATACTTACCTGTGGCATACAGGTCAAGAGCTTTTTTTGCCAAATTATACTCTCCGTTCAAAGCATCACTGACTTTCTGCCGTTTTCGCCTTCTTATTCTGCAAAGCTGTGCCTGGCAGCAGCTCTAATCCAGGTAATCCTTCAGTTTCTTGCTCCTGCTCGGATGTCTGAGCTTACGCAGAGCTTTTGCCTCGATCTGCCTGATACGCTCCCTCGTCACGTTGAACTCTTTTCCGACTTCCTCGAGAGTCCTTGCGCGTCCGTCGTCCAGACCGAACCTGAGTCTCAGTACTTTTTCCTCTCTTGGTGTCAAAGTGTCAAGGACATTGAGCAGCTGTTCCTTGAGCAGCGTGAAAGCTGCGGCCTCAGCAGGCGCAGGAACATCATCGTCAGGTATGAAATCTCCCAGATGGCTGTCCTCTTCCTCTCCTATCGGTGTTTCAAGAGATACCGGCTCCTGTGAGATCTTCATGATTTCCCTTACTTTTTCGACAGACATATTCATTTCCTTGGCTATCTCCTCAGGTGTAGGATCCCTGCCCAGTTCCTGGAGCAGCTGCCTGGAAACGCGTATCAGCTTGTTGATGGTTTCGACCATATGCACAGGTATCCTGATCGTTCTGGCCTGGTCGGCGATAGCCCTGGTTATAGCCTGTCTTATCCACCACGTTGCATAAGTACTGAATTTGAATCCTTTTCTGTAATCAAATTTTTCAACAGCCTTGATCAGGCCCAGATTCCCTTCCTGTATAAGATCGAGGAACAGCATGCCTCTCCCCACATACCTCTTGGCTATGCTTACCACAAGGCGCAGATTGGCTTCAGCCAGCCTCCTTTTCGCTTCCTTGTCTCCCTTCTCCATCGCAAGGGCGAGCTGTACCTCTTCTTCAGCAGTCAGCAGGGGTACTTTTCCGATTTCCTTCAGGTACATCCTGACAGGGTCGTCGATGCTGATGCCCTCCGGAAGAGACAGGTCGTCGAAATCTTCCTCGAGATTCTCGATATTCTGGAGTTCCTTTATTTCAGTGTCAATATCCCCGACAACATCGATGCCCATATTCTCAAGGGTCTCATATATTTTCTCGATCTGCTCGGGTTCAAGGTCGATTTCCTCAAAAGCATCCATTATCTCTTTATATGTCAGCATGCCCTTGGCTTTGCCTTTTTCGATCAGCTCTTTCAATATCGCTTTCCTGCTGCTGATATTGATATTGTTATTGTTATTATTGTTATTGCCTTTCCCGTTGTTCTGCGTCTTCATCTCCGGCCCCTCCCTTCTTTCCTGTATTCGGGCGTTTCCTTTATCCTTTTAAGTTCCTGAATCAATTCTCTCAACTCCGATTCCAGTTTATCGACCTCGTCTTCTGAAAGTTTGCTTCTATTTTTCAACAGGTCAATTATCTGATCCCGTCTCATTTCAGTTTTCATCAGTTCTATGTCCCTAATTTTACCCAAAATCGCCTTCTCATTATCATCACAGTGGCATTCCTCGTTAAGGATCCTGGCGAAGATGCCTGATTCCTCTGCAGAAACGATATTCATCAGTTCTGCCGGAGAAACGCCGCTGCCTTCCTCTATCCGCCTGTAAAGTATTCCGGCTATCCTGTTGTTTTCTTCGCTTATATAACTTCCTATCTTAAAATGCTCTTTTACCACATTGTATATACTATTGTCAACACATAATAACGACAGTACGAAACGTTCGCTGTGAATTATCTTTTCCTTCGTGCTTTCTGCAGCAGAAATCGTTTTTCCTGCTGTTTCTACAGTCTTCGACATCTTCATTCTCTGCGCCGCCGCCGGCCTTGTCCGCCTTATTATTTCTGAAAGCATTGCCTCTTCTGATATTTCATATTCCCTGGATAATTTCTTTATGTACATTTCCCGCTCCAGGGCATTGTCCACTTTTACCAGCACATTGGCGGCCTTGTTGAGGAATTTTATCTTCTCTTCTGTCACCGAAAGGTCGTGCTCCTTTCTGATGACCCTTATCTTATATTCCACAAGCGGCAGCGCATTATTCGCCAGCCATCTGAATTTGTCCGCACCATTCGCCTTTATGTATTCGTCAGGGTCCTTGCCTTCCGGCAGGGTCAGCACACGCACATTACACCCGACGTCATTAAGTATTTCGAGCCCGCGCAAAGTTGCAGCCTGTCCCGCAGCATCCGAGTCATACGAAATGATGACTTCTTCAGCATATTTCTTCAGCAGCCGCGCCTGGCTGTCGGTAAGGGCCGTGCCAAGTGATGCCACCACATTGCTGATACCCCTCTGGTGCAGTGAAATGGCATCCATATATCCTTCGACAACAATTATAGAGTTTCCTCCGTTATTTTTTGCAAAATTCAATGCATAAAGGTGTTTTCTTTTGTTATACAAAACAGTTTCGGGAGAATTCATGTATTTCGGGAGCGAATCGTCCAGTACGCGGCCCCCGAACCCTATCACGTTCCCCCTGACATCGAAGATCGGGAACATCAGCCTTCCTTTGAAGCGGTCAAACAGTCGTCCTGAACTGCCCTTTATAACGAGACCGCTTGCAAGCATAGCCTCTTCGCTTATGCCGTGAGACTTAAGGTGCTCATACAGTTTGTCCCATCCTTCATAAGAGTAGCCGAGCCCGAACTTCCTTATGGTGCCTTCTGTGATGCCTCTTTTCCTGAGGTACTCAACGGCAGCCTCTCCCTGTTTTGATCTAAGCGCATCGTAAAAAAACCTTGCAGCGATCAGGTTTATGTCCTGTACCTGCTGCCTGAGTTTAGCCCGTTCCTTTTCACGCGGATCTTCGCTTTCCGGCAACGGTATCTTCGCCCTGTCAGCGAGCAGTTTCACTGCATCGGCAAAGTCCAGCCTTTCTGCCAGTGATATAAAGTGGAAAACATTGCCGCCCTTGCCGCAGCCAAAGCAGTAAAATATCTGTTTTCCGGGTTCGACACTGAAAGAGGGTGTTTTCTCCCTGTGGAAGGGACAAAGGCCAAAATAATTCTTGCCCTTTTTCTCAAGTCTGACATATTCTGAAACGACATCAACTATATCATTGCTTAACCTTATTTCCTCTATCAGTTCATCCGAATACCTGATGGTATCATCATCCTTTTCCCTGGTAACTTTTGCTGCATGGCCCCGGTATTGCTTCACGCATCACATAATAGTATACGGGCATAAACTGCATAATACTCTAATAAAATTCGACACTTTTGCCTTTATTCCTTCTTTTTGCCGTCATATAGTTCATACTCTCGGCCATAATGATAAAACCTCGCTCCAAGCATAACTCAGATGAGGTTTTATATGACTTGCAATATATTCTACATATAGTGGTGATATCCCTTCAAGAAAAGAAATTTTTTTATTTCAGGATATTTCTTCGCATCAGTTTAAGTTCCCAGCAGATCGTCCAGTATATACGGCAGCGAAACGGGAGTTACGGTATTGGAAGCCAGTTTGCCTATCAGTTCCCTCGTCCTGCCCTTGTCCGTATATATACCTTCAAACCGGCTGTATTCCATGGAGCCGCCATCCATTCTTTTGACTACCTCTATGCCGTAAACTGTCCGTACGTTTTCCGGATCATCGTATTCCATTTCGCTTTGTATCAGGTAATATTCCAGTTTGAATCCTTCCTTACCCTCGGGATGCCCCGGGTAAACCCCGACTGTTATGCATTTCTCCAACGTTTTTTCAGCCATGGATGCCGACCCCCTCCAGAATTTGAATTTTTGCATTGCTAATTATAACGTATTTATATCTCTTGTCCCACAAAAAAGTTTCGATGCCATTTTTTAATATCCAACATCGATTGACATAATAATAAAAAAACTTCGGTATAAAAACTTGTATACCGTCGTTTTTGAAAATCTTTTATCGCAAATTTCTAATGCATAAAATTTTTAGTATTATCCAGGGCGCATTATCATGGTTTCACATCATCTCTGCTATTTTCACGCTGCGCTCGGCCGACAGATCTACGTATTTGTCTCCGCATTTCACGATGGGTCTGGAGATGTGGTACGGGTTGATGTAGACGATTTCCCCGGTGTCGCCGCTGCTGAGTATTACATGTTCTCCGATATAGTAAGACGCGATGTTTTTGAGGAATGTGCTCGTGATCCTGTGGTCGAGGGTGCCGAGATGTTCTTTCTCTATATAGTCTATTACATCGAACGGACATGCTCTTTCTTTGTAAAACCTGTTTGAAGTCATCGCATCATATATATCGGCAACAGCTATTATCTTTGCGATTTCATGGATTCTGTCCCCCCGGAGGCCAAAAGGATACCCGGATCCGTCCTCTCTTTCGTGGTGCTGCAGTATACCTTTCAGTATATCTTCATCCATGCCGGGGAACGATTCGGCAAGTTTATATCCAATCACGCAATGCTTCTTTATTTCAGCAAATTCGTTCTCATCAAGAGTGCCGGGTTTGTTCAGTATCTCGGACGGGATCCTGCTTTTTCCTATATCATGGAGGAAAGCCGACGTCACCAGGGATTTGAGCCTTAAATAATCGTACTTGAGCCACTTGCCCAACAGCATGGATAGAAGTGCCACATTTATGCTGTGTGTATACAGGTAATCGCCGGCGGCACGCATTTCAGAAATGCAGCTGACGATTTCCCTGTTTTCGTTCACTTTCGACAAAATAGAGCTTGTGGCATAATTCACTCGTTCAGCGTCTATTTCCTTACCGCTGGAAATGTCGTGGAGGATGCTTTTGACATATTTGACGTTTTCATCGTACTGCGCCCTGAAAAGATCAGAATTGCTGACTTCGATGATATTTTCCCCGCTGTCGTAGACCTTTATCCTGTTGAATCCAAGGCCGGCGATACGGCTGATGATATGTTCGTCAAGAACCATACCGTCTGCAGCAACCAACGTGCCATACTCATTGAAGATATCCTCGGCGACCTTCATGCCGGGCCTGCAGTCATGGACACCAATATAAATTTTCCTCATGAGTATCTCCTCTTTGATCCCTGATTATCTTGTGTTGATCTTTATCTATATTTTACCACATTTTACTCAATAAGTACAGATTTTTGGCAAAGAATGGCGCTTGATGACAACGTAATATTATGTTAACATGCTGTAGTAAGCTGTCTGAGAGACATTTTGTGAAAGGGGGTATGGGATATGCGGGCAAGACAGTCAAACCGTATAAAAAAAATAGAAAAATTCGCTGTTGCGTTCAACAGGATGCAAAAACTCCCCAAAACCCTGATCAGATTCGGGTTGTATGTCTTCCTGGCCATCTATGTTACAGGAACCATACTTTTAATACTCAACAATACGGTGTTCCCGTATGATTCATATGTCGACATGGTTTCGAAAGAACTGGTGAAAGTAAGTTTCATCCTGGCTGCTGAAGCGATTATCGGCAGCATTGTCATGGATTATGTTTTTCCTCACCATTCCTCGTAATGAATCTTTGATTTGTCGAACCTGTCAGCTGCTGCCTTTTCCTCTCCCTTGTGCCCTATTGATATCATGCCGACCGGGATGATTGTTTCAGGAAGGGAAAGCAGCTGTTTCATGCCGCGTGTCAGGTGTATCACCGGGTAGAGGCCGCACCAGACAGCCCCAAGCCCCATGCCGTGCACTGCAAGCAGCATGTTCTGGATCGCAGCTGAACAGTCTTCTATCAGGAATCCGGTCTGCGGCTGCCTTTCCTTGTCGCCGCAAACTACTATGCAGGTGTCCGCATCGTGAAGCATCTTTGCATATGTATGGAATTCCGCGATTTTTTTCAGTTTCTCCCTGTTCCTAATCACGACGAAATGCCACGGCTGACGGTTGTGCGCCGACGGTGCATGGCATCCCGCTTTTATTATAGTCATCAGCTGTTCTTCAGAGATCTTCCCGGGAGCGTATTTCCTTATGCTTCTTCGGGTGAGGATGGCTTCCATTACGTCCATAATGATACTCCTCCATTATCATTATTTCAGCGCAAAATTTATACTAGCATATCCAGATGCATTTTTCCACTGCAAAAAACCGGCACACAGGTGCCGGTTTTGCTTACATATATCAGTGTTTTACAGTGTTTCACCAGACGTCCGCCAGTTTCGGCGTCACATATGGCGTTTTCGGCATCATGATTTGGCAGCCTTCTGTAAGGCCGCTTTTTTGCTGAGCTTCCTTTCCTGCCACATCATATACAGCGGGCTTGCGATGAACAGCGATGAATACACGCCGCTTATCATACCGACAACCAGCGGCAGCGTAAACTCCCTGATCGACTGTATATTATATACTACCGAAAATGCAAGCAGTGTCACTACGGCTATCAAAGTGGTGAGAGACGTATTTATCGACCTTGTGAATGACTGGAGGACGCTTTTGTTCACCAGTTCCCTGTAGGACGCCCTTCGCATCAGCTTCATGTTTTCCCTAATCCTGTCGTATATGACGATCGTATCGTTGATGGAATACCCTATGATGGTCAGCATGGCCGCGACGAAAGATTCGTTCAGCGGTATCCTGAAGATGATATATACTGCGAACATGGCCACTATGTCATGCACCAGGGCAAGTACCGCGAAAACACCGGCCGACAGGCCGTGCATCGACCTGAATCTCAGCCATACGTACAAAATTATCAGCACAGAGGAGATAGCTATAGCTTTCAGCGCGTTCATCCTGAACTCTTCACCGATGAACGGTGCGACACTGTTCACAGACACGTTTGCATCCTCGGCTATGTTGAATTCTTTCCTCAATGCATCCATTACAGCCATACGCTCGTCATCGGTCAGCGTTTCTTCGCTGGCAATGTTCAGCACCATGAGGTGGATTCTTTCTTCCTCGTTCGCTGCATTGAAAGTGGAGGATCTGTTGACCGTGGCTGTCTTTCCTATTGCAGATTTGACTATATCCGCGGCCAGTTCCGTGTCAAAGCTGTCATCAGGCATTTCTATCTGCATGATGGTACCGCCCTGGAACTGAATGTCCAGCACAACCCCGTTGACAAGGAAACCGACTATGCAGACTATGAATATGATCGCAGAAAGTATGAAACAATACTTGCTTTTCCCCATCAGATCAACCATGGCTACACCTCCTTTACACCGTACAGCCATGTTTTTCTGGCCATATCGAGATCAGAAACCGACTGCAACATTGTCCTTGTTAGTGAAAGTGCCGTTAAGAAGCTCAGTATGACACCTATGATCAGCGTCAGCGCAAACGATATCATGGGACCTGTACCGAATCTCCAGAGTATCACGGCAACGATCACGGTGGTCATGTTTCCGTCGAATATCGCTGAAAACGCTCTTTTGAACCCGAGATCTATGGCGGCCTTTATCGTCTTGCCCGAACGGAGTTCTTCCTTTATCCTCTCGAATATGATGACATTTGCGTCAACTCCCATGCCTATGGACAGGACTATACCCGCAAGGCCGGGCAGCGTCAGTGTTATCCCGAGCCAGGATATGCAGTTGAGCGTCATTATCGCCAGCATGAAAAGCGCTATGGATGCTATGAGTCCCGGCAGCCTGTAATACAGTATCATGAACAGGCATATCAGCAGGAATGCCACTATGGATGCCCTGATCGTGACATCCAGCGCACCTTTGCCGAGCAGCGGGCTGATCGAATTGACATGCTTGGCTTCCATCCTGAACGGAAGCGCGCCGGCCCTGATAGTATCAGCCAGATCCTTTGCCTCTTTAACTGCCTCTTCCAGCTTGTCCCTGTTGACCGTGATTATTGCGTTTCCGTCAGTTATGTGTTCCTGTACCACCGGGGCTTCAATGAACTGGTCATCCATGAAGATCGCTATACGCTTCCCTATCAGCCTTTTTGTCGCTTCGGAAAATGACTCCTTGCCTTTTTCGCTGAGTTCCAGGACAACTATCATGCCCTTTGTCTGCGGATGCTGTGCAGGATAAGCATCGATCACGTCAGTGCCTTCCAGCACTTTTTTCCCGGTCGGCAGCGGGTTGCCGTCCTCATCGATATTTTCTTCGTCAACTTCCTGGAATGTGAGCAGCGCAGTCCTTCCGATTTTTTTAAGAGTCCTGTCCGGGTCGAAATCCGTTTCACCCTGAGCCCAGGGTATCTGGACTATTATCCTTCCCGCATTCAGGTCGGTGGTCACATTCCTGTCAAGTATGCCTTCCTTGTCCAGCCTTTTTTCGATTATTATCTTTGCAGTGTCGAGTTCCTCCTGGGTAGGTTTCCTGCCGTCTTCGGTAATCGCATAAAGCATCGCGTCGATTCCGCCGTTGATGTCGATGCCCGGAACAATATCATTGACGCCGGGTATCTGCACAAGGCCGAAAAGACTTCCTGCGAAACAGATGTACGTCATAACGGCGATCAGGGCGAAAACGAGGAACAGCTTCAGCCCGTTGTTACCTTTCATCTGTAGTTTTCCCCCTTTGCTTTAACCACATGTGGTAATTATATTACTATCATTACGGTCAGTCAATATGAAAGCTTTTGCCCCAAATGCCCGGCAAACCGGTCATATCAGCTTCGAATCATTTATGAACAGCTGGAACTGCAGCCCAAGGAAGGCGGCAGCACGCCTGTTCATCGTCATCCGCACGAGGAATATTTCAAAATAATCCATGACCGGGCATATTTTCGTGTCGATCTTCAGGGCGAGGTCGCATGTCTTTTTTTCGCTGTCAACAGTGATAACAGATTTTTCCACCGCGTAATTGACCCTGTCATGGATGTCGAATGTTGCGATATCCGTATTCGTAACCCTGCTCCTGTGCACATCGGACTTGTCGGCTAAAATCAGGGCTGCAGAAATACTGCTTACGGCAGTACCGGTGTGTTCATCATGGTTCCCTATCGCCATCATCACCTGGGCCGCTTCTTCGCAGTCCATGCCCATGTCCGTGAGTATCCGGTAAGCCATCAGAGCGCCTGTGTGCGCATGGTCGTTCCTGTTGACGGCATTCCCTATATCATGCAGGTACCCGGCAATTCTTGCCAGTTCCACTTCTCTTTCGGGATAACCCAGTTGCTCCAGTATCCTGCCGGCATTCCCGGCCACCAGGCCCACATGCCTGAAAGAGTGCTCGGTATAGCCCAGGACCCGCATCTGGGTCTCGGCGATCGTCAGGAAGGTCCTTACTTCCCTGTTTTTCCTGACATCCTCGACAGTAATCAATGCCACACCTCTTTCCCACACAGTATTTTTCCGCTCTTTGACCGGATTATTCCGCACCGGATTCGACTGCCCTGATCCACAGAGCGCATTCCACTCTTTTTCTTTCAAGTTCACAGCCGATATCATAGGGCTTGTCCAGCCTGTTGCTGAACTGCCAGGCATTCGCTGCGCATCCTCCGCTGCAGAAGAATTTTGCCCAGCATTTCCTGCATTCAGGATTGGTATATATGTTTTGCTTCCTGAACATATCGGAGATCGATGTATCTATGTCGAAACTTTCGCTTACATTCCCCATCCTGAATTGCTTCATGCCCACGAACTGGTGGCACGGGTACAGGTCTCCTTCCGGCGTAACGGCCAGGTACTCGTGTCCCGATCCGCAGCCCTTGACGCGCTTTATCGCGCACGGGCCATGGTCGAGGTCGACCATGAAGTGGAAAAAGTTGAACCCTCTTCCTTCCCTGTATCTCCTGACATATTCCAGAGCAAGTTCTTCATACTCCCTGAACAATGCCGGAAGATCCTCGTGCCTCAGGTCGAGCCCGGATCCCTTCGCTGCGACCACAGGCTCCACCGAAACCTGTTTGAACCCCAGATCGGCAAGGTGCAGTACATCTTTTGCAAAATCAAGGTTTTCCCGTGTAAATGTGCCCCTTACATAGTAGTTGTCCTGGTCTCTTGAATCGGCCATGTCTTTGATTTTGGGAAGAACATCTTCATAGGTGCCGCGTCCGTCGGCCCTGAAGCGCATCCTGTCGTTGACTTCAGGCCTTCCGTCAAGGCTCAGCACCACATTGCCCATGTGCTCGTTGATGAATTTTTTATGTTCATCATTCAGTAATACGGCATTTGTCGTGATCGTGAACCTGAAATTCTTGCCTGTTTCCTTCTCCCTCATCCGAGCATAAAACACTGTTTCCCTGACCGCATCGAAATTCAGCAGGGGTTCGCCTCCGAAGAAATCCACTTCAAGGTTGCGCCTGCTTCCAGACTTTTCGATCAGGAAATCAATGGCACGCTTTGCCACCGAAACCGGCATCAGAGATCTTCCTGTCCCAAAATCGCCAGTGGACGCAAAGCAATACCTGCACCTGAGGTTGCAGTCGTGGGCAACATGCAGGCAAAGTGCCTTTACTACAGGCTCTCCTACAGTGAATACAGGATTTTCTGCAAGATAATCTTCAAATACGTCTTCTGAAAACAGCTGGCCGGCACGCTGCAGTTCCCTCAGTTCCGAAAGGGTTTCCGCTGCTTCGCTGCCGTATTTGGCCGAAAATTCTTCCAAAATCGAATCATCCGGTTTTTCAAGTTTGTCGATCATTTCATATGCAATATCATCGACAACATGCACGGCACAGCTGTTGACATCGAGCACGATATTCGTTCCGTGCATCCTGAATTTGTGGATCATTTCCTACTCCCCATTCCGTTAAAATGCCTTCCTTTGTTCCCTGTTTCATGGATCCGCAGACCGCACTCAAAAAACAGGCGCGGACATAATAACAGCGAGAGGAGTATTTCCTCCCGCTGTCAAAGCTTTTCAGCCCGTTATCTCTGCTCACATTTCTGATTTGCCACTGTGCAGCTCGTCTTGCATGCCGACTGGCAGGATGTCTGGCATTCGCCGCATCCTGATTTCCCGATGTCCTTCTTTGAAACGGGTGCATTGATTGTCTTTATATGTTTCATATGTAGTCCTCCTGATCTGTAAAATTTTCATTTGGTCATAGTTTGCTCGAATATTATAGCATATTCATCTCAATATGAAAAGGTCAGCCGTCAATATATTTGTATTTCGGGCTTTTTTTCGTATTTATGCTAACTATGCCCCCGATAGCTCCTGAAAGCACGCCTATGATCGTCATTGTCAGGACATTTCTGTCGACCGCGAAATTTTTGTAGACAATACTGCTGAATAAATAAAGGATAAGCATATAGACAAGGCCGACAATACTCCCGTTAAGCCATCCCCTGCTCCGGACGCCCCTGGTTGACACTGCGCCGGCTGTAAGCACACTTATGACCGTTATGATCACCACGACAGGCGTGACCAGTCTCTGCGGAAAATCCACGTTTGACAGTATCAGTGCAAAAAGCAGGAATGCGGGAATCGTAATGATATAGGAAGCAATAAGGCCTTTCAGGAGCAGAAGCGGGTTGAGTCCCTCAAACTCCTCCTGCTTGATGCCTGTATTTTTCCTTGCAGGCATGGTATCACTCCCGGACATGTAATTTTCATACTATATATTATTACGTGCAGACCGTTTATAGAACAGCGGGAGCAGGAGCCTTCCCCAAAAAAGGAAAAATCCCGTCTCATTGATTCAACGGGATCATTTACCTGTATATTGCGACTGTCAGAAATCACGATCAGCTTTCGATCGGCTTTATAACTTCCTTTATTGCCCATTTTTTCAGATTTATCTTGGCCTTCTCCACCCCGGTCTCGATGGTCACTTCGTCATCTTTTATGTTGACGATCTTGCCCGAAATACCGCCGATGGTTACGACCATATGGCCTACCTGCATCGAATCGAGCATTTCCTTTGTCTTCTTGTCCCTTCTTTTCTGGGGCAGGAAAATCAGCAGATACATCATCAGGATAAAAAATACCAGGTAGCCTAACGTGGGCAGCCACATGCTCATGCCTTCGTTCATATGCTTCCTCCTTCGGTTCTTGATTTATTACTGCAGGTCATGGAATGACCACAATAAACATCTAAAGTTTATATCCGTATGAACTGAAGAATTCTTCCCTGAAATCTCCAAGTCTATCATCCATTATAGCCTGTCTTACATTTGCCATCAAGTCCAAAAGGAATTTCAGGTTATGCCATGTTGTCAGCCTGAGCCCCAGCACCTCCTGTGCTTTCAGCAAATGCCTGATGTATGCCCTTGAAAAATTCCTGCATGCGTAGCAGCCGCATTTCGGATCCAGCGGTGAGAAGTCCCTGGCATACCTGGCATCGCGCACGATTATCCTGCCTTCGGATGTCATTACGGTTCCGTTCCGCCCGATCCTCGTCGGCAACACGCAGTCGAACATATCTATGCCGCGGATCGCCCCTTCAATAAGATAATCAGGGCTCCCGACGCCCATGAGGTATCTCGGCCTGTCCTCCGGAAGCAGCGGGACCGTACATTCCAGGATCCTGTACATGTCCTGCGCCGGTTCACCTACACTGAGCCCGCCTATGGCATATCCAGGGAAGTCCAGCCTGATGAGGTCCCTTGCGCTCTGCACTCTCAGGTCCTCGTACACACCGCCCTGGACGATGCCGAACAAAGCCTGCCTCTCAGTATCCTTGTGGGCCGCTTTACACCTTTCGGCCCACCTGGTGGTCCTTTCCATCGATTTTTTCGCATATTCATGGTCGGCCGGGTATGGTATGCATTCATCAAATGCCATTATTATGTCAGAACCAAGGTCGTTCTGTATCTTAATCGCAAGTTCAGGCGTAAACACATGCCTTGAACCGTCGATATGCGACCTGAAGGTCACGCCTTCCTCTGTGATATTCCTCAGATCGCTGAGGCTGAATACCTGGAACCCGCCGCTGTCGGTAAGTATGGGCCTGTCCCAGTTCATGAACCTGTGCAGTCCCCCTGCTTCACGTATCAGGTCATTTCCAGGCCTCATATACAGATGATATGTATTGCTCAGGATTATCCCTGCACCTATCTCCTTCAGTTCGTCCGGGGACATGCACTTTACGGTTGCCTGCGTCCCGACAGGCATGAACGCCGGAGTCTCGAATGACCCGTGGGGTGTATGTACTATTCCGAGCCTTGCCCCGGTCTGTTTGCACTTTTTTATAAGTTCAAATCTTATAGCTGACATTTGCTCACCCTGTTTTTATTTATAATTCATTCATATTATGAACATGGCGTCACCAAAGCTGAAGAACCTGTAGCGTTGTTCCACAGCGATCCTGTACGCCTCCAGTATCCGTTCCCTGCCTGCAAATGCGCTGACCAGCATCAGGAGCGTGGACTCCGGCAGGTGGAAATTGGTGATCAGTCCATCCATCACCTTGAACCTGTAACCAGGATAAATGAAAATGTCGGTCGATCCTGACGCCGGCCTGACCGTGCCATCTTCAGAGCCCACAGTTTCAAGGACACGACAGCTGGTCGTCCCAACGGCGATTATTCTGCCGCCTTCAGTCCTGGCCCTGTTGATCGTATCAGCAGCTTCTTTGCCCAGGTAATATACCTCGGAGTGCATGACATGCTCTTCGATGTTTTCCGTCTTTACCGGCCTGAATGTACCAAGGCCGACATGCAGCGTCAGGTACGCTGTGTATATGCCGCTGCGGACCAGTTCTTCCAGTAGTTCTTTTGTAAAATGGAGCCCGGCCGTCGGCGCCGCAGCCGATCCGGTATATCTGGAGTATACCGTCTGGTACCTTTCGGGATCCTCGAGTTTTTTTGTAATGTAAGGCGGGAGCGGCATTATGCCGATCCTGTCGAGGACCTCCTGGAATATCCCCTCGTATTCGAACCGGACGATACGGTTACCGCCTTCGACTACGTCGAGGATCTCTGCCCTGAGCAGGCCGTTTCCGAAAATGAACCTTGCGCCTGGCTTTGCCCTTTTTCCGGGTTTGAGTATGACCTCCCAGATGTCACCTGAGATTTGCTTCATCAGCACGAATTCTATGCTTCCGCCCGTATCCTCCTTCACACCGAGCAGCCTGGCCGGCATCACTCTTGTATCATTCAGTACAAGGCAGTCGCCTGGCTTCAGATATTCCTTTATATCCCTGAAGATCCTGTGTTCTGTTTTCCCGCTTTTCCTGTCCAGCACCAGGAGCCTGGAACTGCTTCTGTCCTCAAGCGGTTCCTGTGCAATGAGCTCCTGAGGCAATTCATAATAAAAATCGCTCTTCTTCATGCTTCTCACGTTTCCACAATTAATTCACGCTTTATTAAATATCTTCTGCATAAGTATGACAAATATCCAAAAACACCTGCAATGCATAACAACTCAAATAAAAAGCTGCAATCAATGCAGCCCGATATCTTTCATCCAGCAAATCATACTATAATTCTATCCGTTTTACAATACATCGGTGAAGGCTATTCGACTTTTGTCCCCTGGAAATAGTGCATGAGTATCTCCTCATATGTCTTTCCCGCTTTCGCCATCCCAATGGCTCCCTCCTGGCTCATTCCAACGGCATGTCCCCATCCTTTGCCTGTAAAAGTATATGTTTCAGGCACGACTGCCGCCTTGTTCACTGCACCGTCCGCACCAATGATGGTTACTTTGTTGTTCACGCCATTGACAGTTATGACGCCTGAAGCAGTGACCGCCTTTTTGCCGCCAAGCTGGGTTTTGAGAGGCTCTGTCGCCACCGGGACCGCTATGGCAGGCGATGCTGCCATACTTCCGGAACTGCCGGTATCGTCAGAACTTCCCTGATCCTGTTTTCCTGTTTTCACATCAGCCTGCACATTTGTACCCGCCTGATGGTCCTGCCGGCTGTCAGTTCCTGCATCCGCTGCACTCGCGGAAGCAGTGCTGCCACCATCACCGGCCGATCCGGCTGCAGACTGCTGTACCCTGATCCCGGAAAGTCCTGCGACATATACGTCGGCATCCGTCGTTATCGTATACAGCTGGCTGTCAAGCCCGAAAACCGTCCTGCACCGTTCATTGGTGAAGTACATTGGCTCCCCCCTGCTGGTCCCTGTGACTGCCAGCTGGGTCACCCTCCCGGTAGGCGCCGTCTTTGTTATCGTTATCCCCAGTATATTGCCCAGCTCCGGAAACATCGCCCTGATGTCAGAAGCACGCAGCGTCTTTGTCCATGTATATATTTTTTCATATTCATCCTTTACACTGACAAGGTACGGATACGACGACCCCCAGACATTGCGCACGTCCTCCGTGCTCCCGCCTCCGGATGCGAAATAATACACGTGCTCCACAGGTTTCCCGTTATATGTTATCACCTTGTTGTAAACCGCATCTATCGCCTTGTTGCACTCGGCCACTTCGACGCTGTAGCCCTTGTAGACCTGGCAGTGGGTGGTCGCACACACATCGAACCCTGAACTTCCATGCTTGCCCCTGTTATTGACCGCATACATCTTTGACACGACAGCCTGGGCCTTCAATGCCTCTGCCGGAGATCTCCCGCCGATTTCAGGAGGTACGTTCCCATACAGGTATTCCCTGAGTGAAACCACGTTTATGACCGTCATGTCACTGGTCGGCAATCTCTTTACCTCGACCGATCCCCTGTACGGTTTGCCCTTGATGTTTATCACAGCAGGGTCGCTGCCAGGCGCAGGCCTCAATTGCAGGTAATGTTTTTTGCTGCCGAAGACGCACAGGGTCTGGAACTGAGCATCTGTAACGACTATTCTGTCCGAAGAGGGACCGATTATCTCAAATCCCGTTTCCCATAACAGATTTTTCAGTTGCCTGATCATTGCCTCTGCTTCAGCCGTATCCATGCAGAACCCGGTCCAGACCTGCCAGGCTTCATTATATGCGATGTAAGCGTCTATGCCGGTCTGGCGGTATGACATGACGCTGTTCATTGCAGACGCTGCGTCCGGATGATCGTTTCCTATTTTTACGTGATACGGGCCGAACTTTTTCCCGGTTACCCCGGAAGACGATCCGCTGAATTCCTTAAGACCGGTGCCGCTTGTATGGTAGTATGCATCCTTGCGTACATAGACAATCGATGGGCTGTTATAGGTATATAACTCGACGAATTTGCCTTCGCTGTTAACAAAACCTGCCTTGATGCCGGACTGGGCCGATACATCAAAAACGGACTGGGCAGTGTCGACAGAACCTCCTTTATAGTAGAGACCCACCCTTATGAGTTCTTCATTTTCAGATGCCAGTCCGGTACCCGCATTTGCGGTGAATATCGCTGCGAAAACGGCAGTTGCAGCCAGAAGTCCTGCAAATTTTTTGATAACGTTCTTAACCATAATATCTCCTCTTCATTGGTAGAAAACTGCATCAATATTGTTATTTTTATTCGACATGAAAGACTGTTCTTCCTTCTGTTTCGCGCTTTTTGCCGATTTTTTCATACAATTTTAATATTTCTGTAACAAAAAAGCATAAGTTGCGGTGCAAAACATTTGACAATACTTTATACGGATGTTATTATTATTAAAAGCTTCTTAAGATTGACAGCTGAATACGGATTGATAGAGGTGCGCTTCTGATCAGTAGCTCCGTATTAGGCAGCAGGTGCCGATGATGCGGTGTGAAAGGCCGAAGCGCCGAAGGATGTGGTCCCCTGCCGGGCCAGGTCCTGGGTGCAATGGCGAACAGCCTTGCAACTGTCATCAGGTATTGATGGAGCGCTATCAGTCCTGGGAGGCCTTGTTTACAGACAGGCTTTGCGGGTAGTACGGGACTGTTGGCGCTTCGCCAGCAGTTTTATTTTTCAGGGAGGTATTGATATGGACTTGAAACTCAGAGCAGGAGTACTCGGCGGGACCGGAATGGTGGGACAGCGCTTCATTTCTCTTCTTGAAAACCACCCATGGTTCCGGGTAACGGCTATAGGAGCCAGCGAAAGGTCTGCAGGTCTTCCCTATGAAAAGGCTGTTGAAGGCCGCTGGAAGATCGACGCCCCGATCCCGGAAAGCGTAAGGGACATAACCGTTGTCAATGCCGCCGACATAAAAAAGATAGCTGACGAAGTAGACCTCGTTTTCTGCGCGGTGGATATGAAAAAGGAAGAAATCAGGGAGCTTGAGGAAAAGTATGCCCGTGCTGAAATACCGGTCATATCGAACAACTCGGCGCACAGATCCACTGAGGATGTTCCGATGATAATCCCCGAAGTCAACCCGCAGCATACGGCAATAATAGAGAAGCAGAGAAAGCGGCTTGGCACAAAAAGAGGATTCATTGCAGTTAAATCAAACTGTTCCCTCCAGAGCTATGTGCCGCCCGTTCATGCACTGATGCAGTTTGGCCCGGAGAAGATACTTGCTTCGACTTACCAGGCCATATCAGGAGCCGGCAAGGTCTTCAGCGAATGGCCCGAGATCGTGGACAACGTCATACCTTACATAGGCGGCGAAGAAGAAAAAAGTGAAAAAGAACCTCTCAAGATCTGGGGAACCATCGAAGGCAACGTTATAAAGCCCGCCTCAGGTCCGGTGATTTCTGCCCAGTGTTACAGGGTGCCTGTATCGGACGGCCATATGGCGGCAGTGTATGTATCATTCAGGAATAAGCCTTCAAAAGAGGAGATAATCGCGTGCTGGAAGGAATTCAGGGGCAAACCCCAGGAACTCGGACTTCCGAGTGCACCGGCACAGTTCATCACCTACTTTGAAGAGCCCGACAGGCCGCAGTCCAGACTGGACAGGAACCTGGAAAACGGAATGGGCATTGCCGTAGGAAGGCTTCGCGAAGATACATTGTTTGATTACAAGTTCACCTGCCTTTCCCACAACACGATCAGAGGCGCAGCCGGCGGCGCCATACTGATGGCCGAACTGCTCAAAGCTGAAGGATGGCTGTAATATCGTCCGGCATAATATCATGAAGGAGGCCAGAATATGAGAAAACCCATTTTTACAGGATCCGGCGTTGCCATAATAACCCCCTTCACAGAAGACGGTGTCGATTTCGAGAAACTCGGAGAACTCATAGAGTTCCATATAAAAGAAAATACCGATGCGATCATAATATGCGGGACCACCGGTGAAGCATCCACCATGCCCGATGATGAACATATCGAAGTCATCGAGTATACGGTAAGGAAAGTAAACGGCAGGCTTCCCGTCATCGCAGGTACAGGAAGCAACGACACGGAACATGCCATCCATCTGAGCAAACGGGCCGAGGAAGTCGGCGCTGACGCTATACTCAGCGTAACGCCGTATTACAATAAAACCACGCAGGAGGGTCTGTACCGGCATTTCAGGGCCATAGCGGAAAGCATAGGCATCCCCGTGATATTGTACAATGTGCCCTCGCGGACGAACCTTAACATAGACCCCGCTACCGTGGTGCGGCTGGCAGAGATAGACAACATAGTGGCAATAAAGGAGTGCAACCTGAACCAGGCCGGAGAGATCATACACCGCTGCGGTGATGATTTCACAGTATATTCCGGGGAAGACGCACTTGTCCTGCCGTTGTTGTCTCTTGGCGGGAAAGGAGTCATATCCGTCATGGCGAACATAATACCCCGTGACACGCATGACATGGTGGCAGCTTATCTTTCTGGCGACCTTGAAACCGCAAGGAAGATCCAACTGGGAGCGCTTGAACTCATAAGGGCACTGTTCATCGAGGTCAGCCCGATACCGGTCAAGGAAGCTATGAACCTGATGGGCATGAACGTCGGAAAGTGCCGCATGCCTCTGGTGGAAATGAGCGACAAAAACAGGGAAATTCTCAGAAAAGCAATGAAAAATTACGGTCTTATATAAGCTCTCAGAAGTCTTATGAAAAATATGGCGGCAGTCATGGGGGCTGTCCTTCCGCAAGGAAGAGGATGCCCCCTCTGCCCGGGCAAAGGATGTGTACGCTTTGATAAAGATACTGTTGAGTGGCTGCAACGGAAAAATGGGCCAGGTAATCACACGCATGGCAGAAAAATACGATGATCTCACCATAGTTGCCGGATATGACATAGCAGACTCCGGCAAAAACCCATACCCGGTATATACTGACCTCGAAAGATGTATAGTAAGGCCTGATGTCCTGATCGATTTTTCCAACCCTGCAGCGCTGGAAACACTGCTTGCATATGCATCGGCCGGCAGGATACCCGCAGTCATCGCTACGACCGGTCTTTCCCAGTCACAGATAAGATTGCTCAATAAGGCAGCAGAAATCATACCCGTATTTTACTCTGCAAACATGTCACTTGGCATAAACCTGCTGATTGGACTGGTCAAAAAGGCTGCCAGGCTGCTGCAGGCGGATTTCGATATCGAGATAGTGGAGAAACATCACAATCTTAAGATCGACGCCCCCAGCGGCACAGCGCTTGCTATTGCCGATGCGGTCAATTCCGTACTGGACATGAAGCATGAATACGTATACGACAGGCATTCGCGCAGAAAGAAAAGGAGCAGGAACGAGATAGGCATACACGCCATCCGCGGAGGTACTATCGTAGGCGAACATTCCGTCATTTTCGCCGGAAACGATGAAATAATCGAGATACGCCATACTGCGCTGTCAAGGGAAATATTCGCCACGGGCGCGCTGAGCGCCGCAAGGTTCATAGCCGGCAAAAGACCCGGCATGTATGGGATGAGCGATCTTGTCGGCCAGGAATAGCCGGAAGACAGGAGGTAATGTTATGTCAGGCAGTCCTGTATCGAATGTCACCGTAACCTATAACGTCGCATTGGTAACGATCCACAGCCTCCACTGCGACACGAGGCTGCTTGCTGATATTTTCAGCGCTGTTGCTCAAAAAGGCATCAACATAGACATGATAAGCCAGTCTCCGCCTTACAGGGACAGCATAACCATTTCTTTCAGCCTCCCTGCAGACAGGCTTGTCGATGCTCTGAGCGTTCTTAACAGCTTCAAGGCGGCCGGGAAAGACCTGAGGGTCGAAGTGGACGCCGACAACACCAAGCTGCAGGTATACGGCGAAGGCATGCGAAATATGCCCGGCGTTGCCGCACGCATATTCTCTATACTTGCTGATGAAGCCGTTGAAATCAAACTGGTCACAACTTCCGAAACGGATATATCATACCTGATTTACGAAAAAGATGTGGACAGGGCAAGAAACGCCATTTCAAAGGAGTATGGCCTGTAATCCGCCTTTATGAACGGTTTCAGAAGTACCTTATAATGCCGTCTTCTCCCACTACACCGGCACCGGTTCCCGAATCTGTTCTCAGATTTCGCCCGTTGCCCATGCCATTTCCGCTGCTGCCGCCATCCTCACCGTCTTCATCTTCATCTTCATCTTC
>Ga0134092_1000080_pt1 | contig 93183 bp, 80 predicted proteins | sample 3_6taG_FD_94454 | JGI IMG/M metagenome (GOLD analysis project Ga0134092, IMG submission 94454) | Switchgrass degrading microbial communities from high solid loading bioreactors in New Hampshire, USA - 3_6_20_6_A3 metaG | ecosystem: Engineered > Bioreactor > Semi-continuous > Anaerobic >... | reverse complement strand
TGTTCGACTTACATTTTACCAAACACGGATGCACTTTTTCGTCAATACCGGTTTTTAAATCGTTTATTTTATTGTTCTTTCGGGCTTTTAAGCCAGTTTTTCTGGTCAGAAAGTTGAGTTAATAATTAAGAATGAAAAATTAAGAATTACTGTCGAAATACTCTTACTTTCATCGCTAAATAATTAAGATCATTTTCCTTAGGATATTTAAGAGTTAAAGTCTATCGTTTTAAGCTTAACCCTTAGCAATTAATAGTGACCGAAGGGAACATCAGCATCCCCTTTGGGGGTGTAATCACCCTACGGGTACTCCTGATGTTTCACCTTGCGGTTTCACAATTAATGTTGCTGCGTCTATTCCCCTCCGCGAGTTCCGTCTAATTATTCAACTTTATGCATATTTATTACTTTTTGCAGTGGAATCAATTCAAAATTCCTTATTCCCCTACGGGTTGAAACTTGACCTTGATGCTTGAGCCAATACTTATTACTTTTCCTGCAGCAGGTGATTGTTCATAAGCCAGGCCATATCCTTCAGGCAATAGATGTAATCCTAGATCAGAAAGTATTTTAGCTACCTCGCGCATAGATTTTCCTTGCAAATCCGGTATAGTTACTTCCCCTTCCTGATTTCCCTTTGCAAAGGGAGAAAGGGATATTATTACCTGAGTGCCCTTTTTTATTTTAGTTTTTGGTTTCGGGGTTTGCTGCCATACAATATCTCCATCACCACTGACTTTAACATCTAAGCCCCGCTCTCTTATTGTTGCAATGGCTTCATCTAAAGGTAAATTTACCACATCTGGTACCAGAACATCTTCTACCTCTTCTTGGGTGGTTTTATCATTATCTTCGGATTTATACAAAGGAACTTCCAGATAATTCAATGCATCCTGCATGATATTTTTAAACACCGGAGCCGATACCCAACCGCCATAATAAGGATAACCTTTGGGAGCGTCAACTACAACCAAACAGACCAAACGCGGATTTACCACTGGGGCATAGCCAATAAAAGAAGCAATATATTCATTAGCCATATAACCTCCACCAGGAGCTATTTTTTGTGCTGTACCCGTCTTACCTCCAACCCGATAACCTTCAATAAAAGCATTTTTACCGGTACCGTTCACAACCTCTCCCTCAAGTATTAAGCTAAGTTGCCGGGCTGTTTCTTGAGATATTACCTGTCTTACTACCTCGGGTTCAACTTTTTTAATCACATTACCCTTATTATCAATCACTTGTTTTACCAGGTGTGGTTTCATTAGTTTGCCATCATTTGCCACAGCTGATACTGCGGTTATAAGCTGAATCGGGGTAACAGCATTTGCCTGACCCATAGCCATAGTTCCCAGATCTAACTGCTTAGCTCGATTTTGTGGTACGAGAATTCCCTTTGCTTCCCCGGGCAAATCTATCCCTGTTAGCTTACCAAAACCAAAAGCATTAAGATAATGATAATATTTTTCCATTCCTAAATCTAAACCAACTTGAACAAAACCAACATTACAAGAGTTTTCCACTATCTGAGCAAAGGTCTGACTGCCATGAGCCTTGCGATTGGAACAACCAATAGTTTCTTTTCCAACTTTTATATAACCCGGACAGAAGAAACGGCTTTCCGTATTAACTACTTTTTCTTCCAGGGCCATGGCAGCTGTTATTATTTTCATAGTTGACCCAGGTTCAAAGGCATCATTAATAGCAAAATTGCGCCGGTTGGTATCAGGATAGTCCCCATAATGGTTGGGGTCAAAAGTAGGACGGGAAGCCAAAGCTAGTATTTCACCAGTCTTAGGATCCATTACAATAGCTGCAGCTGATTTAGCCTGTCGCTCCTTAAAAACCTTATCCAATTCTCTTTCGGTTATATATTGAATTGTTTCATCTATGGTTAAAATAAGGTTAGCACCGTCAACTGGGCTGATGTATTTATGAGTAGCTTCTGGTATAGGACGATTGGCAGCATCCTTTTCGATTACAATCCGTCCTTTGCTCCCTCCTACCAAATCATCATAATAGTAGTCTATTCCTTCTAATCCGGTATTATCTACTCCGCAAATACCTAGCACATGGCTTAGAAAAACGCCATTAGGATACTGACGGTGGCTTTCTTCGGTAAGCCGGATTCCCGGCAAATCCATTTCTCTAATTTTTTGGGCTTGTTCCGGTTTTATATGGCGCTTAACCCAAACAAAAGCAGTCCTTTTGGTAAGAGTTTTTAATAATTTTTCCTGGTCCATATCCAGTAGATTAGCTAGTTTGCGAGCAATCTCTTCCTGTCGTTTAGAAGCAATAACCTCAGCAGGGTAAGCACAAACCGAATCAGCACTAACCGATATAGCCAATTCATTACCATTCCGATCATAGATAACCCCCCGTTTGGAGGCTACCGGTTCATCACGCATGCGATTCTGTTCAGCCATCTCTGATAGTTCAGCTCCCTTAACAAACTGAACCCAAAAAATTCTTCCACCAAGAAGGAAAATTATCAGGGTAAATAAGAAAAAAAGCGCTGCTATACGCTTTCTTACCTGCAAACTTGTAGTTTGCATAAAATCCACCTCATTTATTTTTACTTTAAAAAAATACGTTAAACCTGCGGCTCCACGGTAATAAATAATAAATATGCATAACCTACAAACTTTCTAACTTTAGGCCTAGTATTCACTAATATGCATTCGCATAGGCTTTGGGGCAGTCGAATCAAAAGATTAATAATTACCGTCTTTCGGCCAGCAACACTAAGTTATCGAATAATTTTTGTAATGCTCCTTCCCTTATATTGGTACTATTGTCTTCATTAGTTGCGGCCTGTTCTGAACTTCTATTATTTTGGGGTTTAGGCTGGTTTACTGCTACTGCGATAGCTTTGCTGGCATCTGATTTTCGCATTCCTAATTCTGTTATGGCTATTTTTTCTACTCTATCTAAAGAAACCTGTTTTGCTATTTGGAACTCCAGCATACGATTAGCAGCATAGAGATCTTCTATATCATTTTTCAATTTAACTACTTGATATCCCATAGTAGATACCTTAATACACAAATAAACAATTATTACACAATAAATAAACGCTACCATTCCTATCTTTAGCAGAGTCTTTTTGGAAGAATTAGTTTTTTTATATACCTTTTTTATTCTTTGGGGTATTTTTTCATCTTCGAATTCAATTTTATATGCGTGATTCGTCTGTACCATATTATTCTTCCTCTCCCTAAATTAGAACTATAACTTTTCTACTACCCTAAGTTTGGCGCTTCGTGCCCGGGGATTACAGTTCAACTCATCTTCCCCTGGAATTACTGGTTTTCGGGTCAATATCCTGATACTAGCTTTATGCCCGCAAGTACATACCGGAAAACTAGGTGGGCAAATACATTTTTTTGCCTTTTCTCGTATAAACTGCTTAACTATTCTATCTTCAAGAGAGTGAAAAGTAATAATACAAAGCCTACCTCCCGTAATCAGTTTATCACAGGCTGCAGGTAGAACCTCCTGTAGAGCATCCAATTCACCATTAACAGCTATGCGTAAGGCCTGAAAACTTCGGCGAGCCGGGTGCTTTTCCCTGGTATAACGGGCAGGCACAGAAGATTTTATTATATTAACCAGGTCCAGAGTTGATATAATTGCCTTTTCCTGGCGATACTTTACTATGGAACGAGCTATTCTGCGAGCATATTTTTCTTCTCCAAAGCTATATAGTATTCGGCTTATATCATCTTCACTATAATTATTAACAATATCCCGTGCAGTTAAAGCCTGATTAGTGTCCATTCTCATATCCAGGGGTCCATCTTCATGGTAACTAAAACCTCTTATAGCGTTATCCAATTGCATGGAGGAAACCCCTAAATCAAGTATAATTCCATGTACTTCAGCAATATTTAACTTCTCCAGTATTTCCGCTAAATGCCGAAAGTCCTCATGTATAAAGGTAATATTTTCATAATTTAGTTTATTACGGGTTGCTTGCAGGGTTTCGTAGTCCCGATCCAGAGCAATTAGTTGAGCATTTTCACCCAGGCACTCCCTTAAATGGCTAAGATGCCCTCCACCACCTACAGTGCAGTCTACATAAGTACCATTAGGATCAGTTACTAAATAATTAATTGTTTCCTGTAATAAAACGGGTCGGTGCAAACCTTATAGTTCCTCCTATATGCCTAGATCAACCAGGCTCTCTGCTATTTGCTCGTATGACGATTCTGCATTCTTCATATATTGTTCCCAATTATTAATAGACCAAATCTCAATCCTATTGCCAACCCCGATAATAATTAATTCTTTTTCAATTGCAGCATAATCCCTTAGATTAGAAGGTATAACCGTACGACCCTGCCGGTCAATATCTAATTCCGATGCACCGGAAAAGAAAAAACGGGCAAAAGAGCGTACATCTGCCCGAGTTAAAGGCAATGATTTTAATTTTTGTTCAATATTAATCCATTCTCCCATAGGGTACAGGAAGATACAATTATCCAAGCCCTTGGTAGCAACAAATTTTTCTCCCAATTGCTCACGGAACTTCGCAGGGATTGTTATCCGTCCTTTGGCATCAAGGGAATGTTGATATTCTCCCAGGAACATCCCTACCGCACCCCATCAATAATAATTTTGGGTTGTTACTCCACTTTAACCCACTTCACTCCACTCTTATTCTATTCATCGCCTGCTATTTCCTCCTTTGTGAAACGGGTAAATTCATCATTATTATTACAAAATTCATTGTAAATCCCCGAATTTTGGGAAACTATATAGAATAGTTAGCTAATATGCTACTAAAAAATGATGCTCTAGTCCCATAAATTCAGGACTTTTAAATCCATCGAAAACACAGGACATAGGCCTGCAGAAACAGTTAATAAAAGGCGAACCAAGATGGAACCCTTCCCCTACCAAAAATATCTATTAAACAGCGGTAGGGGCGGCTTACATGCCGCCCCTACCACGAAGTATCATCATTACGTGCTATTAACGGAAGGTGGTAAAAATGAATTTACCTAAGCGAAAAAATACGCAATAAAAGGTTATGATTATTCGCAATCGGGTTTTATTATTGTAAAAAATGCCCCCATCCCAGGCAGCATTTATTATCACGCCTGGGGAGCGGTTTCCATGCCGCCACGTTAGCCGAATTAACACCGATAGTACATTAACTCTAATTATAGTTATAGGCGTAAGAATTGATAAATATACTATTATGCCTAATCACGTACTTTTGATTATTGTTTTGCAAGCGGGCGGGCATGGAAACCCGCCCTACAGATGTAGTGGGTAGATTAAAATCAGTATCACATATTATATAATTCTTGCTCATTTATAAACTTTATCCCTTTTTCCCTAAAAGTACTATAGGCTTTTTCCAGATCTTCAACTTTAAAAACCACTAAAGCATCATTACCCGTGGTTCCCAAAAAGGCATATAAGTACTCAATATTAAGATTTACTTCAGCCATTTTCTCTAAAACGGTTGCCAATCCCCCCGGAGTATCACTTACCTGTACCGCTACCACCTCAGTCTCACTTACTGTAAATCCAGCTTCCTTTAAAATACGGTAGGCCTTGCCAGGATCGTTTACAATTATACGTAGAATCCCAAAGTCAGATGTATCGGCTATGGAGAGGGCTCTAATATTAACACCTGCATCCCCAAGCACCCGGGTTACATGAGAAAGTCGTCCTGCCTTGTTCTCAAGAAATACTGATATCTGCTTGGCCAAAATGGTCTACCTCCTTAAATATTTCTTTTATCAATTACTCTTTTCGCCTTACCTTCGCTGCGCTCAAGGGATTTAGGTTCAACCAGACGAACTTTAACACTTATGCCCAAGGCGCTTTCCAATTCTTTCGTGATTAAATCGTTTAATTCCTCTAATTTTCTGATTTGATCACTAAAAATTGATTCTGATACTTCTACCTGAACTTCTAAGACATCTAAGTTGCCAATGCGGTCAACAATTAACAAATAGTAAGGCTCGACTCCAGAAATATTCAATAATACACTTTCTACCATTGACGGGAATACATTAACACCGCGAATGATAACCATATCATCGGAACGTCCTAATACCTTCTGCATGCGGGCATGAGTCCTCCCGCAATTACATACACTTTTATTAAGTGATGTGAGATCACGAGTACGATAACGAATCAAGGGCAGTGCTTCTTTAGTTATAGTAGTAATAACTAATTCGCCATGTGCACCTTCATCCAGGACTTCCTCTGTAACCGGATCAATTATTTCCGCAATAAAGTGGTCCTCTGCTATGTGTAAACCTTGCTTACAGTTACATTCTACCGCAACACCAGGTCCAATTAGTTCACTCATACCATAAATATCGTAAGCATCAATCTTAAGCTTATTTTCAATTTCCCGGCGCATATTTTCTGACCAAGGTTCGGCACCAAACACTCCTGCCTTAAGCTTAAGATCTTCAGGCTTAATTCCCATTTCAGCCATTACCTCAGCTATAAATAAGGCATAGGAAGGGGTACAGGTTAATACTGTAGTTCCGAAATCTTGCATCAACATTATCTGTCTTTTGGTATTCCCCCCTGAGGTAGGAATTACTGAAGCCCCTATTTTTTCAACCCCGTAATGGGCACCCAATCCTCCAGTGAAAAGCCCATATCCATAGGAAACCTGAATCACCGAGTTACGCGTGGCTCCTGCGCTAACCAAAGCACGAGCCATTATATCAGCCCAAGTATCGATATCTTTTTTGGAATAACCTACAACGGTAGGTTTACCAGTAGTACCTGAAGAAGAATGAATTCTTACCACATCACTCATTGGCAGTGCAAAAAGTCCGAAAGGATAATTATCACGTAAATCCTGTTTAGTAGTAAATGGTAGTTTAGAAATATCCTTTAAACTATTAATATCTTCGGGGCGTATCCCTGCCTTATCCATCTTCTCTTTATATGCTGGTACAAATGTATAAACGCGACATACCGTTTCTTTTAGCCTTCTCAGCTGTAGTTTTTCCAGCTCTTCACGAGGCATACATTCTTTTTCCATATCCCAATGTAACATTATTCTTCCTCCTTCATTTTAAGTCCAGTAATTCACCAAATTTACATTGTGATGAAAGGGGGCATTCCTGGCAGAAAGGTCTATTCTTTTTACAATAATTTGCACCTAGTCCTACCAGCAATGCGTGAAATTCATTATAAAGATAAACATCAAGGGGTAAGTTGCCTTCCAAAAACTCTTGCAGTTCTTGATAGGTTATATTGGCATCTACCATACCCAGGCGGGAAAATATCCTTTTAGTATAGGCATCAACCACAAAAACTTCTTTATCTCCGGCATAAAGCAGAATTGAATCTGCAGTTTCTGGCCCTATTCCCCAGATAGCCAATAGTTCTTCTCGCAGTAAAGATAATGGTTTACTAAACATTAGGTCTAGATCGCCCTGATAGTTTTCTTCTATATAAGCCATTACTGCTTTTAGTTTTTTCGTTTTTTGGCGGTGATAGAGAGCAGGTTTTATAAGTTCTGCTAATAATTGTTCATCAATTGATATAATTGCCTTTACATCTATTAGATTTGCCGCTTTTAAATTATTTATGGACTTTTCTACGTTCTTCCAGGCGACTGCCTGGGTAAGGATCGCCCCTATAATAACTTCCAGTCGGGAATCTGCGGGCCACCATCCCCGTGGTCCAAAATGATCCAGCAGACAATTATATATTTGCATAAGTTTTTCCTGGTTTTTTTCCTCCACTTTAATAACTCTCCTTTTCAATAGCAAATGAACACTGAGGACACTGCATACTATGAATTCAGTGTATTATTCAAATTTTTATATCTGACGCAGGAGTAGGTACCATTATTTCCATCCGTGGTTACGCGCCCATACCCTGTGTGACCATACACCATGATAGCGCACAATATTTGCGTGTGCCAAAAGTGCAGGGAATAAGCTCCGTGTCGTTTTGAGCTCAACTTTTAGTAATGAAACCACATTGCCTAAAGGCATACCCAAATGGCACCCGTAACTACTAATGAAATAGTTGCAAAAACTCAGTCGTCAGTACAAAAGAAAAAAATCAGCGACCTTAATTGTGACTGAAGGGAACATCCGCGCCCCCCATGGGGGTGTAAATCTGTGCGCCCGAAGGGCCTGCAACCTTAATAGTGAGCGTAGCGAACATCGGTAGTGCCTATGGTGCAACCTTAATAGCTCCCGATAGGGAGCATACGTGTGCCCCTTGGGTATGTTATCACCCTAACGGGTACCACTGATGTTCTACCTTACGGTTTCACAATTAATGTTGCTGTGTCTATTACCCTACGATGGTACTGCGCCTGATTATTCAAACTTATGCAATTATACAGTCATTCCATAAAATTGGGGGTTACAGTTCAGGTAGGATTTTTGATAAAAAAACAAAACCCCACCGAGCCGTGGTGCCGCAGTTTAAACCTGCTTCGCAGGTGGGTGCCCTCCTATAAGATTAATGTTTCCCACTAAATAAATGTGGGTTTACAGCCTCTTATAGAGTTAAGCTCCCTAATTTTTGGTGTTGGCAAAAACTTAACGGCAATTCTCACGTACACAGCAGGGATTTATTTATTAACAAGTTACTTTTGCTATCTAGAATATAGCATAGATTTAAAGATTCTTCAAGAAAGTGTTATAACACAATATTCCATTTATGGTTATTTTTCTCTAATTCTAATCGCTAATTCGCGCAATTGACTGGGTTTTACTGCTGACGGAGCCCCAGTCATGGGGCATGAAGCACTTTGGGTTTTGGGAAAAGCAATAACATCACGAATACTCTGCCTATGAGCCATTATCATTAACAAACGATCAATTCCAAAGGCAATTCCTCCATGAGGGGGGGTACCATATTGAAAAGCTTCAAGCAAATAACCGAACTTATCCTCAACCTCTTCCGAACTTAAACCTAGGGTAGAAAACATCTTTTCCTGCCAGTCTCTTCGATGTATTCTTATGCTGCCTCCTCCAATTTCAGTACCATTAAGAATCAAGTCATAAGCCCGAGCCTTCACTTTACCAGGATTAGTATCTAGCAATTCATAATCTTTTACCTGGGGGGAAGTAAAAGGATGATGTACAGCTACATAACGTTTTTCCTCCTGGTCATATTCCAATAAAGGAAAATCTATCAGCCAGGTAAAATTCAGGGCTTTATCATCTATCAAATTAAGTCTTTGGCCTAATTCCAGGCGTAAATTACCTAATACCCGGGCTACCACATCTTGTTGATCAGCAGCAAATAAAAGCAAATCTCCCGGTTCAGCCTTAAGTGCTGTCAGCATCTCTTGCATTTTTTCTTCACTAAAGAATTTAGCAATAGGTGATTTCAGCTCTTTTTCCGTTACCACTATCCAGGCCATGCCCTTAGCCCCATTTTGCACTGCTAATTTACCAAGATCGTCAATTTCACGCCGGGTAAACGAAGCACAAGTTTTAGCATTTATAGCCCGGACAACCCCACCAGCTTTTACTGCAGACGAAAAGACTTTAAAGTCTACGTCCTTTACTATTTCCGTAATATCCTCAATTTCCAGGCCAAAGCGTAAGTCAGGTTTATCACTGCCATACTTTTTCATGGCTTCATCGTAGGATAAGCGCGGGAAAGGTATGGTAATCTCCTGCCCGACTTCAGCAAATATTTCCTTCATCATATGCTCAACTAAATTAAAGACATCTTCCTCATCGATAAAAGACATTTCTATATCCAACTGAGTAAATTCGGGCTGCCGATCAGCTCGCAAATCCTCATCCCGAAAACAGCGGACAATCTGAAAGTATTTTTCAATTCCCGCTACCATAAGTAATTGCTTAAATATCTGCGGTGATTGAGGCAGAGCATAAAACTGCCCGGGATGTACTCGACTTGGAACCAGATAGTCCCTAGCACCCTCAGGAGAACTTTTGGTGAGCATCGGAGTCTCAATTTCTAGAAAACCATTCCTATCTAAAAAGTCACGCATTATTTTAATAACCCGGTGGCGCAGTATTAAATTATCTCGCATTTCCGGGCGACGTAAATCCAGATACCGATACTTAAGCCTTAAGGTTTCATCTACATCAATATCATTTTCAATATAGAAAGGAGGTGTCCGGGATTTATTTAAAACCACCATTTTTTCTGCGTACACTTCTATCTTTCCCGTTTTTAAGTTGGGATTTTCAGTTTCTTTCGGCCTTTGCCGGACTACACCTTGTACTGCTACCACATATTCGCTGCGCACCTGCTCAGCCAGGTGAAAGGATTCCAGATTAACCTCAGGACTAAAAACCACCTGAATTATACCCGAGCGATCCCGCAAATCAATAAAAATTAGCCCTCCGTGATCTCTACGGGTATTTATCCAACCATTAAGAGTAACTTCTTGCCCCACATTTTCTATATCAAGCTCTGTAGCCTGATGAGTTCTCTTCATCTATCTGTTTCCTCCTCTAAACCATTAGCCAGCTTATGCTTTACAGAATCGATGATTGTATCACCATCAACCTGAATCTGCTCTTTGGTATACATGTCCCTTAGGGTAAAAACATTCTTAGCAATCTCTTCCTCACCAATGATTATTACCAACCTAGCCCCTAGTTTATCTGCATACTTCATCTGGGCACGTCCACTACGCCCCATATAATCCTTTTCCGCTCTGAGCCCTGCCAAGCGCATTTTAGTAGTTAATTGCAATGCCAGAGGTTCGTATTCATTGTTCATTACAGCTACAAAAACATCTGTTTTTCTATTATCAAATCTTTTAACTTTATAGGTGTCAACCGCCAGTAATAAACGCTCTATGCCCATAGCAAAACCAATTCCAGGAAGGCTAGGACCACCACATTCTTCCACCAGACCATTGTACCTTCCCCCGCCACCTACGGCATTTTGAGCACCTATTCCCGGTATATAAATCTCAAACGCTGTATTAGTATAGTAATCCAAACCGCGCACCAGATTATTATCATGTATAAAAGCGATATTATTCTGCTGCAAGGATGCTTTTACAGTAGCATAATGGTTTGAACATTCGGTACAAAGATGCTCTATCAAAGTCGGATAATTCACAATAGCCTCATGGCATTTCTTTTCTTTACAGTCAAGTACCCTTAAAGGGTTTTGCAGGTATCTATTCTGACAATCCAAACATAACTTATCCTTTACTGGAGTAATATGCTCGACTAACTTCTGCCTATATAACCCCCGGCACTTGGGACAGGCAACCGAATTTATATGCAGTTCATAATCAGGCAATCCCAAGCGTTTTAAAACCTCGACTAGAAGAATAATGACCTCAGCATCAAGATAGGGGCTATTGCTGCCAAAAGCCTCAACCCCAAATTGATGAAATTGTCTATATCTCCCAGTTTGGGGGCGATCATAACGAAACATGGGGCCAATGTAATACCATTTTGCCGGCATAAGTCCGCTATATACACTATGCTCTATTAAAGCCCGAGCACAGGAAGCAGTGTTTTCCGGTCTCAAAGTCAAGCTCCGTAAAGACTTGTCCTTAAATGTATACATCTCTTTGGTTACAATATCGGTACTAGTACCAACCCCGCGCTCAAATAATTCCGTATGTTCAAAAATAGGGGTGCGTATCTCCTGGTAACCGAAATTTTCTGCAGTTTCCCTTAGTGTTTTCTCCACCCATTGCCATTTGCTGGTATCAGGAGGCAAAATATCATATGTACCCCTAGGGGCTTTTATCTGCATTTATTTTCCTCCCAGCTCTAAAGTTGTTTTAACTTCCCTTGGTAAATCCGCGTAATCATTAATAATTCCGCGATTTCGGCGTCGAATTATTCCAACTAATACATGACTATTCTTTCTTTGCCAACGAATCATACTTGAATAATTCTAATTTAAGGCCTTAAGCTTGTCAACTTTGCGCCTTATGAGCTCTTCAACGTTTTCTATATAGCTGAGTGGATTCCTGGGATTATATAACGAGGTTAATGACCAATCCTCGGGATTAATAAATTTACTGGCACCACCACCCCCCAAACCAACTATCGTCTGCCTTTCCTCTATCATTTGTACATTATAAAGACATATGTGCCCTTTTAAACTATATCCGGTATTTTCCATGCTGGCGCGCATATACTTCTGTCGATACAGATAATAAGGTAAATATCCTGCTTGTCGTAAAGTATTCGAAAAATAATCTACGCCCTCTTGGACTTCTTTTACCCGTAAAGAATTGCTAGTGCCCTTACCCCATTCTGCCATCTGTGAGCCACGCTTTATGGCCAAGGTATGGACAGTAACATTTTCGGGTTGCAAAAGTAATATTTTTTCTGCTGTGTACATGTTTTCCCGCAGTGACTCCCCTGGAAGTCCTACGATAAGATCCATATTTATTTTTTCAATTCCTGCTTCTCTAGCCCAACCTACCGATAGCACCACTCCCTCCATATTGTGATTCCGCCCTATTTTCAACAGGGTGGCGTTATGCATGGTTTGAGGATTAATACAGACCCGGTCTACCCCCAGCTTTTTAAGCTGCGCCATTTTAGCCTGATTAAGGGTATCAGGTCTGCCCGCCTCTACCGTGATCTCTACGGTTTGGGAAGAAATATACATCTTATAGAGCAAAGCAAATAACCGGTTCATATCTTCCATAGAGAGCACGGTAGGGGTGCCTCCTCCCACGTATATAGACTGTACTGATAATCCTAGCTCATTAATGACTTGCCCCAAAGTAATAATTTCTTTTTCCAGAGCAGCCAAAAAAGGTTTTAGATCTCGGTCATAATCATGCAACACTGCTCCACTAAAAGAACAATAACTGCAGCGTCCCGGGCAATAAGGAATACCAATATAGACACTTATTAGTTTTCTAGCATCCTTCTGGTCTAGAAGATAAGGTCTCTCATTTAGAGCTACTTCCGATAGTAAGCGTGCTTTATCCTCCCGCAGAAGATATTCATTTTTTAGTTGCTCGACAATCTGCTGCTCATTGAGACCTTGATCAATTAAGCGATGTACTAACTTGACCGGCCGCATACCTGTAAGAATCCCGTAATTGTTTACGCTCTTACCAAAATGCTTCTCCAGCAGCTTATAGGTAAAGATGCGGGCGCATTTTTTTATTTCATTTCTTAAAACAGCATCAGATACATTTAACTCAAAACGCTGGCTATCCTTAGTTTCTTGCCTTATATCTTTTATAGATCCATAAACCAGCAGAGATCTGCCTTCATTGAGGCCAATAGAAATCTCTATATCGGCATCCCCAGCATTTTCCCGCAACAGCAAAGCCTCAGGATAAGCCATGCGAATTAACTCATGCAAAGCATCGTATAAATATTCCGGTTGGTAATTAAAATAAATTCGCATTTTAACCTCCATTTGATGAATTTTAATTATTGCATTCAAACTCCGCTTTAAAAAAGTAATAATGTGTAGGTTTGCAATGAAATCATAATAATCATAATTAAATTAAGAATTAGGAATTAAAAATTAAGAATTATTGATGAAATACTGCGTATTTCTCTAAATTTTTATTGAAACCGCGTGCGGTTTCCGCGTTAAACTATTTAACCTTATGCATATTTATTATTCTTTGTAGTGGAATCTTAATTTTGAAATTATTCATGAATACTCTGGATTTCTTTTGTTTTTACATAAATTAGTGTTATTCATAAATTTCAGTATCCTCAGTGTCAAAAAACCGTGTCAATCTGTGCGACCGAAGAGCCTGTGTTTATCAGTGTCTATTACCCTCCGCGGGGTCCGCGTCAAAACTACTTATTCATATCATTAGCTAAATTTGCCTTGCATAAAAAACTCCTAAAATATAAAAAACCTCCCATCCCATATGGGACGAGAGGTTAATTAACGCTTCCCGCGGTACCACCCAAGTTTGCCTTACGGCCACTTATACTTAGGATACGGGATAAAATGCCTGTAAATAAAAAAGCTTCACGTTCCTTATGGGACGAGAAGCATTTGCTTACTCGCTGTACCACCCATTGGCCAGCAAAAATAGAGATACAGGTTTATCCGATATCCCCTCCTTTTTAACGGTAGGAGCTCCGCCACGACCTACTTGCATCCGTTTCAGCCGGGTGCTCCGAAGTGAACTTCGTTCCCGCTTTATTATAGTGATGCTTACAGCCGATGGCATCACCTCTCTGTATAACTCCACGAGACTACTTTACTTCTTCATTGCATTTTTTAAATATATTTGATTTATTTAAATATGTTAGATTTAGGATAACATAGTTTGCTAGCGATGTAAATAGTTAAAATAAAAAATTTGATTGGTATGAAGTTTAGCTTTCCCGGTTAAAGAACCGAGAAACCATTCATTTTCTCAAAAACTCCTTAAAAAAGGCAACACAATTCTAATGCTCGCAAAAAGAGCTTTTGAGGAAATGAAATAATTATTAACCTTTTATGAGTTATGACCTCTTGTATAGATCTCTATGTTCTTTGATAACTTAAATAGCCAAACCTTTTTCTTTAACTTCGTAGCCAAGATTTTCGAGTTTTTTAACCATGATGCGAGCCTTGTTTTTATTTCGCGCCTCTTTATAAACATCTGGGCCGAGTTCCTGATACAACGTCTTCGTTTTGAGCATGTGGTACAAGGAAGTTATGATTTTCCTTGCGGTTGCAACAATAGCTTTTTGAGGTCCACGTCTTGCCTTGATTGACCAATGCCTCGCAGAAATATAAGTGTTTTTTGTATTAGCAGCTGCAAGTGCGCACTGGCAAAGAAGCGTTTTCACGTAGTTGTTTCCGGCTTTAACACGTGTGCTTTTTTTTACCAGCGCTTTCATTGCAGCCAGGACTCAGACCGCACCAGGAAGCTAGATGACCCGCTGAGTGGAATACTTCCATATCAGGACCTATTTCCGCAAGGATCGCTTGAGCAGCTGTTTTATCAATACCAGGATGGGAGTCTATGATATCAACAATTTCCTGGTAAGGCATACATTTTTCATCAATCATGCGCTCCAGTTTGCTAATTTGTTTATCAAGAAACTCTAGATGCTCTAATATCTCTCTAATTAGTTCTTTTTGGTGTTTGTCCAAATGTCCATTCAACGCTTCAATCAACTGAGGAATCTTCTGACGAAGCTTGCGTTTGGCAAGGTTGGCAATTGCTTCAATGTCGTTACTTTGCTCCTCATCATCAGATATTAACGCTTTAATCATTGCCATCCCTGATACACCAAAAGTATCGGAAGCTACACTTGATATCATAATATTGCTTGTTCGCAGAACATCAAGAAGACGGCTTCTTTCAGATGAACGCATGTGGATTAACTTTTGTCTGCGTCTGGTTAGGTCCCGTAGCTCCCTGATGTATTTCGGAGGAACAAAGCTTCCTTCTACAAGGCCCAGAGCAAGAAGTTTTGCCAGCCATCTCGCATCATTGGTATCTGTTTTTCGACCAGGAAGATTCTTAACATTTCGGGGATTAGCCAGAACTATTTCCATTGAATCTTCCAGAATATTAAAAACAGGAATCCAGTGCTTGCCAGTGCTTTCCATGACTACTTTGCTACAGTTTTCTTGGATTAGCCAGGCTTTTAATTTTTTGAGATCCGAGGTCATTGTGGTAAAGGTTCTGATTGTGTCTTCATAATTTTGTGAGTCTTTAGCCTTAAGCAGACACGCTTTTACAGAGTCTTTATGGACATCAAGACCACAAACAACGGGGTTAATAACTTTGAGCAATGGATCACGCTCCCTTAAAATATGAATTATACAGGTGTATGGCAGCTCAATGATTCTCTTTGATTGGTATTCATGCTCTAAGGCAATACTTATGTGTGCATACGAGCTGCTGCAAACAGATTCTGCTACGGTGTTTAAACCGCCATTCAGAAAAATCGTAGTCTATACAGCCTGTATAATCATATTTTATCATTTGCGTAAATCCATTAGATATTTGCTTTAAAGTACCACCTAAAGGTGGGATTTAAGGCAGCTAACTTCATCCCTTTGTGTGCCGCTACGCGGCATGAACATTCTGCTGCAAAAAAGCCTATTCGAACGCATAACATTAAATACCAGGCCTAAAGTAAGTGGGTTCAGAATTAAGAATTAAGAATTAAAAATTAAGAATTATTGTTGAAATACTTCGTATTTCTTTTAATTTCATTATTAGATAACGATGTTATTATAATTCGATTTACGTGTATTCCGCGTATAATTATTTAGCCTAATGCATATCTATTAATTTTTCAGTAGCGAATACTAAGTCTCACATGTTTAAATTCTATAAAAAAGGATTATGCTTTCTTTCAAACCCTACTGTCGTAGCGGGACCGTGGCCGGGATATACTACCACATTATCGTCGTAGCAAAGTATTTTTTCCTTAATATTAGTTATCAGTTGCTTATAAGAGCCTCCGGGAAAATCAGTCCGACCAATAGAGCCATAGAAAAGAGCATCTCCGGCAAAAATAATATCTCCCGTTTTTAAAGCTATCCCTCCAGGACTATGACCAGGCACTTCGATAACCTCTAGTTTCACAGTATTACCGATCTCAATAATGTCTCCTTCTTTTATAAACTGGTCCGCTGGAGGACTGGTAACCCTTTGCCCCATTAAAAAAGAAAAATTAGAAACAGAATTAGTAAGCATCTTCGCATCCTTTTCATGAATCAAGATTTTAGCTCCGGTTAGTTCCTTTAATACTTGATTTCCCCCAATATGATCAATATGCCCATGAGTATTTATGATATAGATGGCCTTAAGACCTTCTTCATCCAGTAGCCTTTTAATTCCTCTAGCATTGCCTCCGGGATCGATTACAGCTACTTCTTTAGTTTCTTCACAGCCAACGATATAACAATTAACTGCCATACTACTTACTTCTAATGTCTTAAGAATCATATAATATCCCCCTTCAAAATAGCTTTTCACTATCTAATAAAATAGTAACCGGTCCATCATTATTAATTTTCACCATCATATTGGCACCAAATTCACCAGTTTGTACCTTTATTCCCGCCTGCCGCAAAAGCTTAGCAGAGTATTCAAACAAGGGTAATGCAGCCTCCGGCAGTTCGGCATCCGAAAAACCTGGACGTCTCCCTTTACGAGCATCTCCATAAAGGGTAAACTGACTCACTAGCAGTACTTCTCCAGAAATATCCAGCAGAGACAAGTTCATTTTACCATTATTATCTGGAAAGATGCGCAGGTTTATAATTTTATTTATTATATAATCAGCATCCTTAGTAGAATCACCTTTTTTTATCCCCAGAAGTACCATCAAACCTTTCCCAATAGAGGCTATTTCCTGATGGTTTACTAATACCTGGCTACCTGTAGTCCTTTGAATAACTGCCCGCAACTACTGACCACTCCTTATATCACCTGGCACAGTTCGTCTAACTTCTAATACATCCTGAACCTGTTGAATACGATGAATTACTGCCTGTAGCTGAGTAATATCCTTTATCTCTAGTTTAAAATTCATAACCGCCAGATTATTTTTAGTTACCCGTGAAAATACTGAATTTATATGGATTCTGGTATCGGCAATAACCAACATAACGTCAGTAGTGAGTCGTGGCCGGTCAAATGCCTTTACTTCCAGTTCCACTATATAGGTGCCCCGGTTATCTGACCACTCCACATCAATAATGCGGTCTTTTTCCTGGAGCAAGTAGTTTTGCAGGTTGGGACAATCAGTGCGGTGAACAGATACTCCCCTACCCCGGGTAATGTAACCTTGCACTTCATCACCGGGCAAGGGGTTGCAGCAATGCGCCAAACGAATAGCTACTCCGTTAACCCCCTTAATTCTTATAGCACTAATTTCATGATCGCGGACTGTTTTGGGAGTTGGTTTATCTGTTATTTTTAGAATATCCTCAACTTGCGCATCCTGGAAATACATCTCTTTTAACCGGGTTATAATTTGCACAGGACTTATCGCACCGTCTCCCAAGGCGGCATAAAGATTATCTACAGATATAAAGCTAAACCTTTTGGATACTTCCTGCAGGTACTCTTCTTGAAGAAATTCCCGAGGATTTAAGTGCTTCTTCTTTAGTTCCTTTTCTAATAAGTCATGCCCTTTAATTATATTTTCTTCACGTTTTTCTTTCTTAAACCACTGCTTAATTCGGCTCTTGGCCGAAGATGTTTTTACGAAATTTAACCAGTCCCGGGATGGTCCCGGGGAATTCTTGGCGGTAATTATTTCTACTATATCCCCATTACTTAGAGGAAAATCAAGCGGCACAATACGGCCATTTACCTTGGCTCCGGTACACTTATGTCCAACTTCAGTGTGCACCCGGTAAGCAAAGTCAACTGGGCACGCACCCTTAGGCAGTTCTATTACTGCTCCTTTGGGGGTAAAAACAAAAACGGTATCGTCAAATAAATCTATTTTTAGTGATTCCATATATTCTTTTGTATCTTTAATTTCCTGCTGCCATTCTAAAATCTGGCGTAACCAGGATAACTTTTGGTCAAAATCTTTTTCTCGGGGGCTGCTGCCTTCTTTGTAGCGCCAGTGAGCAGCTATACCGTACTCAGCAGTACGGTGCATTTCCCAGGTACGTATCTGCACTTCGAAGGGTTCCCCACCCTTGCCCAACAAAGTAGAATGTAAAGATTGATACATATTGGGCTTGGGGGTAGCTATATAATCCTTAAAACGTCCCGGAAGAGGTTTCCACATAGTATGAATTATACCCAGGACTCCATAACATTCTCTGATTTCATTTACTATTACACGAATAGCAATTTTATCATAAATCTCATCGATGTCCTTGTTCTGCTTGATCATCTTTTTGTAAATACTATAGATGTTTTTAGGACGACCTGCTATGTCTGCCTTAATATCTAATTGCTTAAGGCCTTTTTTTATCTGCTCAATAATTTCATTTACATATTCTTCGCGTTCTTTACGCTTACGTTTAAGTCTTTTGGCAATCTGGTAATACATTTCGGAATTTAAATAAGCAAATGACAAGTCTTCAAGTTCCCATTTAAATTTGAATACTCCCAGGCGATGGGCTAAAGGAGCAAAAATCTCCAAGGTTTCCTGGGCAATTTCTTTTTGTTTGCGCTCATTCTGAAAACTTAGTGTCCGCATATTATGCAGGCGATCAGCTAATTTTATTAAAATCACCCTTATATCCCGAGCCATAGCAATAAACATTTTACGCAAATTTTCCGCCTGGGCATCCTCCCGGGAAGCAAAACCGAGACGGTTTAATTTGGTCAAACCATCTACCAACAAAGCTATTTCTTCTCCAAAATCATTAAGAATATTTTCGTAGGTTATATTAGTATCTTCAACTACATCATGGAGTAAGGCAGCACAAATAGAAGCGGTATCAAGTTCTATTTCGGTCAGTATAAGTGCAACTTCTACTGGATGCACTATATACGGCTCTCCTGATATCCGGTATTGTCCTTTATGAGCCATTTGCGCATAATTATAGGCGCGCTCAATTAGCTCTATATCAGCATCAGAATCGTATTTTTTTACTTTTTCAGCTATGTCCTGCACAACAGCAATCATATTACTCACCAGTCATTATATCTTTAATAAGCCTTTCAAAGCGGTTAAATTCTTTCTTCTCTAATTGACCTTCCTGGTAATAGATTGATTCTCTAACATTTACTGTAGGTTTATCAGATCCAAGATACTTTATTGCCATTATACTACCTTTTTTCTTGCACTGACACAAGCCCAGCTCATCCATAATACCAAGGGCTGGTATTATATCAAGATGGTTAACATCTTTATTTAGGTAAACCTTAAGAGAAGCACTTAAATCCTCCATCGAAATGGTAATAGGATTCTTCGGTGCGTCCTGTAAGTAACTTAATACTCCTCTTAGCAAATCTATATCAGGATAAATGCGCTGAAGATAATAACGATTAAAATCTAAATCCTTTTTACTGAATAATATCCCTGCTTCTTTTTCCTCGCCGGCAGCCAGTTGGTCTATTACCATCCTGGCTTCGTAAATACTATAAGGAGCATCGGCATAAAAAACTTTTATATTATCCAGCCCGGCTATACTAACATTCGCACCATCAGAAATTAATACGCCTCCAGATTGCACGAATCTCCGCCGGATAGCTTTTCTCTGACGAATATCATTAATACCAGCTTCTATACTGTAATTACCCTTCTGGTTAATAACCGATTGCAGGGTAGTTTTACGGTTAGCATAGAGCAGAATTCGTTTTTCCGCAAAAATATTTTTAGAACCTATTAATAACGGAGAACTACTATCCGTTACTACTGTATAAATACTAAGATCCGGGTAATTAGTTAACAATTCTTTTAATAATTGGTCGGGAAAAACAAAAAAAATAGTCTTTAACTTTGCGGGTAAAGAATGATTTTTGAGATAGTGTTTTATAAATGCAGTAGTTACCATAAAAACTCGATTAGCACTTTGCCAAAATTCAGCAATCAGTTTGGAACAATCAGAATGGGGTACATACCCGTGCATTTCTCTTAATAACGGCTGGCGAAAAAAGCTTCTCATTAACAATCTGTGTTTGGTCAAAGTTCTGTAGGTAGGATATATATATAACACTGGACGACCTGACCGGACTTCCTCTATGCTTTTATAAAAAGCCTTCACCAAATTATAACCGGATTCAGTTACAGCTCCAGGTTCATCTAAAACCAAACTATTTTTTATATCAACCAGCATTAGTTGAATCTTTTTTTTGCCCTTATATTCATTCTCCTCCAGCTCAAACAATACATCATGCAGGCAAAAGTCTAAAGGAGATTTTATTAAATCAGAACGTTTGAAGGCTATAATCTCTACACCGTTATTTCCCAAGCGGGCACGAAAATGCTCTTCTTTTTTCCCCATTAGAGCTGCAGACTCTAAACCTACTTCCCGAATTATAAAACGTGGGCAAGGGTTCCCCTCGCCGAATGGTTCCAGTTGGGACAGCTTTTGTATCAAGGCTTCATTAATATCACCCGGCTCTAACTCCGCATCAGCATAAAGATGAGTCCGCAATAATTCTTTGCTAATATTTTCTTGGGCCCATTGCTTAATAGTTTGGCAAAATCCCTCAAATTTATCTCTTTGAATAGTTAATCCGGCAGCAGCCCGATGCCCCCCGAATTGGAGTAAATGAGAACTGCTAGCTGCTAAGGCCTCATAAATGTTTATTCCCGGCAAACTACGACATGATCCCCGACCCAACTCTTGCTTCCAACTGATTAATATAGCCGGCTTGTGGTATTTTTCGCACAAGCGTGAAGCTACGATCCCGATTACCCCTTCATGCCATCCTTCTCCACTTAATACTAATATAAGATCATCCTTAAAATCTTGTCCCTGTTTAAGCTGTTGCTCGGCTTCCTTATATACTATTTCTTCAATTGCCTTTCTTTCATTGTTTATATCACAAAGTAAAACGGCCAACTCGTGGGCTTTTTGGGTATTATCAGAAAGTAATAATTCTATACTGGTTCTTGCACCGTATAGGCGCCCAGCCGAATTAAGGCGGGGAGCAAGAATAAAACCAACATGCCAGGCTGAAAGCCTCCTACTTTCTAAGTTACATTCTTTTATTAAAGCCTGCAGTCCTATATTACTGCTTTCGGGTATTCGAGCTAAACCGTATTTAACAAAAATTCGGTTTTCACCTTTTAAAGCTACTACATCCGCTACAGTTGCCAGAGCCACTAGCTCCAACCACCCGGATTCCCTATCCAGGATGTAATCAGGACACAGAGCCTGACACAGCTTAAAAACAACTCCAGTACCACATAAATCCACAACTGGTTTGGGACCGCCTATTTTAGGATTTATAATTGCTAGTGCTGGAGGCAAATCAGGCAAAGGAGTGTGATGGTCACAAATGATCATATCCATCCCCAGGCTATTAGCCTTTTTCGCCTCTTCAACCGATGTTATACCACAGTCTACGGTAATCATCAGTTTATAGCCCTTAATAGCTAGGTCTTCCACTGCCTTAAGATTTAGCCCATAACCTTCATTAAAACGGTCTGGTACATAATAATCTGCTATTACTCCAAGCCTGTCAAGACATTGCTTAAGTACTACTATGCTACATATACCATCTACATCATAATCCCCATAAATTATAATCTTTTCCTGACGCCGGACGGCTTCTTGAATCCGCTCCACCGCAGTGGTCAACCCTGGTAAGTCAAATGGGTCTACTAGATCATTTAAATCTCCGTAAAGAAAATTCTGGGCTTCTTCGTATGTACTTATTCCTCTCTGTAAAAGCAATTCAGCTATAAGAGGGCTAATATTAAGCTTTTCACTTAGTTCCCGGGCAAGTTTATAATCACAGGTCTTTATTTTCCATATATTTTGGTTATACATAAAATCTCTACTCTTTCATTGTATTATTCATACATGATTCCGCGGCTAATCATTATGCATAAAGGGATGTGAAATACGCGGAATTTAAATGAGCAACATTCTTCCAATCTTTATTGTATGATAAATTACTACATCCTGCCTTAATAAATTCGACACTAATTACTATTTCCATAATAATCCTGGGAGGAAGGCGGGGTATTTTACATATATAAATAAATAGATAAATAATTAGAAGGTGAATTAAATGCCACAGATTAGAAATGTGTTTCCCGGAGGGAATACTTGTTATGGCTTTTATTCCTTTTACGATTATATGGTATCCCCTGAGGTAGAACGTAAAATTATCCTTAAAGGGGGGCCTGGGGTTGGAAAATCAAACTTTATGAAAAAGATAGCTGAAGACTTCTTAACCCAGGGCTATGACATCGAATTCCACTGGTGTTCTTCTGATAATGAATCTTTGGATGGTATAGTCGTTGGCAAACAGCAAATATGCCTACTCGATGGTACTACTCCCCATGTGGTTGAAGCTAGATATCCAGGGGCTGTTGATGAGATTGTTAACTTTGGTGTTTACTGGCAACCGAATATGCTAAGAAAGCATCGCCCTACCATTATCAAACTAACGCAAACCATTTCCCGCTGCTTTGAGCGTGCATATAGACGTTTAAAAGAAGCGAAAATTGCCCTGGAGGAATGGGAATCATATTATCAGGAAGCTCGTAATCCTGAAGCCATAAACCGTAATATACTCGCCCTGACCAGAGACTTTGTTTCTGATCTGGAAAATAACCGTCAAAATATACGCCATCTATTTGCCGCTGCTTTAACTCCTGAGGGTATAGTAAGTAAAATAGATAGTTTAATTAACAACAATTATTCCCTTTTTACGGTAAAAGGAAATCCTGGAACCGGAGTTAAAGAGTTGTTTGCTTATACACTGCACACCTTGAATCTGACCGGAGTAGAGGCAGAAATCTATCATAATCCCTTTGATCCCCAGTTAATTGATGTAATAATTGTCCCCCAAAACAAATCAGTATTAATTGATATGTCCGCCCACTTATTTGATTATGCCAGCTTACTTCAAGGTATTAAGCAACGACGCCACCTGGATTTTGACCAATTAATTAACAAATCATTAATTGAAGCTGAGAAAAATTATATAGCATCAGCTCGCGAACGTTTCTACGATGGTATCAACAACGCTCTTAATTTTATCCGCCAGGCTAAAAGTTATCATGATGAGCTGGAATCTTATTATGTACCTGCTATGGATTTTGACGCCATAGAAGAAATGCGTTCAACGCTATATAAACAGCTGCTCCCATACTTAGCTAAATAATAGATACAGAAACCCAGCCTCTGATCCAATTTATGCATATTTTACTTCTTACAGCAAAATCAATCATTAATTAATGTAGCTTTTACCATATCCCCTTTATTACCTTGTCCTGGTTTTAAGTCTATAAGCAGAGGTATTTTCCCTCTGCTTATTTCATTTTTAGCCAAGGGACGGGCTAAAAGATTATTTCCCTTCTGAATAAGTTCCCCCCTACAGAAACTTCGATTTGTGCACTTGCGAACAATATCTTCGGAAAGTGCTAGGTTTAACCAGTGGTGATTATAATCAGCCAAACCTCTTATTTTACGCAATATCGGAGCTACAAGCAGATCAAATATAATTCCTCCGGCAGAAGGACGTCCCGGAAGATTTATAACTAAACGGTTATTCAGAAGGGAACAACTTACATTTCGACCCGGCTGAGATTCGATGCCTTGAAATAGAAATTTAGCTCCTAATTGTTCCAGGGCATCTGCCACTAAATCAAACTTTCCCTGGGAAGTACCACCACTAATTAGAAGAAGATCACCCTGCCTAATCCCTTTCTCTATTTCCTCGGCAATTTGATGAAGTTCATCATTAATTAGCCTACCGGTAATACCAATACAATGCTGCCCTTGTACCTGAGCCAGTATTAGATTATGATTACTATTATAAATCTGCCCCTTCAGCAATGTATCCCCTGGTTGACCTAGCTCGCTGCCACAGTTAATAATATAAACCCTGGGGATGGTATATAAACATATGCCGGCTTCCCCTGCTGCAGCCAGCCTTTCAATTATTCCCGGATCTAAACTCTGTCCTTTGCTTACTATTAACTTTCCTGCTCTTATATCACTTCCTGAAGGTTCTATATTTTCCCCCAGGCGAACCGTTCTCTTTATTTTAATGTATTCTCCTAGCTCACAAACATCTTCCTGTTTTATTATAGCTGCAGTATTATCGGGGACGGCAGCGCCTGTCATAATACTTACGGTTTGCCCTGGAGAAAACTGCACTTCTTGGTTAGAGCCAGCCGCAATAACATGTATTACCTTAAGCTTTAGACAATCACCTTGCACTAGTCTTACCCGATCCAATTCGGTTAAAGTAAAACCATCCACTAATGAACGGTGAAAAGATGGTACATCCTGCTGACAAATCACATTATTTGCTGCCACCCGATTTAGCGATTTCTCTAACGCTACAAGTTCTGTTGATAAAGGGTGCACACAAGCACAACTAAGTTCTATAGCCTTTTCAATATTTACCGTTCTTATATCATTCATTAGAATAACTCCAATATAATTGCAAATTAAAATAAATAAGCTATTATCAATTCTCCCTGTTTTAACCCCTGTTTTTCATAATCTATATGGATATAGGCATCTGCCAAGGATAAAATACTCATCAAGCCTGATTTACCCAGCAATGGTACAGCCATACGCCGGCCATCTTCATAAACCAGTTTCACGGGAATAAAATCATCACGACCAGCCTGCGAAGGAAGATTCATGGAGATAAATGCTTCCTGCTCCAGCGTCGGGATAAAACGTAAAGCCGGAGCACAAACAATATAAAACATCATTAATGCAGATACCGGGTGACCGGGTAATCCGATAGCCATTTTGCTGCCTATCTTAACCGCTAAGGTAGGTTTACCTGGTTTCACTGCAATCCCATGGAATAGCAGTTCTGAATCTGGGTAGGATAGTAAAACATCCAGAGTTAAATCCTTGGTTCCCACTGAGCTTCCACCTGAAAGCAACAAAACATCATTATCATTTAATCCCTGATCAATTACTTCCTTAAGCTTTTTTTTGCTGTCCCTTACAATAGGATAAATATGAGGTAAACTTCCGCAGGAACGCACAGCAGCCGCCAGCGAATAAGAATTCACATCGCGGACCTGTCCCACCTCAGGCTTATCATTTATGGGAATAATTTCATCACCAGTAGATATAATTCCTATAGTATAAGGTTTATAAACTTTTAGTGAGTTAATACCTATTGAGGCTAAGAGACCGATATCCTGAGGGCGTATCCTTCTACCCGGAGGAATAATTTCCTGTCCTTCTTTAATATCTTCTCCTTTTTGCATGACATTTTCCCAGGGACCTACCGGTCGGTATATAAGAATCGTATCCTCTCCTAGTTTTTCCGTGTATTCAACCATAACGGCGGCATTGCTTCCTTCCGGCAATACCCCCCCTGTAGGAATCCAACAACATTGACCTGTGTTTAATTTAAAATCAGCTGTTACACCCATTTTTACTTCTCCAACCATCTCCAGGAAAGCTGGCAAAGATTCGCTGCAGCCATAAGTATCAGCTGCATTAAGAGCGTAACCATCCACCGTAGTTCGATTAAACCCAGGCAAAGATTCAGGGCTATTAACAGATGTTGCTGTCACTCGGCCATAGGCATCTAATAAAGAAATTTCTTCCACCTGAGCAACAGGAAAATATTCTTTAATCTTCTGCCAAGCATAATCATATTTTACTACTTTAAAAAACTCTCCCAAGGTCTCTGCCCCCCATGATTACAATATTTAATATGAAGTATAGAGTAGTGGTGTGCCAATATCAGTGTTTTCTCGAGTTTTTTAACTTTTTAAAATTTTAAATGTTTTTATTATCACAATTATACTGCAGGAAATTACAATGACCAAATTTGTTAGTTAAATTTTGTCTTCATATAATTATTAAGATAAAATAATAGAAAACTAGGAATAGGGGTAATTTTGAATGCAACGCAATATCTATATTGATAACATGCCATTGGAGAAAGCTTTCAATATATTTATGGAACGACTTATTAATAGTAATTACTTCAAATGGGAAAGTGAGTATATTGATGTGCTGGCGTCCCTTGGCCGAGTAAGTAGTGAAGCTATACATTCCCGTAGATCCTCGCCTCATTATGTGGCTTCAGCTATGGATGGAATCGCCGTTAAAGCAGAATTAACCTTTGGCGCTAATGAAAACAACCCTATTGATCTATTGAGAAATAGAGACTTTATTGAAGTTGACACTGGAGATTATGTACCCCAGGAATTTGACGCTGTAATAATGATAGAAGATGTAAACTTCCATGGTGACTATGCTCGTATATATAAACCTGCCACCCCGTGGCAACATATTCGTTCTGTAGGTGAAGACCTGGTGGCGCAGGATATGATAATTCCTGGCGGTCAAATCATCGGTCCTTATGAAATAGCGGCATTTCAATCAGCCGCTCTTAAGAAGATATCAGTTATTAAAAAACCCAGGGTAGCCATTATCCCTACCGGTACCGAACTAATTGCAGAAGGCTCAGATGATATGCTACCAGGCGAGATTGTTGAATCTAATAGTCATATGTTAAGCGGCATGTGCCAGGAATGGGGTGCTATTCCCTTTAGACACGAAATTGTAATTGACGATAAGGAACTTTTGCGAACAGCAGTTAACGAGGTAAAAGACCAGGTTGACATGATTGTAATATGTTCAGGCTCTTCGGCGGGGAGAGAAGATTATACTGCTAGCATAATCAAAGAATTGGGGGAAGTTCTAGTCCATGGTGTGGCTATTCGACCCGGAAAACCAGCCATATTGGGAATTATAGACGATAAACCTGTAATTGGTGTACCTGGATACCCGGTTTCTGCTCAGCTAGTATTTAAACTATTTGCCCGCCCAGTTCTTTTACGAAAACAGGGTCTTCCCCTTCCTGAAGAAAAACTATTAGAGTGTAAGATTTCCAGAAAAGTTGCATCATCTATGGGGGTAGATGAATATATTTATGTTAATATTGGCAAGATTCAAAATGATTACATAGCTTACCCTTTAAACCGGGGAGCAGGGATAAGCACAAGTTTGGTTAAAGCCGATGGTGTACTACATATACCTAGAGGCAACGAAGGTTTGCTGGCAGGCGAAAAAAGTCCGGTTATACTACGGCGCTCCCGACAGGAGATTGATAATTGCATAGTGGTAATCGGCAGCCATGATATTTCCATAGATTTTTTAGCCGACATTTTACAAAGAAATCATGGCATTCGTTTGGTATCAGCCAATGTAGGCAGCATGAACGGCTTAATGTCTTTAAAACGTTCGGAGACTCACTGTGCAGGCATACACCTTTTGGATCAGGCAACTGGCGACTACAATATAAGTTTCTTAAAAAAATATTTGCTTGAGCAAAAATGGATGCTGGTAAATATTGCGCAACGGCAACAGGGACTGATTATAACCCCTGGCAATCCCTTACAAATTAAATCGTTATACGATCTGAACCGAAAGGGGCTGCGTTATATTAACCGTCAGAAGGGCTCCGGGACTCGTATTCTATTAGATTACTTATTACAAAAAGCTAAAATTAATCCAACTTCTATAAATGGCTACAATCGGGAAGAATACACTCACCTAGCTGTAGCTGCCGCGGTGAAAAATAACGCCGCCGACACGGGAATGGGGATTTACGCCGTAGCCAAGATCATGGAGTTAGATTTTATACCTATTTGTGAAGAAAGTTATGATTTGTGTATCTTGCCTGATTTACTCGGTCAACAAAAACTGGATATCTTGTTGAGCACTATAAATGGAGATGAGTTTAGAAAAAATTTACAGCGCGCAGGGGGATATAATACTAGTTCAACAGGAAATATAAAATAAATTTATTTGGCTATTGTTTAATTCTGCACCCAAGCGGAGAGTCTAATCCCCACTTATACAAGCTCACCGCTTGGTTTTTTTATATGCAAGATTATCTATAAGAATCATCCCGTAGCATTAAGAACAACCTACAAAGCTATATTTTGAGCATTTCTTGCCATTTGTCCGCATTGTATTTAGCAATGATTAATCTTTAGCAACTTAAAGTATTTTTTCCATATTTGATTAATAGTAATGACATTATTGCTATTTATTTTTATAATATAAATAAAAATAATTAATATGGTAAATTGCATATAGGATTTTTATGTTCAAATGTCGAAATAAAATTTTTGTATTGATTGAGTGCTTTAAATTATTGTTATGTTCCGTTCATTAACCGGGGGGGTGAAAGGAGGAGGATAACAGCTTAACTAGTGTGGACTACTCCATGAATGGCCAGGCTTAGTGAATAAAGAAAGCATCAGCTTTGGCGCAATATTGCGAGTGTCAAATCTTCATTACAATCATAATCTGTCGTGGAGGGTTCTTACATTTAATTGTGGGGAAAGGAGATGTTCGTGAATGAAGGTTACCCGCAGACAATTCTTAAAGGTAACCGGAGCAACTGCAGCTAGTTTTGCCGTACTTGATTTAGGTTTTGATTTAAAGGCAACAGCTGCAGGAGTCAAGGAATTACGGATTAAAAATGTACAGCCAACCACAACCATTTGTCCTTATTGTGCATCTGGATGTGGTCTTTTGGTGTTTGCTGAAAGAGACGCCAATAATAAGTTTGTTAAACTCCTGAGTGTTCATGGTGATCCAGATAATCCGATTAACCGAGGGGCAGCATGCGCCAAAGGTGCTGCAATGTTTAATTTAAGAGAGATATATAATGACAAAGGAGAACAAGTTGTTAATCCTAAGAGAATTGCAAAACCTTTGTATCGTGCACCTGGCAGTGATAAGTGGGAAGAAAAAGATTGGGATTGGATGCTAACCGAGATCGCTAAGAGGGTAAAAGAGACTAGAGATAATGGTTTCATTCATACCGAAGAAGTAAAAGATGGCAATAATACTATTGAAATAATAGCGAATCGCACTGAAAAGATAGGACATGTAGGTGGATCAGGATTAGATAATGAAGAGTGTTATATAATTAGTAAATTAATGAGGGCACTGGGCGTAGTTTACCTGGAAACCCAGGCTCGTATCTGACACTCCGCTACGGTGGCTGGATTGTCACCTGCATTTGGACGCGGAGTTATGACCAATCATGTAATTGATTTAAAAAACACCGACTGTGCTCTTATAATGGGAAGTAATGCTGCTGAAAATCATCCCATTACCTTTAAGTGGTTGATGGAAGCAAGAGAGAAACGTAATGCCAAGATAATCCACGTTGACCCTCGTTTTACCAGAACCTCAGCCCGGGCTGATATCTATGCCAAAATACGCTCTGGTACTGATATCGCCTTTTTAGGTGGAATGATTAATTATATCCTGGAAAATAAACTTTATCATGAAGAGTATGTAGTTAATTATACTAATGCTTCCTTCCTGGTATCTGATGATTATGATTTTAATGAAATTGAAGGTCTGTTTTCCGGGTATGACCCCAAAGAGCGCAAATATGATACCAGCAGTTGGGATTACCAGTATGATCCGGCAACAGATTTGCCTTTAAGGGATCCGACCCTGCAACATCCCCGTTGTGTATTTCAGTTAATGAAAAAACATTATTCTCGCTATGATATTGACACAGTTTGTAAAATAACCGGCACTCCCAAAAACAAGTACCTGGAAGTTTTAGAAACTTTCTGTGATACCGGAAAGCCGCATAAGACTGGTACCATAATGTATGCCATGGGTATTACCCAACATACCGTTGGCAGTCAGAATGTACGAGCTTTTTCAATTATACAAATGCTCCTGGGCAACATGGGGCGTCCCGGAGGAGGAATAAATGCTCTGCGCGGGGAGAACAATGTTCAGGGAGCTACCGACATGGCACTGCTGTTCCATATCATTCCCGGCTATATTGATTCACCTATGGCAACAGCAAATAACAAAGACCTTATTTCTTACCTTAAAGCAGTTACTCCTGGCGCCGCCAAATTGCCGGTAAATACCCTGGAGGAACTAAGAGCTAAAGTTGCGGAAGGTTTCCCCAATTCTGGTTTTAAGATTAACACCTCCAAGTGGGTAGTAAGTATGCTTAAAGCATGGTGGGGAGATGCTGCTAACCCGGATAACGATTTTGCCTACCACTACTTACCTAAACGCGATGCCAATAAGAATTATTCTCACATTGCTATGTTTGAAGCTATGCATCGGGGAGAAATTGAAGGCCTGTTTGTAAACGGTACCAACCCTGTTGTTGGCGGTCCTAATTCCAATAAAGAACAGGAAGCTTTGTGTAACTTAAAATGGATGGTTTCTGCTGACCTGTGGCTCAACGAGACAGCTGAATTCTGGACCTATCAGGCTTGGGACCGGGTAGTTGAAAATGACAAGGTCAAGAAAAGAACTCCGGCAGATATTCAGACGGAAGTATTCTTCCTGCCCGCAGCAGCCGTTTATGAAAAAGAAGGTACTGCTGCCAATACTGGTCGTTGGATACAGTTCCGCTATAAGGGTGCCGATCCGGTGGGCGAATCCAAGTCTGACCTCTGGATATTCTATGAGCTAGGCAAGAAGATTAAAGAACAATATGCCGGTAGTAAAGATCCAAAAGACGAACCTATTGTTAATCTTACCTGGGATTATGAAGGCGGCCATGAAGGTGAGCCTGATATTTTGAAAATAGCTCATGAACTCTGCGGTTATACAGTGGCTGACGGTAAACCAGTAGAGGGCTTCCCCAATTTAAAAGATGATGGATCTACTGCCTGCGGAAACTGGATATATTGTGGGGGCACCACCTTTGTTAATGGCAAATTCGAATATAAACCTATGTGGCGCAAACAAGATGATCCCAGCGGACTTGGCCTTTATCCCAACTGGGCCTGGTCTTGGCCTCTTAACCGTCGTATAGTATACAACCGCTGCTGTGTACAACCTGATGGAGTAAGTCCATGGCCGGGTGATGACCGTCCACCATTAATCACCTGGAAACCCGAAGAAGGAGGCTGGGTAGGACCTGACATACCTGACTTCGGCAAAACCACAGCTCCCGATAGCGCGGGCGGAACTAATGCCTTTATCATGCGGCCTGAAGGCAAAGGTTGCCTGTTTGCTGCTAAAAACTCTATGAAAGATGGTCCATTCCCTGAGCACTATGAACCATGGGAAAGTCCTACTACAAATATTTTGAATAAGCAACAACTAAATCCGGCAACCAAGGTTTGGGAACCTGATAAGCTGGGTACCAGTGATAAATATCCTATTATAGGTACTACCTACCGGGTAGTAGAACACTGGCAAACCGGTGCTTTGACCCGTAATTTACCATGGTTGGCAGAACTGGTTCCAGATATGTTTGTTGAAATGAGTGAAGAACTGGCCAAAGAAAAAGGAATTAAAAATGGCCAAAAGGTAATTATTTCAACAACGCGTGGAGATATCGAGGCCATTGCCTTTGTTACCAAACGCTTTAAACCTTTTATTATCAATGGTAAGAAAGTTCACGAAATAGGTATGTTATGGCAATTCGGTTACAAAGGTTTTGCTGTCGGCGATATCGCTAACCGGCTAACCCCCCACGTGGGTGATGCCAATACCATGATTCCCGAATACAAAGCATGGCTATGCGACATAAGGAGGGCTTAACTATGGCTAATATGGCTAATCTATATGATGTCAGCAAATGTACAGCCTGTCGCGGATGCCAGGTAGCCTGCAAGAACTGGAACCAGCTCCCGGCAGTAATAGAACCCTTTAAGGGAGATTTACAGACCCACAAGGATATGAATGGTGATACCTTTACCATAATTAAATTCTTGGAGTCTGAAGACCCAGTTAATGGGGTTCAATGGAATTTTATCAAGCGGCAGTGTATGCATTGTCTGGATGCACCATGCATGAAAGTATGTCCTCAAAATGCTTATCAGAAAACTGAATGGGGAGCAACTTTACATGACCCGGAAAAATGTATCGGTTGCCAGTACTGCACCTATGCTTGCCCGTTTGAGGTACCAAAATATAGAAAAAGAGATGATATAGTAACCAAATGTACTATGTGCGCGGATCGGGTGGAAGCTGGAATGGAGCCTGCTTGTGCAGCTACCTGCCCTAGCGGAGCATTGACCTTTGGAGATCGTGAAACTCTGTTAATGCAAGCAGAAGAAAAAGTTAAAAAACTTAGAGCCAACGGTTTTCCTAATGCTACTATTTATGGAAGAACAGAACTGGGTGGCCTAAATAATATCTATATCTTAACTGATACCCCTGATAAGTTTGGATTACCGGTCGATCCTAAAGTACCCGGACAGATTACCTTTTGGCAAAACTGGGTACAGCCTTATTTTGGCTGGCTGATACCACTGGCCTTAGCTGGTTCAGCAGTCAGCTTCGTGACTACCCGCATACTCGCTGGTAAACACGGGAATCACGATGAAGGGGGGCATGAATAATGCAGTTAATTCCTAAGTACCGTGACGATGTTAATCGGGTTGAACGTTTTAACTTTGTTGCCCGTATGACCCACTGGGGCCATACGGTAACCTTTATCCTCTGCCTCCTGACTGGGTTAGTACTATTCCTGGATAGTGCTGATTGGTTGGCGGTAGTTTTTGGCGGTTTTTCCGGTGCGAATTTAGTGCATAGAATTGCTGCCGTATGCTTAACTATCTTCCTGGTCATATTCGTAGTATTTGACTTTAAAGGCATCATTAACTGGATTAAGGATTTATTGCGTTTTGGCAAGAACGACATCATTTTTGTCTTAAAATTCCCATTTGAGTTCCTGGGATTCCCGGTAAAAATACCGCCTCAGACACGTTTTAATGGTGGTGAAAAAGGCAATTCTATTGTAACACCAACCTGTGTTATTCTGCTGGTTCTAAGTGGCTATATCATGTGGTTTCCTAGCATATTCCCTGCAGGGTTGGTTCGGGTATGCTATCCCATCCATGATATCGCCATGATTTTATCAACCTGTATGGTATGTATGCATGGCTACCTGGGTTCCTTCCATCCCGGATCAGGTGAATCCTTCTGGGGAATGTGGAAAGGCACTGTAAGAGAAGACTGGGCCAAGCACCATCACGCCTTATGGTATGAAGAAACCTACGGGAATAAAGCTAACAAATAAGTAAAAAAGGAAACTGGGGGGATTATAAATCCCCCCTTATTATAACGGCAAATTGTTTTTCTGAGGTTGGCTGTAAAGGCTATAAAAAGGCAAGGAGTGATACACTTGGTTAAACATCAGATTCCAGTACAATTACCAGAAGGCTATTTAGATTTTTTCAAAAACCTGGAAAGCTGGCAAAACGAAGAAACCATTAAGCTTAAGCATATTTATGAACCACGCCAACTGGATCTCATCAAAATGCTAAGTCAGGAAAGAAAACCTTTATTAAGTCAGGTTAAATTAGGTATTGATGAGGACATTTTTAAAGGCCTTTACTCCAGGCTTCTTGATTTTCTGCTAATTAACCGGCCGGAAATTACTGAAGAAGTTAACCATGCCAAAAACCATTTAGATGATTTAGATTTTTCCGCACTTATAAATGCTTTCATCAAATTTAATACGAACTATTTAGAGGAGAAAGCTCAAAAGGCAGGAATAAAAGAGGATTTATTTTTCTTTTTTATTGATCATGCAATGCGGCCTTTTATAAGGATATTTGCAGAACCTTATGCTAAGGACCTTAAAAGCGAAAAGTTTTCCTGGCCTTTTTCGAATACATGCCCGATATGTGGGAGTAAATCTCACTTTAGCCGGATAAAAAAGGATAATGGTCAACGCTTTATGTTTTGCGATCGTTGTTTTTCTGAATGGCCAGTAATGTATCTATGCTGTGTTCACTGTGGACATGACCGCCCGGGTGATATAACCTATTTCAATATTGAAAATGATGATGCCTATCAGGTGCATGTTTGCGAAAAATGTAAAGGCTATCTTAAGACTTATGATGAGCGCTTCGGCTCTACCCTGATTGATATGTTTATAGCTAACATGGAAACAATCTATTTGGATTTTTTAGCTCAGGAAAAAGGTTATACTAATCATGATCAGGATTAATTATAAAAAAGGCCGGGAGGTTTTTACCTTCCGGCCTTTTTTAAAGCGCGCTGCGCATACCTTATTAAGCTATATCTGATTGCTGGTCGAGAGCGGTATTAATACTATCTATCTTCTCTTTTTGGCAAATCAAAATAATCTAAAATAAAATTAATTATTTCCTCTTTCTGGTGGAAAGTAAAAAGGGGGACATCCCCTTCCAGGGGAAAGTCTGCAACCCTGGCTATAACATTATCTAACTCTAAAATAACAGGACTTACTGCTTCGCGCAACACTTCGATTTTGGGGAATGACTCTTTTTTAAAGCCTTCGCTAATAATAATATCAACCTCAGTACCAACCTGCTTACAAATTGACTCCAGGTTTATTTCTTGTTCCCGTCGGTATACCACTGATAAATCATTGGTAATGGCATAAACTAATCGGGCTCCCGATAAGAAAAGTCGTTCTGAATCGTTTTCCCCTGATAAGTCTATGCCACTAGCTGCATGTTTTACCACAGCAGTCTTAATCCCCCGCTGCTCCAATAAAGCAACAATTTCACTAAGTAAAGTCGTCTTGCCCGAATTGTGCCTACCTACAAATGATATTACCGGAACCATAGAAACCTCTCTTAAATAAATAATTGAGTATGCTGTAAAAAGCAATAAATATGCATGAGATTGAATAATTTGACGCGGAGTCCGCGGAATAACAAGAAGGGAACATCAGCGCCCCCTTTGGGGTGTAATCAGTGTCTATTCCCCTCGCGTGTTCCGCGTCTAATTATTTACCAACCGCATGGCAGCTTCTCTTGCCTTCGCCAGTACTTCTTCTTCATCAAAGGCTTTAATTACCCTGTCCTCCATTAATATCTTCCCGTCTACTATTACCGTTTCTACATCTGAAGCCTGAGCTGAATAAACAATATTAGATACTGGATCATAAACCGGCAGCATATGAGGATGCTTTAAATCCATAATAATTATGTCAGCTTTGAAGCCAGGCCTGAGCTGTCCGATTTCACTTTCCAATCCTAGTGCTCGCGCCCCATTAACTGTAGCCATTTGTAAAGCTTGTAATGCCGGAATTACAGTGGGGTCCATCAGATGTACTTTCTGCAGGTAAGCAGCACTACGCATTTCCTGCAGCATATCCAAATTATTATTACTGGAAGCACCATCAGTACCCAGTGCCACAGTTATCCCCGCTGCCAACATTTCTTGAACCGGGGCAATACCACTACCCAGTTTCATATTACTTTCCGGGTTGTGGGCTACTCCAACTCGTTTGGCAGCCAGTATTTTTATATCTTCCTGGCTAAGGTGCACACAATGGGCAGCCACAACCTGCCTATTAAACAACCCTATTTTATCCAGGTGAACCACAGGTGTACTGCCATATAACCTCTGAATATCTTCAAACTCACCTTTGGTCTCGGCCACATGTATATGTAATCCCACTTCTAATTCTTCACTAAGTTCTATAACCCTTTTTAAGTAATCAGGAGGGCAGGTATAGGGAGCATGAGGGCCTAACATGCATTTAATACGTCCATCATTGCTATCATGCCATTTTTTAACCATTTCCCGGCTTTCTGAAAACGCCAGTTCATTCTCCGGCCCTACTCCAATCATACCCCGAGAAAGTACTGCTCTTATTCCGCTATTAGCTACCGCCCGGGCAGCAGCATCCATAAAGAAATACATATCAGCAAAGCAAACGGTTCCTGATTTTATCATTTCCGTTATGGCCAGCATAGTACCCCAATAAACATCATCAGCAGTAAGCTTCGCCTCCAATGGCCATATTTTCTTTTCCAGCCAATCCATTAAAGGCATGTCATCAGCATATCCTCGTAACAATGTCATAGCCGCATGAGTATGGGTGTTGACAAAACCAGGTAAGGCCACGCGGTTTTGTCCGTCTATCACTTTGTCATATTGGTCTACAGGGGCAGCTCCTTGACCAATCGCTTTTATATATTGCCCTTCAATAACCAGGTAAGCATCCTTTAGGTAAGCCTCCCCCCCGCTCATCGGTATCAGGCAAATATTGTCCAATAGTATTTTCACTTATTAATCCCCCTTATACTTAATTATGGTTCCACCGCAAAAATCCTAATTCGACTGCATAATAGTGAATACCAGGCCAAAAGCAAGTGGGTTTTGAAATAATAATCAAGAATTAAGAATTATTGATGAAATATTCCGTATTTCTTTTAAATTCTTCGTTATATAACAAGGTTTATTCCCCCAAGATTTATCAATTCTGATGTAAACAGTGGTTATTGATTTTAGTGCTGCGTCTATTTCTTAGCTTGTCCATAACTCTTAAACTTTCGGTTAAGTAATAAGACATCCTCGTCTGCTAAAGCATAAATTGCTCCCAGAGAGCTGGCATTTATTGCTACCATTGCTGTCTTTTCTGCTATAAAACATATCTTTAAGGCTTCAGCTATGTCCTTACCTAATGCCACTAGCCCATGGTTAGCCAGTAAAACAGCTTTTTTATTATTACCAAGCGCTTTAATAACATTATCTGCTAATAACTCGGTTCCACAGTGGGCATATTCTGCTAGCTCAATTTCATGACCTATTACCTGAGCCGTCTCTTCCAGAATAACAGGGATATTTTTTCGGGCAACAGCAAAAGACAAGGCATAGGTACTATGAACATGTACCACCGCATTTATATCAGCCCGCTGCTGATATATTCTAAGGTGTAAAGGCAATTCTGTTGAGGGGCGATATTGACCTTCAACCACCCGACCGGCAAAATCCACCACCACCATATCTTGTGCTTCCATCAGGTTATAATCCATACCGCTAGGGGTTATAACCATGATTTCTTCATCAACTACCCTTACGCTTGCATTTCCCCAGGTACCAGTAACCAAACCACTTTTATATATTTTCCGGGCACAGTTTAATACCTCATTGCGCTCATTTAAGTAATTCATTTGCCACCACTTCCCTGGATCTTATTTATGAGCTAAAGTATCAATATAAGGGGGTTTTAGAACACCCTTTTCCGTTATAATCGCAGTTATAAGGTCGTGAGGGGTAATATCAAAAGCAGGATTAAATACATCCACTTGGGGTACGGTAAAATATACCCCTCTAAATTGCCTGATTTCTTCTCCAGAGCGTTCTTCAACTGGAATTTCCGACCCTTTAATTGTCTTCAAATCCACGGTTGAAAAAGGGGCAGCAACATAGAAGGGAATTTTATGGTAATTAGCTAAAACGGCCAGGGCATAAGTTCCGATCTTATTAGCTGTATCACCATTAGCAGCAATACGATCAGCACCTACTATCACCGCATCAACCTGTCCAAGTTGCATAACATAGGCTGCCATATTATCACTTATTAAGGTAACTGGGATTTTATCCTGCATTAGTTCCCAAACCGTTAAGCGAGCTCCCTGCAAGACCGGCCTGGTCTCACAAGCCCATACCTGTTTGATTTTGCCTCGCTCAGCTGCCCGGCGTATAACTCCTAAGGCGGTACCATAACCACAGGTAGCCAGGGCTCCGGCATTGCATATAGTCATTATCCGTGAATTATCTGGAAGTAGCGCCTCCCCTTTTTCCCCTATGGCTTGATTTACAGCTATATCTTCTTCATACATCCGCATAGCTTCTTGCTTAAGTCTTTTTCCAATTTCGCTGCGGTTGCCTTGCTGATACTCATGTCTAAAAACCTGTTCCATTCGTTCCAAGGCCCAAAAAAGATTGACAGCTGTAGGGCGGGTAGAAGCCAGCTTTGATTTGACCTGAGAAAAATATTCACCCATACTTTCTTCTGGACCTTTATAAGCATCCATAGCCAAAGCAAGTCCAAAAGCAGCAGTTACCCCTATTAGAGGTGCCCCTCTAACTTTTAAAGTCTTTATAGCTTCTGCTACATCCTCTACTTTTTCACACCTGATATATTCCACCTGCTCGGGAAGCCTACTTTGGTCTAATATAATTACTATATTCTGGTCGAAATCCAATGTTTTTATCATTTTATTACCCCAGGTTCATTTAAGATTTTGCGACAATCACACAAGTTTTCTTCTTCATTATCATTAATATATTGCAAACTATTAATTAGTATTTTTTTAACATCTTTAATACTATTTTTCATCATAGCTACAACTTCACTGTGGGTAAGTATTCCGGAGGAGATCCCGGCAGCATAATTAGTGACAATGGATATATTGCCATAACACATACCTAGTTCTCGCGCCAGACATACTTCAGGAACACTAGTCATACCAACAATCTGCCCGCCTAAAAGCCTATACATATTTATTTCCGCCGCTGTTTCAAAACGTGGCCCTTCCGTACATACGTAAACTGCACCATTGGTGACCTGTATATTGTAGTCACTTCCACTTTTTTGCAATGCTTCCCGTAATCGTGGACAATAAGGAACGGTCATGTCGCAGTGCACAACTCCTACCTGACCGCCTTCATAAAATGTACTTTTGCGATTACGGGTAAAATCAAGGAATTGGTCTGCAAGTACCAATTGTCCCGGTTTTATATGCATATCAAGTGAACCAACCGCAGCAGTAGCCAGTATATTTTTCACCCCAAGCTGGTGCAATGCCATAATATTAGCCCGGTAATTTATGAGATGAGGCGGAATACTATGCTTGCCCCCATGTCTGGGAATAAAGGCTATTTCGTAGTTTTGGTATTTCCCTATCGTTATAGTTGCACTGCCATAGGGCGTCTCCTCAATTATCTCTTTAACATCATCTAATAGGCCTGGGTCATAAACCCCGGTACCTCCAATTATAGCTGTTGTTAACATTAAAATCCCCCACTTTCAACTTTATTCTCCTAAAAGAGCAGCAGTAAAAATAGCAGCTGAGAAGTCACGCAGGTCTTCCATCGATTCTCCCAGTCCCACCAGCTTTACCGGGAGTTTAAGTTCCTGAGCAATAGCCAGGACTATACCACCTTTGGCAGTTCCGTCCAATTTGGTAAGAATTATACCACTAACGCCTGTAGCCTCTTGAAATATCCGGGCCTGGCTTATTGCATTCTGACCTGTGGTAGCATCCAACACCAGTAAGACCTCCTGGACGGCATCAGGAGCTTCCCGTTCGATAATCTTTTTCACCTTACCGATTTCCTTCATCAGGTTAGCCTTGTTGTGCAAGCGTCCGGCTGTATCAATAATAAGAATATCAGCTTTACGTGCACGGGCTGCAGCAATAGCATCAAATACAACCGCTCCCGGGTCCGAACCTTCCTGGTGCTTGATTATATCTACTCCTATCCGATCTGCCCATATTTGCAATTGATCAATAGCGGCAGCACGAAAAGTATCTCCTGCCGCCAGCATTACTTTTTTTTGCTCCTGCTTGAATCTATAAGCCATTTTAGCAATGGATGTAGTTTTTCCAGCTCCATTAACCCCTACCACTAGAATTACTGTTAATCCATCCTGGTTAATAGTTAGGGAACTATCATATGCTTCCAAAAGCATTTTTACTTCTTCCTGAATTAAAGACATTACCTGGTCACTGTCACTAATTTTCTTTTTGCGGGCGCTTTCTCGTACCCGGGAAACTAACTCCAGAGAAGTACTTACCCCTACATCTGCTTTGATTAAAACTTCATCTAATTCCTCCCAAAAATCTTCATCCAGTTTTTTATTGTTCTTTATCAAGGCAGTTATTTTACCACCTATATTTTCACGCGTCTTGCTTAGACCTTGTTTGAATTTAGTGAAAAGGCTGATTTTTTCCTTTTTATTAGGTTTATCATCGCCAATATCACTTTCCAGCCCATTTTCCATCTGTTTTTGAGGCGTTGAAACTATTTTCCCCTTTTCCTCATCTTCTACCGTTTCCTTCGTTTCCTCTTGTTCAATAACTATGTTCTCATCGTTTTCCCTTGCCTGCTCTTTTTTCCGTTTAAACCTATCAAATAAAGCCATATAACATTCCACCTTGAATTATTATTGTCATTTTTATCCAGCCATACTTTCAGTTTCAGCTAGGTTTAGAGTTAAAATGGATGATACCCCTTTTTCAGGCATTGTTATCCCATAGATGTTTTCCCCTATGGAAATAGTTGCCTGACGGTGGGTTATAACTATAAACTGCAACTTATCTGCCATTTCCTGCAAGAAGTGAGCAAATCTGTTTAGGTTAACTTCATCTAATGCCGCATCTATTTCATCTAATACGCAAAAGGGTGCTGGTTTTAAGCGAAGTAAGGAAAATATAAAGGCAATACAGGTTAAGGCTCGTTCACCCCCTGACAACAAACCTAAGACCTGAGTCTTTTTACCGGGTAGTTTTACTTCTATTTCTACTCCAGCTTCAAGTCTCTCTTTGCCGCTTTCCAAATACAAACGGGCATCTCCGCCTTCAAATATAGCTTTAAAAGTTTTATTAAAACTCTCATTAGCTAATAACAAGAAATGTGAGAAGTTTTTAAGCATTAATTTCTCGGTTTCAGCCAACAAGCTGTTTAATGAATCTTTGGCTGCTAATAAATCCTGATATTGCTGGTTAAGAAACTCAAAACGTTTATTTATCTCCTGGAATTCCTCAATAGATCCAGTATCTATTGAACCTAATGCTGCTAATTTTGCTGACAACTGCTCAATGGTTTGCTTAAACTCTTTCATCTGCCCATAACTCATTATTTCACCATCTTCCGGGACAGTATCAGAATATTTTTCTTTCCATTTAATTTTATAGGCAGATAATTCTGTTTCTATCCGGGCAATAGCTAACTCCAGATTACGACCCTGTTTTTCTAAGGCCTGGACCTGCTCCTTGATAGGTGTAAGACTATTACGTAAATCTTTTATCCTATTATTACTCTCTTCAATCGCCTTTTTAATCTGGGTTATTTGGGCTGCTAATAACTTAATATTATCTTTACCTTTTGCAACTTCTTCCCTTAATTCCCTATATCGTATTTCCTCCTGATGATTAAGTTCTTCCATCTGTAGTTTTATAAGTTGAGCTTCTTCTACGGACTGGGAATATGAGTGTTTTATCTGTTCAAATTGGACTTTATTTTTCTTTATGTTGTCCAATTCTCTTTTTTTCATCTCCAGCTGCTCCTTAAGAGAAGAAAATCTTTCTCGAAAAACTTCTGCTTCCCGTTGTTTAAGGTCTATGGCCTCCTTCAGCCTTTCAAGTTCTGCCATAGCCATTTCATTTTCCGTTTGCATTTTTATGAGCTGATTTTGTTTTTCGCTCATTTCTAAATGAATACGGCTAATCTCCTTGCCTAGGTTTTCCGCTTCTTTTTGCATGGCTTCCATTTCCAAGATACTATTATTAAGCTCCAAAGTTATTTCCTTAACTTGATTTTGCTTGATTTCTAAAGCCATCTTATTTTCCAGGCGCAGCTGAGTTAAATCATTGATTTTATTTTCTATGACCTGAATTTCATCTCGCATAGCAATAAGCTTTTTCTGAATGCTGTTTTTAGCTTGATTATTCTCTTTCTGCTTTATTAATAAGCGTTTTTCTTCTCCTCTACGCATAAGCGGACTATTATGGGCTGTTGGTTTTCCTCCTCCGCTTACTGCTCCGCTTACATTAACTAAATCACCTTCCAGACTTACTATTCGAAATGAATAATTAAATTGCTTATACACATATATGGCGGTAGGCAAATCTCTGACTATTAATACTCGTCCCAGCAGGTATTCTACAGCTAATTTAAATCGAGCATCAAATTCTACCACTCGCGAGCCTAACCCTACTACACCATTGATACTATGAACCTGCTGTACTAGCTTATCTGCAACCGGTTTTACCTTTAATAAATCTAGAGGTAGAAATGTAACTCTCCCCAATTTATTATCCTTTAAAAAATCAATAGCTTGACGGGCATGTTCTACCGTGTCAGTAACTACATTCTCCAACCCTTTACCGACTGCTACCTCAACTGCTAGTTCCAACCCTTCAGGAACGTCAATAAACTCCCCGGGAATCCCTAGTATACCATGCAATTTTCCACTGGTGCCGGCCTTTATCAGCGACTTGACCGCAGCCGAATATCCACTCAAATTCTCTTTCATTTGCTTTATAGATAAGAGATTATTATTAATTATTATTTCCTCTTGGTTTAACCGGGCGTAATCCTCTTCAACTTTATGTAACTTCTGCAACCTTTCCTTTCTTTGCTGGCTTAATTCTGCTAATTGTCTATCATAATCCTGCAACGAATTTTGATAATCCTTTATTTGCATCTGCAAAGATTCATTATCACTTTTATACTGATTAATCTTATTCTTATACTCATCTAATCTGATTTCCAATCTTTCTTTTTTCTCTTTTATTCTTTTTAGACGCTCCTCACTGGCTACAATTTCATTCTTAAGCTGGCTTTCTTCTTGAATTTTAGTAAAAACTATTTCTTTACTCTGGCCAAAGTAACTCCGATCAGCAATTATTTTTTTCTCCAGGCAGATTATTTCGTTTTCTAACTTTTTATATTCCTCTTCCTTTAACCGATATTCTTCCTCCTGGCGCTTATAATCCTCTTGCCTACTATTTAGGTCCTGATTAATCCTTTCCAGCATTTCCTTATATTTGCTGACATCAGCCTGGCTCTGCTGAATACGTTCTTGTCGATTCTTTATTCTTTCTATGGAGACTCTTTGTTCCCCTTCCAATGAACTAATTGCCTTCTGAGCCTGGTATTCCTCATTCTGCTTATCGCTTAATTGTAACTGTAGGCTTTTTAGTTTTTCTTCTTCTGCACTCAGTTCTTTCTCCAGTTCAGAAAAGTCGCGGGAAAGTAACGCTATATTAGACTGTTGCTTTTGGAATTCCTCTTTTTTATGTATTAGGTCTTGTTTACATTTAAGCAATTCCGAGGAAAGTACTTTTTTTTCCACCTGTTGAATTTCTTGGCTTATATTTAGATACTGCCTGGCTTTATCAGCTTTGTAGCTTAGCTCTTGACGTCTTTGTTTTACTTCAGCAATAATATCATTTAAACGCAAAAGGTCATTACTAGTTTTTTCTAAACGATGTTTAACTTCATCCCTTTGTTGACGGTACTTTATGAGCCCGGATGCCTCTTCTAATATTAAGCGTCGATCTATTGCCTGCCCATTTAATACCTGTTCCAACTCACCCTGACTAATAATGGAATAACCTTTTTTGCCCAAACCTGTACCAGTAAAAAGGTTACTTACATCCTTCATCCGCACCCGCGATTTATTAATATAAAACTCACTTTCACCGTTACGGAAAATCTTTCGACTAATGGTTATTTCGCTATAATCTAAGGGCAGAAAATGATCGCTATTATCGAGTACTATTTCGACATGAGCCATTCCCAGGCCTCTCTTATTATCGGTTCCATTAAATATAACATCGTCATTTTTATTCCCTCGTAAATGACGGACATTTGCTTCTCCTAGAACCCAACGTATAGCATCCACAATATTACTTTTGCCACAACCGTTAGGGCCTACAATAATATTAATTCCTGACTTTAAGCAAATCTCCGTGCTATCAGCAAAAGATTTAAAGCCTTTTATTTCTAGTCTCTTAAGAAACACTTACTTGCCTCCTCTGCACTAGTTGACTACTCTGACATCTCCGGAAGTTATGCGAATAGAGCCGTCAGAATTAGTGAGGATCAAGTTTCCCATTTCATCGATATCCGTATTAATCCCTCGAATAACCTGCTTTCCATTAAATATTGCTATTTCTTTATCCAAATGTATACAAAAGGATTTAAATTCTTTTCTAATAGTAGTAAACCCCGTTTGAAGAAAATTCCTATAATATTGATTTATAAAAACAAGTACCGTTTTGAGCAAATCATTAAGCGGTATTACTTGCCCACTTTCTTCCAGTATAGAAGTAGCCAAGGCACTTATTTGGTTAGATAATTGTTCCCGTTTAATATTAACATTAATTCCAATACCTACAATTAGATAATCAGCTCTATCTATTTCTCCACTCATTTCCAAAAGAAGACCTGCTATTTTTTTATTCTGGTAATAAACATCATTGGGCCACTTTATCCCAACCGGCAAATAGCTTTCCAGGCTTCTTGCCAAGGCTACAGCAAAGGTTAATGATAATAAAGCAATTTGGGCTACAGGTAATTTAGGAAGCAACAAAAAAGAAAACCACAGTCCCCCGGGGGGTGATTCCCATGTCCGACCTCGCCGTCCCTTTCCCCGGTTCTGGCTTCCAGCTATCAAAACTGTACCTTCCTGTACCAGGTTTTCTTTAAGGCTGCGCTTTAATGCTTCACTTGTGGAATCGAGGTGAGGATAATAAACAACCTTAGAGCCAATAAGTTGACCCTTAAGGCTAATTTCAACATCCTCTGGAATTATAACTCCCATTGTTTTATCAAGGTAGTAACCTTTCCCGCTTACCCCGATTATGTCATAACCTTCTTCCTTTAAGGCCTCAATATGTTTCCAAACCGCTACCCGGCTGATTCCCAAACGCCGAGCTAATTCGTTTCCACTAATAAATTCATCCTGGTTGGTAACCAGTTCCTTAAGGATCTTTTTTCGCATCAAATAAGTCCTCTTTTTCGCATAGTATAATAAAATTATGATTTCAACAAGATGAATACCAATAATAAAGCAAGTTGTTTTTTATTTATCTATTAGACACTGGCCTGGTAAAACCTTTAAGCAAAAAAATATAAAATGCCTAAAAAAGAGCCATAGTCCGCTAAGCTCTGTCCCCTTATTTCAAATTCCAATAAAAGGCTACTCGTACTTATAAGCTAGCCATATAAATTAAGAAATAATATAATCAGAAGGCACCTCTTGACCCAGGAGGTGCCTTCTAACACTAAGCTTAGCTTTTTTATTTCTCACCTTAACGCCCTGCTAAGAATTCTTCCCGGCTTAAAATATAAAGTGGCTTTATTTCTATGGGTGAAGCAAGAGCGATAGTATCGCGAGTTAAGCCGGGATATGCTGCTACTTTAACTGAATTAAGTCGAAAGATATCTTGCAGATATAGTAGATTGCACTTTTTCCTACCTGTCATTTTTGATACATCCTTCTTGTTTACCAATAAAGTAAGATCGGTTAGTGCTGAGCCTTGTCCCTGATATTTTTGTATAGCAACGGCAGCCTGCTCTTTAAAGACATCCTGTTCTACCAATTCGCCAAAAGAAGGGTGGAAAGGACCTGCTACTACCGTACCTGGAGTGCGCAATTCCTCACTTGGTTGAAGCCCCATACGAATAACTTCAATACCCTTTTGTTGAAATAATAAAAACATTTCTTTACAGGTATTAACTGCTTCCTCTAACCCTAAAGGTACATATTTATGCTCAATATAAAGACGTTCCAAAGGGGTTTCGCTAATAACTAAAGTAGGATAAATCCTAACCATGTCTGGTTTTAGATTTGTCGCCTGACGGGCACTTTCAATATCTTGCTTAAAACTAGCACTTGGTAATCCTACCATCAGCTGTATTCCCAACTTAAGTCCATTGCTCTTTATATGATGACTGGCTTTAAAAACATCTTCACAGCTATATCCGCGACCAGACGCTTTTAAAACCTCATCACAAAAAGACTGCACTCCCAGTTCAATAGACTTAACCCCGTAGTAAGCAAGAAAATCCAGAATACTCTGGTTAATAAAATCAGGGCGGGTGGAGATACGAATGCCCCCAATTCTGCCGCTTTTAATATAGGGCTGAACCGCCTGCAAATATTTCTTTTGCAGATTAGGTTCGATAGCCGTAAAGCTTCCCCCAAAAAAAGCTACTTCTATATCTTGACTATCAGCTGCAATGGTACTTAGATACTGTTCAATGGTAGCAATTATATCCTTTACCACTGGTACTCCCTGAGCCGAGGCAATCTTATTCTGGTTACAGAAAATACATTTAAAAGGACAGCCTAAATGCGGAATAAATATGGGGATGTTATAATGTTTTTTCACTATATTTTCCCTTTTCCTATATTGGCAATTAAATCTTGATTCTTAAGCACCTGTTCCGCAGCATTTTGCTCAGCTTCCTTTTTGCTTTTACCTTCACCGGTGGCAAGAAGTTTATCGTGAAAATATACCCCCGCTTTGAAATTTTTACAATGTGCCGGCCCACTTTCCTCAATAATAGCGTAGTAAACATTTTCTTTGCTTTTACCCTGTACTAATTCCTGCAGCTTCGACTTGTAATCATAGTAGTTGCCGCCTGCACCTTCCACTATATAATTCTCCAAGTATCTAAGAATAAAGTCTCGGACTTTTTCATATCCCTGGTCTAAATACATTGCCCCTATTATTGCTTCCACCGCATCCGCTAGAATCGACTTCCTTTTTCTTCCCCCGGACATTTCTTCGCCTTTTCCCAGCAGCACATAATTACCTAAGTTTATCATTTTAGCTACATTTAGCAAAGACTTCTCGCAAACCACCCGGGCTCTTATTTTAGTCAACTCACCTTCGGCCTTTTCCGGATAGTTATTATACAAATACTCTGCTATAACAAAACTTAAAACGGCATCGCCCAAAAACTCCAGACGTTGGTTATTATGAGAAGAGTTCTTTTCCTGAGCATAGGAAGGATGGGTTAAGGCCATGGCTAGTAGATCGTGGTCTCTAAAGTCGATCTGATTATCACGAATGAAATTTTGGGCAGCTATTTTTTCAGCATTCATCATGGACCTGCCTTAAAAACTCATATAGGGCTTGTACCAGGGAACCCATCGTAGGATAGTCTTCCAAATCTTCCTCAGGAAACTCGACTTCATAATAGTCCTCCAAAGCCATTATCATTTCAACAATATCAATGGAGTCAGCATTAATATCCTCAAAATTAGTATCCATGGTAATACTTTCCGGATCAATGTCCATTTGCTCAGCTAGAAACTTCCTTGCTAACTCGAACAATTCCTCCATAGCTTACACCTCCAGTTTTCTATATTACATTTCCGCCAGTTCTTTTAACTGTTTATCAACTATATGGTTTGCAACACATTCTTGGGCAATTTTAAGACCGGCGCATACTGCTTCTCTTTTCGAACTGCCATGGCAGACTATACTTATACCATTAACCCCCAAAAGAGGAGCTCCCCCAATCTGAGTGTAGTCAAAGCGAGACAACACTCCTGATGTTTTACCCATTTCCTGTTTTAGATATGCGGCTATGAAAAGCACCATACCTTCCATGGTTTTAAGCAATATATTCCCCGTGAATCCATCACAAACTGCTACATCACATTTACCGCTAAATAGTTCCCTCCCTTCCAGATTGCCTATAAAATTGAGGTTTTTTTGCTCGCTTAAGAGTTCATAAGTTTGCGTAGTTAAATTATTGCCTTTTCCTCTTTCCTCTCCATTATTTATTAAGGCAATCCTGGGATTATCAATCTTTAATACCCCACTGGCATAAGCCCTTCCTAAACGGGCAAATTGTACTAACTGCTGCGGCCGACAATCAACATTAGCACCAGCATCAATTAATAATGTCAATTTACCATCTCTGCCCGGTATCCCAGTAACAATGGGGGGTCTTTCGATACCCAGCATTCTTCCCAGGATGAACACGGCAGCAGCCATTTGTGCACCAGTACTGCCACAAGATACTACTGCATCGGCTTTGCCGGCTTTTACTAACTGCGTAGCAACGGCTATAGATGCATCCTTTTTTTTACGCAAGGCAGTAACCGGAGATTCGTCCATGCCAATAACCTGACTGGCATTTACAATTGCTACCCTAGCACTATCAAAACTGTAACTTTTCAGTTCCGATTCTATTATTTCCTTTTTCCCAACCAATATAATCTGGCCATCGCTTTCATTAAGCCATAGCATAGCACCCGCAACTAATTCAGAAGGGGAAAAATCGCCTCCCATGATATCCAAGGCAATTTTCATGACCTAACCTCCTAAAAACAAAAAGTAAGTTTACAGCCTATAATAGACTTTATCCCTTACTTTTTGATCCCATTTATGGTATTACATAATATTCTTGCCTTTGTAGAACCCACAATTCAAGCAAGCCCGATGAGGTAATTTCAGCTCGTGACACTGCGGGCATTCGACCAGACCTGGTTTTTCAATTTTGGCCCATTCTGAACGGCGCTTGTTTTTACGAGAATGTGATTGTCTCCTTTTAGGAACTCCCACTATGTAACCTCCTTTCCTGCTTTAAACTCTTTTAATTTTTCCCATCGAGGGTCAACATAATCATGGCGACAGCTACACTTAGAAATATTCAAATTATGACCACATTCCGAGCAAAGTCCTTCACATTGAGTATTGCAAAGGGGTATTAGAGGTATATCCGCCAAGACCGTTTCTTCAACGTAAGGTTTAATATCTAATTCATCATTACTATAGAATAAAACTTCGTCTTCCCGGCAAAATTCCTCCTGGTGCTCTGAATCAACCAAATAAACATTAAAGTCAACATCTACTGGGTATATAAATTTTTCCAGGCATCGTGAACACTGTAATTCTAATACCGTTATTATCCGCCCTCGAGCTAGGAAATGCTTTCCTGCTTTATCTACCCTTAAATTAACCTTAAGTTTCTCCTGGTATTTACCCCCTATGTCCTGAAAGTACTCATTACTACCAGAGCTTTTAAAAATAAATTCCCAGCTTTCTCGACCACTTAACCTTATTCTTTCCATGTCTATTTTCATGCTTTCACCCACTAAAAACACCAGATTAATTATAGTCTGCTATTCTTATCATTGTCAACCAGGCACGAAAATAACCCCATCCTTATGCATGATTTATATGTTATATGAAAGCAGAAAAAAACTGAGGCGAGAAAAATCTCGCCTCTGCTATATAATTCATATTATTTAGACAAACGATAGGTGTCGCGGGCAATGACCAGTTCTTCATTGGTAGGAATAATGAATATCCTAACTTTAGAATCATCAGCTGCCACATCAACTTCTTTACCGCGAACATTGTTTTTCTGAGGATCCATTTTAATGCCGAGATAATCCAGGTCTTTACATATGTTTTCTCTGGTCTCTATAGCATTTTCACCAACACCTGCGGTAAATACTAAACAATCACAGCCGTTTAGTTTGGCAATATAGCTGCCTATATACCCCTTAACCCGATTATAATAGACTTCTAAAGCAATCTTAGCTCTCTCGTTACCAGATTCAGCTGCCTCAATAATATCTCTGAGGTCATTAGAAACGCCAGACAGACCCAGCATACCAGATTTCTTATTAAAATAGTTGTTGGCTTCGCTAGTATTAAGACCTAGTTTTTCCATTAAAAAGAATACAATGGCAGGGTCAACGTCGCCAGAACGCGTTCCCATTACCAAGCCTTCCAATGGTGTAAAGCCCATAGAAGTATCAATTACCTTACCATTCTTGATAGCTGCCATACTTGCACCATTACCTAGATGGAGGGTAATTATTTTACATTCTTCAAAAGGCTTGCCCATAAGTTCAGCAGCCCGGTGTGATACATAATAATGAGAAGTACCATGGAAACCATATCTTCTTACCCGATATTTTTCATAAACTTCATAGGGTAGGGCATACAAGAAATTGGCAGGTTCCATTGTCTGATGGAAAGCAGTATCAAATACGGCTACGTGGTTTACATTGGGCATTAGTTCTTGACAGGCTTCAATTCCCATCAAATTAGGTGGGTTATGCAGAGGAGCAATATCGAAGCAGTCCTTAATAACCTTCTTAACCCGGTCATCAATAACTACTGATTCAGAAAATTCTTCGCCGCCATGAACTACGCGATGTCCTACTGCCCCTATCTCATCCATACTTTTAATACATCCGTACTCTTCATTAACCAGAACCTCAAGCACCAGTTTCATACCAGCAGTATGATCCGGTAAATCCTTCTTAATTAAAACTTTATCTTTACCCATAGGTTTATGTTCTAAAGTAGTACCAGGAATACCTACCCGATCAACCAGACCTACAGCTAAGACGCTTTCATCAGTCATATCAACTACTTGATATTTGATTGATGAGCTGCCCGCATTTACAACCAGAACCTTCATTAAACTACCTCCTTAATTCTTCTAATATTTGGTAATAATTTCCGTTTCATTTACAATTAAGCTCTTACTGCAGTCATTGCTACTACGTTAACTATATCTTCTACACTGCAACCTCTAGATAGATCATTTACAGGTTTAGCAATACCTTGTAAAATCGGTCCAATTGCTTCAGCTTTTCCTAGTCTCTGGGCAATCTTGTACCCTATATTACCTGAATTAATATCCGGGAATATCAATATATTACACTGGCCAGCAACATCACTGCCGGGAGCTTTAGATGCACCTACCTTGGGCACTATAGCTGCATCAAACTGGAACTCACCATCAATTTTTAGCTCGGGATATTTTTCTTTGGCAATAGCTGTAGCCTGAGTTACTTTATCTACCATAGCATGGCTAGCACTACCTTTAGTAGAGAAAGACAACATACCAATCCGAGGTTCTTTTATGCCACAGAGGTCAGTAGCAGTAGCAACAGAGGCCTTAGCAAAAGCAGCTAGTTCTTCTGGAGTCGGGTCTATAGTAACTGCACAATCAGCAAATACGAAGACACCATTAGCTCCAAATTCACAGTTAGGAACAATAACAATAAATGCTCCAGACACAGCAGTAATGCCAGGAGCAGTTTTTATAATCTGCAATGCTGGACGAAGTACATTTCCGGTAGTATTTAAAGCTCCGGCAACTTCTCCATCAGCTTTACCCATCTTAACCATCATGGAAGCAAAATAGAGGGGATCCAGCATAGTCTTTTTAGCCTTATCTAAATCTACACCCTTTGATTTACGCATTTCATAAAATGCTTGAACAAAATCGTCAAAATAGGGTGCCTGAGCGGGATTTACAATTTCAGCTCCCGAAATATCAGCACCCAATTTGCTGGCTGCTCCCTTAATCTCACTTTCATCACCAAGAAGAATAGGATTAGCTATCTTCTGATCTACAATTGTTTTAACTGCCTGTAAAGTTCTTTCTTCAGTTCCTTCAGGTAAAACTATAGTTTTGCCCAGTTTCGACGCTTTTTCTCTAATTTCTTCCAGTAAGCTCATCCTTCTACCTCCCTTTGTTTCTTCTGATTTTGTTGTAGATAAGCCCTATTAGTTCAAATTAATTCTAGCATAAACAGCTAATTTAGTGGTAATATTTATAAATATTACCTAAAAAATATTTAGGAGTATACTATGGCTGTCTTAGGTATCGTGGCTGAATACAATCCCTTTCATAATGGGCATCTACATCTTATCAATGAAGCTCAAAATAAAGGCCGATTCTCTGCAGTAGTGTGCGTAATGAGTGGTAATTATGTACAACGAGGAGAACCAGCCATATGCGATAAATGGGCGCGAGCCGAAATGGCTTTAAAGTCTGGCGCAGACTTAATTATTGAACTCCCATTTTGTTTCTCGGTTAGAAGTGCATATTATTTTGCGTTAGGTGCATTGAGACTATTACAGCGAAGCGCCATTATCACCCACCTGGCTTTCGGAGTAGAATATGAAAACTGGCAGGTGCTAAACTATATAGCTAAATTACTAGTTAATGAACCTGGACCTTTTTCCCGTTTGATAAAAGAAAACCTTGCCCGCGGCATAAGTTTTCCTCAAGCCCGTGCTTGGGCTTTGCAGCAATACCTGGGTGCTATTTCTGCTGATCTACAAGATATTCTAAATGGTTCTAATAATATTTTGGCTATAGAATACCTTCGCGTAATTGAAGAGGAGTCGATGCCCTTTACTCCTGTCTTGATTAAACGCAAAGGTTCTTTATACCACGATACCAACTTATCTCACTATGCTAGTGCAACAGCTATCCGTCACCACTTAATGAGTCAGGAAAGCTTGTATCACCTTAATGACTCTATGCCGGGGCCTAGCCTTAATCTCCTGGAAAGAGAAATTAAAAAAGGACGCTGCCCGGTAACCTTAGATGCTCTGGAAAGCGTAATTCTCTATAGATTACGTAGTTTCTCGCATAAGCAACTTAGAGCCATTTATGAGATAAGTGAAGGCCTGGAATACCGTTTTAAAGAAGCTTCCAACTACTCAGGAAACTTGGATCAGCTTATTAAAGCGGTTAAATCCAAACGCTACAGCCTCACCAGAATCAAGCGCACTCTTTTATACATACTTTTCAACCTTACCAAAGAGAAGATCTTGTGTTTTGATCAGCATGGTCCACTATATTTACATATTTTAGGTTTTTCGTCACAGGGGAAAAAAATCCTTCAAGAAATAAAAAATAAATCAGAGCTTCCTATCTTTAGTCGCGGTAAAGACATGAAAAAAGCCCGAGACGAGAATCCCGGAACTGTTCTGTCTGATATGATTGACCTTGAGGTTTTGGCTGATGACATTTACACCCTGCTCTACCCCGAACCTTCAGAACGTAAAGCCGGTAAAGACTTTACGACATCACCTATAATAGTAAACCACTGATAAAAAATAGCATAAACCTTATCGTCAGTATAAAAATAAAGAATGGTAATTATAAATTTCAGCGTTCTTCAGTGTCTAATAAAACCGTGTAAATCTGCACACTGAGGGCCTGTGTAATCTGTGTCAATTCCCCTCCGACGGTTTCCGCGCGTCTAATTATTCAACGTCATGCATATTTATTACTTTGGGCAGCGAATTCATAATTCTTTATCTTATCCTTTATCTCATCTATTTTTTCCAGGGCTGCCTGGCGTCCTAATTCAATCAACTCCTGGGATTTGTCAAAATCATGAGAAGCGAAACTACTAACGGCAGGCTGAATAAGAATGTCTGCTTTATAATGAATTAAATCAAATTGCATTTTTTGCATAATATCAATAGATGTTAATATTACATCCATAGTGTTATTGATTTTTACCTTTTTACCTTCACCAAAAGTAACGTCAACAGCAATAATAATATCCGCACCCCGGGAACGAGCTACCTCTATCGGCAGACGGTCTACCACTGCTCCATCTACTAATATCATATCCCCCCATTTAACCGGATGGAAGATTCCAGGAATGGAGATACTAGCTCGAACAGCTTCGGTAATTGAGCCTTCTTCGATTACTACTTCTTTCCCGGTTATTAAGTCGGTTGCAACTACCACTAAAGGAACTTTTGTATCATGAAATTCTTTACGTTTAGTTAGCAGGTTAAGCAACTCTTTTATTCTCTTACCCGAGATAAAACCCATGCGCGGAAGCTGTACATCAAAAAATAGCCTAGTATCCATATTACCAATCATACGTCCCAACATATGCATATCCGCACCGCAAGCATATATCGCTCCTACCATAGCTCCCATACTACATCCAGCAATTAAATCAATAGGAATACTATTTTCTTCCAATACTTGTAAAACGCCAATATGGGCAAGTCCTCGGGCACTTCCTGCACCTAACACCAGGGCAATCCGAGGCCGGTCAAACAAATCTACCACCTCCGGTATGTTTTCCAAAAAATTCTTCTAAAACAGGCAATTCATCACATATATTTTAATATTAATTCCATACAAAAACGTTGGAGGATGTAAATGGGTATTTATTCCCGCGTCTTTTTCCTAATAATACTATTAATATTAACTGCTTTTATGATCATTAACCCTAGGGAAACAGTTGCTGCGGCTACTATGGGGGGTAAGCTTTGGTTAACGGTACTTTTACCTGCATTACTGCCTTTTTTTATTGTCGCGGAGCTCCTGGTTAGTTTGGGGTTTGTAAAATTTCTTGGAGTTGTTTTAGAACCAATTATGCGACCGCTTTTTCGTTTACCAGGCTGCAGTTCTTTGGTAGTTGCTATGGGGTTTACTTCCGGATTCCCTATTGGTGCAGTTTTAAGTCGTAAACTATATGATGAAAAATTACTTAATGCCGATGAAACCGAAAGATTAGTATCCTTCACTAATAACTCCAGCCCTCTGTTTATTCTGGGAGCTGTTGGCATAGGTATGTTTTCCTCCCCGGTAGTAGGATATATATTAGCCCTATCACATTACCTTTCCAATTTTTTGCTAGGTATTATATGGGGATTTAAAGCCTCTTCTAGTAGTAAAATAAAAATACGCCAAGAAAAATCTTTATGGCATGATGCCTGCCAAGCTTTTCTTGAACACTCTAATCCTCGCAGTATAGGATTATTGCTGGCAGATGCCATAAAAAATAGTTTAAACAATATACTGGCTATTGCCGGTTTTGTAATTATATTTTCGGTTCTAACCCGTATGTTGTCTTTGTGGGGAATTATAGATGGTATTGCGTCGTTACTATGCAGTTTATTTAGTGCTTTTTCCCTCCCTTATCCCGTAGCCTATGGTTTGGGTATGGGAATGTTTGAAATGACCCTGGGTTGCCGGACTACAGCCCTAGCCCCCCAGGACGACCTATTTTACAAATTGTTAGCTATCAGCGCCATTCTTGCCTTTAGCGGCTTTTCTGTAATTGCTCAGGTAATGGGTGTGATGGCAGGCAGTCCCGTACGCCTTTCCTTCTATCTAACTTCTCGCCTTATTCAGACTATCCTTTCTCTAATTATAACTACGGTTACCTATAAAATAATTGTTGCTCCCCGCCTGGCTGTAGAGGCCTTAAGTATTCCTTATTATAAAGCCTTATACTCGTTTAATGCTTGGCAAATATCACTAACATGTCTCGCCATTGGTTTGGCCGTAATACTGGTTATGATATGTATCAGTTTATATTGGAAAATCAATCAGCTTTAACCTGAGACTGACGGATTTCAGCTTTTCCCTGACTAACAGCTTCCAGACCTTTTTTTAATACCATTTCCATGTGTGTAAGAACCCCATCAGCATATTCATCAGCATCTTGGCGGATTTCTTTAGCCATTTCTTCAGCTCGGGCAACAATTTCTTCAGCTATTTGCTTTGCGTTTCTGGTTATTTCATTATTATCCACCATTTGGGCAACCTGGTTTTTTGACTGCTTCATATACTCTTCTGCTTGAGCACATGCCTCGTTTACAATACGTTCCTTTTCACTTATTATTAGCCTTGCTGTTTCCAGCTCTTCCGGCAAAATAGCCCTTATGCGGTCAAGTCGATCCAAGAATCGATGGCTTTCTATTATTACTTTACTATTAGAGAGCGGTAATTTTTTCCCATCCTTGATCATGAGTTCTAGTTCATCCAGTATCCGATAAATCTCCATCATAAGCTCAAATACCTCCTTAGACTACCCATATCGTATGATACTACACAATTCTAAAGCAACAACCTATATAAATTGAGAGCCATTAAGTGTCTATTTTAAATAATGCCATAATAAATAATTACTTTTTTTGCTTTAGAAGCAAGTTTTTATCATTAATATTGCATTTCTTCTTTTAAGCAGTAGTAATGTAAAGTAGATTCACCATAATTATCAGCACGATATTCTTTAAGTCGGGTTAAATTAACTTTTAAATTCGTTCTTCGAGGAAAACGAATTATTAAAATACCCCCCGACGTCAGTATAGGTCTATCTAGGGCTATTAACAGCGGTTTAAAAATACTCTCTACCGTAAAAGGTGGATCAGCATAAATGTAATCAAATTTCCTTTGCCGCTTATTAATTATTTCCAAGGCTCTAAATACATCATTGCGGTATAATTCAAATTTATACTTATCTGTAAAACCACAGTTAACAAGATTTTCCCTAATAACTTGTATTGCTTTAATGTTGCTGTCAATAAATACTACTTTGTTAGCTCCGCGGCTTAAAGCCTCAATACCAACACTGCCGCTGCCGGCAAATAAGTCCAAAAGGGTAGAATTAACTATACCCCTTCCTAGCACATTGAAAAGGGCTTCTTTTATCATATCAGTTATAGGTCTGGTATTCGTACCAGGAGGTGCTTTCAATTTTTTCCCGCGGGCCGTCCCTGATATTATACGCATTATCTTTTCTCGCCTATTTTCTATTTTTTCATGTACCTTTTAACTAAATTTTATTTTAGCATACAAAAAATTTTTTAAGAAATGTGTATATTATTTGTAATGTCGGGCAATGATATAAGTACCAGAGAGAATCTGGTAACAAACCCTCCCCAACAACTTTACAAAATTCTCCTCTCCCCAAAATGGCGGCTTATAAGTCGCCATTTTTATTATATATTTCACATATTTCCTTTAAATTTAACGGATAATAAATCCAAAGGAGGTATAATTAATGATTCGAGAAAAATTTAATATTTACGTAGATATGGCTATTGAAGCCCGGGATTTAGTTAGAGGCTCTACTAATGAAGAAATACCGGGTGTCAAAGAAGATATACAACAATTAGAACATATTAAAGTAACTGCTATAACTATACTTAATCAGAGCGGAGCAGAAAAATTAGGTCGACCGATTGGTACCTATATAACAATTGAATCTCCACCCTTAAAAATTAATGACCCTTATGTCCGTGATGAAATAATAACCAGTATGGCAAAAAATATGCAGATTTTAATAGGCGACAGCCTTAATCCCCAGGACACTGTACTTTTAGTCGGATTGGGAAACTGGCGTGCTGTAGCTGATGCTTTAGGTCCTAGGTTCATCGAATATAGCCCTATAACTAGACATTATCACACTTATGCCCCTAATGCGTTAGTTCCAGGAATGAGACCAACCTGTGGAATAGCGCCCGGAGTACTTGGTACTACAGGTCTAGAAACCTTTGAAGTAATTAAGGGTATTGTAGAAAAAGTAAAACCAGCTCTGTTGATCGTTGTTGATTCTTTGGCTGCTCAAAATGTAAAACGTATTGGCACCAGTATTCAAATGTGTAATACCGGCATTCAACCTGGAGCAGGTGTAGGTAATGCCCGTCATGCCATAAGACAGGAGGATTTGGGAGTACCAGTAATTGCTATTGGCTGTCCTACCATAGTGAATGCAGCTGTAATAGCTAACGAAGCGGTCAAAAAGTTCTGTCTTAATAGTGGAGCCTTTTATAATGAAAATGCTTCGTTTAATTCTATTAAAGAAATTTTAGATCCTTTTGGTGGAAGTCTTAGTGTAACCCCAAAAGAAATTGATGAAATTATTGAAAATAGTGCCCGTATAATTTCTATGGGAGTAGCCCGCTCTCTCTTCCCTGGTATTTCCGAAGAGCAGTTGGTATTGTATGCAATTTAATTATGGATCTACTGTAAATAGTATAATGTGCAGGTTTGAATGCATAAATATGAAATTAAGATTGCACCACATGAAAACAAGCGGATAAATTCGAATCCGCTTGTTAACGTATAGAGTATGAGTATATTTTATAAGGTATTAGAACTGTTGCTGACTACTTTGATTCTGCTGTTTTATCTGGCTCAAATCTTGAGTCATGTTTAGTCCCTGGGCCTGACCCCCGGCTGCTCTCTGCTGGTAATCATAGATCATTTTCTTCACCATCTGCCCACCTATACTGCCAGCCTGACGGGCAGTGAGGTCACCATTGTAACCCTGTTTTAGATTTACACCAACTTCCTGGGCAGCTTCAAATTTGAACTGATCCATAGCAGCTCTAGCTTGGGGAACTAGAATCTGATTATTACCTCCGTTTCGTGCCATTTACTTTCACCTCCTTCATTTGGTGTAGTCTTATTTTTTCCCGAGGTGATTCTAATATGCTAGAAGTATTTTCAAGGCTTTTTAATTTTTTTCTTAACTTCTTGGCTTTTACTTTGGGAAATACCGAATTCCTGAGCAATCTCGAATTTTAAATGGTCAACCTTTAAGTCCCTTTGTTTTTTTTCCACAAGATTTATCCTCCTAAAAAAAACTTCAACAGTATTATCATTTTTATATTTGCTTTATTTATTAATACAATTTTAGGAAAAATTAATTTGGTATTACCAGATTTGATTGAGGGAATTTTATATTAATATATTTTGCTAAAGCTGGACTTATCTTACAATCTAGATATTTTTCTGCCAGCAATCGACTTATCTCAATTAATTTTTTATCTTTAGTTAAATTAGCCACCTTCAACCCATCTAACCCATGTTGTCTAACTCCCCAGAATTCACCCGGACCTCTTAAAAGTAAATCTTCTTCAGCCAATTCAAAGCCATCATTAGTTCTTTCCATCACTTGGAGTCTAGCAAGTGCTTCCGGCGATTTGGGATTGGCAATTAAAAAACAATAAGATTGTTGCCTACCTCTCCCGACTCTTCCTCTCAGCTGGTGTAACTGAGATAGGCCAAAACGCTCAGCCTGTTCTATCACCATAATAGAAGCATTAGGAACATCTACTCCTACTTCAATTACGCTGGTAGAGACTAGAACCTTAATCTCACCCTGATTAAACATGCGCATTACCATTTCTTTTTGAGCAGGTTTTAGCCGGCTATGTATTAGTCCTACGTTTATATCTGTTAGTATGCTTGTTAGCTCTTTATAAAGTGATACTGCCGCCTGTAGGTCCTGTTTTTCTGATTCTTCTATTAAAGGACAAACTACATAGGCTTGAGTCCCGCTGGCTACATGCTTACTAACAAACTGATAAACCTTTTTACGCATCTCTGGTTTTACAAAATAGGTCTTAATAGCCTTACGGCCGGGCGGTAATTGATCAATTACCGAGAGGCTTAGATCACCATAAAGCGTCAAGGCCAGGGTTCTGGGTATAGGTGTAGCAGTCATTACCAAAATATCAGGAGCTATGCTCTTATGGCTTAAAGCTGCCCTCTGGCGCACTCCAAATCGATGCTGTTCATCTATTACCACTAAACCTAAACGAGCAAACTCTACCCCCTCCTGAATTAGAGCATGTGTGCCAATCAGGACATCTATTTCGCCTTTTTTTGCTTTCTCCAATATCAAACGGCGTTCACTTCCCCCAACCGTTCCGGTCAGAAGAGCAACTTGCAAATCCACATGTGAATAGAGTTTTTTGATTACATTATAATGTTGCTCTGCTAGTATCTCGGTAGGTGCCATAAGAGCAGATTGAAAACCACTAGCAACAGCTTTAGCTATAGCTAATGCAGCTACTACCGTTTTTCCTGACCCCACATCACCTTGAAGTAATCGGTTCATCTGAGCTGGTTTTTCCATATCTAAAAAAATATCTCTAATTACTTTCTGTTGAGCAGGAGTAAGTTTAAACGGTAGATTAGCGGTTATTTTCCCTACCAGGTTGCTCTTTTCCTGATGGATGGTATAATTATTAACTTCCCATCCATTACTTTTCATTTTCATTTGGATTTGAAAAAGTAGTAATTCCTCCAAAGCCAACCTATTTCGTGCCTTATGCCATGACTCCATATTATCGGGGAAGTGTATTTTTTTAAAAGCATAATCAATAGAACACAATTTAAGCTTGTTACGTACTTCTTCTTCAATAATTTCCGGATAGTAGCTTAAATATTCCCTTAAACAGTTTAGGACTAATGTCCGCATGCTTTTTTGGCTTAGCCCTTCGGTTAAGCAATAAACAGGCATTATTTCTCTGGGGAAACTATTTTTTTCAATAATCTCATACTCACTAACTTTTAGCTGAACACCATCGTAAGCAATGCTAGCTTTTCCGCTTAGGAAAAGATCTTGACCAGGTTTAATAACATCAGCCATAAAAGGCTGGTTAAACCATATAGCAGTAAGTTTTCCCGATTCATCTTGCACCATAGCTTTGAAAATAGCCATGCCTTTGCGGCTACGGCTAATACTGGTTGAATATACCCTCCCTCTTACATTGGCTGTCTCTCCAGCCTTAAGGTCAGCAATAGGATTTATATTAACCCGATTTAAGTATGATCGGGGTACATTCCATAAAAGATCAAAAATATTTTTAAGCCCTAAACGTCGCAATTGCTCACTACGTTTTGGGCCTACCCCCTTAAGATACTGCAGGTCCTTTAAGAGCCTGTCCATAACAACCTCCTGTTAGGAAAAACTAAAAAGGCAGAAAACCTTCAAATTTTCCGCCTTGTATAAGAAAAGGTAAATTACTCACTTGTCCTTACTCCACCGCCAGCAGATAGCTATAATGAGGTTGACCGCCATAATGATATTCTACATCACAATGGGAATAGTGTTTACTAATAATATCCTTTATCCGCTCGGCATCACTTTCATTTATCTTGTCCCCATAGAAAAAGGTAATCAAACTACTATCATCTGTTACCATTTGCTCCAGTAACTTCAGCAGTGCATCTTCAGGTATACTACTGGTTACTGTAATTTCGCCACCTAATATTCCAATAATATCCCCTTCATGGATAGTGAGTCCGTTTATGGTAGTATCCCTTATTGCATGAGTTACCTCAGCATATTTTACCTGCTCCATTTCCTCTATCATTGCGGCAGCGACTTCTTCAATATCACCTTCTGGGTTATAAGCTATGAGTGCAGTAATGGCCTGCATAACTGATTTGCTAGGTACAACCTTTACCTGTTTGTCACTCAAATCTACTACCTGCTGTGCTGTCATTATTATATTACTATTGTTGGGGAAAATAATTATAGAATCGGCATTAACCTGGTTGCAGGCATTTAACAGATCTTCGGTGCTAGGATTCATGGTTTGTCCACCTGCGACTACGGCATCTACACCTAAACTTTTTAATACTTCAATAATACCGTTACCTGCACCTACGGCAACCAACCCCAATTTCTTGCTAGGTTTGCCATCAGCCGCCGCTTTATAGTTATCCCAATTATTAATATGCTCATGGACTTCTTCCAGCATATTATTAATTTTTATGTCACTAAGTTGTCCCCACTGCAAACAGGTCTCCAGTACCTTGCCCGGATGATTGGAATGAATATGTACCTTAGTTATTTCTTCATCGCCAACAACCAGCATTGAATCCCCCAGCGGTCGTAAGTGATCCTTAATATCCTCCACATTCAGATCACTTCCCTTAATTATAACTTCGGTACAATATTGAAAATCCAGCTTTATATCCTCTTGCGCTATACTATTGCTCGTGCTAGAAGATAATCCTTCACGATAATCAGTAAGCTTGATCTCTTTTTCATGAGCAAGGCCTTCGACTACCCCTTCCAGAAAATAAATAAGCCCCTGTCCTCCAGCATCTACAACTCCTGCCTCTTTTAAAATAGGCAGTAAAGACGGAGTTTTCTGCAAGGTCTTGTTGCCAATGTCTATACCAGCCAAAAGTGTAGCAACAATGTCACTTCCTTTGTGAGCCTCCTCTTCACAGGCAAGCGCAATTTCCCTTATTACAGTAAGTATAGTTCCTTCCACCGGCTTCATAACCGCTTCATAGGCTGTCTGTGAACCAGATTTAAGAGCAAGGGCTAAGTCAAGTGCATTAGCCTTCTCTTTTCCTTCCAACATTTTAGCAAAACCACGGAAAATCTGAGAGAGAATTACCCCAGAATTGCCTCGAGCTCCCATTAAGGAACCTCGGGAAATAGAACGTGCTACCTTACCGAGAGGCTGGTTTAGGTTTTTCTCCCCTTCTTTAACCGCTGACAACAATGTTAAATACATGTTAGTCCCGGTATCACCGTCAGGAACCGGGAAGACATTTAGCAAATCTACATTATCCCTGTTATGCTCAAGTTTAATACATCCTGCCTTTATACTTCTGACTAAATCATTTCCATCAATATAGACCAAACTCAAATGTATTATCCTCCCTACTTTTCTCCCAAAACCCTTACTCCTCTGACGTTAACATTTACAGCAGCAATATCTAAACCCGCATTATTGCTTAAAAAATAGGTAACTTTTTGCATGATATTATAGGCAACTTCTCTTATTTTTACACCATATCCGACTATAACATATATATCCACAATTAGTCCATCTTCTGAATTACGAACGGCTACGCCCTTACGAATGGATTCAATACCCAAAATACTGCTTAAACCTGACTGGATATCCTGAGCTACCATACCTACTACGCCATAACAGTCCATTGCCGCAAGTCCGGCCAGGGCTTCAACAACATCTTTGGCTACCATAATATTACCCAACTCATTGGTTTTAATACAGTACATAACCTATCCCTCCTGTTTAGTAAAATTCTCTATTCAAATAAAATGATATTTATTCCTGCTTCTTGCCCTTTGCTTACCATTCTGGTAAAATATTTAAGTGCACTTTGGAATCGAGAGGGGGCAGAATAAATGGCCAAATGTGAAATTTGCGGGAAAAGCGTAACCTTCGGTAAGAAATATAGCCATTCCCATATAAGAACTAACCGTATCTGGAAACCTAATGTACAACGGGTAAGGGTTGTAGCTAATGGGACGCCTAAGAGAATGTACGTTTGCAGCCGTTGTCTACGGTCAGGTAAAGTACAGCGAGCAATATAACTTACCTAAAGCCTTGGATGTTAATCTAAGGCTTTAGCTTTCTTAACGCTGCAATTTCATCCAGAGAGTACTGATAAACTTCCCCGCAAAAATTACAAGACACTTCGAGTTGTCCCATCTGGTTATATGTCTCTAATAACTCCTCAGGCGGAAGATTAGATAATATGGTAGCTAATTTATCTCTTCCACATGTGCAACGGAAAGCTAAAGGAAGCTCAGCAATTATATGATATTTAATATCACCCATAATATCACGCAGAATCGACTCTAAGTCATTACTTTGTGCCAATAAATTACTAATACTGCCTATAGCTAGAATATTATTCTCCAATTTTTCCAGCAAAGCATCATCAGCACCTGGCATAGCCTGAACCATAAGTCCCCCTGCTGCTTTTATACTTAGGTCAGTATTTACTAGCACTCCCAGTGAAACTAATGAAGGAATCTGCTCTGATATTAACAGGTAGCTGCTTAAGTCTTCGGCAATTTCTCCGCTAACCAGTTTCACCCGTCCTACGAAAGGCTGTTTCATTCCTGTGTCTCTTATAACTTCCAGATTACCTTCTTTGCCAACCAATTCTCCTACAGCTAGTTTTCCTGGAAACTTGGGTGGTAAATCAGCTTTCGGATTAGACATAAAAGCACGCCCATTACCACGGGAATCAACTGTAGCTACGATGGAACCAGCTATCCCATTTCCGTTAATCCTGAGGGTAAGTGCATCATTCTCATTCTTTAAATCGCTACCCATAATCAAAGCACCTGTTAATACCCGACCTAAAGCTGCAGAAGCAGTAGCCGAGGTATTATGTCGGCGATGAGCTTCTTCAACCAGGTTTGTAGTATGAGCAATTATAATCCGAACATGTTTATTTAAATCGACTGCTTTTAGCAAATAATCTCTTGTAATCATATGATGCACCTCTTATTTGGAATTGGTTCCGCTGCAAAAAGTAATAATGTGCAGGTTTGACTGCATAATAATTACATCGTCAGACCTCCGCATGGGGCAACGCCAACTGCTTTATTCGCGGGTTCCGCGTCTAATTATTTAACCTTCAGCATTTGATTATTTATTTTACAGTTTAATCCCTTTCTATAAATAATACACATAAAATCTGTATTTTAATATAATATCATGATTTATTATCTATACCAAAATTATAGTTAATTTTAATCGTTTTTTATCTAATGAAAAAGTTTAAACCGTTCTATTGGAAAGAAACTAAAGGACTACCTTAAAGGTAGCCCTTGTATATCCTTACTTAACTTTTAATTGCCTTCTTTTTTCCTCCAGGCACCTTTTTACTGGCTCAGGAACTAATCCAGTCACATCTCCACCTAGTAAAGCTATTTCCTTAGTAGTACTGGAACTTATATATATGCACTGACTATCGGCCATGACAAAAAATGTATCTACCTCTGGTATTAGTTTTTTATTATTCATCGCCATATGCATCTCATACTCAAAATCGGTTACTCCCCTGAGTCCCCGAATAATTGCACAAGCTTTTTTTTCTCTGATATAATCGGCCAGTAAACCACTAAAATACTCTACTTCAACATTATCCAGGTGTTTGGTACTTTCCTTTATCATAGCTACCCGTTCATCAAGGGTAAATAATGCATTCTTACTTAAATTACGAACTGCTGCCACTACAATCTTGTCAAAGATTTTGCTGGCTTTCTCAAGTATGTCAATATGACCGTTGGTTACCGGGTCAAAACTCCCGGGATAGACTGCTAATCGCACCTACAGTCCTCCTTCTAAAATGTCATGTTACAGAAAATATGCACATAAGCTAAATAATTTGACACTAACTTTGATAATAAATAAAGTTCAAAGTATCAGAATACTGCTATACTATATCTGCCAAATTAAATAAATTAGTACCCTATTTTTATTATTTTATTTCACAGCTAAAACCCCCATTATTTAAAAATAATTCAGTTATATGCACTTTTATTTTTTTCCAATGTAATTATAAATTATTTCAATAACAGTAATTATATAGACTACTAAAGTGCAATCAAGTAACTTAACTTCTATTTACCGTTTAAGTTTTCCTGCAATGTAATATAATTTTTAGTTATGCTTGATAAGATTGTCGTAGCTATTAGCTACCAGGTAGCTATTTGAATAGGTAATGGTATTCACTCTTGTTTAACTCCTGAATGTTATATAATAAGGTTAAAAAACCACGAAAATTCTCAAACCGGTCCACCGGTTTAAAAAATTCGTGGCATAACTAGCAGATACTTTTTTAACCAATCTACTCACAAGAAATACAGTAAACCCAAAAAGGGAATCCCATATTTGAGATTCCCTTTTAATCTAAGACTATTCCATGGACTTCCAAAGTACTTCTGCTACATCGAAGACTTTAGTCTGCTCTTCTTTCTCAGCAGCTTTTACACCATCCGATATCATAGTCAGACAGAACGGACAGTTGGTTACAATCATTTCAGGATCAGGAACCAGCAGTTGGTCGGTTCTGGTATCGTTGATACGCTTATAGCCTTCAACCGCTTCTTCTTCTAACCACATGCGTCCACCGCCAGCACCACAGCAGAACCCGAAGTTCTTACCCTTTTCTATCTCAACAATATTACATCCTGCGGATTTAAGGACAGTTCTAGGTTCATTATATATATTATTATGACGTCCAAGGAAACAAGAATCATGATAAGTTATTTTACTGGCCAGAGATTTTTTGGGCTTAAGCTTACCTTCAGCAATTAATTTGGCTAGGAATTCCGTATAGTGGTAAACTTCAAAGTTTCCGCCCAACTGTGGATACTCGTTCTTAACCGCATTATAACAGTGAGGACAAACAGCAATTATTTTCTTAACGCCATAGTTATTAAAAGACTCGAGGTTTTGCTGTGCTAAGGTTTGATAGAGGTATTCGTTACCTAATCTCCGCGCAGAATCACCACAGCAGTACTCCTCAGTACCCAAGTATCCGAAACTTACACCAGCCTTATTTAATAACCTGACCAGTGCTTCCCCAACTCTCTTATACCTATCATCAAAAGATACGGCACAACCAGCATATAATAAATATTCAAATTCTTTACCGTCTTCAGGCAAGAGGTTAACTATATCCCTGACTCCTCTTTCCTCTAACCACTGTGCACGGTTTGCCCAACCTACACCCCACGGATTATAATTGCGCTCCATATTAGTGAAGGCCATCTGGGCTTCACCAGGCATATCACCCTGCCACATGACTAAATTACGACGCATTTCAACTATTTTCGGAATATGCTCTATAAACATGGGGCAGTGCTCCATACAAGCCCGGCAGTTAGTACAATCCCAGATTACATCAGTAGTAACTATATCATATATCAAGCTTGCTTCCATGGGATTGGTTGTTTCGGCTTCAGCAGTCATGGCCATTTCCTCAGCTTCTTCAGAGGCATGGGCTTGTGCTGCTATTAAATAAGGTACTTTTGCATCCAGATGATTTTTCATTGCCTGAATAAGAGTAAGCTTAGGATTGAGATGTTTACCGGTATTAAAGGCCGGGCAATTTTCTTGACATCTTCCGCAGCGAATACAGGCATCAAGGTCAAGCAAGTCCTTCCAACCAAATTCCTCAATATTTTCCACACCAAATGATTCCGCTTCCTCAATATTATATACCATTCTGCAAGCAGAAGGCTCCAGATCGCGGAAAGCGTAGTTGAGCATACTAGCAAATATATGCCAGAGCTTAGTAAAGGGAATAAGCGCAATAAACAGAAATGCAATAGCCATATGGAACCACCAGAGAATACGGTGCCACACCAAAATTGCATCAACTGTCATTCCGCCAAACAGAGCAGCAAAAAGCCAACCAATAGGGGAAGCTAACTGTTCGTAAGCAATCTGATCCATGGTTGTAGACATTTGGATTTGGGCTGCTATTCTTAAACCTTCAATAAAATATCCAGTTAGCAGAATAACAAATATTAATAGTATTAACCATCCATCTTCAGCCTTGGTATCATTTAAGCGTTCAGGTTTTTGTATATATCTGATTACAGCCAAAACAATTATACCGATTAAAGCTAACAATCCAAGTATATCAACAACAGCAGAGAAGACAATATAGGAAGTCCCTTCTATATGAGGCCAGCCAATCCAAAAGTGTGCAGCATCCACACCTGCAGCTAGTGCTAAAACGAGAAAACCCCAGAATAAAAAGGCGTGCATAAAACCAGCCAAGGGCTTACGAATAACTCGAGCCTGGGCAAAGCTAAAAACTAGCCAAGAAACAATACGAGCACCAATTTTATCATTTCGGTGTAGTTCACCTTTGGCTAGAAACCATACCCTGCCTCTCTTATAAAAACCATAGAGTAAAATCCCTATGGGTATAAACATAAGGATATAAATGAGCCATTCGTAGGGAATATTGGCACCGACAACACGCATTGGGACATCATAGCCGCCCCTTAATTCTTCAAAGCCAAAAATCATTAAAACATTCCCTCCTCAATAACAAGGTTATTTACTGGATATACGTTCAGTATATCCAGTAAATACCATCCCGACGAAGGCTAACTATTTCTTCAATTCAGCAATCAGCAGAGGAACAACTTTGAATAAATCGCCGACAACTCCGAAATCAGATACATTAAATATTGGAGCTTCAGGATCAGTATTAATAGCAGCTATATACTTTGAAGAGGACATGCCCGCCAGATGCTGAATAGCTCCGGATATACCACAAGCTATATAAAGATTGGGGTTTACAACCTTACCAGTCTGACCCACCTGGAGTTCATGTCCCAGCCAACCGGAGTCAACTGATGCACGAGAAGCACCTACTGCTCCACCTAAAAGGTCAGCCAGCTCTTCTACTAGCTTAATACCATCAGGCCCTTTGCATCCACGTCCACCAGATACAACTACCTCAGCCTCAGTCAGTTCAGGACGCGCGGAGATGGTAGGCTTAAACTCTTTAACTGTCTGATATACATCAGCTGCGCTAGCTGCTACAGCAGGTTCTACAACAGCGCCTGCAGCTGCTGCTTCTTCAACTCCAAATACGCCCGGGCGAATGGTTGCCAGAATCGGGCTAGTGGTTATTTCCACCTTAACCAATGCTTTACCAGCATAAATAGATCTGGTAAATAAACCTTTACCAGCAGATATTTCAGCGCCAATTACGTCAGTAGCTAGGCCCAACTCTAGCTTTTGAGCCAGCCTGGAAGCAAAATCTCTACCATTAAAGCTGTGAGCTAATAACACAGCATTAGGTTTAAATTCATTAATCATAGCTACCATCTGAGCTACATATGCACCTGTATTATAATCTGCAAATACGTCACCTTCGACAACATAGACTTTGTCCGCACCATATTTGGCAAATTCCGGAGCCAGACCTTTTACATTTTTACCGAAAACAACAGCACTTACTTCGTCTCCAAATTTTTTAGCCTCTGTAAGCATTTCATATGTTACTTTACGGATATTTCCATCTCTTTGTTCAACAAATACCCATGTTCCAGCCATCTGTTACCCTCCTTATATTTAAGTAGCAAATAATTATTTTACTTCTACCTTAGCAACATTCTTCATCCAATCTGCCAATTTAGCAGCAGCTACATCGGGATCTTCTTCAATCTTAACACCAGCTTGCTTTGCTGCAGGCAGAGCGTATTCAACTACAGTCACTTTATTATCAGCGGCGGCAGCATCAACTGTTGCCACGGGTTTTTTCTTAGCCTGCATAATACCCTTCATAGACGGATAACGAGGTTCATTCCAACTTACCTGACTGGAGATAACGGCAGGTAAGCTAACTTCGGTTACCTGGGTTCCGCCATCAGCTTCACTGGTTACGATTGCCTTACCATCTGCAATCTCCAAGCTGGTAATAACATTAACATGGGGGAGTCCAAGAATTTCTGCAATACGAGTTGGAACCTGGGATGAACCATCATCAGCAGCGACATGACCAGCAAGTATCAGATCAGGATTTTCTTCCTTAATAGCAGCAGCTAAAGCAACTGCACGGGCGTACTCATCAGCACCAGTATCTTGTTTAATCAATATTCCCCTGTCTGCACCCATAGCAAGAGCTGTACGGATAGCATCCATAGCCTTGTCAGAACCAGCAGAAACTATAACTACCTCGTTAGCTATTTTCTTCTCTTTTAACTGAATTGCACCTTCTACTGCTACTTCATCATAGGGATTAATAATTAGATTAATACCAGCGTCAGAAATTTTGCCATCCTTTAATTCAATTTTGGCCTCTGTGTCAAATGTTTGCTTAACACATACTAGAACCTTCAAGTTCATTCCTCCTTTTCAAGTAAATAATTATTTTTTTACTTACCAAAAAAATATACCGAGAAGCAAAATAAGCCCTCTCCATCACCCCCATGACTATGATCACTATATTTTTGCCCACGGCACATGCCTGGTTAAAAATATAAATTTTTCTTCCTCATTATGGGTAATACAATAATTATCGTTCGCTGTTAATGAGCTTTTTTCCTGCTTTATTATACTATTTGATTAATATTTTATCTAATTGACGGGAAACTACATTTTTTGATAAAAAAATGTGGCAATCGACTTTAAGCCTAGTTCCCGATACTGAAAAATCTGCTCAGTACTTCCAATAAACATGATTCCTCCCGGCGCTAATGCATTGCAGAACTTGTGATATAGCTTTTGTTTGCTTTCTTCAGTAAAATAAATAACTACATTGCGACAAAGGATAAGGTTAAAACCTCGCTCAAAGTTATCTTTGAGCAAATCCTGTTGCTTGAAACGAATCATTTTTTTTAAACTGTCTTTTATCTGATACAGGTTACCTTCCTTGGAAAAGTACTTATCCCGAAAAATCGGCGGAATAGACTGCATTGCCTTACTAGAATATAATCCGATCGCAGCCTTTTCTAATGCTTCTTTATCAATGTCACTAGCCAGAATTTGATCCGCTAATCCAATATTTTTTTCCGTCACCAGGATTGCCAAAGAATAAGCTTCTTCGCCCGTCGAACAACCTGCACTCCAAATTTTTAGTCTTTTATGGCGCTTAAGCAATTCAGGTAATACTTGTTTTTCAAGTACTTCCCAGTGATTCGGGTTCCGGAAAAATTCCGAAACATTAATAGTAATATGTTCTAAGAAATTACGATAAACTTCGCGATTATTGTTTAAAATATTTATAAAACTTTTATAATCACCAGCATTTACGTTACGCATAAAACTGTTTATACGTCGTTCCATTTGGGGTCTTTTATATATATTAAGATCAATCTTACTGAGGGCTTCAAATTTACGGACAAAAACATCCCAATCAGTGCCCAAATGTCATCCTCTCCCTTAAGTATTTGAGCTGCATCTTACTTTAAGGGTTAACCTCTAAACAATTTTATCCAAAGCCCTACTAACTGCAGAAACTGTTTTTTCAATATCTTCTAAATTATGAGCACAAGATACAAAACTAACCTCAAATTGGGAGGGCGGGAAATATATGCCTTCCTTTATTACCTCCCGATAGAAGCATGCATATTTTTCCGCATCTGAACCCATCACTCCATTATAATTACGGACAACCTGATCGGTAAAAAATATACAAAACATTGAGCCGAGCTGATTAATAGTATAATTTAAACCATGAGCAGCAAAGACCTTTTGTAATTTAGTGGTCAAGGAACTTGTCATAACTTCCAGCTGTTCATAGCATTCGTTGTTCTGTAGAATCCTGAGAGTAGCTACTCCAGCGGCCATAGCTATCGGGTTGCCAGATAAAGTCCCTGCCTGGTAAACATTCCCACTAGGAGCTATGTGATCCATAATCTCTCTTCGTCCTCCATAAGCCCCTACCGGCAATCCTCCGCCAATTATCTTACCTAACGTGGTTAAGTCAGGTCTTATATTACAACAATTCTGGAAACCGCCAAAGCATAGCCGAAAACCGCTGATGACCTCGTCAAAAATCAAAAGGCTATTGTTATTTTCCGTAATATTACGCAAGCCCTGTAAGAAGCCCTCATCGGGTAATACCAATCCCATATTGCCAGCTACCGGTTCTACAATCACACAAGCTATATCTGAAGCCCATTCCTCAAATAGTTCTATTACAGAATCTAAATCATTATAGCGGGCAATAAGTGTATCTTTAACTACAGATTCTGGAACTCCAGGACTGCTCGGAACTCCATGAGTTAATAACCCGGATCCGGCTTTAAGTAAAAAAGCATCAGCGTGACCATGATAACAGCCTTCAAACTTAACTATTTTGTTTCTGCCGGTATAGGCGCGGGCTAACCTGATAGCACTCATAGTTGCCTCCGTCCCGGAGTTAACCATGCGTACTTTTTCAATTGAAGGTATTGCATTAGTAATTAGTTCGGCCAATTCTATTTCTGCTTTACAAGGGGCCCCGTAACTAGTTCCATGTTGTGCAGCCTCATATATGGCCTCAACTATTGCAGGGTGACTATGTCCTAAAATTAAAGGACCCCACGAACTAACATAATCTATATATTCATTTCCATCTACATCGTAGATTTTGGAACCTTTAGCACTTTTAATAAAAACTGGATCCATTCCTACTGCCTTAAAGGCTCTAACAGGGCTATTTACTCCCCCGGGGATTAAGTTCTGCGCCTGTGCAAATAGCTCTTTTGATTTTACTCTTTCCAATTTTTTCTCCCCTTTAATCGTTATTACCGAATAGAAGTAAATATGCACTTTTAATTCTAATTATGCGGCAAAAAGAAAGTAATAAATAGGCATTGGGTTTTATAATCTAACGCGGAACCCGCGGAGTAAAAAGGAAATATAAAAGGAAATATAAAAGGAAATATAATTAGATGTACTTCATACTAACTTTTTTCAGCTCGCGTAGACTCTTGATTACAGTGTAATCTTTTATACCATCAAGCATGGTAATTTCATTCAGCAATCGGTTAAGCTTTTCTTCACTATCGGTATGTATCATGGCAAAAAGATTATATACAAATTCCTTCGGCACTTCCCTCAAGTAGCAGTGGCTAATCTCGTTGTAGGAAGCCAAAATACTACCTATGCGGTCAGCATCCGCAACATCAATTTTGAAGACTAGCATAGCATTAATTCTAAAACCAGCCTGATAATGAGCAAGTATAGCAGCAAATCGCCTTATTATACCATTCTCCTGCAAATTTTTTATACGTAAAATTATTTCTTCCTCATCCAATTCTAGCCTATGAGCCAAATATAAAAATGGATGAGATTCAACCGGAATATCACCCTGGATAAATTTTAATATCTCCCTATCGGTGTCGCTAATCTTCATAGTTTTCACCCATATTTAAACTAACCTTTATTTTATACATTTTACTGGCTGGCATGTTTAAGACTTTAATCCCGGCATTATTCTCAATATCCTGAATCATCTTTTCAGCATATGCATGTGAAGGCGCAGTTATAGTAAACCATATATTGTATTGGTGGTCACGGACATAATTATGGGTTACCCCCTGATGGGAATTGATTACTTTAGCTACTTCATCAATACGTTCCTCTTCAACCTGGCAAGCACAAAGAGTAGAATAGTAACCCATATGTCGTGAATCTAGAATAGCTCCAATACGCCTTATAATACCTTTGTTTTTCAATATTTGAACTCTTTTAAGAACCTCATCCTCACTAATATCCAGCCGATTAGCTAATTCCTGGTAAGGCTGAGAGCTAAGAGGAAAATCATTTTGCATTATATTAAGGATTCTGCGATCTAAATTATCCAAATTAATCACCTTGATATCCTTTAGGCTGATAGAGGCACCATTCATCAGCAGCCATATAGTCGCCATTATAGTAATAAGCCCGTGCCCGACATCCTCCACATCGCCCCTTATAATCACAAACGCCGCATTTTCCCTTATATTCCATGGAGCGTAATTCCTTTAACATAACATTATCATGCCATATCTCATCAAAAGCTTGTTCTTTAACATTCCCCAGTCGAATATCCATATAGGCACAGGGCTGAACATCTCCCCGCGGGCTAATAATACAGTAGCTAATACCAGCCAGACATCCCCTGGTAAAACGCATTGGTATGCTTTTTTTATCAGCTACCCGCATAAATTGGGGTGCACAAGTAGGTTTTATCTCAATAGCAACCTGTTTTTGTTTCTCCATCAGGCGGGCAATTGTTTTTTCGTATTCTGCCACCCGTAGTGCCTCTTCTTCTATATTAACAGCTCGTCCTGTTGGCACCAGGAAAAATATATGATGTGCTCTTGCCCCTATTTCAATCGCAAAGTCAGTAATACTTTCCAATTCGCTGACATTCCAATCCATAACTGTTGTATGGATCTGAAACGCAATACCTGCCTCCTTAAGATTTGTTATCCCGGCCAAGGTAAGTTCATAGGCACGATCCAACTTTCGAAAAGCATCGTTTTTTTCCGGACTTAGGCTATCAAGGCTAACCCCGACAGCCATAAATCCGGCCTTTTTAAGCTTGGCAACTATCTCAGGAGTTATCAGGGTACCATTAGTACCTAGTACTACCCGCAAACCTTGTTCAGTAGCGTAAGACCCTAGTTCAAAGATATCTTTACGCATAAGGGGCTCTCCCCCGCTAAAAATCATAATATGGAAACCAGCCTTTTTGATTTCCCGTATCAGTTTTTTAGCCTGAGTAGTATCTAATTCTTCAGCTAGTTTGGCTCCTGCTTCCCGGTAACAATGGTCACAAAACATATTACATTGATTAGTCGTATTCCATGATACCAGCATATAATACCTGCTCCTATTCACATGGTTAGCATACATAAAGCCTTAAATGTGAACAAGTTCACATTTTTTTATATAGTATCAAATAATTAGAAGTTATACTAGTTGAAAAATTGTATAGTAACATCAGGATATAAAAATAAAATATTTGCTTCTGTTATAAAAAAATCTTATTCATTCTCCTCTAACAACTTATCTATTAATAAGCAGTTTAGCCAGGTCTTTGGCAAAATAGGTAATAATCATATCAGCTCCAGCACGTTTAATAGAAGTAAGAGTTTCAATTATTACCCGATTCTCGTCCAGCCATCCATTTTGAGCTGCCGCCTTAATCATGGAATACTCACCACTAACATTGTAAGCTGCCGTAGGATATAAAAACTTTTCTTTAACTGCCCGAATAACATCTAAATAAGGAAGAGCAGGTTTAACCATTACAATATCTGCTCCCTCTTCAATATCAAGAGCAACCTCTCTTAAAGCCTCGTTATAATTAGGAGGATCCATCTGGTAAGTTTTGCGGTCACCAAATTGGGGAGCAGATTCAGCTGCCTCACGGAAAGGACCATAAAAACTGGAACAGTACTTGGCGGAATAAGCCATTATAGGTAAATGGTTAAAGCCATTATCATCCAAGCATTTCCTTATATATCCTACCCTGCCATCCATCATATCAGACGGAGCTACCATATCGCAGCCAGCTTGAGCATGAGATAGAGCCTCCTGAGCCAATAATTCTAAAGTAGCATCATTATTTACTGAGCCGTCCTTTTCCACTACCCCACAATGCCCATGATCGGTATACTCACATAAACATACGTCGGTAATAACCATAATTTCTGGATATTTGTCCTTAATTAATTTAATCCCTTCCTGAACCACACCATGGGAATCACTAGCCATAGTACCCATAGCATCCTTTTTTTCAGGAATCCCAAAAAGAATAACAGCAGGAACATTTAATTGTTTAATTTCATTGAGTTCCTCCGGGAGGCGATCAACTGAATACTGATAAATTCCTGGCATAGAAGGTATAGGATTCTTTTTATCTTTACCATAGGTGATAAATAGGGGATAAATAATACCCTTCATTGATAAGTCGGTCTCTCTAACCATACTACGCATAGCTTCACTGGTCCTTAAACGTCTCATTCGATTTACAGGATAACCCATAATTATTACCTCCCTTTTCTGTAATAGTTGATTAATAGGAAAATAACCACAGATAGTATTCCTAAAGGGGGCGTGGATGCTCCCTTTGTTCGCTATTAAGGGAATTAATTAACACCCACTACGGAGACTACTATGTACCCTAAAGGGTGCTACAAAGGTTAGATATTAAACTTAATTTTTTAAACTTTTTTGAAACTGATAATTGGTTCCGGCAACTATTACCCTGATATTTCAGCTTCGCTTAAATAACAGGCTGGGTCTTCCGCCCATAGATCACCGTAAACAGCCTGTGCTCTAATGCGGCAACCAGAACATAAATTTTTAAAATTACATCTCGAACATTTTCCTTTAACGTGTTTTTCCTTTTCCCGCAATTTTATTAATAATTCATCGTCAGAAGACCATATCTCACTGAAAGGTTTTTCTCTTATATTACCGATCGTATAATCCTGCCAGAACTGACAGGGGTGGACATTACCCTGCGGGTCTACATTGGCAAATTTTGTTCCTGCCGAGCAACCACCGTGCATCTTAAGAAGTCTTATTATTTCATCCGAACGCTCAGGTTCATGCTTCTTAATATAATTATAGAGATAAATGCCATCAGCATGGTTGTCTGTAGTAAGTATCTCAATTTCTACCCCTTTGCGGTGTAACTCAATAGTCTTACTACTCACTAATTCCAATATAGCTCTCTTTTCATTGCGATCTGTATCTAACTCAGCCATTTTTTCTCCCCGGCCAGCATATACCAGATGATACATGCAAAAACGAGGTATAGATTCCCTTTCCAAGATAGTAAATATCTCCGGCAAATCAGCCTGGTTTAACTTATTAACGGTAAAACGTACCCCCGTTTTAATTCCATTACTTTGGCATGCCTTAATCCCTTTTAAAGCAGCTTCAAAGGCTCCTGGATGATTTCTGAAATCATCATGAGTAGCAGGTGCTCCATCAATACTAATACCAACGTATTTAAATCCAGCATCCTTAATACTCTTAGCCAACTTATCATCGATAAGGGTTCCATTACTAGATAAAACCGGACGTAAACCCAGTTCAGCAGCTAGATGTCCTAGTTCTATAATGTCCTTGCGAATTAAGGGTTCACCGCCTGAAAAAAGCAGTACCGGGGCTTTCATAGCAGCCAAATCCCTAATAAATTCCCGAGCTTCTTCGGTAGTTAACTCATTTTTATACTGCTGGTCCTCAGCATTTATATAACAATGTTTACAACGCAAGTTACAACGGTTGGTAACATTCCAAACCACCAGGGGACGATTACTATCAGAAAACTGCAGCAACTGTGGTGGCAAGTTTTTTTGATCATTGTATTTAATAACCTCAGATACAGTTGCTGTTCCACATAACAACTTGGTGCATCCTATCATTTAACAAACCTCCTTTCCCCCAACTATAAACTCCTGCTATCATCTATAAGCGCTTTCAGGAGGCCATCAATAGTATATTCCTCTGCCTGGACATCCACCCTAAAGCCATGTTGACGGGCAGTATCCGCTGTAATTGGTCCAATACAAGCAACTTTAACCTTGTTCTGCATACGCAAAAGCTTGTCCTTACCAATCATTCTAACAAAATTATTAACTGTGGATGAACTGGTAAAAGTTATATAGTCTATTCTATCCTCCAGGATTTCATCGATCTTAGCCCGGGATTGTTTCTCAGCAGGCAGGGCTTCATAGAGAATAACTTCATTAACATGAGCTCCCCATTGTCGCAAAGTGTTTGGTAATACTTGTCTGGCACCACGAGCTCGTGGTAAGAGTACCCACTGATTAGCTTTAACTTTACCTTCCAGTGCCTTAATTATCCCTTCCGCCCGATATTCAGCAGGAACTGAATCTACTATTAACCCTTTTGCTTCTAGAGCATCCCGAGTGGCGGGTCCTATGGCACAAAGGTTTATACCATGTAATGCCCGGATATCTATACCCCTTTTTTTCATTTCGATAAAAAATATGTTAACAGCATTAACACTGGTGAAAATAATCCAATTATAACTATCCAGATGCATAAAAGCGTTGTAGAGTCCAGAGAGGTTTTCTTCAGCCTTTATAACTATCGAAGGAAATTCAATAGCTTCTCCTCCCAGTTCATTAATTATCTCTACCAACCGACTGGCTTGAGCCCTGGCTCTGGTAACAACTATCCTTTTACCCCATAGAGGTTTATTCTCTATCCATCTAAGTTCAGATCGCAGCTTAACTACATCACCTACAACAATTACCGCTGGTGGTTTAAAATTATATTCCTTAACTTTATTAGTTATATCGGCCAGGGTACCAGTTAAAACCTCTTGTGCTGGCAATGTGCCCCATCTAATCAGAGCAACTGGGGTATTCGCATTTCTGCCATGTGATATTAGTTGTTGACAGATAAAATCCAGATTTTCTACTCCCATTAAAAACACCAACGTACCAATACCTTGAGCCAGTTCCTTCCATTTTATCGAGCTAACTTCTTTATCAGGCTTTTCATGTCCGGTTACAATCGCCAGGGAAGAAGTAGCATCCCGATGGGTAACTGGAATACCAGCATAGGCAGGTACCGCAATAGCTGAGCTAATTCCAGGGATAATTTCAATATCATATCCCTTTTCCCTTATATATAAAGCTTCTTCTCCACCCCTGCCAAAAAGAAAAGGATCTCCCCCTTTTAACCGAGCTACAATTTTACCCTGAGATACTTTTTGCACCAGCAATTCGTTTATTTTATCCTGGGAAAGAGCATGCTTGCCTGCCATTTTACCCACGTATATATATTCTGCTTCGGGATTTCCTAAAGCCAAGATACTATCACTAACCAAACGGTCATATACAATTACTTCGGCCTTTTCCAATACCTTTTTGCCTTTTAAGGTAAAAAGCCCGGGATCACCCGGTCCCGCCCCAATTAAATATACTATAGGTTTTTTGTCCATCAGCTTTTATCTCCCGCTTCCCTAATTTCATCCAGTACTTTATCTGCACCATTATGCAGAAGTTCTTTTGCCAGTTGTTGTCCTATTTGTTCAGCCTGTCTTATGCTTCCCTTATTAATTCCCCGAAAAACCCGTTGTCCATCCAGAGAAGCTATTAATCCTTCAATAACCAGGTTTCCTTCTTCTATATAGGCATAACAGCCAATCGGCACCTGACATCCGCCCTGCAGTATCCGTAAAAAAGACCTTTCCGCCTGGATAGCCAGGAATGAGTTCTCATGATTAATTTTCTGAGCTAGCTTATTATTTTCACTGTCTCCAGCTCTTATTTCAACAGCTATCGCTCCCTGCCCCACGGCAGGCAAAACTAATTTATGGGGTAGATAATCACTTATTAGTTCTTCAAAACCTAGTCTTTTTACCCCCGCATAAGCCAGAACTATTCCATCCATTTTCTCTTCTTGCATTTTACGAATACGAGTTTCCACATTTCCTCTTATATCAACTGTTCTTATATCAGGGCGCAGTGCTCGCAGTTGAGCTATTCGCCTTAAACTGGAAGTACCTATCACCGCTCCTTCTGGCAAATCTTGCAATTTCAATCCCAAACGGGAAATTAATACATCTTGGGAATTTTCTCGTTTAAGAACTGCCCCTATCATAAGACCTGGACTTAATTCGGAAGGCAAATCCTTCATGCTGTGCACAGCCATATCTATAGAACCATTAAGCAGCTCTTTTTCAATTTCTTTAACAAATAAGCCTTTATCACCTATTCGGGATAAGGCTACATCCAGAATTTTATCTCCCTTAGTCTTTATAGTTTTTATCTCAACCTCAAGTCCGGGAACTGCTTTTTTTAGCTGAGAAGCAACGTATTCCGTTTGCCACAGTGCCAGTTTGCTACCTCTGCTTCCCAATACTAGATGCTTCATATTTGTCTTGCTCCTCAATATCTACCTGCAAAGCAAAAAGCTTTTTTACTACTTCTGCATATAAATGTCCTTGGTTACTGCCGGCCAATTCTTTCATATTTACTATGGGAAGATGCAAAAGCTGATTTACAATGGCATTGGCCAAAGAACTAATAACTTTTACTTCATGCTCCGAAACTTTTCCCAAGCGGTTGAATGCTCTTCTGAGCTCATTTTGCTTTATTTCTTCGCCTCTTGATTTTAAAGCCCTAATTACGGGTACTACATAAAGACTTTTCATCCAGTCGTTAAACTCGCTTAACTCTGAAGCAATTATAAGTTCAGCCTGACGAATTGCTTTTTGTTTACTAAGCTCATTAGCATCTATTACATTATGCAAATCATCAATATCATAAATAAAAACGCCTTCGTATTCGTTCAGTACCGGATCAATATCACGAGGTACAGCTATATCAATCATAATAATGTTTTTGCCCTGCCGTGATTTTAAAACATGTCCACAATTATCCTCACGAATAACATAATGGCTGGCCGCCGTACAGCTTATAACAATATCAGCCTTATCCATCTCCTGGGCTAATAGGTCAAATCGAACCGCTCGACCATTAAAAGTTTGTGCCATAGATACAGCCCGATCATAGGAACGATTAGATACTATTACTGACTGTACACCATTATCCAACAAACTTCGGGTAGTAAGTTCACCCATTTCCCCGGCACCAATAACCATTACCGTTTTTCCTTGTAAGTTCCCCAGAATCTTCCGGGCTAATTCTACAGCAGCAGAAGGAACTGATAACGGTTGTTGGTTAATACAAGTTTCCGTACGTACTTTTTTACCGATAAAAATAGCTTTTTGAAATAAAGAATTAAGAACCCCATCAGATGCACCAGCTTTTACTGCTGCTTGATAAGCTTCTTTCACTTGCCCTAGAATTTGAGACTCTCCGAGAATCATAGAATCGAGCCCCGCGGCCACTCGAAATAGGTGGGATATTGCATCATAACAATTAGGTTGATAAAGGAATTGTTCTAAATCTTGTTCAGTCATACCACTGTAACTAGACATAAAATCCTTTAAGACTTTCAGACCACTTGGTATATCACGGGTAGTAACATAAATTTCGGTACGATTACAAGTAGCCAGGATTACGGTTCCTGCAATTTCGGCTTGATTTTTAAAATAATCATAAGAAGTGTCAAGACTAGTCCCACAAAAAGCAAATTTCTCTCTTATAGTTACGGGAGCCGTTCTGTGGTTAAGTCCTGCCAGGAGGACATACATTCTTCCATCCGCTCCTTTACCCTCTCCATATCCCCTGCTTTTAATAAATCCAGTATGTCGGAATTCACCAACGCCCGGAATACTCTTTGGCGAATTTTTATATCAGGTATAGTCTGTTTTATATGTTGACGCTGCTCCCCCAGCATGTCAACAAACTGTCCATACTCTTCTCCAATAAGCTCTTCTAAATGCATCCGTAGTTTCCTGGCAAACATGGGGCTTTTGCCCTCGGTAGATATTGCTAAAACCAAAGAATTACGGCGCACAACAGCAGGTACAAAAAAATCACAATTAGGTGGGTCATCAACAGCATTGACCAGTATTCCCCTAGACCGACATTGCTTAACGATTTCCTGATTTATATTATTATCATTAGTAGCAACAAATACCATAAAAACATTATCTAAATCATTTATGGCAAATTCTCGGTTTCGCCAGCAAATTAAGCCTTCATCGGCCCAGGACTTTATTTTATCCCCAACGCGAGGACTTACTAGAATGATATTAGCATCGTAATTCAATAAGTCTGCTACTTTGCGTTCAGCAACCGAACCTCCGCCTATAATAAGACAATTCTTGTTTACAAGATTAATAAATATGGGAAATAAATGTGACATGTTAACTACCTAACCCTTACTTAAACTTTTCCTCCTTAAGCAAGATTCGGATTTCAAATCATTTATTCGTCAATTTACTTATAGTCCCTAATTTTGCATTGAATTTAGTATTGTACGTATTTATCTATAGATTTGCCTAAATAAATTTAACTTGAACATGGATAGTTAACTGAAAAAAAAGCCCGTATCCAGACCTTTATTTTTCTTCCTTTCCTTCCAGTTCGTCAAACTCATCTTCCTTGGCTTTTCTGAAGTTATGTAGAGCTTTTCCCAGAGATTGTCCTACCTGAGGTAGTTTTCCAGGGCCTACAATTATTAATACTATAACTAATATTAAAACTAGTTCCCAAGGCCCGAAATTACCAATTAATCCAAACAAAATATTCCCTCCTTTAGTTTAACAACCATTCCTTCATCCCCTGATTAAAAAAAAGCTACTATAGTCATATTATGACAAAAAGCAATTACTTTGTAAAGGAAAGCACAATATCCAATAATTATTCACTGATATTTCACTATACCTCTATTTCCTCTGCTTCCATTTTCACCTTTCGGGGTTTGGCAAATTTACACACCCAAATACTAATCTCATACAGTAAATATACGGGCACTGCCATCATCATTTGCGAAAAGGGATCAGGACCTGGAGTGAGGGCTGCAGCCATAATTACAATAATCAGGAGAGCATACTTTCGATTGCGTGCCATCGATTCATAACGAATAATACCCAGCTTACTTAAGAAAAAAACGACTACCGGTAATTCAAAAACGAGACCAAAAGGGATAGTAAAAGCTAAAACAAAAGATACATACTGGTCAACCTTGAACATAGTTTCCAAATTCTCGCCAGCTATGTAAATAAAGAAATTTAAAACCAACTTTAAAACACCAAAATAGGCAAACAGAACTCCTATAGTAAATAGTACTATGGCAAGCGGTACAAATATGTAGACATATTTTCTTTCCGAAGGATACAATGCTGGTTTAATAAAGCGCCATAATGCCCAAGCAACTATAGGAAAAGCCAGTACAAAGCCACAATAAAAAGACAACTTTAGTTTTACAAAAAAGGCTTCTGTTACCCCTGTTACAACCAGGTTTTCATTTAAAGAACTTAAAGGTTGAGAAATAGCAGTCAAAATCTGCTCACTATAATAAAAGCAAAAAATAGCTGCTATAATTATAGCTACAAATGCAATTATTAGTGAGGTGCGTAGGTCCTCTAGATGTTCAATTATAGTTTGCTTATCCTCCGGTGTTAAATCATTAAACAGCACTTTTATTCCTCTTTTTATCAATATTCTCGCTTAAGTATAAAATGCGCCAAATCATACATATTTTTCTTTATAGGTACTTCGGGTAGCAACTGTAATTGTTTTTTGGCCTTATGGGCAAAATGTTCGGTAACCCAATAAGCATAGTCGATACCATCGGAATCAATTATTATAGCAATAATTTTATCAGCTTCATTGAGACAAGCTTCCGGAGAAGAAAGTAAGCGGGCTAGTTTACTCCGATGCTTACTATATTTCAGTGCATACAGTGCAGGTAAGGTAATTACTCCCTGTCTAATATCGCTTCCCGTAGGCTTACCTAGTGTTTCTTCATCAGCAATAAAGTCCAAAATATCATCGGTAATCTGAAAAGCCATTCCTAAATAATAACCATATCTTCTTAGTGCTGTTATTTCTTCTTTAGATGCATTACAAATCATAGCGCCCAATTGACAGCTAACAGCTATAAGCAATGCCGTCTTTCGCTCAATGCGCCGCAAGTAATTCTTAAGACCCAAATTTACATTGTAACAACTCATCATTTGATATATTTCGCCTTCGCAGATTTGCATACTAGCTTTGGCTAACACATTAATTATATCACTGCGTTTATATGTAGAAACTAAAGCAAGCGCCCGGGCTAAGATATAATTTCCGGCATATACTGATACCCGGTTACCCCAGGCACTTTTTACGGTTTTCTTTCCTCTACGTATGGATGAATTATCAATAACGTCATCATGTACCAGGGAAGCCATATGAATTAATTCCAGAGCAACAGCTAATGGAATAACTTTTTCCAAATCATCCTGAAACAGCTTGGCTGAGAGTAAAGCAAATGCTGGCCGTAACCTCTTACCACCAGCCTTAATTAAATGAACAGATGCCTCATTCATAAGGCTTATAGAGCTATTAAGGTTCCCGGTCAAAGAACGCTCTACCTGAGCCAAATCTTGTTCAATAGGTTGAAAAAAATTTATATCCAGCATAAATTATCTCCTTGATGGCATGAGTACTTTTATCATAGATTTATTAGGTACATAATCCAGCATTTCTCTTTTTATTTATAACGCTGGTATAAATTGTTAGAGACATGTAAAACATCTAAGACCTTGCCCACCATGAAATCTACTATATCGTCTATATTGGCAGGTTTATTATAAAAGGCGGGCATTGCTGGTACGATATGAACGCCTATCTCCGCCAATGATAACATATTACGCAAATGAATAATATTTAAGGGCGTTTCGCGAGGAACTATAACTAGAGTCCTTTTTTCCTTAAGCATTACATCAGCTGCCCTAGTTATAAGGCTGTTAGCACTTCCATGGGCAATAGCTGATAAAGTTGCCATAGTACAAGGCATAACCAGCATAGCCCGGCAAATAAAAGAACCGCTGGCTATAGGGGCAGCTATATCAGAATTATTATAATAAAATAGATTGTTTCCAGGAATCTCGCGATGAAAAACTGTTTCAACTCCGTTGCTAAAGTCCCAGCCCAGCTCTTGTTCCAGAACTATATGAGCAGCTTCACTAGCTATAAGGTGTACTTCAAAATCCCTACCTACTAATTCCCTGGCCATGCGAACTCCATAAATAACTCCACTAGCACCAGTTATTGCTAATATTACTCTGTCCAAAGCTCGCCTCCTTAAGCACTTTTAAATAAAAATATCCCCTAACGTAGTTATAAATATAATTAATCCTACATATTGATTAATTTTGAAAGAAGCGAAATTAACCCGGCTTAAATCACCTGGTTTAACAATCAGATGCTCATAGATAAGAATAATAGCAACAATTATTACGCCAATATAATAGATATAGCCCAGCTCCAGCATAATACCGGTAAGAATAAAAAAGAATACGGTAAAAAAATGAAAAATAGCTGAGAATTTCAAGGCACCTCGCTCCCCAAAACGAGCAGGAATGGAAAAAAGCTTATGCTTTCTATCAAATTCTATATCCTGGCAAGCATACATGGTATCAAAACCGGCAATCCAACAGGCTACACCTAGTCCTAATATTATAGGTTCGAAATTAATACCATTAGTAACGGCAATCCATGCACCAATCGGGCCCATACCAATAGCTAGTCCCAAAATTAAATGACACCACCAAGTAAAACGCTTGGTATAGGAGTATACCCATAGAACCAGCACTGCCAGTGGCGCGAGTTTTAGACAAAGCAGATTTAACTGAGCAGCAGAGTAAAAAAGGAGCAAAAATGACCCAAAAACTAAAACCCAAACTTTATCAGGTGAAAGTTTTCCGGAGGGCAATACCCAATCAGAGGTGCGGGGATTAGCCCGATCAATCTTAAGGTCTATTAGACGATTAAGAGCAAGAGCAGCAGTCCTGGCTCCTATCATAGCCAGAGTAATCCAAAACAATTGGGGAATAGTAGGCATGCCTTGGACTGCCAAAAAGGCCCCTAAATAAGCAAAAGGAAGTCCAAAAAGAGTATTACTAAAATCTATCATTTCTAAAATGTATTTTATTTTATGCAAGACCGTATTCACTCCATTTTTTATCTACCAGAGCTATTATTTCTTTGTCCATTTTTATTTCTTCCGGCCACTCACGGGTGTGTCCTTCCGACAACCACTTTTTAGTTGCGTCAAACCCCATTTTGGAACCATATAAAGGCAGCGGAGCCGAGTGGTCTAGAACTTCCAAAGGGCCATCCACTATCATAGTATCCCGGCGAGGATCCACATTATTAAAAACCTTCCACAAAACTTCGGAAGTATCGTGAACATTTACATCTTCATCCACCACGAAAATAAATTTAGCAAACATCATCTGGCCCATTCCCCAAAGCGAACTCATCACTTTACGAGCATGGCCAGGAAAAGCTTTCCGGATGGAAACAATAACACAGTTGTGGAAAACTCCTTCCATAGGCAAATGCATATCAACCACTTCAGGAAGCTGAAATTTTAGTAATGGCAAAAAAATACGTTCTGTGGCCAAAGCCAGGTAACAATCCTCCTGAGGTGGTTTGCCGACTATAGTTGTGGGATATATGGCATTTTTTCGATGGGTTATGCAGGTAACGTGAAAAACCGGATACTCGTCTGCTAGAGAATAGTAGCCTGTGTGGTCACCAAACGGACCTTCAATCCTTCTCTCCAGTGGGTCAACAAAACCTTCTATTACTATCTCAGCATCTGCTGGTACTTCTAAGTCTACGGTTTGGCAACGAACCAAATCTACCGGTTTTTTCCGCAAAAAGCCAGCAAATATAAGTTCATCAATATCCTTCGGTAAAGGTGCCGTAGCCGCGTAGGTAATAGCCGGGTCTCCGCCTAGGGCAACAGCTACTTCCGTAGGCCTTCCTTTTTCACAATTTTTCCGATAATTAGTTGCTCCATCATGATGTAGATGCCAGTGCATCCCCGTTGTCTTGTTATCAAAAACTTGCAAACGGTACATGCCAACATTTCTCTTGCCATTTTCAGGATCCTTGCTGTATACCTGAGGTAAAGTAATAAATCTACCGGCATCCTTAGGCCAACATTTTAGTATTGGAAGCTTATCCAATGAAGGATTACGGTCTATTACTTCCTGGCAAGCACCATTTTTTACTAAACGAGGCATAAATGATGCAATCTGCGCTAACCGAGGTAATATCTTTACCTTATCCATCATGCTTTGGGGTACATTATCGGCAATCTCAAGGATATCCAGTATCTCACGGGCTATATCATCCAAATGCTCAACTTGTAGACTCATGGCCATCCTTTTTTCAGTGCCGAAAGCATTAATAAGCACTGGCATTTCGGAACCTTTGACCTTTTCAAATAATAGTGCCGGGCCACGTCTTTTACTAATTCTATCAGTTATTTCTGTTATTTCCAGTTCCGGGTCGACCTCTACCTTAATTCTTTTTAGCTCACCTTCCTGTTCTAACCTCTGTATAAATTCCCGTAAATCTTTATAAGCCACCTTCTGCCACCCCCTGCAAAACATAAGTCAATTACCGTCAAACAATAGGGAAAACAACTGTTTTTCCGGTTCATAATTCTATTTTCCTAATTAAAGTTACTAATAATTATCGTTATCAATATCAAGATATTAAATTGCCATATAAGCTCCTTGATGGCAGAAATAGCTGTCCAAGTCGTTCAATGCTTTTTCCAGATTACTATTGGGACGATAGTTTCGCTGATTTATTTGCATAAACATAGCTTGGCATTGCCGGAAATGATCAACAGCAGCTTTTATAAGACCGACTTGTCCTAATTCCAAAGACATTCCCAAATGAAAGCCCATCTTTTGGTATAAAGAACTTGTTTGGGCATCATAACCTGCTAATTGGGCAGCAGTTAAGAAAGCTGTAGCATAAAAAGGAACTCGGGTTTTCTGAATAACCTCGGTACAATTACCATTCAGTTTTTGCCCAATTACCATCCCTTCATTAACTTCAGCTATCATTACAGCAAAATTATTAACCTGACTATCTGCTTGAATGTCCACCAGAGCTTTTAAAATATAACCACTAATATAATCCCCAATCAGTATATTAAACTGCAATTGTCGGTCATGCTGCTGACCTTCCTCATCATCCTTAACCAAAGCATGGATACGGTGGGCTAAATAACAATAGCGAAAAATATTCGACATAGTTATGCAAAATTGGCGATTATGTCCTACATATTTGTATATACTCATTACTACTAAAGGTAAAATAGTCCAGGTTAAATCATTTTTTAGATCATTAACATAACTATTTATACTGTCCCACCAAGGTTGAAGACTATATTTAAATGCCTTCTCCAAATCTGCCATTTCCGTTATCAAATCTCTGGTAAATTGAAAATCAAAAATAGTATTCACCCTCCTAGCCCCCTATCCTGTACTATTATTCTACAGAATACTAGTGGTTCCTGCATGATAAAAATTTTTCCTAAACTAAAGGATGATTCCTCTGTAATAAGTTATATATACGCATAAAATTGAATAATTAAACGCCGAACACCTACCCTAAAGGAACACGAGGTTCACTGGGTTTATTATTCAATGTAGCGAAATTTAAGGTTTTTTAAAAGCGGCTGGCTGAAAAGAAATGCTGAGTATTTCAACGATAATTTTTGATTATTAATTCAAAATCTTGCAATCTTAATAATAAATAAGCAAGACCTTACTTGCATTTACCAACAAGTAAGGTCCGCTAACCAACACTATAATTAATATCAAACCATCTTCGGTCTACTAAGATAGTATCCCTCCTAAATATTAACCACCAAGCGCTCCTCCTGGTCTTCCATAATTCCACGCTTAACTTCGGTTGCATCAATATGCTGAGCTCCGAACTCAATTTCTAAATACTTGCAGGCATCCCAGGGGTCTACTTTTTCACCACAGGTAAATACATCTACTGCAGCATAACCCAACTCTGGCCAGGTGTGTATTGCTAGGTGAGATTCCGATATCACAACTACACCACTAACACCCTGAGGGCTAAACTTATGAAATACAAATTCTCTAATTTCTGCTCCAGCCTCTAAAGCAGCATTGATCATGATATCCTCAACCTTTTTGATATCATTCAATACCTCAAATCGACAGCCATACAATTCGGCTAACACATGTCGACCTAAAGACTGCAATAATACCGCCTCCCTTAAATTTATTAATTTAATCTCAAACCTCCCATCCTGATAAGCATACATGTAGAATTTTAGCATATTTCAACCACATGTCAATTAGTATTCTAATTTTCCTGCCAATCTCTTAAGAAGCATAATTAAGCAGATGCTTTTTAGAAAGAATAATAATTGATTAATAGCTATCATTGGTCATTATATTAGTTATTACAGCAGTATAATAACAATTATACAATTGATTCTGCTACCCAAAACCTTATTTGAATGCATAATTGTGAATACCAAACTTATAGTAAGTAGATTTTCAATTATTGCCGTGGAATCACTTATTATATTTATTGGTTTATTTATTGGCAGGTGGTCCTTGTTAAGCTATATTATATATTTATGCAGGAAAGATGCCTATGTTAATATAAAACCATACTATTAAATTAAGGGGGATAGTGAGATGCACAGAAAAAAGCCTTTTCTTATAATTCTTTTCATCTTTTTAACCAGCTTAATCCTTTACAGTTCAGTCTCTACCCCAGCCACCGAGAAAATCGAACCAGAGCCGAATGGCAAAAAGGTAATAATACTTATAGCAGATTACATAGATATTAGTGACCTCATTAATGCCGATACACCTAATTTAGATGCCTTAATATCTAAATGTGGTACAGGCCTTATAAATATTAGAAGTAAAAATAAATATGCCTCCAGTTCTTACATGTCGATAGCTGCCAGTACCCGGGTTGCTACCATTAAGAATGCGGGGCTCTCCTATAATTATGATGAAAAAGTAAGGTTTTTACCCGGTTTGATAGATAATTCCCCCTCAACAGCACCGGATGCCGCTTCTCTCTATACCCTTTTTAGTGACCATAAAGCTCCTACGGAAGGAGTTGTTAATTTATTTATTGAACCTGCGAAAAAATATGCCTCTACCTTTAATCCTTTATATCAAGTTGGCAGCCTGGGCGAAGAAGCCAGAGCATTAGGACTTAAGGTAGCTATACTGGGTAATGGTGATACCTATTACAGCTACAACCGCGATGCTGTCATACTGGCTATGGATGCAAAAGGGATTGTCCCCCGAGGGAATGTCAGTCGTGACCTCCTGGAAGCAAACCCGCTTAGCCCCGGCGGTTTACAGACTAACCATGACCAGATTATAACTAATGCCAAAAGCCTGCTTAATGATGCTGATATATTAATAATAGATTTAGGAGACACTACCCGGGTTGAAAATAGCCGGGCTAATGCCGCAGACTCAATTGTAAAGGAACAAAGAAAAAAAGCCATCGAAAGAAACGATCTCCTGCTGGGTAAAATAATTAACAGTGTAGACATGAATAAAACGATGCTTTTGTTGCTTACTCCTAACCCCAATAAGGATATGCTGGATGAGGGTAATTTCGGACTTACCCCGCTCGTTATGTACACTCCAAGCACAGAAGCAAGTTTACTTACTTCCAACACCACTCGCCGGGCAGGTTTAGTTAACAGTTCTGACTTAAAACCTACAGTATTTTCTTATTTAATTAATAATTATACTGATTTAATTAATAACTATCCTGATTCAGGAATAAGTACTATCAAGTCAGACAACAGGCTGGAGAAACTTGAGCAACAATTGAACCTTTTTAAACAGTTACGAGCAAGTCGTAACCCTCTTCATTATACATTTATGACCTTATCTATAATAGGAATAGTCTTAGGGGTATTAGCTTTTATAGCTGATAAAAGAAGATTTTTGGTCCCGGCAAAAATTTTTGTATACAGTTCCCTAAGCATACCGCTGATATTTCTTTTTATTAGCTTAGCAAATTATTCTTCAACCATAGAAATGATACTACTTAGTACAGGTTTAGCTCTTTTTATAGCAGGAATACTTTATTTACTATTCCAAAATTCCTTAAACGCTGTTTTGTTTACATCCATACTCACAGCTTTATGTCTTTTAATTGATACATTTACCGGTTCGCGTTTTATGCTGGTTTCTCCCCTGGGATCAGATGCTATAGCCGGCGGTCGTTTTTATGGCATCGGCAACGACTATATGGGAGTATTATTAGCCTGTACCATAATTGCTACTGTTTTAGGGCTTGATAAATTTAAGCACTTGGCACTTAAACCTAGGCAGCTTGCTTTAATAGGCTTGCTCCCCCTTATCGTAGTTGCCATCGCCATCGGCCACCCCAATTATGGTGCCAATATGGGGGGATTTATTACCGCAGTAGTAAGTATAGGCTTTTTTTATATTATTATTAGCAATAGTAAAATATCTTTTTTCAAGGTCACAGGGATATTACTTTTAGCCGTATTAGCTGTATTTTCAGTTGCTCATCTGGATGCCATACTTAACCCCAGTCCCTCCCATGCGGGTAAAGCTATCAGCAGCCTTAATTCAGCCGCAGGTCTAACCGTCATAATATCTATTATTAAAACCAAACTGACGATACTGGGTAGTACTGTATATAACTCGAGTTGGAGCCTGGTACTGTTACTACTGTTATTTACCCTGGTCTTGTTAAAGCGCAAGGCTCCTAATCTATTATCCTGTTTGGCAAAGGAAAACAGGTCTATAATAAAAACCGCTAAAATATTATCTATCTCTGCCTTGGTGGTTTTCGTAGTTAACGATACAGGTGTAATCGCGGCGGCACTTATTTTACTATATATGGTGAACTGCCTCTGGCTCGCCTTAAGCCGCGGAGGCGTAAAGGACGGTGCTTAGAATAATGCACAAGAAATTGCTAGTCGTCCTGGCGATAATAATAATATGGTTCAGCTTGCCCCATACGGTTTTAGCCCAGGTCACACCACAAGCTCCGGGACGGGTAATCATTTATATGATTGATAAGCTAACCCTAGAAGATCTGGATCCGGCAATAACTCCCAATCTTTGGCAGATGCAAAAAGAGGGAGGCTTAGGCCTTTTAAATACTCTAAGTGCCGGGGAAAAGACCAGTAAAAACGTAGCTTGTACCTTATCAGCGGGGAAATTAGCTGTAGGCAGTACCAATGCTAACCTGAACTATAAGTGTGGGGAAATAATTAATAATGAAAAAGCAGGAGATATATTTTTCCGCAATACCGGTATAAAACCAGCTGAAGAAAATATTATAGTAAGCAGTATTGCGGTAATAAATAAGAATAACCAAAAACGCAATCTGGGACAACCAGGGCTACTAGGTGATGAGTTGCATAAATTGGGTTTAAAAACAGTCCTTATTGGCAATGCTGATTTTTTTGACTATAAATCCCGAATTGGGGCTTTAATATTAATGGATTCTCGGGGCATAATTGATAATGGTTCCGTTGGCAACGACATGGTTAATCTATCCACTTCATTTCTTCCAACCAGTGATTATAACCGGATATTGGAAGCATTTAAGGAGTATGCTTCTTACCAAGTAATATTAGTCGAATTTGGCGATTTGGTTCGCCTGGAGAGTGTTAGCCAATTTTATTCCCCTGAGAAATTTATCCAAGAAAGAAAGATCCGCCTTAGGGAAATTGACACTTGCATAGGTAATTTGCAACAACAGGTTATTGCTAACGATACTGTTTATGTTATAAGTCCTACCCCTTCCCAAGATGCTTTACAGCGAGGTGAGTTGTTGACACCTATTATCATGTCCCAACCCGAGGGTGAAGGCTTTTTAACCAGTTATTCTACTCGACGGCTTGGGGTAGTATCCAGCCTTAGTTTTAAAAATTCGGTTTTGCATAACTTCAACCCTGCCCAAACTGATACTATCCACTACCAGCCAGCAACTGGAGTTTATGATACTCTGGTTCAGCTTAATCAGCGATTAATGTTTGAATATTCTAACCAGGCATTTATTGTTACCTTCAGTATTGCCTTATTAGTCCTCATATTAATTTTGGCCATGATTACGCGCATAAAAAAATCACTGCCTATTATTAGCACCGACATTTTATTACTATTTGCCACGGCGATTCCTTTAAGCCTGCTTTTAATTGCTAATTTCGATGTCTTTGACCGCTGGTATTATTTGCTCCTTTTATTAACCATAAATATTTCAATCTGTCTTATTTGTCTATTTAGCTCGCGGTTATTTAAAGTAAGCCCTCTAATTATGGTTTTTATTTTAACTATAATTACGATTAGCCTGGATTTGATTTTAAATCTAGGTATGCTTTCGCAATCCCTTTTAAGCTACCGTATTACCAGCGGCTCCCGCTACTATGGCTTGGGTAATGAATACATGGGGGTGTTAATTGGCTCTGCTATAGCCTTTACAACATTAATTTTGCACCAAAATTTTTCTCGTTTTAATTTATTAATAACTGCTTTATTATTTATGTTCATTATTCTTTTAATTGCCGACCCAATGATTGGGATAAATGTTGGCGGAAGTATTACCGCCAGTCTAGGACTGAGCTATACCTATATGCGCTACCAGAAACAAAATATAAAGTTTTACCAAGTACTATGTATGATTTTGTTAACTATATTGTTAGTATCCATTATGGCTGTAATTGATTTAAATCGGCCCTTGGAATACCAATCTCATCTAGGTCACAGTATAAACCTGTTATTATCTGGTGGGATAAGTGAGATTGTAAACATAATCAGCCGAAAAGTACAGATGCAGTTTAGCATTATTAACTATAGCGTTTGGGGATGGATTTTACTATTACTAACTGTCATAGCCTCTTATTTTGTATTCCGGCCTTCCCGCCTGTTAATAAGAGTAAGAGAACAATTACCAATAATATATTGTGGCCTGCAAGGTATAATAATAGCAGCCATTATTGCTATTATATTCAATGACTCTGGTATAACCGCTGCTGCAGTATTATCTCTCTATTTTGTAACAATATGTACTAAATATTTACCTAGCTAAAATACTACTCCGGACTACTAAGCATGTTCCTAATACCATGAGTAAATTCTTTTTGGTTTCCTTCCCCTAACAGGTCATATAAATAAACATTAAACTGGGTAAACACAGGTATTAATTCTTGGGCTAAAGCGTGGCCCTTTTCAGTAATCAACACATTAATCGCTCTGCGGTCTTCAGGATTAAGCTGCCTTTTTACCAGCCCGTCTTTTTCCAATTTGTCAATTAAAACAGTCATAGAAGAACTATCGATTAGAGTACGATTACCTATCTCTTTTAAAGTAATACCATTCTCTTCATATAAGCAGATTAGAACAAACATCTGCGGAATAGTAATACCATATGGTTCTAACCGATTGCTTAATATCCTGTCAATTCTCTTCATTGCTGCTCGCATACTGAAATACAAACAGGAATTAAGTTCATACATTTCCCGTACTCCTTTACCTTTAAATGACAATAATTTATCTTTTATTATAATTCATTAACTGAATTTCGCAAACTAGAATAAATTTAATAGTAATAACTTGAATTTATATTTTAGGATATGGTATTTTAGAGTATAACAAATACAATAATGAGGAATTGTACTCTGTTTTATTACAGAGAGTCAGTGTGATGAAAATCGGCACTGAAAATGATGTTAGAGGACTCAAATTAGCAGCCTGAAATGGATTTGTTCTGATTTAAGCTTTGCCAGATTCCTCCGTTATAGGGATTTGCGCATTAAGTGCCTGTATGTGTAGACCATCTGGCCAAAATAAGGGTGGTACCGCGGAAAGATTCGTCCCTTAAGACAGGGGCTTTTTTATTTATGCATACAAACCCGTATATTAATACTTGATTCTACTGCAAAGTTCGAATGCATAATGGTGAATAGCAGTCTTAAGTAAATGGGTTTTGAATTAATAATTAATAAGTTAAGAATTAATAACTCAACTTTCTGACCAGAAAAACTGGCTTAAAAGCCCGAAAGAACAATAAAATAAACGATTTAAAAACCGGTATTGACGAAAAAGTGCATCCGTGTTTGGTAAAATGTAAGT
>Ga0134092_1000079_pt1 | contig 93469 bp, 93 predicted proteins | sample 3_6taG_FD_94454 | JGI IMG/M metagenome (GOLD analysis project Ga0134092, IMG submission 94454) | Switchgrass degrading microbial communities from high solid loading bioreactors in New Hampshire, USA - 3_6_20_6_A3 metaG | ecosystem: Engineered > Bioreactor > Semi-continuous > Anaerobic >... | reverse complement strand
TCATAGAAAAATCCAAGCAGGCCGAACTGGACAACATTTATTTGAAATAAAGAAAACTGCATAATTAATTTTAAAAAAGTCTTTTTTCTTAGGCTTATTAAAGTGCGCCTTTTTTAAGAAATATTTTTATTTTGTCAGCAAAGATTCGAATCTTCTCTTTTTATTGAAAAATAGGAGCTGTCGCTAGCGTTTTTTTCACCCGCTAATGCGACAGCCCCATTTTTTTATTTTAACACCAGACTATTACTTTATAAGGAGCAGTTTGAGCAGGAATACTTCTAGTGCTAGGACCATATACAACAATTAAGTTCCTATTTGCTGGATTTCTAGAAAAGCTTTGGTTATTTCTTAATAATAACCTAGTACATGGACAGATATTTATTTTTAACATTCCATCACTGCTAATTAAGTTAGCATCAAAATAATCTACTTTTACATTTTGATGAGAGCTATCCTTTACTATAATAAGGGCGCTATATTGAGGCGGATAAATAAGAGGAACTGGTGCATTAGCATCATAATAACCAGTTATTTTATCTCCTATAAAAACCATCTCATTATCTAGAAAATATGTGTCAGGAGATATGACAAAATTAACTATTTCCTGCATATCATTTTCTAAAGTAATTAGTTTGTAGCAGCCAGCATCAATATCATCTTCACTTACAATAAAATCAGTAATTGCAGCTATAGTACCATGGAAAGAATTAAAATTAATCTGATTTCTTCGGTATGAGTTATTTTTATTCAACAAGATCCCTTCCTATAAAATAATTCTATTTCAATTTATGTTAAATTTAATAAGGTGGTGAAAATTACTACATAAATAGGATAAATTTAACTTTAAAAAATATTAATAATTCAGTAAAGGTTTACTTTCAAAATCTTAATTGACATTAAAATTTTATAAAACTATAATTTAATAGTATTTTATTTTTATATGAGATTAAATATCAATTTTGATTGTATTAGAAGCAAAGGTGTGTACTGTGAAAAAGGGTTTATCGATTGGGCATGAAATTAAAGTTCTTTCTAATTTAATAAAAAGGCATATTTATAACTGCCATATTAAGGGGACTTGTGGCAATCTTTCTGAAATACAAGGCTTAATAATAAGGTATTTATATAATAATACTTCCAAGGATATATTTCAAAAGGATATTGAAGAAAAATTTACTATTAGGAGATCCACGGTAACAGGTGTTCTTCAATCCATGGAGAAAAATGGCTATATAATAAGAGAAAATGTACCTTATGATGCAAGATTAAAGAAAATTATTTTAACCGAAAAAGCTATTAGTTTATATGAACTTGTTATGCTGGAAATTGAAAAATTTGAAGAAAGAATCACCAGAAATGTTTCTGAAGAGGAATTAGAAATTTTTATTCAAATCTTGAATAAATTTAAGAAAAATTTAGAATAATTTTTTTTTATTCATATTGTTAGGGAACTAACAGTACGTAGCCTAACAATTTTTTAATTATAAAAGTAATAAATAAATTATAAAAAAGGAGATTACAATATGATAAAACTTTTGAAGTATTTAAAGTCAAAGGATTGGTTATTTGTTTTTATAAGTTTACTATTTATAGTATGTCAAGTATGGTTAGATTTAAAATTACCAGACTATATGTCAGATATAACAGCCTTAATCCAAATGCCAGATGCTGAAATGATTGAAATTTGGAAAGCTGGAGGGAAAATGCTTATTTGTGCTCTAGGAAGTTTAGCAGCCAGCATTATAGTTGGATACTTTATTTCTGGTATAGCAGCAGGTCTTTCAAAGACATTACGTTCTAATATATTTAGAAAAGTAGAAAGCTTTTCAATGCATGAAATTAATCAGTTTTCAGTTCCAAGTTTAATAACTCGTTCAACTAATGATATAACTCAAGTTCAAATGATTATAGCAATGGGGCTTCAAGTATTAATTAAGGCTCCAATAACAGCAATTTGGGCTTTAGGTAAAATATCAAGCACAAGTTGGCAATGGACAACAGCTACGGCAGTTGCAGTAGTGGCATTATTAATAGTAGTTTCAGCATCATTTTTATTAGCATTGCCAAAGTTTAAGATAATTCAAACTTTAACTGATAATTTAAATAAAGTAGCAAGAGAAAACTTAACTGGTATTAGAGTTGTTAGAGCTTATAATGCAGAAAAGTATCAAGAAGATAAATTTGAAAAAGCAAATGATGAAATAACAAAGACAAACTTATTTACTGGAAGAGTAATGGGGGTATTAATGCCTTTTATTCAAATAATAATGAATGGTCTTAGCTTATCAATATATTGGATAGGTGCTTATTTAATCAATGAAGTAGCTATTAATAGTATGGAGGATATTCAAAATAGAATTACTGTATTTAGTGATATGGTTGTATTCTCATCCTATGCAATACAAGTCGTTATTGCCTTTATGATGCTGGTTATAGTATTCATAATGATGCCAAGAGCGCAAGTTGCTGCTAATCGTATAAATGAAGTGTTAAATACTCCTCTTACAATAATTAATGGAACTCGTACTTCAGATGAAGAGGAACATGTTGGTGAAGTTGAATTTAGAAATGTTTATTTTAAATATCCAGATGCAGAAAACTCAACTGATTATGTATTAGAGAATATAAGCTTTAAAGCTAATAAGGGAGAAACTATTGCATTTATAGGAGCTACAGGTTCTGGAAAATCAACATTAATTAATTTAATTCCAAGATTTTATGATGTTACTTCAGGAGAAGTATTAGTTAATGGGGTTAATGTTAAAGATTATGATAAAAACTATTTAACAAATAAAATTGGATATGTTTCACAAAGAACAGTAATGTTTAGTGGAACAGTAGAATCAAACGTTTCTTATGGAGATAATGGAAAAGAAAAATTAGGAATAGATGCTGTTAAGAGAGCCGTTGAAATTGCTCAAGGGAAAGAGTTTGTTGAAAAACTTGAAAAGCAGTATGAAAGTGAAGTAGCTCAAGGAGGAACAAATCTTTCAGGAGGACAAAAACAAAGACTTTCAATAGCAAGAGCTATTCATAGAGATCCAGAAATCTACATTTTCGACGATTCCTTCTCAGCTTTAGACTATAGAACTGATAAAGTATTGAGGGCAGCCTTAAATAAAGAAACTAAAGGTAAGACTAAAATTATAGTGGCTCAAAGAATAGGAACAATTAAGGATGCTGATAAAATAATTGTTTTAGATGAAGGAAAGATTGTTGGAATAGGTAAGCATAAGGAACTTCTAAAGACTTGTGAGGTATATAAAGAAATAGCATACTCACAACTTTCAAAGGAGGAACTTGAAAATGAGTAGACATATGGGGCCAGGAGCACATGGCAAAGCATATAAAGCAAAAGATTTAAAAGGAACATGGATTAAGCTTTTAAAATATTCAAAAGAATATATAGCACTAATAATTATTGCAATTATATGTGCTATAGGTGGAACAATATTTACAATTATAGGACCAGATAAGTTAAAAGAAATTACTAATGTTATAATGGAAGGTGTAATGACTGAAATCAACCTTGATAAGGTTGGCGAATTAGGTATAACTTTAGTTATATTTTATGTAACAGGAGCTATACTTTCATATACACAACAATTTATATTGACAACTGTAACTCAAAGGGTTGCAAATAAATTACGTAGGAATATTTCAGAAAAAATGAATAAGATTCCATTAAAATATTTTGACTCAACAAGTCATGGAGATATTTTAAGCCGTATTACAAATGATGTAGATATAATAGGACAAAGTATGAACCAAAGTATTGGAACTTTAGTTTCAGCTATTTCCTTATTCATTGGTTCATTGATAATGATGTTTAAAAATAATGTATCAATGAGTTTAGCAGCTATTGTTGCTACAATAATTGGATTTATTCTAATGACAGTTATTATGGGAAAATCACAAAAATATTTTGCTTCTCAGCAAAAAGAATTAGGACAAATAAATGGTCATATTGAGGAAATATATTCTGCTCATAATATAGTTAAAGTTTATAATGGCGAAGATGAAGCAATTAATAAGTTTGAAGAAATAAATGAAAGATTATTTGATAGTGCAAGAAAATCACAATTCCTATCAGGTCTTATGATGCCACTTATGGCTTTTATTGGTAATTTTGGATATGTAGCAGTTTGCGTAGTAGGAGCTATACTTGCCTTCGATGGAAAGATAGAATTTGGTGTTATAGTTGCCTTTATGGTTTATGTAAGATTATTTACACAACCTTTATCACAAATGGGGCAGGCAGCAACAAGTTTACAATCAGCAGCTGCAGCTGGTGAAAGAGTATTTGAGTTCTTAGAACAAGAAGAACTTGAAGACGAATCACATAAAACTAAGCTTTTAAAAGATGTTAAAGGTGATGTTGAATTTAAGAATGTTAAGTTCGGCTATAATCCAGATAAGTTAATAATCAAGAATTTTTCAATGAAGGCTAAGGCAGGTCAAAAGGTCGCTATAGTTGGACCAACAGGAGCTGGTAAGACTACAATTGTTAACTTGCTTATGAGATTTTATGAAACAAATTCAGGACAAATTTTAATAGATGGAGTAGATACAAAATCTATTACAAGAGAAAATGTTCATGATTTATTCTGTATGGTCCTTCAAGATACTTGGCTGTTTGAAGCTTCAGTAAGAGATAATATAGTTTATAATAAAACTGGAGTAACAGATGAAGAAGTAATAAATGCTTGTAAGGCTGTTGGTATTCATCATTTTATAATGACTTTACCTCATGGTTACGACACTATACTAGATGATAAAACAAATCTTTCAGCTGGACAAAAACAACTATTAACAATTGCTAGAGCAATGGTTGAAAATGCTCCTCTATTAATACTAGATGAAGCAACAAGTTCAGTAGATACAAGAACAGAATTATTAATTCAAGAAGCTATGGATAGACTTACAGTTGGTAGAACATCTTTCGTTATTGCTCATAGATTATCAACAATTAAAAATGCTGATTTAATCTTAGTTATGAAAGATGGAGATATAATTGAAAGTGGTAACCATAATGAATTACTAGAAAAAGGCGGTTTCTATGCAGAGTTATATAACAGCCAATTTGAACAAGTAGAAGCATAATTTTTAATGGAGCCTGTGTCAAAATGATTTTTAAAATCATTTTGACACAGGCTCCTTTTTTGTTATTTTTATAGTATACTTCCGTTAAAATTTATAAGCTATTAACCACAATTTTGAACATTATATTGTGTTTTTAGTGTCTATTGCTCATATAATCTTGAAGTTGAACTATGGCAAGACAAAAAACTCCTTCTGTATAATAAAAGAGCAGTCCTGGCAACTGCGATTTTATATCAGAAGGAGGAGGTAAAAGAATTCTTATCCTAGAAGGAGAATATGCTTTTAGCTTATGCTATTAACATAAGGCCAGGCATGAAAATGAAAAACCACCAGTAAATCTGGTGGTTTTTTATAGGCTGGTATAAGATTTATTCTGATACCGCCATCTTTTTATTATTGATTTTAATTATTTACTATATTGCAATATTCCTTTTTTCTAAAGTTATATTTCCATTTTCTATTCTATATATGGTATCAACTAAATCTAGAACTCTTTCATCATGAGTAACCATTAAAGCTGCTTTATTATATTTTTTTATTTCATCTCTAATAGTTTGAACAACTTCTCTACCACGTGGACCGTCTAAACTTGCAGTTGGTTCATCAGCTAAAATTATATCAGGTTTATTCATAAGTGAACGAGCTATAGCAACTCTTTGTTTTTCTCCACCTGATAGTTTTTCAGGATAATAGTTTATTCTATGAGATAATCCAAATTCTTCAAGTAAAGATTTAGCATAGTTTTCACTATCTTTATCGCCTTTACCAGATAGTAAAGGAATTAATTTGAGTTGTTCTAAAACAGTTAAATAAGGTATTAATTGATGAGATTGAAAAACAAATCCTATTTGATTACGTCTTATATCTTCTAACTCTTTCTTTCTCATTTTACTTATATCATTTTTACCAATTATAACTTGTCCGCTAGTAGCTGAAAGAAGAGCACCATAAATTGATAAAAATGTACTTTTACCAGAACCAGAAGGGCCTACTATTGCTACAAATTCGCCATGTTCAACTTCAAGGTTAATATTTTTTAAAACTATATTTTCACTTTCTCCATCAATATAAGATTTTGTAATGTTTTTAAGTTGTAATGCTAAATCTTTCATTAATAATTACCTTCTATTGCTGAAATTGCATCTACTTTTGAAACTTTTTTTATTGAGAATAAACTACTTAAAATAGAAATCATTAAAAATAATAATGAAACCATAACTGCATCTTTAAAACTTAAAACAAAAGGCATACTAGCTGGCAATAAACTAGCTGATATAAATGTTAATACATTACCAATAAATATTGCTATTAAAGATAATATTGAAACTTGATAGATTAAAGATTTAGATAAAGTACTCATTTTTGCACCTAATGCTTTCAGAACTCCAAATTGCGGAATTTTCTGCATTGTTGTTATATAGAAGAAAACAGCAAGTATCATAGCTGAAATTACAAATAGAAAAGCAAGCATCATGATTAAAGTAGATTGCTCTGCCATTCTGCCAGGAATATTTTTAATAATATCTGAACTAGAGTATAAGGCTTTTCCATCTAGATTTTTATTAACATATTCTTCTAATTTAGAAACATCATTTTCATCAACCTTTAAGGCTATAGATTGGAAATTAACTTCATTTCTTCCAGTAGCAGTTTTTAATAAATTTTCATAAGTATCTAGGTTTATTATTCCAATGGATGTATGTCCATACATTTGATTTTCAGTAAAACCAACAATAGTAAACTTTAAATCTGTAGAAGCATCTATTAAAACATCTCCTAATTTAAATCCTTCTTCAGTAAGAGAATTATCTAAGATTATTTCATTATTATGTAAATCATTAGAACCTTCAATAACTTCTGGCATTAAGAAATTATTAGGATCTATAGCATAATAAGTTAGGTTTATTTTTTTATCTTCACCTTCTTTTGTAACATTGCTCATTTGAAGATTAACTATAGTTGAATCTTTTGCAAAATCTGAAATTATTTCAAAGTCTTCTTTTGAAATGTTTGAACGAGTTATTAATTTGTCTGATGATTCATCTAATATATAATAATTTGCTTCTGAATTTTCTAAAGCAGCTCCTGTTGCAGCAGCTAAACCTTTAGTTAGTCCAGCTAAAAATAGTACTAAGAAAATTATAAGTATTAGAATCATAAGAATTAAACTAAACTTAGATTTATTTTTCTTAAGTTCTTTAAATGCTAAAAACATAAAATATTACCACCTTTATTTATTATAAAACAAAAATATGAATAAAGTATGTACAAAAAAATTGAAAACGTATTATTCGAAAAAAATTATATAAAATTTTAGATATTGAGTTTTTTGTGGAATATTTTAGTATATTAAATCGAGTTTATTCATTAAATTATATGAATATAATTTAAAGTTCTATAAATAATAAAAAAGATTGTTGAATTAACAATAGTCTTTTTTTATAATAAATGATACATAAAAATCTTAATAATTAATAATTTAATATAGGTAAACATTTTCTAAAGTTTTATTTTTCATAATAATATAAAAATTCAATAAAATATTAATTCCTGATTCCAATTTCCGCGGATTTATGATAAACTATTTTAAACTATACATCATCATAATAAAGTGTTAAATTGGGGCAGGTATTTATTATATGATGTAGGACTAATAATTAATTAGTAAGTTAGAAAATAAAGGGGGCAAAAAAATGAAAGATCTAATTATTAAATTAAATAAAATTAGCTTAGTAAAAAAGATTATAGTAGGTTTAATTATTGGAGTGATTTTAGCAATAACAGTTCCTGAGCAGGCAAAAGCTGTTGTAATTCTTGGTTCTTTATTTGTTGGTGCATTAAAGGCAGTGGCACCAGTTTTAGTACTTTTCTTGGTATCATCAGCTATTTGTCATCAAAAAAAGGGACAAAAAACAAATATGAAGTCTATTGTAGTACTTTATATTATTGGAACATTTATGGGAGGATTGTCAGGGGTAACTGCAAGTTTTCTTTTTCCTGTTAAATTAACTTTAACAACAGGAGCAGATAATTTAGCAGCTCCAGGAGGTATTGTAGAAGTTATAAAAGTATTATTAATGAATATTGTAGATAACCCAGTAAATGCTTTAATAAATGCTAATTATATAGGAATATTATCTTGGGCAATTTTACTTGGAATAGCCTTAAGAAATGCTAGTGAGACAACAAAGACAATGATAAGTAATGTTGCTGATGCCTTATCTAAGATTGTGCAATGGGTAATTAGTTTTGCCCCATTAGGAATTATGGGACTTGTTTTTGATTCGATAGCAACAAATGGCTTAGAAGCTTTTGTAAGTTACGGAAAATTACTTGCTGTTTTAGTTGGAGCTATGGCGTTTTTAGCATTAGTTATTAATCCAATTATTGTATTCTTATTTTTAAAAGAAAATCCATATCCACTAGTTTTAAAATGTTTAAGAGAAAGTGGAATTACAGCATTCTTTACACGTAGTTCAGCTGCTAATATTCCTGTAAATATGGAACTATGTAAAAGACTTGGCTTAAATAAGGATACTTATTCTGTATCAATTCCATTAGGAGCGACTGTTAATATGGCTGGGGCATCTATTACAATTTCGGTTTTAGCTTTAGCGGCAGCAAATACCTTAGGAATTAGTGTTGATTTACCAACAGCATTTATTTTAAGCGTATTAGCTACAGCATCAGCTTGTGGAGCTTCAGGAGTATCTGGGGGATCTTTACTATTAATACCATTAGCATGCAGCTTGTTTGGAATACCAAATGATATTGCTATGCAGGTAGTTGGAGTAGGATTTATAATAGGAGTTGTACAAGATTCCTGCGAAACTGCAATAAATTCTTCCACTGATGTTTTATTTACTGCAGTTGCTGAATTCACAAATAGAAAAAAAGCTGGAGAAAAATTAAAAGTTAATGAAAGCATTGCTTAATTATAATAAGTAATTATATAAGGAAGCTATAAAAGTGATATGTCCTTTTATAGCTTCCTTTCTTTATTAGTTCTTAGTATAGGTAAATTACAAGAACCAATACTTTCATTACATTTGATAAATTTAACTAATGATTTGTGGAGAAAATTTTCATGTTTATTCCTAAATTAGATGGACATACTATCTTTATAAAAGTAAAAGATAGGAGAACAGTTATGAGAGTAAGACTTGGATACGTGGCAATTTCAAATGTATTAGAAAAAAAGATTACGAGTTCTAGTACAGTAACTTTTGCTAATTATAATAAGATATTATCTGAAGAAAAAAAGTTAGAAAAATTACAAGTGGTGGGGTTATCAAATTTAAAAGCTTTAGAAGAAATATTAAGATATAATATTAAAAATAATATACATTTTTATAGAATAACTTCTGCCCTAATGCCTCTAGTAACTCACCCAGATGTAGGATATTGGGGGCACAGGGAATTATTTAAAAAGGATTTTGAATATATAGGTAAGCTCATTAAGGATGCAGATATGAGAGTAGATACTCATCCAGATGAATTTAATGTTATTAATAGTAATAATCCGAAGGTAGTAGAAAATACTCTAATTAACTTAGCAAGACAAGAAGAATGGTTTGAAGATATGGCTTATAAAGAAGGAAAAATGGTTCTTCATGTGGGAGGTGCTACAGGTGGGAAGGAGGCTGCCTTAGAAAGATTTGCAAGTAATTTCAACAAATTTCCTAAAAAAATTAAGGAGAGATTAATTTTAGAGAATGATGATAAAACTTATACTGCAAAGGAAACTTTAGATTTATGTAAAAGCTTAAATATACCGATGGTTTTAGATATTCATCATCATAATTGCAATAATAATGGAGAAAATATCGAAGATATGTTAGAAGATATATTAAATACTTGGAGAAATGAAACTCTTCCTCCTAAAATGCATTTTTCATCACCCAAAAATGATAATTTAGAAGGAAGAGTAGATAGAAAACATGCAGATTTTATAAATCCTTATGATTTTATTTTTTTTATAGAAATTCTAAAGAAATTCCATAAAGATGTAGATATTATGTTAGAATGTAAGGAAAAAGATGTGGCTTTATTTAAGCTAGTAGATGATATTAAGGAAATAAACTCTCAATACCACTGGGAAGATGAAACAACCTTAATTGTAGAATAAATTTATTTTAAGCTTTTTTCATAAAGAGGAATATATTTTAACTCTCCATTTACTCTAGTGCTTTCCATTAGAGAAACTTTATCTACTAATATAGGCAGTTTCTTTATTTTTACTTCCTTTAATAAAGTGTTAAAATCTTCTTTAAGAATTATTTCCCTCCCAAGGGTAATATGGGGAGTATATTTTCTTTCTTCTTTTCTTATGTTTATCTTTTCTAGTTCCCTTTCAATTTTGTCATAAAGCGAATATAGTTCCTCTTCTCTTTTTAATCCCATCCAAATTATTGACTTACTAGCTCTTGAAAATTTACCTATTTTATTAAAATATAATTTAAAATTATTATGATTTTCAACAGTTTCATCAATGGCTTTTTTTATCTTTTCAACTAATTCTAAATCAACTTCTCCAATAAACTTAAGGGTTAAATGAAAATTATCTTTAATTGTAAAATTCCCTTTTTCACTTTTCCTACTAATAAGATCTTGGATTTCCTTTAAGTAATTTTTAACTTCTTCTTGAAATTCTATTGCTATAAAAACTCTCAATTTAAATCAAACTCACTTTCTTTTATATTTAATTACTTACTTTTATTATAATTATTTTAGAATATTTTATTAAGAACTAGCTTTAATAATTAATTAAATATAAACTTTTTAACATTAATTACTGTTAGCATAAGTAAATATAATAAAAGTAGGTGAAAAATCTTATAAGTATTTTGAAAGGAGAAACTTAATGACTATTTCCTTCTCTGAATTTATTAGTCAGTTAGCTGATAAGCATGTCTTATTAATAACTGTTTTTCTTACTTTAGCTGTAATTTTAGTAAATGGCTGGACAGATGCACCTAATGCTATTGCTACCTGTGTTTCAACCAGAGCAATGAGGCCTGGTCCTGCTATATTAATGGCTGCAGTTTTTAATTTTCTAGGTGTTTTTATTATGACCTTAATTAATTCTAATGTAGCACAAACAATATATAATATGGTTGATTTTAGGGGGGATTCACATAATGCACTTGTTGCTTTATGTGCAGCTTTGTTTGCAATAGTTGTCTGGGCAACTGCTGCTTGGTATTTTGGAATTCCTACAAGTGAAAGTCATGCTTTAATTGCTGGTTTATCAGGAGCAGCTATTTCCCTTCAGGGTGGATTTAGAGGTATAAATGCAGAAGAATGGATTAAAGTAATTTATGGTCTTATACTATCTACTTTATTGGGTTTTTCTATGGGCTGGATTAGTGTAAAGATTGTGGAATTAATTTTTCAAGCTTTCGATAGAAGAAAAACTAATGAATTTTTCAAAGGTGCTCAAATTTTTGCAGCAGCAGCAATGGCTTTTATGCATGGAGCCCAAGATGGGCAAAAATTTATGGGAGTATTTATGCTTGGAATATTTTTATTAAATGGGCAAGTATCAGTTGAAAGTTTTATTATTCCAGTTTGGCTAATGCTTCTCTGTTCAGCAGTTATGGGGATAGGAACTTCTATAGGAGGCTATAAAATAATAAAAGCAGTTGGTATGGATATGGTTAAATTAAAACAATATCAGGGATTTTCTGCTGATCTAGCTGCAGCAGGATGTCTGTTTTTATCTTCATTAACAGGAATACCAGTAAGTACAACTCACACAAAAACTACATCTATTATGGGAGTAGGGGCTGCCAAGAGAATAAGCTCTGTTAATTGGTCTGTTGTAAGTGAAATGATTTGGACTTGGATTCTTACTTTTCCTGGCTGCGGTCTTATTGGTTATTTTATGGTAAAATTTTTTATTATAATTTTTTAAAAATCCTTTTTGCTAAATATACATAATTAATTGTATTTAGGAAAGTATAAAGTAAGAAGGAGGTTATGAAATGATAAGAAAGAAAAAAGTTTATGCATTAATTACAGCTGCACTAATGTCAACAGCTTTCTTTTTAGGGACTAGCATTAATATAAAGCCGGTTTCAGCCTGTGAAATTAAAGAATTTATTTCCTTAGATATTGAAAACAAAGTTGATGTATTAGAAGAAACATTAAAAGAATTAGTAAATGAAAAAATAATAACTAAAGAACAGGCTGATAAAATTCTTGAATATTTAAAAGGTAACTCAAAAGATAATAATCCAAATAATTCGAAAACAGAAAAATTATTTGATGAAATGATTAAAAATAATATAGTTACAGAAGAAGTAGCAGAGAAGATACGAGATAGAATGGGAGATAAGATTTTTATACATAAAAAAGATGAAATAAGTCAAAAACTTGATGAATTAATAAAAAACAATACAATTAATAAAGAGCAAAAGAAGAAATTTTTAGATAAGTTAGAAGAAGCACATAAGGAAAGAAAAGAAAATTTTAAAAAGTTAAAGGGAATGTCTGAAAAGGAAAGAAAAGAATATATTGAAAAAAATAATTTACATAATAAAGATATACTAGATGAATTAATTAAAGAAGGAGTTATAAATAAAGATCAGGCTGAAGCTATTAAAAAAATAATGCCAAGAAATAATAGAAAATGATAAGAATTTTAGTAAAAAGAAGGGCAGAATTGCTCTTCTTTTTTTGTTTTTATTTATGACATAGTAGTAAAAGTTATAGAGAAATCATATTGTTATAATAAGTGGTTAAAGGATGTAATTATGAGGGGAGCAAGGTAAAAAATCATGGGCCAAAAGGGAAAGGATTATTTCCAATCTTTAAGCGAGTTGATAAGATACTCAGTTAAAGCAGCAAATGTGTTTACAAATACTATAGAAAATTTTGAATTAAGACAGCTAGAGAATAATATAGAGTATATAAATACAATTACAAAGTTAGTAGATGAAAAAAAGCTATATATTTTTAATAAGTTAGATAAAGAGTTTATAACTCCAATTGAAAGAGAAGATATTATTCGGCTGGCCTTTGAAATTAACAATATTACTTATTCCATTAAGTACATTTTAGAAAGAATTTATGTGTTCAATATAAGTTATATAAAAAAAGAAGTTGAGGAATTTGCAGTTTTTATTTTTAACTATATAAATGAACTTAGGAAACTTGTTGAGGAATTGAAAAATTATAAAAAATCTAAAAAAATATATATGTTAATAAGAAAAATTAATGAGTTGAGGATGGAGGCGGATAGATATTATAAACTAGCAATGAGAAAACTCTTTAGCTATTCAAAGGATCCTCTTAAGTTAATCTTATGGAAAGATATTTATGATCTGCTTTATAAATGCTGTAATAATATAATTTTTGTAACTCATCTTGTTGAAAATATAATACTTAAAAACTCATAAATATTTTATTTGTAATAACAAGAAGCTTAGAAAGGACTAAGCTTCTTTTAAGATATTTTTAACTTCTAATATATTAGAAATTTCATAAGTGGGTTTTAGTTTAGTATCATTCTTTAGCTTTTCAGGATTAAACCAACAAGTATCTATACCAAAATTAATTCCACCTTGAATGTCTAATGTCAGGCTATCTCCAATAATAAGAACTTTTCTTTTATCAATTTCATTGAATTTCCTTAATGAATATTCAAAGATATAAGGATTCGGTTTTTGAAAGCCTGCTTCTTCAGAAATAATAATATCATCAAAGTATTTACTGATTGGAGACTTCTTGATCCTATTATTTTGTACACTGCTAAGTCCATTTGTAATAATAAGAAGCTTATAATTTTTGGACAAATCTTTTATAGGGGGCAAGCTTTCTTTGTATAAAAAAGAGGAACTAGATAGATATTTCATATATGTTTTTGCAAATTCATGTTCATCAAATTTTATATTTAATTTATCTGATAAAATTTTGAATCTTTTAATCTTTAATTCCTTTTGATTTATATTACCTTTTTCATATTCCTTCCAGATATTATTATTTATCCTTCTATACAATCTGCATCAAAGATTAGTATTTCATATTTCATAATTACTGCCTTCCTCCAAAGTTAGTATATTCATTATTTTACAACATAAAAAATTTAGAGGAAATAACAAATAAGTTTGTAATATAAAAATTAAATGGAATGGAATTATTTTATGGTTTAGCCCAAATACCTAGAGGAATTGATCATGTTCTAATGGATAATTTATGGATATTAGGTGGAATTATAATATTTTTAGGTAGTTTTGATAAATATATGTTAAAGCCTATTAATCCATTGTTTCAACTTATTTTCGAATAATATTAACAGTTATTGTTAGTGTGGTAAGTATTTTTGATGCATATTTTATATGGAAAATGGGTATAAAAAGGTATGAAAGTTACGGTAGTTAAAAAGAAAGGCTGTAATATAAGAAAAACAGCCTTTTTATCTTGTAAAAAAATTAGTCTTGATAATTATTTAAAGTATTATTGATTGAGTTTATAGCATCATTAACGGAAGCTAGATTGTTTTCAATTTGTTCTTTATTACGATGTTGTTCAGCGGAATTTAATGCTTCTCTTAAGCAGGCTTTTGATTCTACTAATTTGCTATAAACATCTTCTACATGTTGTTTGGCAGTTTTCTTTTTATTATTTTCTTTCATTTTAAGCACCTCCAAATTTTAAATTGTTTTAAAAGGGAATAAACAGTAAGAGAATAAGTTTTTACTGGAGAAAGATGACGATATTATTATGTGATATTAATAATAAAAAATACTTAGATATTTATGATAGAATAGGAATAAACTCTCTTGGAATTATTGTGATAAAATATAAATAAAAAATGATTAAAAATAAATTAATTTAAGGGGAGAGGTTATATGGAAAAAATATTAAGTATTAGTGAATTAGCCAATATGATTGATCACACATTATTAAAAGCTTATGTTAATAATGAAGATTTTGAAAGGCTTTGTAGAGAAGCTAAGGAATATGGTTTTAAAATGGTTGCTATAAATCCTGCTGCAGTAGAAATTTGTAAAAAACATTTATTAGGAACTAAAGTTCATGTTGGAGCAGCAATAGGATTTCCTCTGGGACAAAATACTATAGAAGCTAAAGTATATGAAACAAAAGATAGTATTTTGAAGGGGGCTGACGAGATTGATTATGTAATTAATATTGTTGAACTTAAAAATGGAAATTTAGGATATCTTGAAAAGGAAATGAGATCAATAGTTGAAGTATGCAGAGAAAAGCAAGTTGTTTCTAAAGTGATATTAGAAAATTGTTATTTAACAGATGAAGAAAAAATTGAAGTGTGTAAACTTGCCCTTAAAGTAAAACCTGATTTTATTAAAACTTCTACTGGTTTTGGTAATGGAGGAGCGACTGTTGAGGATGTAAAGCTTATGAAATCTATAGTTGGAGAGGAGGTAAAAGTAAAAGCAGCTGGAGGAATTAGGAATTTACAAACTTGCTTAAAGATGATTGAGGCTGGAGCTGAAAGAATAGGTACAAGTTCTGGAGTAAAAATAATTAAAGAATATAGGGAGTTTTTAAAGAAATAAATAAAATTGTATAGTTAAGAACTATGAAATTTAATAGATATGCTTTCTGTAATAGAGAGCATATTTTTTTATTTAGCTAGAAAGGTGGAGAGAATGGTATCATAAAAAATAAATGTAAATGTTTTAAGACGATTATTACATATTTAATAATAAGATTATTTGTTTGAAAATATTTCAAAAAAAATATACAAATGCAGTTGAAATGATTAATAATTTGTTATAAATATTGATAAAATATTAAAAGAATAAATATTGATAAAGTTATATGGAACTGGTATCATAAAATCATCAAAGAGAAGGGGGATTATTTTTTATGAGTAAAGAACATAATGTAGCAACAGAAATTTTAAAGTATGTAGGTGGAAAAGAAAATATCAAATCCATGGAGCATTGTGCAACAAGGTTGAGACTAATACTAAAGGATAAATCATTAATTGATGAGAAAGCTATAGAAAATATCGATGGTGTAAAAGGTCAATTTTTCGCTGCAGCTCAATTCCAAATAATTTTAGGAACTGGTTTTGTAAACAAAGTATATGCAGAAATGAAGAAACTTGGTGTTGCAAGTGATGGTGGAAGCGTTAAGGAAGATGCATATGCAGAAATGTCAATACCTCAAAAAATTTCAAGAACTTTAGGTGATATATTTGTTCCAGTAATTCCTGTATTAGTTGCAACAGGATTATTTATGGGATTAAGAGGACTTATAACAAACTTAGGAGTTGAATTAAGTCCTACATTAGATATATTGTCACAAGTTCTAACTGATACAGCCTTTATTTTCTTGCCAGCTCTTGTTGCTTGGTCAACTGTAAAAAAATTTGGTGGAACTCCAGTTGTAGGAATGGTGCTTGGACTAATGTTAGTAGCACCTCAGCTTCCTAATGCATGGAATGTTGCAGGTGGAGCAGATCCAATATATTTAGATATTTTAGGACTTAGCCTGCCAATAGTAGGATATCAAGGATCAGTATTACCAGCATTAGCTTTAGGAATAATTGGAGCAAAATTAGAAAAATCTTTAAGAAAATTTGTACCAGATGTTTTAGATTTAATTATAACTCCATTTTTAACATTACTTATAACAATGATACTTGGACTTTTAATAGTTGGACCGATAATGCACTCATTAGAAGAAGTTATTTTTACAGCCTTTAAGAGCTTTTTAGCTTTACCTCTTGGAATAGGTGGATTAATAATTGGAGGAATTAATCAACTTATTGTTGTTACTGGAATTCATCACATATTTAATGCTTTAGAAGTTGAATTATTAGCTAATACAGGAGTAAATCCATACAATGCGATTATTACAGGAGCAATAGCAGCTCAAGGAGCAGCGACTTTAGCAGTTGCCTTAAGAACTAGAGATAAGAAGAAACGTACTTTATATATTTCATCAGCAATACCAGCCTTTTTAGGAATTACAGAGCCAGCTATATTTGGAGTTAACTTAAGATTTTTAAAACCATTTGCATTTGCCTTAGTAGGTGGTGCAGCATCAGGAATGTTTGCAGCAATGCTAGGTTTAGCTGGATCAGGTATGGGAATTACAGTAATTCCTGGAATACTATTATATCTAAATGGTAATATTATGGGTTATTTATTAACTCATTTAATAGGAATTGCTGTATCTTTTGCTATTACTTATATTTTCTACAAATCAGAGGAATAAAAAATATAAAGGGGAGGCAGCTATAGCCCTCTCTTTGACATTTATTTTTATCTCCACAAATGGTATAATAATCCTTTATAAGGAGGGTTAATATGAAGGTAACAATTCAAGATATAGCCAATATGGTGGGGGTATCAAAAAGTACAGTATCTAGGTATTTAAACGGTGGATATGTAAGTGATGATAATAAGAAAAAAATAGAAGAAGCTATAGAAAAGACTGGTTTTAAATCTAACTTTTTTGCTAAAAGATTAAAGGCAAAGCAAAGTGGCTTAATAGGAATTATAATACCTAGAATTGACTCTTTTACATCAGGAAAAATATTAAAGAGTATTAATAAAAGATTAGAGGAAAATGGTTATCAAGGTATTATATTAACTAGCGAATTAAGTAAAGAAAAAGAAATAGAACATATGAAAAAATTATATCAACAAGGTGTAGACGGTATTATAATCTTAGCTGTAAACATAACAAAAGAACATATTGAGTTATCAAGAAAATTATCAATACCAATTTTGTTTACTGGACAAAAAAGCAGCCTTGTTAACTATATAAAAATAGATGATTATGAGGCAGGAAGAGTACTTGGCCAATATATAAGGGATAATGGACATAGAAATATTGTTTATCTAGGTGTTACAGAAGAAGATAAGGCGGTAGGAGTTGAAAGAAAAGCAGGATTCTATGATGTTTTTAAGGATATAGAATGCAATATTAATTTTGTAAAAACAGGCTTTTCTTTTAATGAAGCTTATGAAGCTAGCAGGGAAGTAATGAAATATAAGCCTACAGCTGTAATTGGAGCTACAGATAATATTGTTCTTGGGTTTATTAGATATGCCTATGAAAATGGATATAGAATACCGGATGAAATATCTGTAGCTGGTTTTGGTGGATATGATATAGGTTTAGCTGTTCATCCGACAATAACAACTGTAGAAATAAATTATGAAACTTTAGGAGAAAAAACTTCTGATTTAATTTTATCTTATATAAATGGAGAAGAAATAGATATTGATAGGAAGGTTCCATTAAAACTTATCAAAAGAGAAAGTGTTAAGTCTCTTCTTTAAAATATAGAAGTGAGGTTTAAAATGGAGGATTTAAAAAAGATAATTGATGATATAAATTTAAGGTCAAAATTATTTTATAAAAATAAGGGTAATAGTTTCAGCGATAAATGGAGATTAAATTATCATTTAGAGCCTCCATTTGGCTTATTAAATGATCCAAATGGATTAGCTTATTTTAAAGGGGAATATTATATATTTTATCAATGGAATCCTTATAAATGTGAACATAAAGATAAGCATTGGGGATTAGTTAAAACCAAAGATTTTATTCATTATTCCATACCTAAGGCAATTCTTGCGCCTGATAAGTGGTATGACAAAGATGGCTGTTATTCAGGAAGTGCAATAGCAATAGGGGATAAATTAGAATTATTCTACACAGGAAATGTAAGAGACGATAAAGGAAATAGGGAATCTTATCAATGCAGAGCTAGTCTAGATCAGAATGGAGCCCTTGTTAAAAAAGGACCTGTTGTAGATAAGTTACCAAAGGGATATACAGCCCATTTTAGGGATCCATATATTTTTGAGAAAGATGGAAAGTACTATTTTGTAATAGGAGCTCAATTAGAAGAAAAATTAGGAAGAACATTATTGTATAGTTCAGAGGATCTTAATAAATGGAATTTTGAGGGAGAAATTGATACTGATTATAAAGAGTTCGGTTATATGTGGGAATGTCCTAATTTATTTAACTTAGAAGGAAGAGATATTTTAATATTTTCTCCTCAGGGCCTGGAAAGTGAAGAGTTTAGATATCAAAATCTTTATCAGTCAGGTTATATATTAGGAAAATTTGATTATAAAACATTAAAGTTTGAGCATGGAGAATTTAGGGAATTAGATTTAGGAAAAGACTTTTATGCTCCTCAAGTATTTAAAGATGATAAAAATAGAACTATTATGATTGGCTGGATGGGCATGCCTGAAGGAGAAGATAATTATCCAACAAAAGAATTAGGATGGCTTCACTGTCTTACTATGCCTAGGGAGCTTATTTTAAAAGGCGATATTATATATCAAATTCCTTTAAAAGAGTTTGAAAATTATAGAGTGAATTTATTAGAAGAAAAGAAAAATTTAATATGTAATGAATGGAAAACTGATAAATTAAAAAGTAATTCCTATGAATTAGTATTAGAAATAGATAGCTTAGAAACTAAAAAAATAGAATTAAGATTTTTTGAAGGAAAGGAAGAATATTCTTCATTAGTATTTAATTCTGAAGAGGGTATTGGCTTTTTAGATAATAATCAATTAACTAATAGAGTAAATTCTATTAGAAGATTTAAGTTTGATGAAAATAAGATTAAAATCCATATGTTTGTAGATAAGTCGGCAGTTGAAATTTTTCTTCAGGATGGTAAAACTGTTTTATCAAGCAGGATTTTTCCAGAAGAAGGCAGTACAGGCTTAAGAATATTATCAGAAAGTAATATAGATATAAAAGAATTAAAGCTTTGGAGTTTAGGAGAAATGTTATATGAGTAATAAGGTTTTTTGTATTGGAGAATTATTAATAGATTTTATTGGAAAAGATAATATTAAAGATTTATCAAGAACTGTTAATTTTGAAAAAAAAGCTGGAGGAGCACCAGCTAATGTGGCAGCATCTGTTTCTAAGTTAGGAGGAGAAGCTTATTTCTTAGGTCAAGTTGGTAATGATTCCTTTGGGAAGTTTTTAATTGAAAGCTTAAAGGAGGTAAATATCAATGTAGAAATGGCTAAGATGGAAGGTTATACTACCTTAGCTTTTGTTTCTATAGATGAAAATGGAGAAAGAGATTTTGAGTTTCATAGGGGAAGCGATGGAGATTACGCTTTTTCTAATATTGACTTAGCTAAAATAAGCAATAAGGATATTATACATTTTGGCTCGGCAACGGGTTTTTTAGAAGGTGAATTAAAAAATACTTATTATAAATTATTAGAGTATGCTAAGGAAAAAAATATATTTATTTCTTTTGACCCTAATTACAGGGATGCTTTAATAAGTAATGATAAATTAGAAGCTTTTATTGAAGATTGTAAGAACTTTATTAAACTATCGGACTTTGTTAAGCTTAGTGATGAGGAAATAAAGCTTATAACAGAAGAAGAAAATATAGAATCTGGAGTTAAGAAACTTCACAAAATGGGAGCTAAAATTGTTGCTGTTACCTTGGGAGCTGAGGGAACATTAATTAGTAATGGTAATATGGAAATAGTACCATCGATTAAAATAAAGCAGTTAGATTCAACAGGGGCTGGAGATGCTTTTGTAGGGGCAATTTTAAAGCAGTTAGCTGATTTAGAGGATAATAAAAACATTAATTTTAACAAATGGAAGACTATAGTTTCTTATGCCAATAAGGTAGGAGCAATAACTTGTACAAATTATGGTGCCATTGCTTCAATGCCGACTGCAGAAGAGGTAGAAGCTTGGGAATAATATTAAATTATAAAAAGAAGAGTGCATGCACTCTTCTTTTTAATTTACTGCCCTTTCTATTAAATCAATATAATTTTTTATATCATCTTTCTTATAAATAGGATTTTCGTACCACTTTTTGTTTTTTGTCCAAGAGTTAAAACATCTTGCTTTTAATATTATTTCCGGCCTATATTCAAAATGTAAAATGTCAAAATGATTCCATTTTCCACCCCAAATAAAATTGTTTTTTTCAAAGGCTTCTACTAATTCTTTAGGATATTCTGATAGTCTTTTTTCTCCCTGCTCTCTAGAACTCCATTTCCAATAATCCTTTTTATCTGATTTTAAATCAATAGCTATTCCATAGGAATGAGGGCTTAGCCTGCCAGTTCCTGCAATAACTCTATAATTATAAGTACCACTTGCTGGATATAGAATTGCAGATATATCCCTTCTACTTTTAGCCAAAGGAATTATTTCTTTTAAAGCAGTTTCTAGAGCTATATTAGCCTTATTTTGACTGTTAAATTGATAATTAGTATATCCATATTTTAAGTTGGTTAAGTTCTTCTCGATTTCTCTTTTAGAACTTCCATAAACCTCATTTAATAAGTCATAATGTCTGATTCTCCCTGGATCAAAATTTTTATCCATTAAGGTCTCGTTTTTTTCTAAAGGATAATTTTGTTCAAGCATATCTTGGAGGTCAGGGTTTGCTAATTTTTCTTCATAGTTTTTTTCTTTTTTATCATCATAAAGAAGCTTTTTGCCAGACTTAGTAATACAAAAAATTTTATCCCCAGCTTTTTCTACATTAACTATATGGTCAGGATAAGCCAGCATAAGAATTAAAAGGTCTTGTTTCAGTTGAGTATCATAGTCTTTTTCAGAAATTGCCTTTATAGTTATAGGCATATTTAAAGTTAGAATAAGAATTAATATAAAAACACTAAATTTTTTAAACACAAAATCACCTGCCCTTAAAATAAAATTTATTTTAGTTTTTGTATTAGTGAAAAAACTATTCTTAATTATGCAAGAAATAGTTGCCGGCAATAATATGTATGATATTTATACTTTATGTTGAAAAGGTTATAGTATTGATGATATATTTAATTTAGAAGAGCGATGAGGGGGAATTTGCATGAGACCTGAAGAAATTTTGGATATTTTGGAAAATAATAATAAAATACCTACTATTAATAAAGAAATTACAGAAATAATAAAAATGTTAAAAAATACTGATACTTTAGATATTGAAGAGTTTTCATATGTAATAAATAGATGTTCTAATTTAAAAGAAGCAATACTTATTAATATTAATTCTGGATATTTTAAATTATTAAGAAAGATAGAATCCTTATCAGATGCTATTAAATTTTTAGGATTGAAAACGGTTGAAAAATTAGTGATAGCCCATCTTGTTAAATCTATAATGCCAGATAATTTAGGACAATCTAAACAACTTGATAGAGATAAGTATTGGAAGCATTGCTTAGGAACTTCTGTTGCAGCAAATTTAATAGCTGAAAAATTAAATAAGGCAGATATATATAAATATTTTGCTTATGGATTAATTCATGATTTAGGTGTAGTTGTATTAGATGTATGTGTTCCAGACTTGATTGATAAGGTTATGGAAAAACAAAGGAAAGGAATGCATCAAATAATTGCCGAAAGAATAGTTATGAATGGTTTTACTCATGAAGATGCTGGAAGATGGCAATGTATTAGATTTGAATTACCTGATGATATTAGATCTATAGTAGAATATCATCATAGACCTCTTCTTGCAAAGAAGTATAAAGAAGAAGTTTATATATTAAGCATAGCAGATTCAATAAGTAATGTATATTATGAAAATTTATTAGCAATTAACACAAAACACGTTTTTAATAAAAAAGTAATGGATGAATTAGGAATTTCAAAAGATGATTTAGAAGAGATTATTGATATTTTACCTGAGAAAGTAGAAGAAGCAAGTAGGCAGATTAACTTTAATATGTTAAGTATATAAATTTTCTCTTTAAAGGTAAAGCTTTTAATAGCTTATTACTGAATAATATAGATTTTTTAATCCAAAATAATAGTGAAAGTGGTTGTCTATATAATCACCTAAAAAACTGCTAAAAACTTTACCTGAAAGGAGAGAATTATAATGAAACATAATCCAGATGATAGAAGAGATAATGTTGAAAGACTTCAAGAAAATATTAGTAATACTATCGAAAATATGCATCGTGCTGAAGAAATGATTGAAAAAACATCAGACGAGAAAATGAAAGAAACTTTACGAGAAAAAAATAAAAGAAGAGAGCAAACATTAGAGGGGCTTAGACAGGAAATAAGGGAAGAAGCATTAGCAAGAGAAAGAGATTACAAATAATCCTATATAAGTTATAGTTCACAGTGAAGAGTTTTAGATGAATTTAGCTAGTTAAAATTTAATTTAGGGAGTAATTCAAAAAGTTGAATTACTCCCTACTATTATAAATTAAATGATCTAGATTGAATTTTAATTGAGAGCGGCACTTTATAAATTATGGATTGGCTCAGCGCAGTTTGCAGTCTTGCCTTTTAAAATTTCCAAGCCATGTTTTAATGTAGGAATAATATATTCTAAGTTTTCTTTACAAGCCTTTGGGCTTCCAGGTAGATTAATAATTAAGGTGTTATTACGAATTCCAGAAACTCCTCTACTTAACATTCCTTTAGGAGTAATAGCTATGCTATAAGCCCTCATAGCTTCAGAAATTCCAGGAACCTGCCTATGGATTATATCTAAGGTTGCTTCAGGCGTCCAGTCTCTAGGGGAAAATCCTGTTCCTCCTGTAGTTAATACTAAATCAAGCTTTAAATCGTCGCATAATTTTATCATTTCCTTACTTAACATTTCTCTATCATCAGGAAGAACTTTATAATATGACAGTTTATAATTATTTCTTAATAAGATTTCCTTAATAGTTTCTGCACTTTTATCTTCTCTTTCACCAGCATATCCTTTATCACTAGCAGTTATAATACCTACCTTAAACAATGCTAACACCGTCCTTAAAATAAATTTAAATTAATATTTATACATTTATTCAAATATTAATATAAAAGTAACTTTATATCAATAGATAGGGTTTTTAGAAAGAGATGATTTTTAATAAAAAGATTGTAAGGGAAGAGAAGCTTGTCTATAATATCTATTATAGTAATTATCAAGGTTAAATTTATATGTACCTTTAAGTGTTTTTTATATATTTAAAAGCCTGGTCCTGTAAATATAAGAATGGGGGATTAGTTATGCTGGATAAGGAAGGTCGAGAAATAACTTATTTAAGAATATCTGTAACTGATTTATGTAATTTAAGATGTAAATATTGTATACCTGAAGAAGGAGTAAATAAGAAGTGCCATTCTGATATACTTACTTTTGAAGAAATTGAAAAAGTAGTCAGAGCTTCAGCAGAACTAGGTATAAATAAAATTAGACTTACTGGAGGAGAACCTTTAGTTAGAAAAGGTATTGTAGATTTAGTCAACAAAATATCTAGTATAGCAGGAATAAAGGAAGTAGTTATGACTACAAATGGAACTTTATTAAAACAGCTGGGAAAAGCCCTAAAAGAAGCAGGATTAAAGAGAGTAAATATTAGTCTTGATACTTTAAAGGAAGATAGATATAAAAATATAACTAGAGATGGGAAAATATCTGATGTTTTAGAAGGATTAGAAGCAGCTAAAGAAGCAGGGTTAAATCCAATCAAGTTAAATGTAGTATTAATAAAAGGCTTTAATGATGATGAAATAGAAGATTTTGTAAACTTAACCATAGATAAGGAGATTGAGGTAAGATTTATTGAGTTAATGCCAATAGGAATAAATGGATTAAAATTTCATGAAAAATTCTTATCAAGTAAAACTGTATTGCAGAAAATTCCTAATTTAATACCTATAGTAAGTAAAGATGAGTTTTCTACAGCTAAGTATTATAAGCTTGAGGGAGCAAAGGGAAAGATAGGACTTATTAATCCTATAAGTCATAATTTTTGTTCAAAATGTAATAGATTTAGATTAACATCAGATGGGAAAATAAAGCCATGCCTTCATTCAAATAGGGAAATAGATATAAAATCAGCACTAAGGGAAGATAAAGATATTATTCCAATTTTAGCAAAGGCAATAAGAGTTAAACCAAAAGAACACCATATAAATGAGGAAGATTATAAACCAATAGATAGGGAAATGTATCAAATAGGAGGATAAGATGAAGTTTACGCATTTTAATGAAAGTGGCAAAGCAAGAATGGTAGATGTTGGAGGAAAAGATGAAACTAAAAGAGTTGCTATTGCAAGAGGAACAATATATATGAGTAAGGAAACTTTAATTAAGGTTAAAGAAGGACATATGAAAAAGGGAGATGTTTTAGCTGTTGCTCAAGTTGCTGGAATAATGGGAGCAAAGAAGACAAGTGAACTTATTCCTATGTGTCATAATATTTTTATAGATGGAGTAGACTTAAGCTTTAAGTTTGATGAAGAAAAATCTGCTATTCATATTGAGGCTGAAGCTAAGACTACAGGAAAAACAGGAGTGGAAATGGAAGCTTTAACAGCTGTTTCTACAGCTGCCCTTACAATTTATGATATGTGCAAATCTATTGATAAAAAAATGATTATTGATAACATAAGATTAGTAAAGAAAACAGGTGGAAAATCAGGAGAATATTTAAGAAATGGAGATATACTTTAAATGGGAAGGGTAGTAGCAGTAAATATTAGCGATATTAAAGGAGTTCCTAAAAGATCAATTCCTGAAGGAAACTTTGTTGAAGACTTTGGTCTAGAAGGAGATGCTCATGCAGGAAAATGGCATAGACAAGTGAGTCTCTTAGGACTTGAAAGTATTAATAAGATGAAATCTTTAAAGGGAGATAAATTTTATAATGGAAAATTTGCAGAAAATCTCACTACAGAAGGAATTATTCTTTATGAGCTGCCTATTGGAACAAAGCTTAAGATTGGTGAAACTATTCAAGAAGTTACTCAAATAGGTAAAGAATGTCATACAGGATGCAATATTCGTAAATTAGTTGGAGATTGTGTTATGCCAAGGGAAGGCATATTTACAAGAGTTATAAAGGGTGGAAGAATTAAAGCAGGAGATAAAATAGAAGTAATTTCTGAATAATAGAATATTAGAATAAAAAGGCTGCAAGCAATAAATCTTGCAGCCTTTTGTTAGTAAAATAATTCCTCAAAAAATTGTTTATAATCAAAATATTTTTATTGAAATATTTTGATCTACATATTAATATTAGTGTTGTATGTATAGAATTAATTTAACAAAAATTTATAATTAGGAGGCTGATTAGATAAATTGTCTATAAATAGAAATAAGAAATTAAAATTACATGGTTTTAACAATTTAACAAAATCCTTATCTTTCAATATGTATGATATATGTTATACAAAAACACCACAAGAAAGAGAAGCATATATACAATACATAGATGAACAGTATAATGCAGAAAGATTAACAGAAATTCTTACGAATGTTACTAATATTATAGGAGCTAATATCCTTAATATTGCAAAGCAGGATTATGACCCACAAGGGGCAAGTGTTACAATTTTGGTGTGTGAGTATCCCATGGAAGAAACTAGTGAAATTACAAAGGCTAGTAATACTAGCAATGAACCAGGACCGCTACCAGAAACTATATTGGCTCATTTGGATAAAAGTCATATTACTGTTCATACTTATCCAGAATATCATCCAGATGATGGAATTTGCACTTTTAGAGCAGATATAGATGTATCAACCTGCGGAGAGATATCGCCTCTTAAGGCCCTTAATTATTTAGTGCATTCCTTTGATTCTGATATTATGACGGTTGATTACAGAGTTAGAGGATTTACAAGAGACATAAAAGGGAAAAAAATATTTATAGATCATAAGATTAATTCTATACAGAATTATATTCCTAAAAGCATAAGTCAAAAGTATGATATGATAGATGTTAATATATATCAAGAGAATATTTTCCATACCAAATTTAAATTAAAAGAGTTTGATTTAGATAATTATTTATTTGGATACACTAAAAATGAATTAACTATAAATGAGATAAATCATATAACTAAAAAGCTTAAGAAGGAAATGGACGAAATATTTTATGGATCCAATACCCCACTATAACAGTAAATTTTATAGTTTTTTATTAAAGGATATATGATTTTAACCTTAATATTTATATAAATAATGAAAGATATGTAAGGAGGAACAGAATGTTAGATTTATGGTATTCAGAAAAACTTTCAGAAGGTGCAAAGTTTTCAATGTTAGTAGATGAACATATTTATAGTGAGCAAACACCATTTCAAAAAATTGACTTTTTCAATACAAAAACCTTTGGCAAATTCTTTACATTAGATGGCTTAATAATGCTTACAGAAAAGGATGAATTTATTTATCATGAAATGATTACTGCTGTACCTATGGCAGTAAACCCTAATATTAAGAAGGTATTAATTATTGGTGGCGGTGATGGTGGTACTGCTAGAGAAATATTAAGATACAATACAATTGAGAAAGTAGATATGGTTGAAATAGATGAAAGAGTTGTTAGGCTATGCCAAAAATATCTGCCAAGTACAGCTTGTAAGTTAGATAATGATGATAGATTAAAATTATACTTTGAAGATGGTCTTGCTTTTGTTAGAGATGCAAAAGAAGGAAGTTATGATTTAATCTTAGTAGATTCTACAGACCCAATTGGACCAGGAGAGGGATTATTCACTCATGAATTCTATAAAAACTGTTATAGAGTTCTTTCTGAAGATGGAATTTTAATAAATCAACATGAAAGTCCATACTATGATGAATATCGCCGCGAAATGAAGAGATCACATAGTAAAATTAAAAATAATTTCCCAATTGCAAAGGTATATCAATTCCATATGCCAACTTATGCTTCAGGACACTGGTTATTTGGATTTGCTTCTAAAAAATATGATCCTGTTGCTGATCTAAAAGCAGATGAATGGAATAGTTTTGGAATCAAGACTAGATACTATAATACAGATCTTCACATAGGAGCTTTTGCTTTGCCTAACTATGTAAAAGAAGAATTAGAAAGTGTATAAATTATTAAATATCGGTGGTATTATACCATCGATATTTTTTTGAATTTTTTATAGCTATAAATTAGAAATTTAAATAGAAAAGTGTTATTTATATGGAGTTTTATGGAAATATGAGATATAATAGTAAAAGTTACTAATTTAATAAATGGAATAATAAATATGATTATGAAAGGCAGTGAAAAAATGAAGGAAAAATTCAAAAGTTTTTTAGCAGCAATAGGTTATTTGGTATTAGTCTTAGCAATTCAATTTGTAGTTTCTGCTGTAGCTGGAATTGTTGTTGGATTTATATATGCATTTACTAGCATATCTGGTGGAAATGAAGTGGATTTTATTCAAATTCAAAATTTCATTGGCAGTTCAATGAATATTATATTTACAATAACTAACGTTATAATAACTGCTACCTTTTTAATAATTTATAAGGTAAGAAAGAAAAGTTTTAAGGAAGAATTACAATTTAGAAAGACAAAAAATATAAATATTATTACTGCAGTTATATTAGGTTTAAGTATTTGGTTATTTGATTCGGGTGTTTTAAGTATAATTCAAGAAGCAGGATTATTAGCAGAGCATTTTGCTACAATGGAAGAAACTCTTTCCCCAATAACTCAAGGTAATATGTTCATTGTAATAATATCAGTAGGAATAATAGGTCCTTTTGTAGAAGAATTAATATTTAGAGGGTTAATTTATAAAACATTAATCAAAAAATTTTCAGTACTTTGGACAATTATTATACAAGCAATATTATTTGGACTTTTCCATTTTAATTTAATTCAAAGTGCTTATGCTACCTTAATGGGAATATTACTTGGATATGCAGTTTATAAGACAAAATCTATATGGCCGGCTGTTTTAATGCATATTGTAAATAATTTAGCATCGAGTATTATACCAGAATTAGTTCCTGAAGCAATTATCACAAGGGGAGTTCATATTGCTTTTATAATATTAGGAACAATTGGTGTATTTGCATCAATTTATCTAATAAAAAGTAAAAATATTTCCGTAGAAGAAAAGCTTAAAATAGAAATTTAGTAAATATAAAATATCTTTTGGGGTGCCTATGGCATCCCATATTTTATGTATAGGAAAATAAAGAATTGACAAAGTATAGAATGCTTTCTATACTTTAATTAAGAAGCTTTATAAAGTTTCTTAATAAAGTTTATTTATAAACTGAGGAGGTGTTGAATGGCTAGGAATATTAACCTTGTAAAAGCTAGTAATTTAGATATATTAAGAAGGGCTCTAAAGGAAAAAAGAGTAGCAACTAAACCTCAATTATCAGAACTAACGGGATTAAGTGTGGTAACAATTAATTCTTTAGTTAATCATCTTATTGAAAATGGAGAAATAATAGAAGGGGAAATGCTGCCTTCTGGAGGAGGAAGACCAGCAGTATCCTATAAATTTAATAGCGAATATAAATTAGCTTTAATTATTTATATGAATGAATGTAATGGAGAAAATTATGCTTATATAGCTGTTGTAAATTTATATGGAGAAATAATAGAAAAGCATAAGAGGATAATGGGAAATATTAAGCTTAAAAGTTTTGACAGTATAATTGAAAAGATACTGTCAAAGTATCCTAATATTGGAGTAATTAGTTTTGGTATGCCTGTGGTAGAAGTTAGTGGAAGGTTATTAATTAGTGATTATCAAGAATTAGAAAATACATTTTTTACATCTTATATAAAAGAAAAATTTAATATTCCAGTATTAATAGAAAATGATATTAATTTAGCAATAGCCGGCTACTGTTTTTCTAATAATATTTCTACAAAAAAAACTGCCATAGGAATATATTTTCCTAATAATTATCCACCTGGTGCCGGCATATATATTAATGGGAAAATTCATAAAGGTAGAAATGGGCTTGCAGGAGAAATAAAATACCTTCCTCATAACAAAATTTATTGGGAAAGTTTTGACTATAATCTCAATAAAATAAGAGAAATAATTGCGAAAACTATATTGTCTTTTAATTGTATGTATAATCCAGATCTTATTGTAGTTTATAACGATAAGATAGATGAAACTATAATTGAGGAAGTTACAAATAATTGCAATTCAGAAATAGAAAGAGTAATGATACCTGAAATAATTATTTCTAAGGAAATTAATAAGGATTTTGAAACTGGCATTAAGCATATTACATTAAAGGAATTAGAAAGTTATAAAGAATAATAATTTTTATAAAGGAGAATTAAGATGAGTTATATTGATTTACACATGCATTCATATATTAGTGATGATGGAGAATTTAGCCCAAAAGAATTAGTTGATTTATGTTTAGAAAAAAAGCAAAAATACTTTGCTATTGCTGATCATAATTCTATTAAAGCTATTGAGGAAGCTATGGATTATTGTCTTGATAAAGAAATTAAAATAATACCGGCAATTGAATTAGATTGTACTATTGGTGAAGTAAATTTACATGTTTTAGGCTATGGCATAGATTATAAAACATCAGCTTTTGATAAAATAGAAGAAGATATAATAATGCAGGAACAAGAAGCTTCTAAAAAACGTATGAAATTAGTTCGTGAGTTAGGCATAGATTTTTCAGATGAAATAATAGAAAAATTATCAAGAAATGGTGTAGTAAATGGAGAAATGATTGCTGAGGCCGCAATGTTATATGATAAGGATAAGAAAAATCCTTTATTACAGCCTTATTACAAAAATGGTTCTAGAAGCGATAATCCTTATGTTAATTTTTATTGGGATTTTTGTGCAAAAGGTAAAGCTGCTTATGCAGAAGTTAAATACATTAGTTTAAAAGAAGCAATCGAAGTTATTGAGAAAAGCGGAGGTGTTCCAGTTTTAGCTCATCCAGGAAATAATGTAAAAGAAGATGAAACATTATTAGAAGAAATTATTTCCCAAGGAATAAAGGGCATGGAAGTGTATAGCAGCTATCATAGCAAGGAACAAGTAGAGTTTTATAAAAATTTTGCTAAAAAACATAATTTATTTTTAACCTGTGGAAGTGATTTTCATGGAAAAACTAAACCAAGTATATCTATAGGTGGAATAGATTGTGAAGATAATGAGGAAAATATTCTATCTAGTTTAAGAAAGTTCATAGAAATAGATTAATTATATTTGGACATACTATATTTGAATTCAAAATGAAAGGAGATATAGTATGGAAAGATTTCATTGTCAGGTTAATGGAATTGCAAATGAAAATATAAAAACACAAATTAAAAACTCTCTTGAAAAAGTAGAGGGAGTAAATAAAGTTTGTGTTGATAAGGCAAGAGGTTCTGTAGAAGTGATTTATAATGAACCTGCAAACCAAGAAGATATAAAAAAATCTATAGAAAAGACAGGTCATAAAATAGAATAATTTAATTAACAGTTGCTAAAGGACATATGTCCTTTAGCAACTGTTTTATTTTTTTGCAAATAAAAAGTCTGGAACAGAAGTTTTTATTTCATCATTTCCAACTACAATAAATACATCCCCACCTTCTATTGTTATGTAAGGACCTGGAGATATAATTAATTTATCATCTCTTTTAATTGCAATTAAAGTTGCTCCAGTATTTTGCCATAACTTAATTTCTGCTGAGGTTTTTCCTATATAAATACAATCTTCTGGAATTGTAAATTCTATTGGTACAATTGCATTTACTTCGTCAAATCTACTTGAGTAATCTATAATTCCATTAATAGATTTTAATAATTCATCTTCTATTTCTTTTCTTTTTTCTAAAAGATTTTGAATTTTTGTTTTATAATCTTTCATACTTGAAATTGATTGATTTCTTTTTAAAAAGGAGACTGCCTGTTCTTTAGAAACAACCAATACCCCCTTACCTTTAATAGCTTTAACTGCTTCTATATCTTCTAAAAGCATAATGGCCCTTCTTATAGTTTCAGGAGATACATTATATTTACTGGCTAAAATAGAGCGGCCATGTAAAATTGTACCTTCTTGAATAGCTCCATTTTTAATTTTATTTGCAATATCTAAGGCAATTTTTTTATATGTAGGAATTGCTGTAGTCATCATTTTTCCTCCGAGGGTTAATAAATTACTTCTAAATAATAATATAAACAAATGCTTTGTGAAATGTCAATCAAATAATATAAGTGAATTTACAGAAAAAAACAAACAACTTGACAAAAGTAACAACTTAGTGATAATATTAAGTTGTTTCAAAGGGGTGGTATTATGATAGAATTTAGAAATGTTAAAAAGAAATATAAGAAAAATACAGTAATAGACAACTTTAACCTTACAATTGAGAAGGGAAAATTAGTAGTACTAATTGGAGCAAGTGGATCAGGAAAGACTACCTTGCTTAAGATGATTAATAGATTAATTCCAATTTCAGATGGTCAAATTTTAATTAATGGTAAAGATATTTATAAAATGGATCCAATTGAATTAAGAAGAAGCATAGGTTATGTTATTCAGCAAACTGGATTGTTTCCACATATGACAGTAAAAGAAAACATAGAAGTAATTCCAAGGCTTATTGGTATGTCCATTGATGAAATAGAGAGAAAAACAATTGAATTATTAAATATGGTTGGATTAGATCCAGAAATATATAGTGACAGATATCCAGCAGAGTTAAGTGGAGGACAGCAGCAAAGAGTAGGAGTTGCTAGAGCATTTGCTGCTGGAGCAGAAATAATTTTAATGGACGAGCCTTTTAGTGCTTTAGACCCTATAACTAGGGCAGAGCTTCAAGAAGAGTTATTTAATATTCAAAAGGAATTTAATAAAACCATAGTATTTGTAACTCATGATATGGATGAAGCCATAAATATTGCAGATAAAATATGTATTTTGCAAAAAGGAAAGATAATTCAATATGATACTCCAGAAAATATTCTAAAAAATCCTGCAGGAGATTATGTTGAAGAATTTATAGGTAAAAATAAGATTTGGAGTAAACCAGAATTTATTAGGGCGGAAGATGTTATGATATCAAAGCCAATCTCGGTATCTGGAAGTAGAAATTTACTTCAAGCTAGAGAAATTATGAGGGATAAGCAGGTTGATAGTTTATTAATTGTAGATAAAGAAAAGAAGCTGGAAGGATATATTACTTTAGAAGATATACAAAATTTAAAGGATAAATCTCTATTGATTAAGGATGTAATGAGAAAAAATCCTGAATTTGTTACTGAAAATATAAGCTTACCTGATTTATTAGAAATTTTTAATAAGCTAAAAAGAGGTTATTTACCAGTTTGCGATAAAAATAGGAAACTTTTAGGATTAATAACAAGAAGCAGTTTAATCTCAGTACTTAGCAGTCAATATATAGAACAAGGAGGGGATAACTAGTGAGGGAGTTTTTAATAAATCTTGCAGCAAGAAAAGAAGAAATATTTTCATTGTTGCTGAAGCATGTAAATTTAACAATAGTGGCAGTATTAATAGCAGTTATTATTGGGGTTCCCCTAGGAATATTTATTACAAATCACAAAAAGCTTGCTAAAGCAGTAATTGGATTTGCAAACTTAGTGCAAGCTATACCTAGTTTGGCTTTACTAGGTTTTTTAATACCATTAACAGGTATTGGATCAACTCCAGCTATAATAATGGTTGTACTATATTCAATGCTTCCAATTATAAAAAATACCTATACAGGAATTACTAATATTAATCCAGATATTATAGAGGCGGCAACGGGTATAGGAATGACAAAGGGACAAGCTCTAAAAAAAGTAAAGATTCCTCTATCTATGCCGGTAATTATGGCAGGAATAAGAATTTCAGCAGTAACAGCTGTAGGTCTTATGACCATTGCTGCTTTTGTTGGAGCAGGTGGCTTGGGATATCTTGTGTTTTCAGGGATTCAAACTGTTGATAATAATTTAATATTATTTGGGGCTATTCCAGCAGCTATATTAGCCTTGCTTATGGACTGGATTACTGGAAAGATAGAACTTGCAGTTGCGCCAAAGGGTATAAAAAGAGCTGATGGAACAATGAAGGTTAAGAGCAATTCAAAAAATAGCAAGAAGAAATTAATTATATCAGGAATAGGAGCAGCAGTTTTAGTTATTGCTTTATTAACGGCTAATCTTCCTTTTAATAAAGGAGGCAAAAGAATTGTAATAGGATCTAAAAATTTTACAGAACAGCTTATTTTAGGTAATGTATTAGATATTTTAATTGAAGATAAAACTGATATTAATGTAGAGACAAAATTAAATCTTGGTGGAACTCAAATAGCCTTTGAAGCTTTAAAGGCTGGAGGAATAGATTTATATGTTGAATATACTGGAACGGCTTATGTTAATTTATTAAACATTAATGATGGTGAGACAAATCCAGATAAGGTTTATAATTTTGTTGAAGAAAGATTTAAGAAGGAATTAGGATTACAATTTTTAGAACCATTAGGTTTTAATAATACTTATGCTATAGCTACAACTAAGGAAATTTCAGAAAAATACAAGCTTAAGAAAGTTTCAGATTTAAATGGAATTTCACAGGATTTATTAATGTCACCTACCATTGAATTTGCAAACAGGGAAGATGGTCTTCTTGGCTTGCAAAAAGTTTATGATTTAAACTTTAAGAAGATCAGTCCTGTAGATGGAGCTTTAAGATATACAGCTCTTATTAATAAGGAGTCTGACTTAATAGATGCTTTTACAACAGATGGTTTAATTGATAAATTTGACTTGACTATATTAGAAGATGATAAGCAATTCTTCCCGCCTTATTATGCTGCGCCTCTTATAAGGATTGATACTTTAGAAAAATATCCTGAGTTAAAAGAGGTATTAAATTTATTAGCTGGAAGGATTACAGATGAAAAAATGAGGGCTTTAAACTTTGAAGTTGATGTAAATGGAAAAGATCCAAAGCTTGTTGCTAATGAATTTTTAGTGAGGGAAGGACTTATTGACTAAGCCTTGTTTAGTCAAATTTACAGTTTAAAATGTATAGATTAAGGATTGTTTTTAGAATATTGAAAATTTTAAATTTAATATAATTCTACCATTAAATAATATATTAAAAAGGAAGATTTTCTTTCAATGGAAAATCTTCCTTTTGTTTAATTTAAACTTTTTATTATTTAAAGTTTGGTATTATTTCGTTTCTTTCAATTCTTTTTAAATCTTTTAATCTTAAATGAGTTTCATCCATAATTTTATCATAGGATTCTCCAGCAATTAGCATTTTCTTTGCTTTATCATGCAAATCCTTATCTATTGCATAGGCCATAGTTTTTTACCTCCTTAAAATTTATTTCATAAATAGTTTGTCCATATAAAATGAGCTTATTCAATAGTTATTATTCATAATTAACCATAAAATTTTAGAATTTTTATATAATAACTATTGAATTATTATTTAGTAATAAGCTATATAATAAAGATAAGAATAAAGGAATATTTAAGCATAAAATAAATATTTAAAAAATTTTTTGGAATAATAAAATAATGGAAATTTGAAAAAAGAATAGGAGAAAATTATGAGAATATTAATAATGCGCGTTACCCTAAGAGCATCCTGGGTTCACTCCTTAAAGGAAAAGAGAATGGTTATTAAAAGTATAATGCAAAAATTAAAAAATAAATTCAATATTTCTGTTAGTGAAGTTGCTGAGCAGGATATTCACCAGATTTTAGTTATTGGGATAGCAGCTGTGTGTGCTTCATCCTCTCAGCTTGATTCGACTAAGGAAAATATAATAAGCTTCATAGAAGAAAATTGTGATGCAGAAATAATAAATATAGAAGATGATGAAGAGTTATTTTAATTAAAAAGGAGTTTTACAAATGAAAAATTCGTTTAAAAGAATTTTTTTTCTAGGAATTATATTATTTTTTATTAGTAACTTTATATTGGCCCTTCCAATAATGAATAAGAATGTAAATACTGCAGTAGTAGTTAAAAAAGATGGACTTTGGGCAGTTAATGTAAATAATCCCAAGGAAAAAGTTTTGCTTAAGGAAGGCGAAAATTATAAATTTCCTTTAATATCAATGAAGGGCTATGTGGCTTTTAAAAATGAAAATAATGATTTATTTGTTGTAAAAATAAATTTCAAAAATAATGAAGAAAGTTTTAAAGTAAGTGATAAAGTAGCTTCTTATGCATGGGATGATGAAGGAAATTTACTTTTTTCTAAATATACAGGAGGCTTATATCTTATAGATGTTAACAATAAATCAGTTAATGATATTAAAGCAGAAAAGGAATATTATTTACAATTAGCTTTAGGAAAAGATAATACTATTTATGGACTAAAAAATGAAGGAATGACTGATGAAAACAGTTATCCAATGCCATTAGGGATTGTGGAATTAGATTTAAATACAAAAAAGGAAAATATGATTGTGCCTTATAAGCCTGCAAGTTTAGAGAATGATGGATTAGGATTAAATCCCGCTATTGCAGCAATTTCAAAAGATGGTACAAAGTTAATAATATGGCTAAGACCTAATTCAGCCTCAATTACGGCAGATGGAGTTCCTATAGGAATTTATGATTCTGTAACTAAAGAATTTAAAGAGATAAAAAATGAGAATATAATTGTTCTTACCTATAATGATATGATTGATGTATCACCTAAGGAGAATAATCTTATTGCTTTAATAAATGGATCCTCTAGATTTATGAACTTAAATAAAACTTTAGGAGTCTTAAATGTTGAGAATAACAATTTTATAAAAATTACTAAAGAAAATGAAGCAGCAATGACACCTAGTTTTTCTGAGGATGGAAATAAAATAATTTATTCTTCCTCACCATCCATGGAAGAGATGCAAGAGTGGGAAGCATCTAATAATCAAAATATATATGAGGTTAATTTAGAAAATAATGAAATAATAAAACTTACAAATTCTAAAGATGGATTTGACTTTTGGCCTAAATACCTAAGTGATAAGGAATTTATTTTTATAAGAAAAGACAGAAATAATAAGTTTTCACTCATGAAGGGAAATAAAGAAGGCAAAGAAGAAATAATCATTGATGAAATAATTAGCCCAAAAGATGCAGCTTTAGAAACAGATTTTTGGTATTATGGACATTATAATATGGCTAAAATTTTTGACTTTATGACTATTAAAGGAGATAATTAAATAAAAAAGTTACAAAGTTAAAATTAAGTTTTTGGCAGCTTTTAAGAATTATTATATAAACTATTATAAACTGATTAAATTTTTCTATTAGTCTTTACTGGGGCTATGATTTTGGGAGATTAGGGGGAAATATAATGGATTTATCAAAACTTATCGAAAATAAGAATCTTACTGAAACAGAAATTAATGTTTTAAATTACATAATAGATAATATTAATGAAGTAAATAAATTAGGGGTAAGAGGAGTTGCAAAAGAAAATTTTACTTCTACTTCAACAATTATGAGGTTAGCAAAGAAACTTGGCTATTCAGGTTTCTTAGAAATGCAGTATAATTTAGCCTCTATAAAGAGGAATGGAATAAGTGATAATTTAAATGAAAGTGATTTTGTTAATAGTTTAAATATGGATAGTCTACTAAAGGAAAATAGTACACAGGCTATTAATAGTTTTGTAGACTTATTATTTCAAGATGATAATAAATTTATTTTTATATATGCAAATGGTTTTTCTGGAATTATAGCTGAATATATTAATAAAAAACTTTTAGTTATGGGAAAAAGGTGTATTTTTTCAAATGGGACAGATTCTATTGGGGTTTTTGAAAATAATTTAGATTATATTAGCAGTATTATTGTAGTATCAAAATCAGGGGAAACTCCAGGCTATAAAAGGAAAAAATATTCATACAGCTGTAGAAACAACAGGTAATGTAGAATATGAGAAATTTATTATGGCAGAACCCTTAATAGATTTATTCTTATTTGATATTAAGCATTTGAATAAGGATAAATTAAAAGATATAACAGGTGGAGATTTAAATAAAATAATAAAAAACTTGAATTATATAGCTTTAAAGAATCCTGATAAACTTATTGTTAGAGTTCCTGTAATACCAGACTTTAATTATGATGATAAAGTAATAAATGAAATTATGGAATTTGTCTCCTTTTATAAAATTAAAGAATTACATTTATTACCTTTCCATAATTTAGGAAAAAATAAATATGAAGAGCTAGGAAGAAGTTACCTATATAAGGATATGAAGAATTTAAATAAAGCAGAGCTATTAAAATATATTGAATTAGGAGAGAGCATGAATATTAAGGTAAAAATAGGAGGGTAAATTAAGTTAACAGTGTATAGTTTTCAGTTAAAAGGGAATAATTTTAATAAAAAAGACTGCTGAAAATACAGCAGTCTTATTTTTCTAAACTCCGTGGAGTTTATTCCTTAACTGAAAATTGCTATGCCAGCCATCCTAGTGCATATCCTATTATACCTATAGCGAATATTCCGAATATTAACCAAATAGGATTAACTTTCTTCTTAAGAAGTTTCATACATAAGAAGGTAAATAATAATGGAAGTAGTCCTGGTAGTAAGGAATCTAATACGTTTTGAACAGTAGTAGTTACAGTTTCACCAGCTTGGTTAGTTATTTCAGAAACAACAACAGGAACATTTATTGTAGTCCATCTATTAACAAGAACACCCATTATAAATAGACCAAGGATAGAAGCACCTTCTGTTATTTTTTGAAGAGCTCCACCTGCCATTTCTTTTACAATGTTTGTACCTTTTTCATAACCAATTTTAATACCAAACCATCTAACAGCAAGTCTTACAATGTTAAAGCCTATGAAGAAGATAAGTGGTCCTAGTATGCTTCCACCTAATGCAACAGTTGCACCTAGAGCTGCAAGCACTGGTCTTAATGTTCCCCAGAATATTGGATCACCAACACCAGCCAAAGGTCCCATTAAACCTACTTTAACACCATTTATAGCACCATCATCTATATCTGCTCCGTTTGCTTTTTCTTCTTCCATTGCAGCATTAATTCCTAAAATAGGAGCTGTAACGAAAGGTTGAGTATTAAAGAATTCAAGGTGTCTTTTTAGAGCTTGTTTTTGATCCTCACCTTTATATAATCTCTTTATAGCAGGAATCATTGCATAGCAATATCCTAGAGCTTGCATTCTTTCATAGTTCCAAGAACCTTGATGTAAATTAGAACGAATAAAAATACTCTTTAAATCACTTTGTGTTAATTTTTTTTCACTCATATTTATACCTCCTCCTATTAGTCTAACTCATCATCTAATTCATCATCAGCTTGAGCAGTTGCAGCAGTATTAGCTTGTACTATAGCAGTTTTATTAAATTTAGGATTTAATTCTAAGTAAATTAAAGCTGAAACAACTCCTACAATACCTAAAGCAACTAGGTTTAATTGAGAAAGAGCAGCGAATGTAAATCCTAGGAAGAAGAAAGGCATTAAGTGTTTTGCTTCCATCATGTTGATAACCATTGCATATCCAACAACTACTATTATGCCTCCACCTACTTGAAGACCTCTAGTAACAACTTCTGGAATAGCAGCTAACATATTTTGAACTGCATCTGTACCAACAAACATAGCAACTATTAAAGATGGAATAGCTACACGTAAACCTTGAACAAATAATGCTAATATGTGACAAGCTTCAATTGCTTTAAAGTTTCCAGTATCAGCATATTTATCAGCTTGATGTTGGAAGAAGATAGTAATAGTTCTAGCAAAGATAGTTAATACTTGGCCAGCGGCAGCAAGAGGAACAGCTAGAGCAATACCAGAGTTGATGTCTTGTTTACCAGCAATAACAATGATAGTAGAAATTACACTAGCAAGAGCTGCATCTGGAGCCATGGCAGCGCCTATATTCATCCAGCCAAGGGCTAACATTTCAAGAGTACCACCAATAATAATGCCTGTTTTTAAGTCACCTAGAATAAGTCCTGTTAGTGTACATGCTACTAATGGTCTGTGAGTTTGAAACTCATCGAGAACGCTTCCTATCCCTGCAATTAATGCAACTAGGAAGATAAGAATAATTTGTAGAAAGTTAATTTCCATGAATTAGTCCTCCTTTTTATATAAATTTTAATTTAAAACATAATTAATAATTACAGGTTTTCTAATAAAGGCATGATATAAGATTTTTTATCAGAAGCAACAACTCTTATTTCAAGTTCTATATTTTTGTCATTAAGGGCTTTAAAAGCATCAATATCTTCTTGATTTACAGAAATAGCACCAGTTATTTGAGTTTTACCGCTCTTAAAAGACATTCCTCCAATGTTAACGCTCTTTATATCTGTTCCAGCTTCAACCAATCTTAATACATCCTTAGGACATGTAAATAATAATATTGCTATATCGTTTTCATACTTAGGGTTTTTAAGTACTCTTGCAGCTTTATCTATGCTGACAACATGTGCTTTTACTCCTGGTGGGGCTACTTGAGTCAATATAGTTTTTCTAAGTTCATCCTTTGCAATATCATCGTTACAAACAATGATTCTGTTACATTTGGTCACTTTAGACCATACAGTAACAACTTGTCCATGTATAAGTCTGTCGTCAATTCTTGCTAAAGCAATTTTCATTATAATTCATCCTCCTTTAAATCTTGTTCATTACTTTTTAATAATTTTTTAACTGACTCTTTGCCAGCATTTTCAGCAATTTCAACTAATTCTTTAATTGTGACAGTATCTTTAGCTGCAAAAACCTCTAATAGCATAGGAAGGTTAGTGCCTGTTATTAGTTCTATTTTTTCATTTTTTAATGCTATCATACTAGCTGCATTAAAGGGGCTTCCTCCAAAAATATCAACCATAATTAAAGCTCCATCACTGCAATCCAACTCATTTAAGAGCTTATTGTATTTTTCAATTAAATCATCAGTGCCTTCACCTGCTACAAAGGATACAGTAGCAACATTTTTTTGTTTTCCAAAAATCATTTCAGAGGATTTTAATAGCTCTTTTGAAAATGATCCATGAGTTGCTATGATTACTGCTATCAATTAATATCATCTCCTTCCTTAAATTTCTTCACTATTATATATAGCAAAAAAGATGCCAATTATGTGTATCAGAGTTAAAATTTTCATCTGAACTAGCATAATTGGCACTTTATATAAATATAAAATTTTTATTTGATACAGATAAAATAAAAATTGATACTAATTTTTGGGAATTTCTGTTACATAAGCATTAAAAGTATCAGTAAGTTGATACTCTTTAATAATATCAACCATGTAATATAGCTCGTCTTCTGATAATTCTAAAGATAAAGCTTTTTTAAATATTAAATTAGCATCTTTTAGTGTATCAAAATATAATTTGTCTAAAGGATTACTTTTTCCGTTATAGGTCAGTTCATTTTTTAAGATAACTCTTTCTAAGGCACAAGCTAAATGAGTCATAATACTAAGTCTCTTATTATTTTTATATCCAATATCAAGAGAGTTTTCTATAAAATCTATAAAATTTTTTAAGAGTGGATATATTTTTTCTGGATTAAGGAAAGTGACAAGTTCTCTTAAGCTTTGTTTACAAAGAGTTTCCAAAGCTATAATATTATTTTTATCAGTATAAGAAATATTTTTTCCTTTAATTATATTTTTTAATTTTGCTTCACCTGTTCCATTAATTAAGTCTTCTATAGATATAAAAGGAAAACCTAAGTTTGGATTCACAATACCTATAATAGCTATAATTTTATTTGATTTTAATATTTCATTTATAGATTTATTAATATCTTTAACTCCAATAGGAATAACTGTTATGTTATAATCAGGCATTGTATTTATTATATTATCAACTAATTCTTTTAGTTTAATAGCAGTCCCCTTACCGCTAGAACAAATTGTTACTATAACACCATCATTTATATAATTATCCTCTTCCCTGCTAGTTGTATATCCTCTAAAATCTTTTAACAAATATGAATGAACTGAAATTAAATCAGTGTCATATAAGGAGCATTTTCTAGCTGCTTCTAAAACTAATGGAGTAGATACCATATCAATGCTTCTTGTTATTATATCGGTTCTTTCAGTAATGACATCTCCGAAACTATTTAATGATCCCATATCAACTAAGAGTAGTACCCCTTTACCTTCGTCTACTTGTTTAACTTTAGAAATTACTTCTTCAAGAATATCAAAAGGTTTTTTTTCAAGGGGCATATCCACAGCTAAAATATTGTCTGTTTCAAATAGTTTTTTAGCTACGTTTACCATACTTGTGGCAGTACTATCTCCGTGGGCAGCAACTACAATTCCAACTCTTTTTTGTATAGATGAATCTTGTATTGAGGTTAAAATAATAGCTAAATATTCTATTTCTATCTTAGGAATAGATAAGTTAAATCTTTTTTCCATTAAATAATGAATTTCTTTAGCTATTTTATACTCCTTACTATTAGTAGAAATAGGTATTTCAACATAGGAATTTAGTTTATCAGCTTTACTTTTTAACCTTTTAAATAGAGAACTAAAATGAAGGCTTACAGCATAAATAAAACGTTCATTTAAAGCTTTATTAAGTCTTCCTTCTACAAGAATTTTTATTTCTTCTGCAAAGTCTACTATATCTTTATCAACTATTTTAAGCAATCCTTCTTTAAGATTTTTATTTCTTTTCAAATTATTATAAAATTTATTTAAATCATTATTTATATCTGAAGTAATACATGACTTTATATCTTCATCAGTCATACCTTTATCTTTTAATTCGCCTGCTCTTTTTTCTATAGTATCATATATATTAAAGGGTGGTTCGTAGGTATCGTTTTCAAAGGGTATATATTCAAAAGGCATATCATTATTAGGATCTATAGTAATAGTATTAGGAATTAAATTCCAAACATTATTTTTATTATTAGAAAAAGAAACAATCCCTCTTTTTATATTTGATGGAAGTAAGTCTAAGTTTATATTTATTATATCTCCGCTATTAAGGGTATTTAAAAATCCTTTAGCACAAGCTAATTGAATATTTGATTTTAATTGACCAGCATTTCCATAACTAGTACTTCCTATAAAAGCTTTTACTGCTTCTGCTGATATTTTTATTGGTTTATTTATCCTTTGGGCTTCCTGCCTAAAAATAATATTCCACCATCAGCTTTTTGTATAATTCCTTCTGTATTATTATCTGCTCCAGTAAAGGAGCCTTTAACATGTCCAAAAATATGTGATAAAAGAAGTTGAGGATTGTTTGAGTAATCAGCACAGTTGAAAACAATAAAAGGTGCATCCTGAGAAAGTTTATTTTTATATTTTGCATATTGATACATAATGTTAGCAAATAAGCTTTTTCCTACACCAGTACTTCCGATTATTAATGTATGTAGACCATTAGGCGGGTACATTAAAGCAGCTTTAGCTTGTTCAATTTGATTTTTTAAACTTCTATTATGCCCAATTAAATAGTTAAAGGGAGATTTAGCTTCAATTTTTTCTTTTTTATTGAGTAAGGCTTGAATATTATATATTTCACTAATATCATCTTTTAATTTTATGCTTAGGGTTTTTTCAAAAAATTCTCTAGGATAGTAAATTACAGGTTTGCTTTTTATTTTTATTACTTTATTATTTTTACATAGGATATTAAGTTCTTTTGATACATTATTTCTTAATAAATTTAATTCTTCACCAATTTGAAGGGCTGTAAATCCTTTATTGGACAGAATGTCTTCTTTTGTAAGGTTTTTAGAATTTTTTATCATATAATTATATATTTTTTCAATACGTTTCATAAAGCACCCCACCAAGACTTAATAATAGCTATAACACAATAATAATATAATTATTCAAATAATACAATAACTTGTATATTATGGTATAAATTTACTTTGAAGAAAGTTTATAAAAATTAATTGAATTTAAGAATAGATATTTAGATATAGTTATGATTAAGGTATAATAAATGAATGTGATTAAAATTTTAGAAAGGAAATAATCATGAAGCTAAGGAAATCAAAGGAAAAAGATATTAAGGATATTATGAAAATAATTAAAGAAGCACAAGATTACTTTAAAGAAATGAAAATAGATCAGTGGCAGAATGGATATCCAAATGAAGATGCTATTAGGAAAGATATATTAAATGGATATAGTTATGTTCTGACGGATAATGATAAAGTCATTGCAACTGTTGCTTTATCTTTTGACGGAGAAGCAACATATAATGAGATTTATGAAGGAAGCTGGTTAACTGACAATGAATATGCAGTAATACATAGAATAGCCGTAACAGAAGAAATGAAAGGTAAAAATATTGCTTCTATAATATTAAAAAGAATAGAAGAAATTTGCAAAGAAAGGGCTATAAAAAGTATTAAGATTGATACACATGAAGATAACCTATCAATGCAAAGACTGCTAAAGAAGAATAACTTTAAATATTGTGGAGTTATATATTTAGAAGGAAAGGTAAAAAGAATAGCTTTTGAAAAGGAGATAAACTAATGAATATTGATGCACTAATAGAAACAATGCTAGTTTTATTTATAGTAATAATTGTAGGATATGCAGCAAATAAAAAGGGAATTTTAGATAAGAATAGCAATGCTAAATTATCAGATTTAGTATTAAAAATAACCTCCCCAGCCTTAATTATTAGCTCAGTTTTAAATAGCGAGCAGACAGGTGATAAGAAAGAAATATTTAATATGCTTTTTGCTGGAGTTATATTATATTTGACTTTAATCATAATTTCTAAATTAATTATAAAGGTATTTAGATTGAATAATGAAAATGGAGCTATATATGAATTAATGCTCGTTTTTGTTAATGCAACTTTTATGGGATATCCAATTTTAAGTGCAATTTATGGAGAAAACGCAATATTTTCTTTCTCTATATTACACATGCCCTTTAATATATTAATTTATTCCTATGGGGTATATCAATTTCAAAAAGATAGAACTAAAGATGCGAATTCATCAAAGGATCAAAATAAAAACTCTATTGATTGGAAGATCTTAATAAACCCAGGTATTATATCTGCAGTTATTGCCTTAATAATATTCTTATTTGACCTTAAGTTTCCAGCGGTTATTAAGGATGCCTTTAGTCTAGTAGGGGGAGCTACAGTTCCAATATCAATGATGCTAATAGGATCATCTTTAGCTTTAATACCAATAAAGGATGTATTTAGTGATTCAAAGATTTATATTTTATCTGCAATAAAGCTAATAGCAATGCCTTTTATTATTTACTTTTTATCTAATTTAATTTTTAAAGATGAAATAATAATTGGATTTTTAACTGTATCAGCAGCTTTACCCACTGCTTCAATGATAGTAATGTTTGCAAATCAATATAATAAAAATATTAAATCTGCTTCATCAGGTGTTTTTATTACTACAATATTATCTATTATTACTATTCCCCTTATAATATCTTTGCTATTAATATAAGTACATAATTATAAAAAATATAAGCAAAAAAAAGATTACTAAATAAGATAATAATATAGCAATTAAAGGAAGAATAACATGAATATTAGTGAAATATTTACAATAATGATAGTCTTATTTAGTATGATTTTGCTCGGATATTTTATAAATAAATTAAAGATTCTAGACAAAAATACAAACAATAAACTTTCAGAATTAATATTAAAGATAACAACACCAGCCCTTATTATTAATTCTGCTCTTGGACAAAGTCCTTCAATAAGCAGGAAGGAAATAATAACTATATTGCTATTGGGAATTGGATTATATCTATTTTTAATTGTGTTTGGAAGATTAATTGTTACTGTATTCCAAATGAAGGGTGAAAACAGTGGAATTTATCAGCTTATGATAATTATTGCCAACACTGGATTTATAGGTTATCCAGTTTTAAGTGCCTTGTATGGAAATTCTTCGATTTTTCCATTTTCAATTTTGCATATACCATTTAATGTAGTTTTATTTTCCTATGGAATTTATATAACTCAAAAGGGTAAAGAAAATATTAAATTTGATATTAAATCAGCTGTAAATCCATGCGTAATAGCGGCTTTAATATCACTTTTAATTTTCCTATTAGAAATAAGAGTTCCAGAAATATTTAATAGAATTTTTGGCTTGATAGGGGAAACGACTATACCATTATCAATGTTATTAATAGGTTCTTTTTTAGCTTCTATAAATATAAAAGATATATTTATAGATTTTAAAATATATATTATTTCTATTATTAAATTATTAGTATTGCCATTTATTATGTATTTTTTATCTAAGCTTATTATTGATAATAATTTAATTATAGCTTATTTAACTTTATCTGTTGCCTTGCCAACAGGACCATCTATTATGATAATGGTAAATCAATATAGCAAAAATGAAGATAAAGCTGCTGTTGGAGTATTTATAACAACGATATTATCTATAGTGACAATTCCATTAATTATTTATATTTTGCTTGTATAAGGAGCTGCTTATTTGCAGCTTCTCTTTTATTCTATAAAACTACAAAAAAAGACAAAAAATTTATAAATAGTATTGTCAAATTAATAACAATAAGTTAAAATTATAAATACTAAAAGGATAGGAATCCTCATATATCTTCTAGTGGAATATGATGATTTCATAAATTATTCCCCTTAATAAGGAGCGCAGCTGCGCTCTTTGTTTTTTATAAGTCCTTTTCAAAATTAGAAAATATATTAAAAAATAACACTATATAATTAAATTAAAGTAAAATTTATAGTAACAGTTTTAGTAATATAAGGAGGAAATATTATGGGAAAAAGATTTCCAGAAGGATTTTTATGGGGAGGAGCAGTAGCTGCAAACCAGTGTGAAGGGGCTTATAATGAGGATGGTAAGGGGCTTTCAATTCAAGATTTAGCTCCTAAAGGCATATATGGATCTATTACTGATGAACCGACAGAAGATAATATGAAGTTAATTGGAATTGATTTTTATCATAGATATAAAGAAGATATAAAATTATTTGCAGAAATGGGATTTAAAGTGTTTAGATTTTCAATAGCTTGGTCTAGAATATTTCCAAATGGAGATGATAAGGAAGCAAATGAAAAGGGCTTAAAATTCTATGATAATCTTTTAGATGAATTAGAGAAGTATGGAATAGAGCCTTTGATAACTTTATCTCATTATGAAACGCCTCTTGCATTAGCTAAAAATTATAATGGTTGGACTAACAGAAAGTTGATTGGTTTTTTTGAGAAATATGTAAAAACCGTATTTACTAGATACAAGGATAGAGTAAAGTATTGGTTAACTTTCAATGAAATAAATTCAGCCTTAAGGGCTCCTTACTCTAGTGCAGCCATATGGACGCCTAAGGAAGACTTAAGCCTTCAAGATCTTTATCAAGCAATGCATCACGAGCTAGTTGCAAGTGCCCTTGCTGTTAAAATAGGACATGAAATAAATCCAGATTTTAAAATTGGATGTATGATACTTGGAACCCCAATCTATCCATTAACTCCCAATCCAAAGGATGTTTTAAAAGCATTAGAAAATAATAGGGAAAGCTTATTTTTTGCTGATGTCCATGCAAGAGGAAAGTACCCAAGATATATGAATAGATTCTTTAAAGAAAATAATATTAGTTTAGATATAACTCCTGAAGATGAAGAAATATTGAAGAATACTGTAGATTTTATATCCTTTAGTTATTATATGAGCAGCTGTGCAACAGCAGATATAAGTAAGGTAGAAGGAGAAGGCAACATAATAGCAGGTTTTCCAAACCCTTATTTAGAGGCTTCAGAATGGGGATGGCAAATAGATCCTGAGGGGTTAAGATATCTACTTAATACCTTATATGATAGATATGAAAAGCCGTTATTTATTGTTGAAAATGGCCTTGGGGCAGTTGATGAATTAATAACTGATGAAAATGGAAATAAAACGGTAAATGATGATTATAGAATTAAGTATTTAAATGATCATTTAATTCAAGTAAGAGAAGCAATAGAAGATGGTGTTGAGATTATAGGATATACAACTTGGGGATGTATAGATTTAGTCAGCTTTACAACTGCAGAACTTAAAAAAAGATATGGTTTTATATATGTTGACAGGCATGATGATGGAACTGGTAGCTTAGAGAGATATAAAAAGAAAAGCTTTTATTGGTATAAAAAAGTAATTGAAACTAATGGAGAAAGCCTAGTTTAGGACATATTTGGCTGCTAAATTTTTAGCAGCCTTTTTAAATAAATAGTATACACTGTCAAAAGCTGATGAAATGTTTATAAATATGTTGACACTTATTATATATCATGGTAATCTGAGAACGAACATATTTATAAAAAACTAATAAAAAATACGGATGAGGATATAATAATGATAAAAATTCTTTCTGATTCTTCGACTTTGTACTCAATCAAAGAGGAACAAGCTAATAACATAGATATAGCACCTTTGCAAGTAACTATAAATAATAAAACTTATACAGAATTTGAAGATATAGATTCTAAACAATTAATTGATCTAATAAATGAAGGACATGTTCCTAAGTCTTCACAACCTTCTATAGGAAAGGTTTTGGAACTTTATCAAAGATATCCAGAAGATGAAATAATAAATATTTCAATGGCAGATGGTCTTTCAGGAACTTTTCAATCGGCATATACAGCTAAAAATTTAGATGAAAATTCAGAAAGAATTGAAGTAATAAATTCTAAAACTCTTTGTGGACCTCACCGATATCTAGTAGACTTAGCAGTAAAGCTTGTTGAAAAAGGGTATACAAAGGAGAGAATAATAAAAGATATAAAAGAACTTATTGAGTCATCTAAATCTTTTTTAATTCCTAATGATTTTGATTTCTTGGTAAGGGGAGGAAGGTTATCACCTATAGTAGGAAAGATTGGTAGTGCTATTAAATTAGTACCTGTTTTATCTCTTTCTAAGGATGGGACAACTTTAGAAAAGTTTGCTACAACAAGATCTTTTAAAAAGGCCATGGCTAAAATTTGTGATTATTTACATGAATTGAAGGTTGATGACAGCTATAAAATATATATTACTCATGGATTTAGTGAAAATTTAGCAAAGGAAGCAAAGGAAATTTTATTAAATAAGATAAAAAATGCAGATATAGTTACAAGAATTTTAAGCCCAGCCTTTATTACTCAAGGAGGACCAGGCTGTGTTGCAATCCAAGTAATAAAAAGACATGTTATTGATTAAATGAACTTAGTAAAATACTAGGTTCTTTTTTATATGATATTCTTAAAACAAATTATGTAGATTTATCATATAATAGATATTAATGTACAAAAGAAAAAAATATGTAGAAAGGAGAGAGAAAAATGAATAAACCAATAATAGGGGTATTTTCACTTTCTAGTTATGAAAGTCCAGCCAACGATAAAATATTTTATTATGCAGAGGCGGTTAGGGATGCTGGGGGAATACCCTTTATTGTGCCTATTATAAAAAATATAAAGGATATTGAAAATTTGGTTAATAAATTTGATGGCTTTTTATTTACAGGAGGTCAGGATATAGATCCTAAATTATATAATGAGGAGAAAAAAGAATATTGTGAAGTTCCATATAAAGATAGAGATTGCATGGAAATAATAGCTTTAAAAAGTGTGATAGAAAAGGAAAAGCCTTTACTTGCTGTTTGCAGAGGATTTCAACTATTAAATGCTATATTAGGAGGCTCTTTATATCAAGATATAAAATTTGACAAAAATAATGGAAGAGATAGTTACCACTTGGATAAGAAAAATACTTTTAATGAGAGCCATAAGGTTAAAATTATTAAAAATTCTTTATTGGGAGAAATAATAAATAATAAAGAGTTTTTAGGAGTTAATAGTATACATCATCAAGGAATAAAAACTTTAGCACCTTCTTTAAAAGAAGCTGCAATATCAGAAGATGGATTAATTGAGAGTGTTTATATGGAAGGGAAAAAATTTATTTTAGGAGTTCAATGGCATCCAGAATTATTATATACAAAATATGATGAGCATTATAGTATATTTAAGAAATTTATAGAAAGCTGTAATTAATAGAAAACACTCTAGTTTTGGAATAAAAAAACATTTAATTCATTTTAATGGAAATTAAATACTAAAAATGGAAAATATAAGGTAATGCGATAAAGATTGGAATTGTTTGATAAATGTAGATAAAAAGAATTAAAATTCAGTAATCCTATTTTTTGATTTTTACTCCTTAGCTAAAAGATAGTACTATAGATATAAATTACTAGTAAAAATAAAAAGTTTGCAAACTGAGAATAGCTAAGGAGTGTACTTTGTGAAATCAAAGGATATTAGTTTGTGTAGTGAAGTGTATAAGTCTGATGTTGAAAAAATATACTATTGGTTAAATGATGAGGAAATAATAAGTTGCTTAAATGAAGATAAAAATGTAAAAAGAAATTTGCTGAATATAATAAATAGAGTAAATATGCCTATTTTAACTCATCTTTTCAACAATAATTGTAGATTTTTTATAATTAAGGATACATATCAATCTGTTGGCTTTATAAGATTAATACCTAAAATAGAGAAGGCAGAAGTAGTAATTGTAGTAGGTGAAAAGGCACTTTGGGGAAATGGAATAGGACATAATGCAATGATTGAACTTTTAAAGGTGGCCTTTTTTGAAATGAGATATAATGCAGTAATAGCAAAGATAAAAAAATCAAATTTAAGATCACATAATTTATTTAAGGGAATTGGATTTAATAAAGTAAGAGAGCTAGAAAAAGAAATAGAATATCATATAAACTTGGAGAATTTTTTAAAGAATATAAAGATAGCATAGGAAAGTATGATAAGGTGAATTTTATAAAGGGACTGTATTTGACAGTCCCTATTGTGTTTTCATTTATTTGTTTTATTATGATAATATCCAATTTTCAACTTCTGGAGTTAAAGATGAAACATCATCTTTATCAATTTTGCTAACGAAAAGTAAATCTCCTGTTTGTATAAATTTTTGAAGTTTTTCTGTTATTTCCTTTGCTGTAAACTCACTTTTCACTAAGTAACTATCTGGCATAAAATTTGCCCAAGGACCTAAAGATTTGATGGTAGCAACTATATCATAATCATCTCTATGATTATGACTCTCATGATTGTGTCCGCATCCACAGTCTTCAGAATGTTCATGGTGATTATGCTCTTCCCTTAAATAAAATAATATTGCATATACGTTCATAGTTTTACCTGCTTTCTTAATTTAATATTTTTATAGCCATTAATAATATAACACTGGAGCTCTATTATTTATACACTAGGATTGCTATTTATTTAATACTTTTATCAAATTCAAGGTTGTTTATTTATCTTCGATTTTATTTTTGCACCGGGAAGAGTTTATGAGTATTTTGCAATAAAGTTATTTATTGAATTCCAATAAGTATCTGGATCTTGAATAACGCATTTTGCATGATCAGCACCTAGTATAGTAATCTTTTCTTTAGGACAATTAGCTGCATTATACAATTTATCCATCATTTCGTAAGGAACATAATCATCTTTATCTCCATGAATAAATAAAATTGGAGTTTTTGATTTTGCAACTTGATTAATAACAGAAGCTCTTTTTAGATTATAACCAGCTCTAATTCTAGTAACAACAGAAGCTGCATGCAGAAAAGGGAAGTTTGGCAGCTTAAACTTTTGCTTTAATTGGTAAGTAAATTCTTCCCAAACAGAAGAATAACCACAGTCAGCAATTATTACTTTAACATTTGATGGAAGTTCTTCACCAGAAACCATACATGCAGTTGCTGCTCCCATTGATACTCCGTGTAAAATTATTTTAGCATTTGAATTTTCTTTAATGATGAAATTTATCCATTTAATAATATCAAGTCTATCATGCCATCCCATGCCTATATAATTTCCTTCACTATAACCATGGGCTCTTAAATCGGGTATTAAAACATTGTAACCTTCTTCATAAAATTTTTTTGCATAATTAGTCATTTCCGCTCCATCAGAATTATATCCGTGAATAGTTATAACCCAATTATCTGTTTTAGAAGGATTTAGAATTTTATAAGCATGTAATGTTAAATTATCAAAAGATTTAATAGTTACATTTTCATAATTTGATTCATATTTAAGCCAATGCATATCCCCTAATATTACTTCATGGGGAATATCTATGTTTTCATTTATATCTAAGGCTTCTGTTTTCATTTCATTTTTTGGACCTGCAAGTTTTTTATTAATAGCATAATTATAAAAATAATTTCCTATATAAGCTAAAACACTAGTTGTTAAAGCACCAGCTGCAAAGGAGATTAGTTTTAATTTATCTTTTTTATTCATAATACCTCCTTGAAAGATCAGAATTATCTATAATGTTATTATATACATAAATCTTATTTTAAAGATAGAAATATTATAAAATATAGTAGGTTTTATTTAATTTTAATAAGAATTTTTAATATATTATTAAATGATAAAAAATATAGGAAATATTTTAAGAAATTATGATTTATTAATTTGAAGAAGAGTTGACAAGCTTATGTAGATGTTATAATATGAACTAGAAAGAAAAGTTAATAATTCGGTAGGTGAGGTTACCATGAGGATAAGGGTTGCTGCCGCGAAATAGTGGAGACACTATAAGAAGGTTAGCAGTTTATGTCGAAACCAAGGCGTAGACTAATGCAATTTCATCGCCTTATGGAGCTGAAGCTTGAACGATGATGAAGTGATAATATAATTTTGCTTTATTACATTAAATTTATATAATATTTTATTAGTTTACTCACCTTACTGTATTTCAGTAAGGTTTTTTTATTAATTTTTATTGTGGAGGTGAAGAGGAATGGAAGAGGGAAATAGTAAGGCAATGGACCCTTTGGAGGGAAATAGAAATTTTCTAGATAAAAGGGGAAATCCATTCCTCTTTTAGATTAAAAATTAATATTTAACATTCCTTCTTTCGGGTCTATGCCTTTACCTAATCTTGTATTTTTCAAATTTTAAGATTAAGGAGGTACGGCCATGAGAAAGTTATTTTTTAATAAAGTTATAAAGGAAGAAGTAAAGAAGAAAGGTAATATTAATAATTTATTATTAGTATCAAGATTAACAGAAGAAGGAGTATTAAGAAAATATAATACAAGCTATGAAGGTTATGAAGAAAATGAAATAGAAGAAATTAAGGAAAGATATGGGAAAAATGAGATTAGTTATCAAAAGGGTAAATCTTTAATAAAAAAAATTATTGATGCTTTTATTAATCCATTTTCTATAATTTTATTAGCTTTAGCTGTAATTTCTTATGTAACTGATGTAGCTTTAGTTAAAAGTGATCAAAAAGATTTTACATCAGTTATTATAGTTACAACTATGATATTAGTTAGTGGGGGACTACGATTTATTCAAGAATCTAAGTCTAATAAAGCTGCTGAGCATCTTAGTAAAATTGTTAGAACAACAATAAGTGTAAAGCGTAAAAATGAAGAATTAAAAGAAATACCGGTAAATGAATTGGTAGTTGGTGATATAATTCATATTGCAGCGGGGGATATGATACCTGCTGATGTTAGAATATTAAAAGCAAAGGATTTATTTGTAAGCCAATCCTCATTAACTGGTGAAAGTGAGCCTGTAGAAAAGTATAGTTGGATATCTGATGATAATTGTAAAAATCCCTTAGAGATAAAGAATTTAGCTTTTATGGGAACTAATGTAATTAGTGGATCAGCTGTTGCAATTGTAATTGAAGTTGGTGATAATTCAATTTTTGGTTCTATGGTAAAGAATTTATCAGGGAAAAAAATAGTGACAAGCTTTGAAAAGGGGATAAATTCTGTATCTTGGATATTAATTAAGATTATGTTAATTATGCTACCACTAGTTTTATTTATGAATGGATTTACTAAAGGTGATTGGATGGAAGCTTTCTTATTTGCAATTTCTGTGGCTGTTGGATTAACTCCAGAAATGCTTCCAATGATAGTTTCAGCTAATCTTGCAAAAGGTGCAGTTTCAATGTCCAAGAAAAAAGTAATAGTTAAGGACTTAAATGCAATTCAGAATTTTGGGGCAATGGATGTACTTTGTGCTGATAAGACTGGTACTATTACTAAAGATAAAGTAGTTTTAGAATACTATTTAAATATTCATGGGGAAGAAGATATTAGAGTTTTACGTCATGCTTTTCTAAATAGTTATTATCAAACTGGGCTTAAAAATTTAATAGATAAGGCTATAATTAATTATGTTAATGAATTAGATATGGTTGAATTATGGAGAGATTATAAAAAACTTGATGAAATTCCTTTTGATTTTAATCGTCGTCGTATGAGTGTGGTAGTTGAAAGTATAGGGGGTAAAACTCAACTTATTACAAAAGGCGCAATTGAAGAAATGTTAGAAGTTTGTGCTTTTGTTGAATATAAAGGAGAAATAAAGAAAATAACAGAAGAAATTGAGAAGGAATTATTAGAGAGAGTATCTTATTATAATAAACAAGGAATGAGAATATTAGGTGTTGCTCAAAAAAATAATCCTTCGGAAGTTAAGGAGTTTTCAGAAAAAGATGAAAGAGATATGGTTTTGATGGGATTTCTAGCATTCCTTGATCCGCCAAAGGAAAGTGCAGAAGATGTAATTAGAACATTAAAAGATTATGGAGTTAATGTAAAAATATTAACTGGAGATAATGATATTGTTACAACAGCAGTCTGCAAACAAGTAGGAATAAAGGTAAATAACTTATTATTGGGGACAGACATAGATGAAATGTCTGATGAAGAATTAAAGAAAGCAGCTGAAAATTCCAATGTCTTTGCTAAGCTTTCACCAAATCAAAAAACAAGAATTGTAACAGCTTTGAGAGAAAATGGACATGTTGTAGGCTTTATGGGAGATGGAATAAATGATGCTGCTGCAATAACTGAAGCTGATGTAGGAATATCAGTAGATACAGCCGTAGATATTGCAAAAGAATCTGCAGATATAATATTATTGGAAAAGGATTTAATGGTATTAGAAGAGGGAATAATAGAAGGAAGAAAAATTTATGCTAATATAATTAAATATATAAAGATGACAGCAAGTTCAAATTTTGGAAATATATTTTCAGTATTAATAGCGAGTATTTTTTTGCCATTTATTCCAATGCTTCCGCTTCAATTATTAATGTTAAATTTAATTTATGATATTTCTTGCATCACAATTCCTTGGGATAATGTTGATGAAAAATATCTTAAGTTTCCACGTAAATGGGATGCAAGTTCAATCAGTAAATTTATGTTTTGGATGGGACCAATTAGTTCAGTTTTTGATATAATAACTTTTTTATTATTGTACTTTATCATTTGTCCATTTGTATTTGGGGGACCATTCCATATGTTGAATGAAGTTGAACAGATAGGTTTTATAGGACTTTTCCATGCAGGATGGTTTGTTGAATCCTTATGGACACAAACTATGGTTATTCATTTAATTAGAACACCTAAAATACCATTTATTCAAAGCACGGCTTCATGGCAGCTTACAATATTAACATTTTTAGGGATAGCAATAGGGACTATAATTCCTTATACAGTTTTTGGTGAAAGATTAAATATGGTAGCTATGCCTGCAAGCTATTTTATATATTTATTTTTAATAATATTTTTATATTTTATTTCAATAACTGTATTAAAAAGATTATTTATTAAAAGATATGGAGAATTATTATAAGAGAATTTTATTAAGGGACTTTTATAGTCCCTTTTTTATATCATATTTTAGTTATTTATAAAGAAAATAGATATGAATAAACCATTATTGCTCAGGTAATAATATACATGAAAAAAGAAAGGAGAGAAAAAATGGATAATGCAATGTTTTGTTACCAATGTGAACAAACGATGGGAGGTAAAGGCTGCACGAAAATGGGCGTATGTGGAAAAACTCCCGAAGTTGCTAATTTGCAAGACTTATTAATATATCAATTAAAGGGGATAGCCTGCTATGCAAAGCCTTTAATTGATAAAGGAGAATTAATAGATAAAACAATAGTTGAGTTTGTAGAAAATTCACTTTTTACAACTTTAACTAATGTTAATTTTGATGTAGAAGTACATATACAACTTCTTAAAGATTCTCAAAAGATAAAGGAAGCATTAAGAAGTAAAGCACCAAAGGGAGATTATCCAGAAGAAGCAAAATACAATTTAAGTGCAACCAAGCAGCAAATGTTAGAAGATGCAGTTAAAGCTGGATTGATGTATGATAAAGACCTTGATCCAGATATAAGATCTTTAAGACATACAATTTTATATGGTTTAAAAGGTATATCAGCTTATGGACATCAAGCCAGATTTATAAATTTTTATAGCGATCAAGTAGATCAATTTTATTTCCGTGCTTTAGAAGCTATAACTAATGATGATGTTGGGGTAGAAGAATTAATACGATGGACATTGAGAACTGGAGAAATAGCATTGGAAGTTATGAGGGTTCTAGATGATGCTAATACTACTAGATATAGTCATCCTACACCTCACAATGTAAACGTTAATATTAAGAAGGGTCCATTTATTATAGTTTCTGGCCATGATTTAAGAGATTTAGAAATGTTATTAGAACAAACAGACGGAAAAGGAATAAACATTTATACACATGGAGAAATGCTTCCATCTCATGGTTATGAGAAATTAAAGAAATATAAACACTTAGTAGGTAACTATGGTTCAGCTTGGCAAAATCAGCAAAAAGAATTTGATAATATACCTGGATGTATCCTTATGACTACAAACTGTTTAATGAAGCCAAGAGAAAGCTATAAAGATAGAATATTTAGTACTGGAGTTGTAGGCTGGGACGGAGTTATTCATATTGGAAGAGATGAAAATGGATATAAAGATTTTTCTCCTGTAATAGAGAAAGCTCTTGAATTAGGTGGATTTAAGGAAGACGAAGAAGAAAAAGAAATAATGGTGGGTTTTGCTCATAAGGCTACCTTAAGTCATGCAGATAAAATAGTATCTGCAGTAAAAAATGGTGATATAAGACACTTCTTTGTAATAGGAGGTTGTGATGGAGCGAGGCCAGGAAGAAATTACTATACAAAGTTTGCAGAACAAGTCCCAAAGGATTGTATAATATTAACCCTTGCTTGTGGAAAATATAGATTTAATAAATTAGAATTTGGAGAAGTTTGTGGTTTACCAAGATTATTAGATGTTGGTCAATGTAATGATGTTTATTCAGCAGTGAAGATTGCGACTTCTTTAGCAGATGCCTTTGATACAGATGTAAATTCATTACCATTATCAATAGTTTTATCATGGTATGAACAAAAGGCAGTAGCAGACCTTTTAGCTTTATTATCAGTTGGTGTTAAAAATATGTATCTAGGACCATCATTACCAGCCTTTTTATCTCCAAATGTGTTGCAATATTTAGTTGATACTTTTGGTTTAAAACCTATTAGTACACCAGAAGAAGATTTAAAATCTTGTCTTCAACAAATAGTATAACTTATTTAATTTAAATATTAGATGATCAAAAAGAAATACAATTGATTTTACACAATTGTATTTCTTTTTATTTATATCAATAAATTTGACTATAATCACAGTTTTATATGTCAAATGTTTATATAATATACACATAAAGAATAAAGAACTTGTTTGGAGGGTATTATATGAATAAATTAAATGCTAATTTAAGTTTAGGAGAATGCGTAATTATTTATCCTGCTATTGTAGAAAGATTTAATGAAATGAATTTAGATTATTGTTGTGGAGGTAGTCAAAAGTTAGAAGAAGCACTATTAGAAAAGGGAGTTAATGTTGAAAAATTTATAGAAGAAATAAATGAAGAATTTGAAAAGTTTAAATTTAATAATAAAGAATATGTAGATTGGAATGAAAAAACATCTGAAGATTTAATTTATCATATAATTAATACACATCATGCAGCTACATTCCAATTACTAAAGGAAATAGATCCATTACTATTAAAAATATTTAAAGTTCATTTTCATCATATGCCAGAAACACTAATTAAAGTTCATAAGCTTTTTGGACAATTAAAAGCTGAATTAGAAGAACATTTAATAAAAGAAGAGAAAATTCTATTCCCTGCTATGATAGAATTTGAAAATTCAAAAGATGAAGTGAAAAAAGAAGAATTAGCTAAAGAGATAAAGTCCTTTATTGATGAACATGAGGCGGCTGGAGATATACTTAAGGAATTAGCAGAAATTACAGATGATTATAGAATTCCAGAATGGGCATGTACAACATTTAAACTAGTATACTTAAAGATGCATGATCTTGAAAAAGACTTATTTATTCACATTCATAAAGAAAACAATATCTTATTTAAAAGATTTTAGAGAATAATATTATGAATAAAAAAGGAGAATAATTATGGAAAAGAAGAGATTTATATTAGATGGAACTCATAATAGAGCTGTTGATGAAGATAAAATTAAGCAATTAACAACATTTTTATCAAAGTTAAATAAAGAAGGACTAACAGATGAATTAAAGGCAAAAGGCTTAAAATTGGTTAAAGCAATAAGTCCATTAGAACTTTCTATGGCAGAACAATCCTTAATTGATGATGGTATGGATCCAGCAGAATTAAGAACATTATGCGAAATTCATATGATGGTTTTAAAAGATGAGCTTGAAAAATTAAAGAGTAATATAAGCAAGGGGCACCTGTTATTCACAATGGTTGAAGAACATGATTTAATTTTAGGATTTTTAGATGAAATAGAAAAAACCACCAAGGAAATACTATCTATGGATAAGTATGATGCTAATAGAGAAGAATTTAGAAAAATTCCAGAACTAGCGTTAAATTTATTAAATGCAGAACCTCATCATAGAAGAGAAGAAAATGTATTATTCCCAGAAGTTGAAGCAAAGGGAGTAACTGGTCCAACAAGAATAATGAGAATGGAACATGAGGGGTTAAGAAAGAAAAAGAAAGCTTTAAGAGAATTAGGTGATGCAGTAGCCACTATGGATTTTGAAGAATATAAGACTGAATTAAAGAAAATTTCTGGTGAAATTGTATATGAATTAAGAGACCATATTTTTAAAGAAAATTATATACTATACCCAACAGCTTTAGAAACTATAACTAGCGAAGAAAAATGGGCTGAAATGAAGGAAAGATGCGATCTTTTAGGGTATTGTACATTTACACCAAACGAATTAGTTTTTAATATTGAATAATTATAATTAGAATAATTCCTCCTAGCTAATAATATTAATTTTTAAAAATTATATTTTATAGTATAATTAATATTAAAGAAAACTATTAGTTAGGGGGAATTGTATTGAGTTGCAATCATTGTTGCGAAAAATGTGCAAGCAGATTATATGCCCATGAAGTACCGATTTTTGAATCTCTTTCTGAAGAAGAATTAGAAAGGGTTATAAATATAAGAAAACATATGTCATTTAAAAAGGGAGAAAGTTTGTTTTTAGAAGGAGATAAGGTATCCAAGCTATTTATAATAAATGAAGGAATGGTTAAAATAACTAAAAGTACAACTAATGGTAAGGAGCAAATTATAAATATTTTAACTGTTGGAGATTTTCTTGGAGAAAGCAATATATTAGGAGATACTCTTGAAAGCAATGTTTCAGCAATTGCCGTTAAAAATACATCAGTATGTACAATTTCAAGAGAAGATTTTAATGAATTATTATTTAAGAATCCAACTATTTCTTTAAAGCTACTTTCAGAATTAAATAAGAGATTAATAGAAGTAGAAAATCTAACAAGTAATTTATCAAATAATAATCCTGAAGCAAGGATATGTTGTATGTTGTTAGAGTTTGCAGATAGATATGGGAAAGAACAAGTAAATGGTAAGGTAGAAATTAAATTACCTCTTAATAGGGAGGAAATGGCTAATTATTGTGGAATTGCAAGAGAAACATTAAGCAGAAAATTAAGTTTATTAGAAAGTGAAGGCATAATTGAGGCTGTAGGAACTAAAAAAATCATAATAAATAATTTAAACTCTTTAGAAGATTATATTATTTAAACTTTACATAAGAACTTTTTAGGGATAAAACTTAAAAAGTTCTTTTTTATTTAATTAAATTTAACTTATTGGTATATTTAATTTTTAATAAACTACTAAAATATCCCTTAATTAAATTATATAATAATTAATATATCAGAATGTAAAGGAGATAAAAATATATGATTTTTGATAAACCCTTATCCGAAATAATAGAAGCAAGATATTCTGTTAGGAACTATGATAAAAAGCCACTATCTGAGGAAATAATTACAAAATTAGAGGATTATATTAGTAAAGTAGAAAATCCCTTTAATAAAAAAATTAGAATAAAATTATTAAAGAAAGAAAATAATGAAGAGAGCATTAAGCTTGGAACTTATGGTGTTATTAAAGGAGCAAATTATTTTCTTGCAGCAGCTTGTAATAAGGAAGAATTTGCTTTTGAAGCTTTAGGCTATACTTTCGAAAAAGTAGTTTTATATTGTACTTCTTTAGGATTAGCTACTGTATGGTTAGGTGGAACTTTTAGTAAGGGGGACTTTGCAAAAGCCATGAATCTTCAAAAAAATGAAGTTTTACCAATAGTTTCGCCTTTAGGCTATGAAGGTGGAAATAAATCTTTAATTGGTTTACTAATAGGAAATCATAAGAATAAGAGAAAAAAGTATTCGGATCTATTTTTTGATAATAATTTTGATAGACCATATTTATTTGAAAATAATGATAAGTATAGTAAGGCTTTTGAAATGGTTAGACTGGCGCCTTCATCAATAAATAGTCAGCCTTGGAGAATTTTAAAGAAAGGGAATATTATTCATATTTATTCAAATGAAAAAACAGATATTAATAAAATAGATATAGGAATTGCTCTATGTCATTTAGATTTGTCTTTGCAAGAATTAGGAGTTATAGGCGAATTTAAATTTATAAATCCTAAAATAAAATCAAAATATAAATATATAGTTTCTTATGTTATATAGAAAATATGATAAAAGTTATATTAAAAATATACAAAAATAATTAATAATATACAAATCCGCCTTAAGATAATTGATATTATAAAGCTGTAAGGGTTAATTAATAATATAAAAGGGTGGGATAGATATATGATAGAAAATGATTTAAAAATAATTTTAAAAGAAAGAATTAATAAGACAATAAAAGAAGCAAGTAATGAGGAAATATATTTAGCTTTACTTGAATTAACAAAGAATAAAATTAAAAACACACCTTCTATTAAAGGAAATAAAAAATTATATTATATATCTGCAGAGTTTTTAATAGGAAAATTACTATCAAATAATCTAATAAATTTAGGAATTTATAATGATATAAAAAATATTTTAGAGAAGAATGGCAAAAATTTAAGTGAAATCGAAGAAATTGAATTAGAACCTTCATTAGGTAATGGTGGTCTTGGAAGACTAGCGGCATGCTTTCTAGATTCTATTGCAACTTTAGGATTAAGTGGAGATGGGATAGGATTAAATTATCATTTTGGTTTATTTAAACAAGTGTTTAAAGATAACAAACAAAAGGAAGAAAAAAATCCTTGGATAACTAAAGAAAGCTGGCTTACTAAGACAGATATACAATTTGACGTTTTATTTGGAGGCTTTAAAGTTAAGTCAAATTTATATGATATTGATGTAATTGGATATAATAATGGAAAAAATAAATTACATTTATTTGATATAGATACTGTTGACGAAAACATTGTAAAAGATGGTATAGACTTTGATAAGGAAGATATAAAGAAAAATTTAACTTTATTTTTATATCCTGATGATAGTGATGAGGCAGGACATTTATTAAGAGTCTATCAACAATATTTCATGGTAAGTAATGCAGCTCAATTAATCTTATTAGAAGCAGAAGAAAAGGGTTATGATCTTAGAAATTTATATGAATATGTTACTATACAAATAAATGATACACATCCATCAATGATAATTCCTGAATTAATTCGTTTGTTAGGAATGAAGGGAATTGGCACAGAGGAAGCTATTAATATAGTTAGTCAAACCTGTGCTTATACAAATCATACAATTTTAGCTGAAGCTTTAGAAAAGTGGCCTATTAAGTATATAGATAAGGTTGCCCCTCAATTAATGCCGATTATAAGAGAATTAGATAATAGGGTAAGAGCTAAATATAGTGATGAAAGAGTTTATATTATTGATAAAAATGAAAGAGTTCATATGGCCCATATGGATATTCATTATGGATATAGTGTAAATGGAGTGGCAGAATTACACACAGAAATATTAAAAAATGAAGAATTAAAGCCATTTTACGATATATATCCTGAAAAATTTAATAATAAAACTAATGGAATAACCTTTAGAAGATGGCTGCTTCATTGTAATAATGAATTATCTAATTTTATTTCAGAGTTAATAGGAGATGAATATAAAAAGGATGCAAGCAAATTAGAAGTTTTGCTAAAATATGCTGATGATAAAGAAGTTTTAAGAAAATTAGATAATATAAAGACTAATAATAAAATTAAGTTAAAGAAATATTTAAAAGAAACACAAAATATTGAAATAGATGAAAATTCAATATATGATATTCAAATTAAAAGACTTCATGAATATAAGAGACAGCAAATGAATCTTTTATATATAATTTATAAATATTTAGAAATTAAAAAGGGAAATATTCCGAAAAGGCCTATTACAGTAATATTTGGTGCAAAGGCAGCTCCAGCTTATGTTATAGCTAAAGATATAATTCATGCAATTTTATGTTTACAAGAAATAATAGAAAAAGATGAAGAAGTCAATAAGCATTTAAAAGTTGTTATGATAGAAAATTATAATGTAACTAAGGCAGAAAAATTAATACCAGCTTGTGATGTATCTGAGCAAATTTCCTTAGCTTCTAAAGAGGCATCAGGTACAGGAAATATGAAGTTTATGTTGAATGGAGCTTTAACTTTAGGAACAGATGATGGAGCAAATGTTGAAATTCATGAGTTAGTTGGTGATGAAAATATATATATTTTTGGAGCATCAAGTAAGGAAGTTATAGAACACTATAAGAATAAAGATTATGTGTCAAAAAAATATTATGAAAAAGAAAATATTAAAGAATTAGTAGATTTCCTAGTAAGTGATAAAATGCTTGAAGTTGGGGATAAGGATAATTTAAATAGATTATATAATGAATTAATAAATAAGGATTGGTTTATGACCCTACTTGATTTAGAAGATTATATTAAGACAAAAGAACAAGTATTTAAAGATTATGAATCTAGGGAAATATGGAATAAAAAAGCTTTAATCAATATAGCAAAAGCAGGATATTTCTCATCTGATAGAACAATTGAACAATATAATAAGGAAATATGGAAATTAAAATAATAATTAAGGGAGCAGCAGAAAGCAGCTCCCTTTTAACTATAGTTAAATTAGCTGTGAATTTCTTAAAAAAGAGCAATATAAGTTATTTTATTAAAATATTAATACATAGCATAAAATTTTATTAAAATAGACAAAAAGACTAAAAAAATTAACTTTGACTTTCTTTGACTTTAATAATATAATATAAGTGTAAAGAGAAAATAAATATAAAATATTATATTAAGGAGGTTGTGGTTATGTTTGGATTAATTCCTTATACTTTTGATGAATTTAGAAGAATAGATTCTTTCTTTAATGATGTTTTTGAAAGAAAAGTTTCAGATATTAAGGTTGATATTAAAGAAACTGAAAATGAATATTTACTAGAAGCAGAATTACCAGGATATAATAAGGAAAATATAAATCTTGAATATAAAAACAACTACCTAACTCTTTCAGCAACAAAGGAAGAAATCTTAGATAACAGCAGAGGTAATTATATAAGAAAAGAAAGAAGTTATGGCAAGGTATCTAGAACTTTCTATATAGAAAACCTTGATAAAGATAATATTAAAGCAAGGTATAAAGATGGAGTTCTTCAAGTAATTTTACCAAAAATAGAAAAATCAATTGAAGAAAGTTCAAGAATAGAAATTGAATAAAAAAGGTGCACAGTTCTTAGGAGCTGTGCACTTTTTTTAGAAATTCTTAAGAATTAGAATTATCTTTTCTTTAGAATTAATAATTAAAATAAAAGCATATTAAAATTTAAAATATTTTTCTCATGTTTTATAATGTTGGTATTACTAGAAAAAAGGAGAGAGTTATGAATACATATAATATTTTAGTTGTTGAGGATGATATTGAGATAGCAAAGGCAGTGGAAATATATTTAAAAAATCAAGGATATAAGGTCTTTGTTGGGCATAATGGAAAGGAAGGACTTGACATAATAAATAAGGAAACTATTCACTTAGCTATTGTGGATATTATGATGCCAGTTATGGATGGTATACAAATGACAATTAAATTAAGAGAAAAATACGATTTCCCTTTAATTATGCTTTCTGCAAAATCAGAAGAGATTGATAAGATAATGGGGCTTAACATAGGAGCAGATGATTATGTAACAAAACCTTTTGCACCTATGGAATTAATAGCTAGGGTAAATTCCCATATAAGAAGATATTCAAGATATTTAGAATTAATAAATAATGGGGGTAAAGCAGAAGAACATAAAGATGAAGTATTTGCAATAGGGGGATTAGAGTTAAATGTTGATAAGGTAGAGTTAACTGTTGATGGTAAAGCTGTTAAGCTGACTCCTATTGAATTTAAAATACTACAATTACTTATGAAGCATCCAGGAAGGGTTTTTTCTTCAGAAGAAATATATGAGAGGGTATGGAATGAAAAAGCAGTAAGTACAGATACTATAATGGTTCATGTACGAAATATAAGAGAAAAAATTGAATATGATCCGAAAAATCCAAAATATTTAAAGGTGGTGTGGGGAGTTGGATACAAAATTGAAAAAGTATAGTAACTCATATAAAAAGCTTGGAATTAGCAGTATAATTATTTTATTAATAACTATATTATCAGTAATAATATTTAATAATTATAATAAAATATATAATTTATCTAAAGCAAATAATACTTCAAATAATAATTATGAATACATACAAGATACATTATACAGAAGTAATTTTGTTTTATATAAAATGTTAAAAGAAAAAGAAGAAGGAAAGCCAATATCTTATGGAAGTTTATATAATGAGATTTTAGAAAGTAAATATCAAAATGGAAATCTTCTTAGGGAAGGGGCTTTAAGAAGGGCAGAAAATAAACTGAAAAATTTAAAAAACTTAGATTATTTTATAATTAATAAAGCTAGCAAATTTTCTATTACAAATACAGATAAGAAGTTAGAAGACTTTATTAAAAACGTAGATAATAAAGATTTAAAAGATTATTATAGATACTATATTGTAATTGATTTTTCTTTAGAAGGAAAAAGCAGTGTTTTAAATACTAATAACTATTCCTATAATCAAGATTATTATTATAATAATAATGATAAATTAATTAACGAAGTTTTTAGGATAGATAAAAATATTAAGATTGATAATCCTAAAGATGTAACTATTGTTTATGGAATACCAAAAGTACTAGTATATGAACATGATATTATCGCTTATGAAGATAACAAATTTGAGTATGATAAAATAGCTGGTATTTTAATATTTTATATGTTTATTGCCTTTGCAGTAATTGCTTTAATAGCCTTATTTATTCCTTATAAAAAGTCTTTAGAAGATTTAATTATAGGAAAAGTTATCAATATTCCTTTTGAGATACTTATTATTTTACTTAGCTTTGAAGCTGCTTCAATAGCTTTAGCTCCTGAAATATTATATAGAACTTTAAATAACAGCCAAATAATAGAAGGATTTGCTGGCCTTGGTGTATCAGAAAATATTGTAAAATCAGCTATAAGCATTTTTAATATATTCTATTGGTTAATCTTATTCTTAGCAGTTTTTGTAGGAGTAACTTTAATAAAATATATCTTTGGAAAGGGCTTTATTAAATATATTAAAGAAAATACTTTAATAGGTAGAATAACAAGATTTTTAATTAAAAAATCAAGAGAAGGCTTAGATAACTTTGCAAGTATTGATTTTAAAGAAGAAGGAAATAAATATATCCTTAAATTAGTAGGAATAAACTTTATTATAGTAACGATATGCTGCCTATTATGGGTTGCTGGAATCTTTGCTGCTATAGTTTATTCAATCGTCTTATTTTTTATTTTAAGAAAATACTTATTTGAATTAAAAGATAAATACAGTATTTTATTAAATGCAACAAATAAAATTGCTGAAGGAAATTTAGATATAGAAATAACAGAGGATTTAAAAATCTTTGAAGCTTTTAAAGAAGAATTATTAAAAATTCAAAGAGGATTCAAAAAGGCGGTAGATGAAGAAGTAAAAAGCCAAAAAATGAAGACAGATTTAATTACTAATGTTTCTCATGATTTAAAAACTCCTTTAACTTCTATAATAACTTATATAGATTTGCTAAAGGATGAAAATTCATCAGAAGAAAATAAAAAACAGTATATTGATATTATAAATAAAAAGGCACAAAGATTAAAAATATTAATTGAAGATTTATTTGAGATGAGTAAGGTATCAAGTAATAATATTTCATTAAATATAATGGATATAGACATTATTCAGTTGATAAAGCAGGCTGAAATTGAATTACAGGATAGGATAAATGAAGTAGGCTTGACTGTAAAATGGAATATATCTGATGATAAAATAGTTGTTCCTTTAGATAGTCAAAAAACTTTTAGGGTATTTGATAATTTATTTAACAATATAATAAAGTATTCAATGAGAAACTCAAGGGTTTATGTTGATATTAATAATAAGGATGAGGAAGTAGAAATAATACTAAAGAATATTTCAGCAGTTGAAATGGATTTTACTGAAGAAGAGATTGTAGAAAGATTTCAAAGGGGAGACAAATCTAGAAGCACAGAAGGTTCTGGCCTTGGCCTTGCTATTGCAAAGAGTTTTGTAGAAGCTCAAGGGGGAAGGTTTAAGATAGATCTAGATGGAGATTTATTTAAAGTTATAATAAGATTTAAGCATAAGCCTAGAACTTTTATTACTATATAATAGTTTAATTTAAAAAATAAGTTGTAACTATATGTTACAACTTATTTTTTATCCTATTTAGAATTTAACAAAACTTCTGAGATGCTGGTTTATTTTTATAGTATTAAGACAAAGGTTCCTAGGGTGATTAAAATTCCACCAATAATAGTTTTAGCTGTTACTGCTTCTTTTAATATTAAGAAGGCTAAGACCATGCTTATAACTACACTAAATTTATCTATAGGAACTACTTTAGATGCATCTCCTAATTGTAGTGCCTTAAAATAAAATAACCAGGATAGACCTGTTGCAACACCTGATAAAATAAGAAATAGCCAGCTTTTTTGAGTTATGTTAGGAATTTCCTTATAGCTTCCATTTAAAAATACTATTCCCCAAGCCATTATAATAATTACAACTGTACGAATTGCAGTAGCTAAATTAGAATTGACATTTTGAATTCCGACCTTTGCCAATATTGAGGTTGCAGCTGCAAAAAAAGCTGATAGAAATGCGTAAATAATCCACATAAAGATACTCCTTGTTTAAATTAATATTATTAATATATGTGTAAAAGAATAAAATTGCTATTTAATTATATAGTAAAAATTACACAGAATAAATGATTAATATTTTCAATAAATAATTATTTTCAATTAAAAATATTTTGTTGTATAATAAACAAAGAACAAAATCAATAGTACATATTTTATTTTATATAAAAATAGAAGTACAGGAAAGGAGACATCTTTGAAAAATTTATTAAAGTATTTTAAAGGTTCAGCAATAATATTTGCAATATTAGCACCACTATCAATGATTTTAGAAGTATCTATGGACTTATTGCATCCAACTTTATTATCAAACATTATAGATATTGGTGTTGCAGAAGCTAATATAAATTATATATTAAAAGTCGGAATTTACATGATAATTGTTTCTATTTTGGCTGTTATTGGTGGGGTGCTATGTTCAGTTTTTGCATCTGCAGCTTCAATGAGATTAGCAGAAGCCTTAAGAGAGGCTATTTTTAAAAAGGTAAATAGTTTGTCTTTTATGGAGATAGATAAGTTAAAGACTGCCTCACTGATTACTCGATTAACAAATGATGTAACTCAAGTTCAACAAATGTTTAATATGGCATTAAGGGCAGCAGTTAGATCACCTCTTATGGCAATAGGAGGAATAATTATGGCGGTGAGATTAAGTTTAAATCTTTCTACTATTTTTACAGTGTCTATACCAATTATAGTTATAGGTATAATAATAATTTTAAAAAATCTATGCCTTTGTTTATTAAAGTTCAAAATAAGCTAGATGATATTAATCTTGTTATGCGTGAAAATATTTTAGGAGTTAGAGTTATTAAATCTTTCAATTTAGAGGAAAAACAAAAGGAAAGGTTCAATAAAAAAATAAAGAATTAACAGTTAGTAGTATAGCTTCTCAAAATATGAATCTAGTTCTTTCTCCTTTTACACAACTTATTATGAATTTAAGCGTTGTAGCAGTTTTATGGTTTGGAGGGAGGATGGTTTCATATCAAACTTTAGAGCTAGGAAAGATAATGGCCTTTGTAAATTATATGATTCAAATAATGCATTCTACTGTTATGGTTATAAATCTTATGATGAACTTTTCAAGAGCAAAGGCATCAGCTGATAGAATTAATGAAATTTTAAATATGACTTCCTCAATTAAAGAAAAGGAAAATGCTAAGAAATTAGAAGGATACGATATTGAATTTAGAAATGTGTATTTTAAATTCAATGAGGAAAGTGAAAATGTATTGGAGGATATATCCTTTAGTATAAAAGAAGGCGAACATATAGGTATTATAGGCCCAACGGGTTCAGGAAAAAGTACCATAATAAGCTTAATTCCAAGATTATATGATATATATAAGGGAGAAATATTAATTGGTGGAATTAATGTAAAAGAGTTAAAACTAAAAGAATTAAGAGACAATATAGGAATTGTTCTTCAAGAGAGTTTGCTTTTATCAGGAGATATTGAAGGAAATATTAGGTTTGGAAATAATTTTGCAACTTTCAAAGAGATTGAGAAAAGTGCTAAGGATGCCCAAGCTTATGAATTTATTAATAAGAAGAAAAATAAATATAAGGAAAAAATAGAGCAGAGAGGCAAAAATTTATCTGGGGGGCAAAAACAAAGGCTTTCTATTGCAAGAACTTTAGTTAGAAATCCTAAAATATTAATTATGGATGATGCATCTAGTGCCTTAGATATGAAGACTCAGTCTAAGCTTCATGAAGCAATAAAAAATAGAGATGCTGGAGTTACAATTATAACCATAGCTCAAAGAATATCTGCGGTAATGGATTTAGATAAAATAATTGTATTAGATGAGGGGAGAATATCAGCTATTGGTTCCCATGATGAATTAATTAGAAATAACGAAATATATAGAACTATAGCAGTTTCACAATTAGGAGAGGAGGTGCTTTCAAATGTCTAATAGCAGGGGATTGCTAATAGGAAATACATCAGGAAGGGGAAGAGTAAATATTAAGGCTGGAAGCAAAGAAAAACTTAATAATCCAATGGAAACAACTAAAAGACTATTAAAATATCTTGGAGATAAAAAATACATTTTAATATTAGCCTTAGTGTTTTCAATAGTAACCACTTTAATGACAATAATTGGGACCAAATTAAATGGAGACATTGTAGATAAATATATTGCTGTTGGAGATTTAAATGGTTTAAGCCAAATGTGTATCATATTAGTTGTTATGTATGTCATATCAAGTGCTTCAGCCTTTTTTCAAAATAGATTAATGGTAAGTATAGCTCAAAATACATCTGCTAGAATAAGAAAAGATCTTTTTGAAAGTATTCAAAAGCTGCCAGTAAATTATTATGATACTCATTCAAGCGGAGATTTAATAAGCCGACTCACAAATGATGTTGATAATATTAATAACACTTTATCACAAAGCATTATTCAGTTTGCTTCGGGTCTTATTAATATAGTAGGTATGATTATTGCGATGCTATTATTAAGTCCAACTTTAACTTTGATTGGATTAATAAGTACTCCTCTTATGTTTATAATAACAAGAACTATTATTAATAAAACTCAGCCGATATTCTTGAGAAGGCAGAAAGAGTTAGGAGAATTAAATGGATATATAGAGGAAATGATATCTAGTCAAAAATTAACCTTTTTATTTGGACAAGAAGAAAAAGTAAGAAAGGAGTTTAGTAATAAAAATAAAGCTTTAACCAAAAGTGCAATAATAGCGGAAGCAATGTCTGGTGCAATGGCTCCAACAATGAATTTCATAAATAATTTTACATACTTTTTACTTGCAGTATCTGGAGGGATATTAATTCTTAAAGATATAAACATTACGGTTGGAACTGTATTTACTTTTATTCTTTATATGAGGAATTTTAATAGGCCTATAAATGAAATTTTAAATATAGGTAATACAATTCAATCAGCTTTAGCAGGAGCTGAAAGAGTTTTTGAAGTTATGGATGAAAAAAAAGAAAAAGATAATAAAAATGCTAAAGAGTTGGAAAAGGTAGAAAGAAATGTTTTGTTAAGAGACATAGAATTTTCATATACTGAAAAGAAAAAAATACTAAAGGGAATAAATATAAAGGCTGAAAAGGGACAGACGATTGCCATAGTAGGGCCAACAGGTTCAGGTAAGACAACTATTATTAATTTATTAAATAGATTTTATGATGTAGATGCTGGAAGTATATTAATAGATGAAGAAAATATAAAGAATTATTCTTTAAAAAGCCTTAGAAAGTCTATAGCTATAGTGTTACAAGATACATTCTTATTTGAAGATACTGTAAGAGAAAATATAAGATATGGAAGATTGGATGCCAGTGATGAAGAGGTAGAAAAGGCAGCAAAATTAGCCAATGCCCATCATTTTATTAAACAGCTTCCAAAAGGATATGATACTGTATTGAGGGATAATGGAAGTAATTTATCTCAAGGACAACGTCAACTTTTAGCGATAGCAAGAGCAATGATATCAAATTGTTCAATTTTAGTATTAGATGAAGCAACATCCTCTATTGATACAAGAACAGAAATTCAGCTTCAAGAAGCTTTAAAGAAGCTTATGGAGAATAAAACGACTTTTATAATAGCTCATAGGCTTAGTACAATAAAAAATGCAGATAAGATAATTGCCATAAAAGATGGGAGGATAATAGAAGAGGGAACTCACGATGAATTAATGAAACAGAAAGGTTTTTATTCAGAATTATATAATAGTCAATTTAGTCACTTTAATTTTAAATTATATCATAAATGAATGATGTATAGAAAAATGGGGAGATATGAAATATAAATATAGAAATAAAGAATTTTGTTGTATAGGAATAGATCAGAAAATGTAAAACCACCAGCTTGGCTGATGGTTTTTTATTATATATTTCTGCTAGTGTGCTTTATGAGTTTTACTTATATTCTGTATGATTTGATGGTTCTTCATCTGCGAATGGAGTTTTTTCGTTAGCTTTATTTTGTATTCTTTTTTCATAATTAGAAGAAGTCGGATCAGAAGTATAGTTTATATTTTTCTTTTTATTTTTCATAATTTAACCTCCTTGATATATGTCAATAATTATAATTCCCATTAAAGCAGAAAATATTATTTAGAATTTAATCATTTTCATGATTATGATAATATAAAAGCAACTGGAGAATAATTATATCTGAAAGGAGAAAATATGGAAAGGAAAAAGATATTTATAATTGAAGATGAAGAAAAGATAAGAGAGGAACTAAAGAATTTTTTATTTAGATATGGATATGAAGTTGAAAGTTCTATAGATTTTCAAAATATTATAGAGCTTGCATTAAAAAGTAATTCTCATTTGATATTGTTAGATATAAATCTGCCATACTTTGATGGATATTATGTGTGTAGAGAAATTAGAAGAAGGAGTAATATTCCGATAATTGTAGTAACAAGCAGAGATAGTGAAATTGATGAACTTATGAGTATGAATTTAGGAGCAGATGATTTTATTACAAAACCTTATAATACGCAAATTCTTCTTGCAAGAATCTCTTCCATTTTGAGAAGAGCTTATAATGAAAATGATAGTGAAATAATTGAGTATAAAGATTTAATATTAGATTTATCTAAAAGTGAAGTTACATTTAAGGGCAATAAAATTGAACTTAGTAAAAATGAGAATAAAATATTATATATTCTTCTAAAAAATAAGGAGAAGATAGTTTCAAGAAATTATATCATAGAAGAATTATGGCAGTCTGATGAATTTATTGATGATAATACTTTAACAGTTAATGTTAATAGATTAAGAAAAAAATTAGAAGAAGTTGGTGCTTATGATTATCTAAAAACTAAGAGAGGGCAGGGATATATTATTTTATGGGAGTAGCAAAATATTTAGAAGGGAAAATAATATTTTTAATAATTAATATATCTTCAGTGGCTTTTAGCGCTATTTTATTAAAAGCTTTTAATGTAAACTTAAATCTTATTATTTTTACCACAGCTTTAAATTTAACTGGCGGTTTAATATTTTATATCTTTGATTATTTTAGCAAAAGTAATTACTTTAAAGAAGTCATTAAAAATTTAGAAAACTTAGATAAAAAATATTTAATTTCTGATATAACAGAAAAAGCAGATTTTTTAGAAGGAAGGATATTAAATGAAATAATAAAAAAAGCTACAAAAAGTATGAATGATGAGATTTCACAAATAAAAAGAAATATTGATGACTATAGAGAATATATTGAACTTTGGGTTCATGAGGTAAAAACACCAATTGCAGCTTCTAAACTAATTATAGAAAATAATAAATCGGAAGTAACTAAAAGTATAGAGGAAGAAATTAATAAGATAGATAATTACATAGAACAGGCTTTATTTTATACAAGAAGTAATTCAACTGAAAAAGATTATATAATTAAAAAATATAAGCTAAGGACTATTGTAAATAAGGTAATAAGAAGGAATGCATCTGTTTTTATAGCAAAAAGGATACATATTGAAACTGAAAATTTAGATCAAGAAATATATTCTGATAGTAAATGGTTAGAGTTTATTTTAAATCAGATAATGATAAATTCAATAAAGTATATGAATAAAGAGGAAAAGAAACTTAAAATTTATGCAGAAAATTTAGGAGAAAATGTGATATTAAATATTCAAGATAATGGTATAGGAATAGCAGAAAAGGATATCGTTAAAATTTTTGAAAAGGGATATACAGGTGAAAACGGGAGAATTTTTTCCAAGTCTACTGGAATGGGCCTGTACTTATGTAAAAAATTATGTGATAACCTTGGTCTTGGAATAAAGATAGCTTCGGAAGAGGGAGTAGGAACAATAGTTTCAATAAATTTTTCTATAAATAAAATGCTAATATTTCAATAAATTACTATTAAAACTTACAAAAATGTAATATTAGTGTTATATAAATCAATGGATACTCCTAGCTGCTTTTTATAGAATAAATATATAAAATAGAGGTAGGAGGAAAAGAAATGAGCAAGGAAGTATTAAAAGTTTTAAATATAGAAAAGTATTATGGAAAAAAAGGAAATATAACAAAAGCACTTAATAATATAAGTTTTACAGTAAACGAAGGAGAATTTGTTGGAGTAATGGGACCATCTGGAAGTGGAAAAACAACATTATTAAATGTAATTTCTACTATAGATAAGGTCTCAAGTGGAAATATATATATTTCAGGAAAAGATATAACAAAGTTAAATACAAGAAAAATCGCTAAATTTAGAAGGGAAGAGTTAGGTTTTATTTTTCAAGATTTTAATCTTTTAGATACCTTAACAGCTTTTGAAAACATTGCTCTTGCTTTAACAATAAATAAAGTGAAATCAAAGGATATTATAAATAAGGTAAATAAAATAGCAGAAAAGCTTAATATTAAAGAAGTTCTACATAAATATCCTTATGAAATGTCGGGAGGACAAAAACAGAGGGTAGCTACTGCAAGGGCAATTATAACAAATCCATCAATTATATTAGCAGATGAACCTACTGGTGCTTTAGATTCTAAGTCAGCAAAAATGCTTCTTGAAAGTCTATGCAGATTAAATGAAGACTTTAATGCAACTATTATGATGGTAACACATGATTCTTTTACAGCAAGCTTTGCAAATAGAATTTTATTTATAAAGGATGGAAAAATATTTAATGAGCTAATAAGAGGAAAAGATTCAAGAAAGGAATTTTTCAATAAAATTATTGAAGTTACAAGCCTTCTTGGAGGTGATCAAAATGATGTTTTCTAATTTAGCTTTTAAGAATATTAGAAGGAGTATAAAAGATTATTCAATATATTTTCTAACTCTTGTATTTGGAATCTGCATATTTTATATCTTTAATTCTATAGAAGCTCAAGGAATTATGATGGAACTAAGCAAAAGTATGGCTAAAGCCTTTTCTATGGCTACTACTGTCATGGGAGTTGCTTCAGTTTTTGTTTCCTTCATTCTTGGATTTTTAATAGTATATGCCAATAACTATATTATAAAAAGAAGAAATAAGGAATTTGGCATATATATGACCTTAGGAATGGAAAAATCAAGCCTTACTATAATAATATTTATAGAAACCCTGCTTATTGGAATTATTTCCTTAATAGTTGGAATTATATTAGGAGTATTTTTATCACAGGGAATGTCAGCATTAACTGCAAAGTTATTTAAAGTTGATTTAACTAATTTTAAATTTATATTTTCTGTTGAGGCAGCAGTTAAAACAGTCATTTATTTTTCAATAATTTACTTAATAGTGCTTATTTTTAATTCAGTTTCAATAAATAAAATTAGGCTCATAAACTTATTAAATTTAGCAAGAAAAAATGAAAACATTAAAATAAGAAAACTTTGGCTATCAGTTATAATATTTTTTATCAGTATTTCAATGATTGCTTTATCATATTACATAATTTTTCATAATGGAATTAGTATATTTGATACAAATTTATTTATAATACCTGTGGTTATGGGCGGAATTGGAACAGTATTATTCTTTTTCTCTTTAGCAGGTTTCTTATTAAAAGTAATAAAATCAAGTAAAAATATTTATTTAAAGAATTTAAATATGTTTATATTAAGGCAGATAAACAGCAAGATTAATACAGTTTTTATATCTATGTCCTTTATATCTTTAATGCTTTTTATCTCCATATGTACATTAACCGGAGGCTTTGGAATCAGCAGTGCATTAAATAATGATTTAGAAGAATTAACTCAATATGACGCTATGCTTTATTTCATGGATTCCTTCGATGTAGAAAAATATTTTGAAGAAAATAATATTAATTTAAACACTATATCAGAGAAATATGTAATATATGATTACTATAGAACTAATATTAATTATAGTGATATCTTAAATGAAGAATATATAGAGAAGCTTAGTGATATATATATGATAAAAAATGATGAATATATTGAAGCTATGAAACTTTCAGATTATAATAAACTCCTTAAAATGAGGGGGATGGAAGAAATAAGTTTAAATAGTGATGAATATCTTATTTTTGCTGACCATGACGAAGTTATAGATGCTTTAAATAAATCATTAAAGGAAAATAATGATATTATATTTAATGGGAAAACTTTAAGAGCTAAAAATTCAAGGGTTTATAAATTTGTTTCATATATAGATGAGACAAAAAATAATATTGGAAAATTAGTTATAAATGATGAATTAGTAGAGAGCTTGGAAAAAGTATCTACTTATGCTAATATAAATTATAAAAATCCAGATTTGAGTATATATGATATTTTTGAGGAAAAGGAAGGAGCAGTTACCATAGCTGATTCATATTTATTAATTCGAACCAAGGAGGAAGTATTAGCAGAAGCTTTAGGAACAGGAGCAATAGTTTCTTATTTAGGAATTTATTTAGGAGGAATATTTTTAATAACATCAGCAGCAGTTCTTGCTCTGCAACAGTTATCAGAAGCGAATGATAATAAGGAAAGATATAGTCTGCTTAAGAAAATTGGTACAGATGAAAGCATGATTAATAAAGCACTTTTCTTACAAATATTTATATATTTTATGATGCCTCTTTCTTTAGCCTTAATACATTCAATTCCTGGATTATATTTATCAAAAGAAATAATAAGTATGTTTGGAAATATTAAGATTATGAGCAATATATTTATAAGTTTAGTTATTTTAATATTAATATATGGAGGATATTTCATAGCAACTTATTTTGGCGCAAAGAAAAATATTAGTCAAATCTAATAATATTAATTATAATAAAAGAGGATAATACATATTGTATTATCCTTTTTAATATAAAAATTATGCATCTTTATAGAATTATAGGAGAGATAATATGAAAATTTTAATTGTCAATGATGATGGAATAAAGGCGAGAGGTATATATGACTTGGCTAAAGAAATATCCAAAAAGCATGAAGTTACTGTAGTAGCACCAAGGGAACAAAAAAGTGCATCAAGTCATTCTATATCAATACATAATCCAATAAAAATAAGAAAAGAAAATATAGATAAGGATTTTGAAGCATACAGTTTAATAGGTACACCAGCAGATTGTACCCAGGCAGGCTTATCCTTACTATGCAAGCAAGTAGATCTAGTTATATCAGGAATTAATAGAGGTCTTAATTGTGGGACTGATATTTTATATTCAGGAACAGTTTCTGCAGCAATAGAGGCTTCAATCTATAATGTTCCAGCAATAGCTTTTTCTATGGAAGTAGATTGGACAAGGTGTGATGAGGATTATACTATAGCTGCTAAGCTTGCTGGAAAAATTGTAGACATAGCAGAAGAAAAATACTTAAAAAATAATGTAGTGTTAAATGTTAATATTCCTAATCTTAAAGAAGAGGAAATAAAAGGGGTTAAGGTTTGTAAGTTAGGAAAGTCTACATATAAATCTGAATATGTGTTAATTGAAGATGCTGAAGAAAAAACTTATGAAATAAGATCAAATAGAAATAAAATTGAACAAGAGGATACTGATTTATTTTATTTATCAAAAGGATATATAACCATAACTCCATTACATTATGATTTTACAAATTTCAAAATGTTGGAGGAGGTAGCTAATATATTTGAAATGAGGTAGATTAGTAATGGATACAAGTAGTACAAAGGAAATTCTTAAAAGTAGAAAAAATATGAAGATTAAGTTATTGTTAGAAGGTACACTAATTGGATTTCTGGTAGGGTTTGTTATAGTGTTGAATAGATTAGCAATAAGTAATCTTACAAGATATTTTAATAATTTTTATGATTTTGGAAATCAATCAATAATAAAGTCGATAATAGTGATTATAACTTTAACTTTTATAGGTTATTTAGTTGGAATTATGGTAAAAAGAGAAGAAATGATATCTGGTAGTGGTATTCCTCAAATAAAGGGAAGAGTAGTAAATAAACTTAGGTTAAATTGGTTTAAAATACTTATATATAAATTCCTAGGAGGAGTAATAGCATTAGCAGCAGGTTTATCTTTGGGGAGAGAAGGTCCCTCTGTTCAAATTGGTGGGGCTGTTGGAGAAGGAGTTGCTGATTTAACATATAAGAAAGTTAAAGTTAAGAAAGAATATTTAATTACATCAGGTGCTTCGGCAGGATTAGCAGCAGCTTTTAATTCCCCTTTATCTGGAATGATATTTGCTTTAGAGGAAATACATAGAAATTTTTCTCCTTTAGTTCTTTTGCCAGCAATGGCATCAGCAATCGCAGCTGATTTTGTATCAAAAAGATTTCTAGGAATGGAACCATCTTTGAATTTTGAGAGATTACAAGTATTACCTTTAAAATATTACTGGTTATTAATAATTCTTGGAATTTTGACTGGAGTAGCAGGAACTATATTTTCAAAAGGAATATATTTATTTCAAGATCTTTATGGAAAATTTAAAAAAATACCAATTGAAGTAAAAATAATGTTTCCCTTCTTTGTGACAGCTTTAATTGGCTTATTATTTCCATCATTATTAGGAGGAGGACATGATACAATATTAAACTTAACAGTTGAGGATAATTCAATTTGTATATTAATATTACTTTATTTAAGCAAGTTTTTATTGTTGATGATAGCTTTTGGCTCAGGAGTACCAGGAGGGATTTTTCTTCCAATGCTTTTACTTGGTGCTATTTTAGGTAATATTACAGGTGTATTTTCTTTTACATTTTTGGGATTAAATAAAGAATTTATTGTTAATTTTATTGCTTTAGGAATGGCTGGTTATTTTGCAGCGGTGGTGAAGGCTCCAATTACAGGAATAGTTTTGATAATGGAAATGACAGGTTCATTTAATCATATTTTATCATTAGGGTTAACAGTAATAGTTTCTTATATTACTGCAGACTTCTTAAAAAATGAAGCAATTTATGAGCTTCTACTTGAAAGATTATTAAAGAGGAAAGGAATTAAAGAAGAAGCTGATAATACAAAAAAATCTATTTTAGAATTTCCAATTGAAGCGGGGAGTATTGCTGACGGGAAGTATATAAAAGACATAGAGTGGCCAAAAGATTGTTTGTTAGTTTCTATAAAAAGAGGTGAAAAAGAAATAATTCCAAAAGGAAAAGTTCAACTTTTAAGTGGAGATTATTTAGTAGTTATAGTTACTTTAGAAAAAAGAATAGAAATATTTGAAGAAATAAATAGTATTACATTGGTAAATTAGAAAGCTAAATATAAAAATAGTAGATAGTATTTAATAATAAAACTTATCTACTATTTTTATTTAATAATATTTTTTATATTGAATCAATATATTCAATAATAGAATTTTTTAGAGCTTCAGCTATTTTTTCCTTTCCTAAATCAGAGGTAAGATATCTTTCATCTAAAATATTACTTAAAAAGCCTAACTCTACTAGAATAGGTGTTGCAGTGTTAAGTTCTAGAACTGCAAGGGCATTCTCCTTATTTTCATAAGTTTTTAATCCCCTGTCTTCACTATAATTAAGGGCTACTAAATTATTTTGTACAATAGTTGCAAATTTAAGGCTTTCTTCCATTTCAGCTTTATACCATGTTTCAATTCCTCTTGCAGAAGTAGAGTCATAATTACTATTGCAATGTATTGAAATGAATAAATCAGCCTTAAATATTTTAGAAATTTTTATTCTTTCTTTTAAGCTATCATTAGCGGTACCTAAATAGGGAATAGAATCATTAGTTCTGGTGTAAACCACATTAATATTTTCATCTTCTAATAATTTTCCTAGCTTTAAGGAGATATCTAATACTATATCTTTTTCAAAAATCCCCTTAGTACTTTTTGTTCCAGTATCCCAATCGCCATGGCCAGGGTCTATGCATACTGTAATTGTGTCTTCATTGTTATAAGAAGCAGCAATCTTTTTATTTATATAAGTGTTCTTTTCATGTTTAGATTTTATTATAATAAAAAGAGTAGATATAATAATAAATAAAGTAAATAAGCAGAATAAATTAAAAATTGTTTTTCGTCTTTTTTTACGTTTATATAATAGTTTTCTCCTTTCTGAAATATTGAATTCTTTCATATCTTATACCTCAAATAACTATATTTTTATATTTATTATACTTAACATAACAATAAATGTAAATAAATGGAAATAAAATTAACAAATTTATAATATTATCCATTAAGGTATATTGATTAGATATAATGCTTTATATAAAATTAATATAGAGTTAAATAAAGAGGGAATAAATATTTAATAAATTTATATTGGTAGTTGTAAAATATATATTTATTTTATTAACTACCAATTATTTTATATAAATTTATATAAAATTAGTTTTTGTTTAATAATAATTATTAAATAAAAGTATATAGTAATTATTTTACGATTGTTGTATAATATTTATGCGAAAGATAAAATACAAAATTATTAACAATATAGTAGAAGGGAAGAATTATGTTAGAAATTGATTTAAAAAGGATAAAAGAAAACCCATTCCTTATTAAAGATATAGAAAATCCAACTGAGGATTTAATTATTGAAGCTGTTAAGAAAAATGGACTAGCAATAAAAAATATAAAAAATCCAAGTAGTTTGGTTAAGGAATATGCTATTAGGAATAATCCCTTGGTAGTGGAATATATTGAAGATCTAGATGAGGAAAATTCTATATTAGCAGTAAGATTACTATGGAATTCATTAAAGTATATTAAAAATCCTACAGAAAAGGTTAAATTGGAAGCAGTAAAAACAAAGGGGTGGGCAATTCAATTTATAGAAGATCCTAGTGAGGAGATTCAGCTCTTAGCAGTAAGAAAAGATTATGATGCTATTAAGTATATAAAAAATCCTAGTTTAAAGGTTCAATTAGAGGCTATTGAAAATTATTGGGCAGCTATAAAGTTTATAGATAATCCACCTTTAGAAGTTAAAAGAGCGGCAATAAGGAAAAATGAAGAAGCTATAAATTACATCTTTTATGATATAGATGAACTAAAGCTGTTAATTGGAGATAATATTAAAATAGTTAAATATGTGTTTGATTCAATAACAGTAGATTTTGTCGTTGATATAGTAATAGAAAAAGTTAGTCAGGAACAGATAGATGAGAAATATTTAATAGACTTTTTAGAATTAGAAATATTAGAAATGAATAAGATTAATTTTATTAGAGAATATGGAAGTAAAAAGGCTAAGATGTTATTAGTTGATTATGAACTTTCAAGATAAGAGGTGACAGAATGAAATTTTCAGAAGCAAAAAATGCTATAGAATTAGTTTTAGAATCAGGAAGTGTACCCTTAATTATAGGGGAAGCTGGTATAGGAAAAACATCTTTAGTAAAAAAGATATGCAAGGAAGAAAACTATTATTTAGTTAATATAGATGCCAACCTTTTAAAAGAAGGAGAAATTGGCGGTCTGCCAATTGTTGAAAATGGAAGAACCAAATATGCAGCCCACTATAAGTTGTTAGAAATAGATGAAGCATTACAAAGTGATAAATACAATGGAGTACTTTTATTTATAGACGAGCTTAATAGATGTGAGCATGCAGTACAGCAGGAACTTATGAATATCATTTTAAATAGAGAAATAAACAATTATAAGCTTGCTGAAAATGTAAAAATTGTAGCAGCTATGAATCCGTCCAATAAATATGATGGATATGAATATTCTGATTATCAAGTAGTAGATATGGATAGTGCACAAGAGGATAGATTTGTTTGGATCGAATTAACATCTGATATAAAAGAATGGATAAACTGGGCAATGAGCAAAGAGGGAAATATAAATGAAAATATAATAGAATTTTTATCTACTTTTCCTGAATATTTGAGCACCCCAAATTCTAAGGAAGCAATTAAAGCTACTCCAAGAAGCTGGGAAAGAATTGGAAGAGCATATAATGTATATATAAAAAATCCAAATAAATATTCATTAAATACTTTATATAATATTGTAAAAGGTAATGTTGGAATTAGTATAGCTACAGATTTTATTAATCATATAAAAAATATAAAAGATAAAATTATTAAGCCAGAAGAGTTATTTGCTTATGAAGTTTTACCTTTAGAATTAAGAGAAGAATTAAGAAATGAAAGCCATTCAAGGCTATATATAATAGCGAAAAATTCATTAAGATATTTAGAAGAAAATAATATAGAAAAAAATAGAAAGTTATATGGAGATTTATTAAACTCCTATCCAAAAGATTTAAGATTAGGAATAATGAAGGAAGTTAAAGTAGATGCTAGTGAAAAATTATATAAGGATCTATTAAATGAAGATAAGTTTCTTGATGCCTTTTTTGCTATATTTGAATAGGGATGAGAGCTATGGAATTTGAAAATAAACGTACAGTATTATTAGAAAGAGCTTATAATATAAGAAATGGAGCTGAAGATAATACATTTGAAAGGGAATTTTTTTCTCTTGTAGAAAGTATTATTGTATCTATGATTCAAGGGGAAGATAATTTCTTTGGCCAATTTTTAGTGAAAATTGAAAGAAGCATTAAATATGATATAACCTGGCCTCTTGCGACAGTACCAATGCTTAAAGGATATAAAATATATTTTAATCCTTTACTATTTCTTGAATGTAACAGGAGAGAGATGGTTGCTTTATTTAAACACGAAATATATCATATAATGTATGGGCATCATGAAAGAGAAAGGGAATTAAGAAATAAATATACCACTACAGCTGTAAATATGGCTTTGGATATTTCTATAAACCAATTTATAAATAATATGCCTCCGGAAAGTTATAGATTAGAGCGATTTAATTATGAATTTTATGCATCTTTAAAAGAAGATAATTCAATAGAGGTATATGCAGAAGAAATTGATAAAATAATTAAAGAAAAATTGAAAAATAAGATGAAGTCTGATGATAAAGACATTGGAGCTGTAATTGACATTTCAAAAGCCCATGATGCATGGGAAGAAAGTGATTTAAATTCAGACTCAATAAAAGAAATGACTAAAAAAATAGCTATAAGTTCCCTAAATGATAAGGCTCCAGAAGATATAAGAAAAATAATAGAGTCTTATACGGAATTAGCCCAAATATCCTGGCAGGATGAATTAAAACGAATGCTTCCTACAATTAGAGCAGGACAGAGGAAAACAATAACTAGAAAAAGTAGAAGGCAACCTGATAGATTGGATATTAGGGGAAGTTTGCCTAATTTAATACCAGAAGTAATTGTGGCTTTGGATATTAGCGCATCAATTAGTGAAAAAGAAATACAAAAAATAATGATTGAAGTTTTAGAGATTGCTAAAAATAGAAGCAGTAAAATAACCGTAATTGAATGTGATGACCAAATTAGGAGAGTTTATGAAGCTAAATCCAAAAGGGATTTTAAAAAGAGAAGTTCAAATAATGGAGCTACGAAGTTTTCTCCGGTATTTAAATATTTGCATGAAAATAGATTAAAGAATCAAGTGTTAATATATTTTACTGATGGAGTTGGAGAAAATGAGTTAGAAGTTAAGCCGATAACTAAAAATGTTATATGGGTTTTAACAGGAAAGGAAGATTTATCCCTTAAGAAATCCTTTGGTAAAATAAAAAGAATAGAAGTAAAAGAACAAGAAGAACTAAGCGCTACTGCCGCTCTTGATATGGTTAAGGAGTTTCAAAGAGAGAATGTAGTTATAAGGTAATTTACAAATTGTAAATTACCTTTTCTTAGTTTATAGGCGGTTGATAATTCTTATGATAATATGCTATAATACTAGCAGGCAGGGGGATTGATATGAAAGGATTTAAATTCAATAAGAAAAATAGTATGATTATTATTGTTGTGACATTGATCATAAGCCTTTTTCTAAACGTTTACAGTTCTTTGCTAAATTCTAAATATAAGATCTTACTTGGAAGGGAAACTTATAATAGCTTATTAGATATTAGAACAAAAAATGAAAGTTCAGCTACTTTATTAAATAAATGTATTAAGGCTAAAAGTATAAATAATCAGGAAATATTTACTTTATATAAGAATTTTAGTTCTATAGACAAGGAATTTAATAATTTATTGTTGAAGTATAAAAATTATAACAATGATAAGAAGATTTCTATAGGTAAAAAGGTTTTTGAAAGTAACGAAAATTATGGTGACGTTTATAAAAGAGTAGAAAATTTACTTTATGAATATATGAATTATCAAATGAATAATGATAAGGAAATTATATTATTAGAAGGAAATGATTTGAATAATTTCTTAACATTAGAAAGTTTAAGTAGGAGTTTAAATGAATATTTTATAGAGTTTGATAGTAAATACTATAAAGACTTAGATGAGGAAAAAAAGAAATTACTTTCAATAAGAAAGAATCATTGGGTTGAAGCTATAAAAGATATGAGTTCAGTAATGGAACCTTATTTTACTTATGAATTTACTATAAAGGAATAATTATAGTGTGAAACAGTTGAAATATTCAGCTGTTTTTTTATTGATAAGCTAATTAATTTTTTATTAAAAATAAATTAAAAGATAAATTTATGTTATACTATATATAAAATATTTATAGTTTCATAGCAATACTAATAATACAAGTAAAATATGCAAATGTGAATTTTATTAACATGGAGGTAAAAATGATTTTAAATAGAAATGATATATGTTGGTGTGGAAGTGGCAAAAAGTATAAGAAATGCCACTTAGAATTTGATGAAAAATTAAATAAATTAAAAAATCAAGGATATGAAGTACCTACAAGAGATATGATAAAAAATGAAAAACAAATTCAGGGGATCAGAGAAAGTGCAAGGATTAATGATGGTGTCTTAGATTTAATACAAGAAAAAATAAGAGTAGGTATGAGTACGGAAGAAATAGACAAACTTGTTTATGATTATACAGTAAGTCATGGTGCTATCCCGGCTGATTTAAATTATGGTGGTTATCCAAAGAGTGTTTGTGTATCAATAAATGATGTTGTTTGTCATGGTATTCCTAGTGAAGATACAATTCTACAAGATGGCGACATTGTAAATGTTGATGTATCTACAATATACAATGGATATTTTTCAGATGCTTCAAGAATGTTTATGATAGGCAATGTTTCAGAAGAGCATGAAAAACTTGTTAGGGTGGCAAAGGAATGTCTGGATAAAGGTTTTGAAGCAGTTAAGCCATGGGGATTTTTAGGAGATATAGGAGCAGCTATACAAGAACATGCTGAAGCTAATGGTTTTTCTGTTGTAAGAGCTTTTGGAGGACATGGAATAGGACTTAAGTTTCATGAAGATCCTTTTGTGGCCCATGTTGGTAAAAGAGGAGAAGGCATGGTTTTAGTTCCAGGCATGGTATTTACAATAGAGCCTATGATAAATGAAGGAGATTATGAAGTATTCATTGATGAAGATGATGAATGGACTGTTTATACAGAAGATGGAGGATATTCAGCACAATGGGAATACACAGTTTTAGTTACTGAAACAGGAGCTGAGATTTTATCAAGATAAAATCAGTTTATAATGGACAATTGATAATTAAAAAAAGGATTGCCTAAGCAATCCTTTTTTTAGTGGCATCCTCCGCCGCAAGATCCGCATCCGCCTTCAACTTCAATTATTGGTTTTAGAGATAATCCTCTACCATTATTTTCTTCAGTTGAAAGTAGTTTAAAACCACCGAATTCATCGATTAAGTTTTCTTCTACAACAAAAGTGATGTCGTGAACTTTTTCTACAAGATCTCCTTCTTGTGGCTCATCGACAGTTATATTAAAAGCAGGACCGCTACAACCAAAACCTGCAAGGTTAATTCTAATGCTGTAGTTATCTACCTCATTTTCATCTAAGAATGCTTTAAATTCCTTGTAAGCTTCTTCGCTTATTAAAATTTTATCCATATTTTCACCTTCTATATAAAAATTTAATTGATAATTTATATCATTAGTATAACATAGTATATATAAATATCAAGTGTTTTTTACTTTTATAAATAGTAAGATTTAAGAATTTAGGAAATTTTAATAGAATAATCATTGTAATTACAATTTATTGACAATATAATAAATAATGAAATTGTGGCACAATATTATTATGTTTAAATTATTTTAAGTTATACTTAAATAGAGAAGGGAAGAAAAAAATTGAAACCTTTTAATAAAGAATATTTACTAAGGAAAATGGATGAATACAATAAACTAATTAAAGATAATACAATTAATGATTTTAAAATAGATAAAAAGAGTATTATGGATAACTATATTAAGGGATATATGTATGAAAAAGAAGATAATTTATTAGTTAACATAATAAAACTTTTAAAATCGGATAAGGAATTAATGAGAATATCTCCTATAGAAATTGAAAGTTCATATACTTTTATAAAATTTGCAAAAGGAAAAGTAGGAGTAGTTGGTTTAGGTTTAGGCTATGTAGTTAATGAATTATTAAAAAAGGATAATGTTAAAGAAGTTGTAGTTTATGAAAAAGAACAAGAAATAATAGATTTGTTTAAAGCAAATTTTGAAAACAATGATAAGCTTAGAATAGTTTATGGTGATGCTTATAAAGCAAAGAAAGAAAGTTTTGACTTTTTTTATGTAGATATTTATTACTATAAATTAAGCAAAAAAGTAGTAGAGGATTATAAAAGTTTTAATAAGATTCATAATATAAAAGAATATTTCTTTTGGGGATATGAGCATTTTCTTTTAAGCTGTAGATATGAAGAAATTGTTTGGGTTTATATACCAGAACTTTGGATGGAAGGTAGTAAATTAATCTTTACTTCATTACAAGAGGAAAATTTACTTAAATATTATAAAAAATTAGATGAAAATTTAGTTAGTAGTATTTTGGCGGATTTTAAAATAATTTTTGATGAAGAAGATTAAAATCAATGGATAAATTTACAATGGTTAAGGACAATTGGGGAAGATTTTTGATAAACTTAAAAATAAAAATACTGCATAAAAATTTATGCAGTATTTTTATTTACTTAATTGTGAATTGCCAATATAGGGATCCTACTTAACCACTATATTAACTAATCTTCCTTTAATAACAATTACTTTAATTATATTTTTATCACCAATTGCAGCAATTATATTTTCGTTTGCTAAAGCTTCAGCTTTTACACCTTCTTCATCAAGGTCTGTAGGAATATTTATTTTAGCCTTTATTTTTCCGTTTACTTGAATTGCAATTTCAACTTCATCTTTAACTAGAGCCTTTGGATCATATTCTGGCCAAGTTTCATTAAAAATTGAGAAGTCTAAACCGAATAAACTCCATTGTTCTTCAGCAAAGTGTGGTGCAAATGGTGCAAGAATTTTTAAGAAATCAATGCATGCTTTTCTTAAGAATTCTAGATTTTTAGTTTCTTTTTGTAGATATTTAGATAGAGCGTTCACAAATTCCATCATTCTTGCTATAGAAGTATTAAATTGGAATTTTTCACTATCTTCAGTAACACCTTTTATTGCATTATTTAGCCAGAAGTTTAATTCCTTTTCTTCAGCATCAAAAGTAGTTTTATCATTGTTACCCCTATTAATTGCTTCTCTTGCTGTTTCTAGATATCTTTCCATTCTATCTACAAATCTAGCTACAGATTTAATACCATCATCACTCCATGCGCCGCCATCAACATATTGGAAGCCGAACATAAGATACATTCTGAATACATCAGAGCCATATTCTTCAATATAATCATTTGGAGAAATAGTATTTCCCTTTGATTTACTCATTTTTTGTCCGTCTGGTCCAAGAATTAATCCTTGGTGAGTAAGAGATTTAAATGGTTCATCGAAGTTTAAATATCCCATATCTCTTAAAGCTTTAGTGATAAATCTTGCATATAATAAGTGCATACATGCGTGTTCAGGACCACCTACATATTTATCAACAGGAAGAAGTCTGTTTATTAGTTCGCTATCAAAAGCCTTTTCAGAATTCTTGTTATCTGGATATCTTAAATAATAGAAAGATGAACACACAAAAGTATCTAAGGTATCAGCATCTCTCTTTGCAGCCTTACCACATTTTGGACAAGTAGTATTTATGAATTCATCACATTTTGCTAATGGTGATTTTCCGTCTGGAGTGAATTCAACATTATAAGGAAGTTCAACTGGTAATTGATCTTCTGGTACCGGAACAATTCCACAGTCGTCGCAATGAATAACTGGAATAGGTGCACCCCAATATCTTTGTCTAGAAACTAACCAGTCTCTTAATCGATAATTAACTTTCTTGGAACCAAGGTTTTGAGAAGCTAATTTTTCAACTATTTTTTCTTTAGCTTCTTCAGTAGTTAATCCAGTGAACTCAGCAGAATTAACTAAAATACCACTTTCACAGTAAGGTAATTCTGTTTCTGAACCATCTTTGCTATTAATAACTCTTTCAATAGGTAAATTAAATTTATTTGCAAAAGCAAAATCTCTTTCATCATGAGCTGGAACAGCCATAACAGCACCAGTACCATAAGTTGCAAGTACATAGTCTCCTACCCAAATAGGAATTTCCTTTCCTGAAATAGGATTAATAGCATAGGAGCCAGTAAATACTCCAGTTTTTTCTCTTGTTAAAGATTGTCTTTCAATTTCTGATTGTTTCTTAGCTTGTTCTTTGTATTCTTCAACTTTTGCTTTATTTTCTTCTGTTGTTAGAAGATCAACTAGTTCATTTTCAGGAGCTAGAACTACATATGTAACTCCAAAAAGAGTATCAACTCTAGTAGTAAAGACATTAAATTTTAGATCTGAATCTTTTACCTTAAAAGTAACTTCAGCTCCAGTAGATTTTCCTATCCAGTGTTTTTGCATAGCAACAGTTTTTTCAGGCCAATCTAGGGTATCTAATTTTTCAAGTAATTCATCAGCATAATCTGTAATTTTGAAAAACCATTGAGTTAAGTCCTTTTTAGTAACTTCTGTAGAGCATCTTTCACAAGCTCCATCAAGAACTTGTTCATTTGCTAGAACAGTATTACAAGATGGACACCAGTTAACAGGTGCATTTTTTCTATAGGCTAATCCTTTTTTATAAAGTTGTAAGAATAACCATTGTGTCCATTTATAATAATCTGGTCTGCAGGTTACAACTTCGTTTTCCCAGTTAAACATGGCACCCATGGCCCTTAATTGTTTTTCCATAGTTTCTATATTTTTTTCAGTTGAATCTTTTGGGTGAATTCCTGTTTTTATTGCATAGTTTTCAGCTGGAAGACCAAAAGCATCAAAGCCCATTGGTTGAAATACATTATATCCTTGCATTCTTTTCATTCTAGCCCAAGAATCTACAGGTCCATAATTAAACCAGTGGCCTGCATGCAGCTGGCTTCCAGAAGGATATGAGAACATTTCTAGTACATAAAGTTTTTTGCCTTCATTATTTGGGTCAAATTTATAAAGATTTGTTTCTTCCCACTTTGCTTGCCATTTTCTATCAATTGATGTTCCATATTTAGCCATAATAAATCCTCCTATAATTTATAATATAAAAAAGCCTCCATCTCAATTAAGAGACGAAGGACATTCGCGGTACCACTCTTATTAGAAAAAAACTATGTTTTTTTCTCACTCGAAATTATAACGGTATTACCGTACTTGCTTTTAACAAGTAAGCTCCTAGGTAAGTTCCTATAATCTAATCACTGTTTCGCAGCTACCAACAGCTCTCTGAAGATTAAAATTTATAGTACTACTCCTAATCATAGCAATTAAATATTATCTTGTAATGGAATTAATTATATATTATTAAAAAATATAAGTCAATATAACAAAGTGATGTACATAATTCTGCATTAATATTGAATTAATTAAAATATTTATGATAATTATAAGTATATAGTATGATTCTAACAGGAGGATAAAATATGGAAGCAAGAGATTTAATGTATATGAAAAATTGGGTTGTTATAGGAGATGTAAAAAATGAAAGTAAATACGCTTATAAAATATTAAAAGCTTTAGAAGAAAAGGGTTATAATGTTTCTGGAGTTCACTTTGCAGGTGGAACTTCTATATATAAAAGCTTAAAAGAAGTTCCTTATGATATAGATGTAATTGATCTTTGCATAAATCCAATTAAGGGATTTGAATATATGAAAGAAGCTAAAGAATTAGCTATTAAATATGTATTAATACAACCTGGAGCAGAAAGTGATGAAATATTAGAATATTGCAAGAAAAATGATATAGAAGCTTTTAAAGATTGTGCCTTAGTTCAACTCAGAAAGATAGAAGAAGGAAAGGTATAAAAATTGACAATTATGAAATAGAAAAACTGCTGTTTAGTTCAGCAGTTTTATTTTTTTAGATTGGTCACTGTCTCAAATTCTTTTATGAATTTGAAACAAATACCATGATATTAAAACTGTTAAAGCATAATCATAGATTAAGAAGGCTGCTTGTGCAATTAGAAATAGCAGGTACTGAGGCATTTTATTTTGATTTACATTAATAAATTGACTAAGGAAAAAAAATGATATAAATAAGATTATATTAAAAAATATTAATTTTAATATTAATTCTAAATAGTATTTATTTATTTTTTCTAAGTAGTATTTAATTATTCCGTATATTCCAAAAAAGATAAAGTAAAGTATAACAATATTTTTAGGTAAAAGTAAAAATCCTAAAATTGAAGAACTTATATATACTAGAAAAGCACTCATTACGGAAGCTCTGATAATTGCAATAGGTATAAGCAAAGATGCTATGGTAAGAAAAGTGAAAGTACTTATGGGCATAATGTTATTCAAGAATAAAATAATAATAGTCAAGGCTATTAAAATAGCGTTTAAAGTAAGTTCTTTTGCCTTCATAATATTTCCACCACCTTAAAAATTAGCAGCAGCCGATTAGGTCTCCACCCATGCATTCACAAATTGAGTCTAAGCACCAAAGATTTATACACATTTCACAAACATCAGAATTATTTATTCCTGTTGTCCTATAATAGTTGTTTGAATAATTTCTAGTTCTTTGATATAAAGAATTTAAAGTTTGTCTATATTCAAAATTGTTAGGCTCCATATTAACAGCTGTTTGAATATGGCTAAGTCCTTGATCAAATCTTCCCATGTTAGTTAGTAAAACACCATATAAAAAGTTCCATTCAGCATTTCTATTAGATATGCTATTTAATTTTGCTTCAGCAGCAGCATAGTTACCCATTTGCATGTACCTTCTTATTTCATTAAAATCATAGCTGGAATTATAGCTGCTAGAATTATTATAGTTGCTGGAATTATAGCTGCTTGAATTATAACTATAAGAATTGTTTCCTGAATTTTTAGTTAATTGATCATAGGCAGCATTTATTTCTCTCATTTTTTCTTCAGCTAGATTTCTAAGAGGATTATCACCATATTGATCTGGATGATATTGCTTAATTAATTTTTTGTAAGCGGCCTTTATTTCTTCTTGACTAGCTCCTGGCTTAAGACCTAATACTTCATATGGATTCATTTCTTTTCCTCCTTTTACTTTCGCATCTTTTATTTATAACCGAAAGGTATTTATCCATTATGCCTAATTCCAAAATATTTTTTAATATATCACTATTTCTTTTTAATGGAAGTTTTGATAAAATTTCCTTGCAGTTATAAGCGCAATTTAATATTGTAAATTCTAATCTATCTTTAATAGAGTTAAGCAACTCTTCATAAGGCTTACTATCTTGATTAAATAAAAAAATTATAGGATTAAATTTTTTGTTTTCAATATCCTCCTTTAAATCGTCTACAGCATCTATAAGATATATCCATTTACCAAGAGTGTAACCTAGATTATAAAGATTATTCCTTAAAACTTCATTATCATCGATGAGAGTATAAGGATATTCTTTTAAGATATTGCCGACAATATCACTAAAGGGATGGGATATTTCATCTATGTTTGAAAAGTTTTTATTTTTCTCTAAGTCAGATAATTCCTTAAGATTATTTTCTATTATCGCGGATATTTTTTTAATAGATTTATTTAATTTTTTTTCATAAGGATATAAGACTTTTTCTAATAACTTACTTTTTAACTTATTATCATCTTGAATGTCATCTTTAACTTTAAAATAATAAAGAGAAAGATTCATTGCTGCTGCATAATCTATAGAATTATTATTTATTATAATAGGCTTCTTTTCTAAAGGATGTGGAAAACAGCGTCTAATTTCAACAGAAGGTTCCTTTTCTGTTATTGAGTCAAGTAATACTGCAAGAAAAGCCATATCGTAATTTAAAGTTAACCTAGGAAGATTTCCTATATTTTCTTTTAAACTCATGCATAATCCGCAGTAATAGCTTCTAAATTTTACATAATCTTTTATTTTTAATTCGCTTTTTAGTGGAGTTACATATCCAAACAATAAAAACACTCCTTAATTTTGTTTAATCTAATTATACAAAATTTAATATTTATTCACAATAATTAATATAGAATGTTAATTTTATATATATAAATTAATTTGGTAAAGATAATAATAATGTTGTAAAATAAAAAAATATAAATATTAGTAAAATCATTTGTAAATAATAAAATTATTGGGGGGCTGTGAAATGTTGGGTACAATAATAAATTCCGTAGTTATCATTATAGGATCTTTTATAGGATTAATAATTAAGGGAAAAATAAGTGAAAAAATTAGAGCAACTGTAATGAATGGTTTAGGTTTGTGTACTCTATATATTGGCATTTTAGGAGCTTTAGAAGGAGAAAATACTTTAATAATGATAATTTCTATTGCTTTAGGAGCATTAGTAGGAGAATTAATTGATATTGATGCTAAACTTAATGATTTTGGAATGGCTATAGAAAGGAAAATAAGCAAAAATAATAATTCTATTTCAATTGCAGAGGGATTTGTTAGTGCAACTTTATTATTCTGCGTTGGAGCCATGGCTATTGTTGGAGCGCTAGAAAGTGGATTAAATAATAACAATAGTACTCTTTATGCAAAATCCATTTTAGATGGAATAAGTTCTATTATATTTTCTTCTAGTTTAGGCATAGGAGTTATGTTATCATCTGTAAGTGTGTTTATATATCAGGGAATTATAGCTTTTGGAGCAAATTTATTGTCTCAAGTATTAAGTGATGCTGCCATTAATAATATGACCGCAGTTGGAAGTCTGCTTATTGTGGGGTTAAGTTTTAATATTCTTAATATAACTAAAATTAAAATTTCTAATCTATTACCAGCTATGTTAATAGCAGTTATTTTAAGTTTGTTATAAAATTTACTTAAGTTGTATATTCTATATAAAGTAGAGTACACAACTTAAATAAATATAAAAAACACATATGAATTATTCGTCCACTTTGAGTTTCCATTGTTAGCTTGAAAAGGTTTAATAAGTTTAATAAATTGAAGAATACTGCAATTAAATGTCGAAGAAGACCTATAGTTACGAATTTTTGTATTGTATTTAAAAAATATATATTGTATAATCTCAATAGAAATTCGACTTGGACGAATTTAACAAATTAATAATTTACATAAATTCTAAGGAGGATAATTTTATGAAGAAAAAAGCAATAGCTTTAGCACTATCAGCACTAATGGTTACTGGATTAGTAGGATGTGGAAATGCCTCTAAAAAAGATGGTTCAGGAAATGTAGATTTTAAAGTAGGAATGGTTACTGATGCAGGAACTATCGATGATAAATCTTTTAACCAAGGAACTTGGGAAGGTATTTTAAGAGCTGAAGAAGAATTTGGAGTTGAAACAAGTTACTTAAAACCAGCAGGTACTACTGAAGCAGACTATTCAAAAGAAATAACAAATCTATATGATACAGGATACAAGTTTATAGTTACTCCTGGATTTAAATTTGAAACCGCTATCTATAATGCACAAAAGAAGTATGAAGATGCTAAGTTTGTAATTATAGATGGAGCTCCACATAGCGGAGATAATAACTATGAATTAGGAAATAATACAATAGCTATCTTCTTTGCAGAAGAACAAGCAGGTTTCTTAGCAGGAGTTGCAGCTTCTTTAGAATTAAAGGAAGGAGACCTAGGATTTATAGGTGGTATGGAAATTCCTTCAGTTCAAAAATTCAACTGGGGATTCCAACAAGGTGTAGCTTATGCTAATGAAAACTTAGGAACAAAGATGACTATTAAGAAGGAAAATGTAGTATATCAAGGATCTTTTGATAACTCAGCAGCAGGAAAACAATTA
>Ga0134092_1000075_pt1 | contig 95641 bp, 101 predicted proteins | sample 3_6taG_FD_94454 | JGI IMG/M metagenome (GOLD analysis project Ga0134092, IMG submission 94454) | Switchgrass degrading microbial communities from high solid loading bioreactors in New Hampshire, USA - 3_6_20_6_A3 metaG | ecosystem: Engineered > Bioreactor > Semi-continuous > Anaerobic >... | reverse complement strand
TAAATAATTTTTTGCTCATTACATTCTTCTCCTAATGATATTTATTTTATTATACATAAAAATACCCTATGGCATAGACTTTTTTTAAATTGTCTATTCCATAGGGTACATTTTATTATTTTAAACTAAAATAGCTTTTTATTTTTATAAATATCACAAAAACTTTTTAATAATAATTTTGTTTTATATCATATTTTTATTACATACTCAATACATTGTAACATATAAAAGATTTTTAGGAGGTTATTAATGGTTCCACAAAAATATATATGCCTTTCCTGCACTTATATTTATGATCCTGAATTAGGAGATCCTGATAATGATGTATATGAAGATACTCCTTTTGAAGATCTTCCAGACGATTGGGTATGTCCAGTTTGTGGTGCTACAAAAGAAGAATTTGACATGTATGAGGACTAAAAACACAAAAAACAGTCCATTAAAGACTGTTTTTTATTTGCTTTTATTTAAGCCTTCCTAACCAAATCTTCTATAAATTCTTCTATATAATAGATTGTCTTAGCACTTAACCTGCAGGCCTTATTAATTTCATTATTTATTTCTCTAAGAATTTCTTGTATATCTTCTCTATTCTTTGAATTGTTATAAGCTAACCTACCTAATAAAATAAGTTTCTCTTTTTCTTTCTTTGTAAAATTAATTAATGGTATTCTTGCTATATAGCCAGAAGTAATCATATTGCTTCTGTTTAATAATCCCCTTACTAAATAACTTACCAAGTTTGAGTTTAAATAAGATAATAAAAAAAAGCTCTCTTCTTCATCACATAAAATACAGCAATTAACACCAAAAACACTGCCTTTAGGAAGCTTACAGGCAGAAAATTCAACTCCCATAGAAGAGCATATAACTCCTTCATTAAATAAATCTTCTTTATTTCTAACTATAAAATTAGATACCTTTTTAGCTATTTCAATAAAATCTTTATCTATATAAAGTATTTTCTCTGTATAAAACTTATCCTTACCTGGATTTTTATAGAAAGGCACTTTATATTGGCCTTTGCATTCCCTAGATAAGTATAATTTATCATTTCCTGTAGATATACCCGTTATACATTTATATATATCCCCTATTCTCCTATTATTAAAAAGAAGCTTAATTTCCTTAGGACATTCTATTAAAAATTCTAGATTATCTCTATCCTTATCTAATACTATATCCTCTATAAAATATTTATTGTTTTCTAATTCTCCCTTTTTAATTTTTGCTTCAAAATTTCTTTTGTTATTAGTCCTATTATTTAAAATAATTTTTCCCTGATATTTAGTACCCTTTTGTAAAATTATTATGCTTGTTCTAACATCTGCTCCTTGACTTATAAATAAGTCTGTTGGACACATGGTAATTTCATGAATAGAACATTTTTCTAATATTTTTCTTCTAAAATTTTTATAAATTTTTGCAGTAAAAAAAGAATCATTTGTAATTATTCCTATCAAGGCTCCTTCTTTAGCCAAGTCTATTACTGCAGATATAAACATGAGATACATATTTTGAATTCCAACATCTTTAAATTTTGACTTTAATTTGTCCTTATTTTCTTTAATATATTTTACTTCATGACAATTATAAGGTGGATTTAACACATAATAATCATACTCTAAAGTATTAATTGTTCTCCCAAAATCTATGTTTGAAAAATAAAAATCTAAAAAATCTCTATTTTCAAAACTACATTCATATATATCCTTATATCTATATATATCTATTCCATAGCATTTAATATTTTTATTTATAAAAGGTCTTAACATTTCCTCCCTTCCACAGCAGGGATCAAAAACACTCTTTCCTTTATTATTTATAGAAAATAGTCTTTCTGCTATGTAATTACATATATAATCTGGAGTTGAATAATATCCTAATTCCCTTTTATCTATTAATTTTCCCTTTGATATTTCTTCTTTTATAACCTTATCTTTTCGCCCCATAAATTTTCACTTACCTCTATCAAAAATTCTCTACTATCTTTAATTATATATAAAAAAACAGTTGATTAGGAATTTTTATAACTAAAACTCCCATCAACTGTATTATTAACTATATTAAATATTCCTATAATTTATTAATTCAATACTATTTTCTTTTAAAAATTCCTTTAATTCTTGTGAAGTAATAACTTCTAATTCTTCTAATCTTTTTAAATTATAGGAACTGTTCTTTAATAAAAATAAATCTACATAAGCAGGGTGAGACATTACTTCTACTAATTCATAGTTTTTATCTATTATTCTTTCAAAAGATTCAACTGAAACAGCTTCATCATAAAAAGCACCTTCAAAAGGCACTACCATGTCATAATCTAGTTTATAATTTAAACCGCCCCTTATTGGAAGCTTATACTTCTTTAAAATTTCTTCTATAACAGGTTTTAAAAATTCAAAGGTATGAACATGATGATGAGAATCTAAATGAGTAATATTAATTCCCTTTGATCTAACCTTCTCAATTTGTGCACAAAATTCTCCAAATACTTCATTTAAGTCTATCTTATTAAAATCCTGCTTTGTTAGTAATTTCCTATCAAAATTTCCTTCCTCATCTACTATGGTTTTATGAGTTTTTAAAACTGGCTTATAAGCACTCAGAGTTAAATGAACTCCACATCCTAATTCAGGATTTTCTTTAAGAAGTTCTACTGCATGGTCAAAAGCCGGCATACCAGCCATTATAGTAGTACTAGTTATAATTCCAGTTTTATGAGCTTCAATTATACCATAGTTTACTGCTTTACTAAAGCCAAAGTCATCAGCATTTACAATTAATTTCATAAATTCATTCCCCCTTATAGGTCTATACTAACAAAACATACCTTAAGCTTCAATATTAACTTAAATATCTAATAAAATTATTTTGCGTATTTAACTATACAATCTCTTAAAACTTCTGCCGCTTCAATTGATTCAGCTGCATTATTATAATATTTTGCAAATCTTTCATCTGCAAGATACATTTCTGCTAAGCCCATATGCGCTTCAGCAGAATAATTTGGCCATGAAAAAGTTAACCATTCCTTATGCCTTTCATAAACCTCTTTCGCTGCTTGTGATTCTAAATCCTTTGTTTTGATAACTTCCTTTAAAGCTTCAAACATTTCTTTTTCAATATTCTTCATTTTATTAAAATCTTCTTCAGTCATATTCATCCACTTTTTATTAGATTCCTCTATAGTTTCTTCACCATATTTTTCCCTAATTTCTTTACCATATTTTCTTTCGTTTTCTTCTAAAACTTGCTTTTTAAATCCTTCAAATTTTTCTCTATTTGTCATTTTTATCTCTCCTTTATTATATTGTATTGTTTTTTCTACTGTCTTAATAAGCAAATCTAATTGATTTCGTCTGGAGATAAGTCTTTCTCTGTGCTCAATTAAGGATTTATTTATATCAAAATCCTTATTATAAATAATTTCTTTTATATCTTCTAACTTTATATCCATTGATCTATAAAGCATAATTTGCTGAAGTAAGTCCACTTCTTTCTCTCCATAAATTCTATAGCCTGAAGAGTTAACTCTACAAGGTTTCAATAGGCCTATTTCATCATAATATCTTAATGTTCTAGTACTTACTCCTGCCATCTGTGCTAATTTGTTAATTGTATATTCCATATCATTACCTCCTAACAATTATAATGATAAAGTATAACGTAGCGTAAAGATCAATATTTTTTTAATTTTTTATATAAAATTATAGAAGCTAAATTAAGAAAAAAATAGATTATAAAAAAAGAAGATTGAAAACAATCTTCTTTTTAAATTCTATTAAATTAGTTATTTTTTATATATGCTCCTTCTATTCCTGAAACTGCATTCTTGCAATAATTTCCTAAAAGCCCTTTGCTATATTTACTTCCTTTTAACTTTTTCTCTAGTTTTCTTTTTTCTAAAATAGCATTGACTTCATTTATAGTAAGATTTTTATTGTCTATATCTACTATATTAATAGCTCTATTTTCTATGTCAATTTCAATAATATCACCATTTTCTATATATGCTATTGGTCCTCCTGAAAAGGCTTCTGGTGATACATGACCTATAGCTGGTCCCCTAGTTGCCCCTGAAAATCTTCCATCTGTTATTAAAGCAACAGTACTATTTAATTCTGGATCAGATGAAATTGCTTCTGTTGTATAAAACATTTCTGGCATTCCAGTTCCCTTTGGTCCTTCATATCTTATAATAACAGCATCTCCAGCTTTTATATCTTTATTAATAACTGCATTATATGCATCTTCTTCACAGTCAAAAACTACAGCTCTTAACCTTTGTTTCCATTGAGATTTTTGAATTGCTGAATGTTTTATTACACAGCCTAATGGTGCTAAATTTCCCTTAAGAACTGCTAAGGACCCTTCTTTATTTATAGGCTTTTCTACTGTAAATAATATATCACCATAAGGGTCATTTTTAACAAAATTTTTCTCAAATTCATCTAAATTTTCACCTAATGTTTTTCCTGTAACAGTCATACAATCTAGGTGTAAATAGTCTCTTAATTCTAGCATTATTCCCGGTAATCTTCCTATATAGCTTAAACAATCTGCAGGATACTTTCCGCTTGGTCTTACATTTAGTATATATGGAACTTTTCTATGAATTCTATCAAAATCTTCAGCAGTAATTTTTATTCCTACTTCATTTGCAATAGCAGGTATATGAAGGAGTGAATTACTTGACCCTCCAATTGCTGCATGTACTATTATTGCATTTTCAAATGCTTCTTTAGTTAATATATCTTTTGGAGTTATATTTTTCTCAACTAAATTTAATACTGTCTCTGCAGCTTTCTTAATATATTCTTCATGCTCAGGACTAGCTGCAGCTATTGCTGCTGAGCCTGGTAATGCTAACCCTAAGGCTTCACTTAATAACTGCATGGTAATAGCAGTTCCTAAAAAAGAACATGCTCCATATGATGGACACGCTTTTTCCTTATACTCTTCATATTGTTCTTTTGTAATCTCATTTCTCTTATACATAGCAGCATAAGTACCTATTTGATTTAATGTTAAACCACCTTCTCCTGCTCTCATTACTCCTCCAGGAATAAAAATAGATGGTATATTAGTTCTTGCCATTCCCATTAAATGAGCTGGAACTGATTTATCGCAGCTTGCAATAAATATTCCCCCATCAAAAGCTGTTGCATTTACATGTATTTCAATCATATTTGCAATCATTTCCCTAGAGGCTAATGAATAATTTATTCCATCATGGCCTTGAGCTTGTCCATCGCAAATATCAGTTACATAATAATCCGCTGGATATCCTCCCTCATTTAAAATAACTTCACTACATAGTCTTGAAACTCTATTTAAATGAGCACTTCCTGGATGGCTTTTTCCATAACTGCTTTCTATTATTATCTGCTTCTTTTCTAAGTCCTCTTTCTTCCAGCCCATCCCCATCCTTAAACTATCCATTTCATAAGCTACTTCTCTTACTTTTTGAAAATTACTCATTTTTCTCCTCCTATTTTATAAAAATAGTGTCTTTTAATATAAAGACACTATTTTCATTTATTATTTCTTTATTAATTTTAATGCTAAATCTAAAACTTTAGCCCCATTACACATTCCATAATCTACTGATGGAATAACTTCAACATTTAAACCATACTTTTCTCCCTTACTCTTCATATCATTTAACATAAATCTTATTTGTGGTCCTAATAGAACTACATCTGCTTCTTCCATATTTCTTAAAGCTGCATCTGTTGATACTGCCCAAATCTTAGTATCTAATCCTCTCTTCTCAGCTTCTTTTTCCATCTTTGTTACTAATAAACTTGTTGACATTCCTGCTGAACAAACTAATAAAATTTTTTGCATATTTAATCACTCCTATTGTTTCTATCATTATTATTTATATTCATTTTCAAATATTTCTACTTCAAAGCTTCTATTATCTTGTACTTTCTTGTACCAATTTCCAGATTTTTTAATTCTTCTATTTCTATTATCCTCTAAATTAACTTCTACTAACCCATATCTATTTTTAAATGCATTTTGTGGTGAAACATTATCAATGAAAGCCCATAACATATATCCCTTACAATTTGATCCATCTTCAACTGCTTTTAAAGTCCAATATAAATGTTCTGATATATATTTAATTCTATAATCATCTTGAATTTGTCCATCTTCATTTTTATATTGGGCTTCATTTTGAACTCCCATTCCGCTTTCTGCTACAATCCACTCTACATTGTTATATTCTTCTTTAAGTCTTATACCAATATCGTATATTATTTTAGGATATATCTCCCAGCCTCTAAAAGGATTCATCTTCTTTCCTGGTAGATCAAATAATTCATAATAACGAGCTGGATGAAAAGGTATTTCTTCATTCCATGCTGTTGATCTAGCCTTTACTCTATGTGGATAGTATAGATTTAACCCTAAAAATTCAATAGTATTGTTTTTAATTATTTCTAATTCTTCTTCAGTATAATCAAACATACAGTTGTGTTTTTTTAAATCATCAATTAAATCTTGTGGATATTCTCCTTTTAACATAGGATCCATAAACACTCTATTAAAGTATAAATCATACATATAAGCAGCTTTTTTATCATGCTCTGCACTTGATCTTGGATAAGTAACTTCTGGATTTAATATAGCTCCAATTTTACCTTCCATTCCTAATTCCTTAAATAATTTTACAACCTTTGCATTAGCAAGGTTCTTATTGTGGTTCCATTGCATCCATTTAGCTGTATTTTGCTCATATGGCCATCTTATTGCATCAAGATAAACTCTAGTTTGAACAACAATTGGTTCATTAAAAGTAAACCAGTATTTTACCTTATGTCCAAAATGCTTAAACACTTGTTCTGCATACTTTACAAATAAATCTACAACCCTTTTAGAACCCCATCCGCCATACTTTTCAAATAAATATAATGGTAATTCATAATGTTCTAAACATATCATTGGCTCTACGCCATTTTTCTTTATTTCATCTATATAATCATTATAAAATTGAACAGCTTCTTCGTTTACTTCGCCAGTTTCATAGTCTTTAATAAATCTTGACCAGTCAATTGAAGTTCTAAAGGCATTTAATCCTACTTCCTTCATAAGCCTTGCATCTTCTTTATATCTATTATATAAATCAGCAGCTACAGTAGGTCCAATACCATCATGCCATAATTCAGGAACGGCTTTATACCATCCATCCATATAGTTCATATTTTTTTCAGTTTTTCCTGTCCAACCCTCTGTTTGCCATGCTGATGCTGCAGCTCCTAGTATAAAATTTTCAGGAAGATTTACCTTTTTTAGTGCCATTTTTATATCCACTCCTTAATAATAAAATTGGAAGTTCACAGTATGCTTAATTAAGCTTACCTAAATAATTATTAAGTATTTTATACTGTGAACTTTAAATTAATTGTTAGTTTTTATTACTAATCTTCATTAGATCTTTTCTTAAATCTATTATTTCTTCAGCAAGCTGTCTAACTGTTAATCCTGTCATTAAATGATCTTGAGCATGAATGAATAATAAATCTAATTTAACCTTATCTCCTTGTGCTTCTTTTGTTAATAGCTCTGTTTGCATATTATGAGCCATATTAAATGCTTCTCCACATTTCTTCATTAATTCTTCTGCTTTTTCTATATCTCCATTCTTTGCTTCTCTTATTGCTTCAATTGCATAACTTCTGCCATCTCCACTAAATGTGATAATTCCAAATGCTACGCTTTCTAAATCTTCCATAAAAATTCTCCTATTCTATTAATTTTTTCTATGACTTAATAATTCTTATGCTATTGCGTCTGATTCAGCTTCTTCAAGTTCTAAAGATTTTTCTTGTTCAACTAATTGTCTATCATAAACCTTTACAAATGGTAGATACACAAGACCTACTACTATTACGTTAATGAATTGTATAACTCCTGCCATTATATCTCCATTAGTTGCTAAGATACCTGATATAAATAATGGTGTTGTCCAAGGAACTGCAATACCTGCTGGTGCTGAAACTAGTCCGAAATACATTGATAAATAAGTTATTGCTCCTGCTAACATTGGTCCTATAACGAAAGGTATTATCATTATTGGGTTTAAAACTACTGGAATACCAAATATAATTGGTTCTGATATATTAAATATTGCTGGTCCTATTGCTAATTTTGATATTGTCTTTAATTGCTTTGACTTAGCAAAAATTATCATTACTACTATTAAGCCTAAAGTTGCTCCACAACCACCTATACCGTTTACAAAGATATCATGGAATTGCTTTGTAACAATATTAGGAAGTTCTGCTCCTGCTTCTAAAGCAAGTCTGTTTTGGTCCATTGCTGGTAATAATATTGAATCCATTACTCCAAATACAACTCTTGTTCCATGGATACCCATTGTCCAGAAAAAGTGATATAAGAAAATTGTTGATAAAGTACCACCAAAAGATAATCCAACAGCTGCTAATGGTGCTCCTAGGAATTTACTAATAAATACAAAGACTGTTTCATAGCTTGTTGCTTCAAAGAATAATCTTATTCCTAAGAATGTAACAAGTATTACTAAAGCTGGTGTTATTGCTGAGAATGACTTTGATACTGCTGGAGGAACTGAATCTGGCATCTTAATTACCCAGTTCTTATTTACTATATATATGAAAATTTCTGTTGAGATTATTGCTGTTAATATTGCTGCAACTAAGCCACCAGCTGAAAAGTTTGTTGTTTGCCAAACTCTACCTAAGTTTAAAATTTCTCCACTTTGTAAAGTTTCGTTTATGTTTAATACAGGTATTAGTAGTAAGAATGCTGATAGAGCAATTGCACCTGCTGATAATCCGTCAACTTCTTTATCTTTAGCAAGATAATAAGAAATTGAAAATACGGCTAGTAAAGAAACAATATCAAATGTTACTCTTACGGGATATAGAATTTTTGTAGTAAAGTCCGGAATTATACCGTTTACAAAATCTGCATAACCATCTATAGGCAAGTTACCTAAAATCATAAATATTGATCCAACAATAATAAGCGGCATTGTAATTGATAATCCATCTCTCAAAGCTCTTATATGTCTTTCGGCTGCTATCTTACCAGCAATAGGCATCATTTTATTTTCCAAAAACTTAATAAATGCTTCCATTTTTTACACCTCTTCATTTAATTTATATGGAACTTAAATAAAAATTGTTTTATAATATCTTTGTACACGTTTACTTTAAAATGTCGTTTAGTTTAAGGCCCTAAACTATCTGACATTAATATATCACTTGTGAAAGTTTTTTTCAACACCTGAAATAAATTTTCTTTTATTTTTTTTATTTATTTTATTTTTTACTTTTTTATTGTATAATAACAATAAATTATCACACTATAGAAAGGATTTATTTAATGTCTAAGGAAATGAGTTGCCTTCTTCAAATGCGCAAAAATTACAGCAAATTAAGTGCTAAAGAAATTGAAATAGCTAATTTTATATTAGAAGATCCTCAACGAGTAATTTACTATACTATAGATGATTTTTCTAAGGCTTTAAATGTATCTGAAGCAACAGTTTCTAGATTTGTACGTAAATTAGGATTTAAAAAGTTTCAAGTTTTTAAGGTGGCTTTAGCTAACGAAATTACTACATCTTCTAATTACAAATCTCTAGCTATAAAAAAACCTGAAAAAAACTTTCATAGTTTTAGTAATATTATTTTTGAACTTATTAAAAATTCAAATCATGATAATAACGAAAAAACTTTAGCCAAGCTTAAATCAAATCTAATTATTTATGAAAAGGTTGCCTTTTTAGGAGTTGGAAACGCTAACGAATTAGCTTTTAATGCTTATAATAGTTTTCCTAATGCAAATAGTAAGCTTTTGTACAATCAAGATTTTATATTTCAAAAAAATATTGCTTTTGATTTATCTAAAAATGATTTAGCAGTTTTATTTTGCACAAATGAAGAAGATGAAGATTATATTTTAGAAATAATAGATGTATTGAAAAAAAATCATGTTACAACTATTGGATTTTCTTATAATTCAAACAGTATATTTTCTAAATCTGTTGCATACTCTCTAGCATCTAATATAGAAAATAATTCAGAGTTAACTGAAGATATACCTAATAAAATTTATATCTTGTCTTTAATCAAATATATGTATAATACTTGTTTTTCGGAATAAAAATAGACTATCTCAAAATACATTAAGTTTTTAATTATTTTGAAATAGTCTTTCTTTTATATTTAATTATTTTTGAAAATAGCATCAATAGTTATCTGCATCTTTTCGTTTAACTTATGATCCTCTAATAAAACCATTGATATTAAATCTATAATATACATTACAGAAAATTGGCTATTTATAAATTTATTCTTATCTACAAATTTAGGATTATACACGATAAGCTCTATATCGGATAATTTACTAACCATACTATCCTTAAAGCTAGTCATTCCTACTATTTTAGCTCCTCTTTTTTTAGATAGCCTTAAAGCTTGAATAAGTTCTTCTGTTTCTCCAGAAATAGATATTCCTATAATTAAATCACCCATTGAAACAATAGAACTATTAATTATCATCATATGAGAATCTGTTATACTATGAACATTAAAGCCCATTCTAAGGAGTCTTTGCATCATTTCTTCACCTGTTAAACCTGAGCTCCCTACTCCATAAATATAAATATGTTTTGCTTTTTTAATTTCATTTACAACTTTAAATATAGAATCCTTATCAATAATTAATTTAGTTTTTTCAATTACTTCATTGTAATACTTATATACATAAGAAAAAATTCCTTCTTCTTCATTTTGAGCAGATTCAGAACCAGTTGAACTAAGTTTTATTTTCATATCTACAAAATTATCACAGCCGATTTTTTTTGAAAATCTTGTTATTGTAGCTCCTGAAGTACCTATTTCCTTTGCTAAATCTGTAATATTTATATTTTTTATCTTATCTCCATATTGAAGTATATAATCAGCAATAGCCTTTTCTTTTTCAGAAAACTGAGTATACTTATTTTGTATCTCACATAAAATATCCACTTATTTTCCTCCACTAATTTATTTTATATTAACAATATACATAATTTTTAAAAATTATCCAAGTGGAATAAAATAATTTTCTTAACAAAAAAACAGAGGTAGAAACCAAAATATCTACCTCTAATATATTTTTTATATTATTATAATACTTTTATAAGCTCATCATTAAATTTTTTTGTTATTAATTGTGGTCTAGTTATTGCGCTTCCTACAACTACTGCATGTGCTCCCATTTCTATAGCTCTTTTAGCCTTTTCAGGAGTGTCAAAATTACCTTCAGCAATTACTTTCCCTTTACATTTTTCTACTAAAGCCATTAATACTTCAAAATTATTCATTCCCTTTGAATGTTCTGTATATCCAACTAAAGTAGTTCCAATATAATGAAAGCCTAATTTATCAGCCCTTAGTCCCTCTTCAATTGTAGATATATCCGCAAAAAACTTTTGATTTGGATATTTTCTTAGTACTTCTTTTAAGAATTCCTCATCTTGATCTTTTGTTGCGTCTAAAGCAAGTATATCTACTCCGGCATCAACAAGGGCGTCAACTTCCTTCATTGTTGGTGTTATATATGGCTTCAGTCCAGGATAATTAATTTTTATTATTCCTATAACAGGTAAATCAACTGCTTTTTTTATTTCAATAATATCTTCAACGCTATTAGCTCTTATTCCTATAGCACCACCTTCTTTAGCTGCTACAGCCATTCTACTCATAATATATGAACTATGTAATGGTTCATGTTCTAACGCTTGACATGATACTATTAATCCTCTACTTACTGTTTCCATGCTTACTAATCTCTCCCTATGATTTCATTTATTTTCTTACTTAATGGGTCTGCCTTAGCTCCAAATATTGCTTGAACTCCTCCACCAACTTCTAATACGCCAGTAGCACCTAATTTCTTAATTCTTTCCTTATCTACTTTTTTAATATCTCTAACAGCAACTCTTAGTCTTGTTATACAAGCTTCAACATCTTCTAGATTTTCTTTTCCACCTAGGGCTTCTAAAACTTGAACTGCTTTATTGCTTAAATCATCCTTTGCAGAAACTACCTTATCTTCATTTTCTTCTTCAGAACTTTCGTCTCTACCTGGTGTCTTTACATTAAACTTAGTTATTAAGAATCTAAATGTGAAGTAGTATAATGCTGCCAAACTGCTCCTTGTATTAATACTAGTAACCAATTTGTTTTTGCATTCCCTTGAAGAATACCAAATAAAGTAAAGTCAATTAATCCACCTGAGAATGTATTACCTATTGATATATTTAATAAGTCTGCAACTAAGAATGATACTCCATCAAAGAATGCATGAATTACATATAACCATGGTGCAATGAATAAGAACATAAACTCGATAGGTTCAGTAATACCTGTAATAAATGAAGTTAAAGCTGTTCCTAAGAATAAACCATAAACAGATTTTCTTCTTTCTTTAGGTACACAGTGATACATAGCTAAACATGCTGCTGGTAATCCAAACATCATTGTTCCAAAACGTCCTGCAAAGAATCTTGTTCCTTCTGTAAACAAGCCAACATGATTTGGATCTGCTAATTGAGCAAAGAATATATTTTGAGCACCAGCTATTGTTTGACCTGCAATTGTTTCAATTCCACCTAATTCTGTGTACCAGAATAATGGGTATATCATGTGGTGTAATCCTACTGCTCCTGATAATCTTAGTAAGAATCCATATAGGAATGTTCCTATTACTCCTAGTCCTGCTATTCCATTACCTGCTGCTACCAGCCAGTTTTGGAATGTTGGCCAAATTAAAAAGAATACAACTGCAACAAAAACTGCTCCTAGAGATGAAACTATTGGTACAAATCTTGATCCACCGAAGAAACCTAAAACATCTGGTAGTTTGATTGTGCTATATCTATTATGAAGAAATGATACCATTAACGCTATTACTATAGCCCCAACAACACCAGTATCTATAGATCCTATTTCAGGATTAAAAGTTGTTATCATTCCTGCTATTGAAGCATTCATAACTAAGAAGGCAACAGCTCCTGCTAAACCAGCAGTTCCTTTATCCTTTTTAGCTAATCCTACACAAAGACCTATACATATAATAAGCGATAAGTTTGCAAATACTGCATTTCCTGCAGCTGACATAATTGCGAAAATTCCTTGTAACCAAGCTATATTTAAAAATGGATATGCATTTATAGTATTAGGATTTGTTAATGCTCCTCCTATACCAAGCAATAAACCAGCTGCTGGTAATATAGCAATTGGCAACATAAAGGATTTACCTAACTTTTGTAATTGTTTGAACATTAATATGCCTCCTTGAAAATTATTTTTATTGTATTGTTTTTATAAAAATTATATTCTTGTGAATACATTTACATATTAACACGAAAAATATTTTTATTCAATAGTTTTTTTGAATATTTTTTTCATTTTTTCTACCATCCTTTTAAATCTATTATTTCCCAAAACAAATAGATAATACATTTGCTCTTCCATCAATGAAGATATTCTTTAATCTAAGAAAAGAAAAAGCAAATTAAAGATATCTTAGAGTTAATTTAAGATACTTTAATTTGCTTAATTTTTTATTTTAAATAATCCCTAACTTCTAGTAAATCCTTAAAGCTTTCTACATTTTCTGGTTTTCTGATAAGAAACTCTTCGGGATTTACCAATAATGGATGCTTTCCTTTATGTATTGGTAAGTTATGTATGTTATCTGGAATTAGAAAAGGCCTTATATTTCCTTGTAAGGCAGCTTTAATACCTACCATGGAATCTTCTAATACTAGAGCATGTTCAGGCATAACATTTGCTTTTTTACAGGCCTTTAAAAATATTTCAGGGTTTGGCTTTCCAGCATTAACCTCATCTCCTGCTACAATGATATCAAATATATCTGGCATATCTTCAATTTTAAAATAGTATTCTATTTTCTCTCGGCTTGAGGAAGAAGCCAAGGCTATTTTATAATTATTATTCTTTAGAAATTCCAATAGTTCTAATAAACCTTTTTTCTTAAATACACGTTTTTCCTCACTTAAAATCCTTTTTCGAATTAAATTAATTTTATCTCTCCATTCAGATATAGGAGCATCTTCTCCATATAACTCCCTCATCTTCTCACGAATATCAGAATCTGTACGTCCAGTCAAATAATAATATACAGAATGATTTACTGTAAAATCGAAATGTTTAGCACTTTCTAAATATGCACGATATGATAGTTGTCCAGTATCAAACATTAATCCATCCATATCAAATATAACTAATTCTGCTTTCTTCATAATATACCACCCTCTCTACAAAAAAAAGCCGTGCAATATTGCACTAGGCTTTAATTTGATCAACTAATGATCTTAGTAAGTTGCTTGTTTTCTCTTTACCTTCTTCTTTAATCATTTTTTCAGAAATAATAAAGGATCCTCCAACGGCTAAAATATTGTCATTTCTAATATAGTCCATAAAGTTATCACCATTAATTCCTCCTGTCGGCAGGAATTTCACATCATAAAATGGTCCACTTAATGCCTTAATTGCCTTTAAACCACCATAAATATCTGCTGGGAAATACTTTACAACATGAAGTCCATAACTAACAACTTTTTGAATATCAGTTGGAGTTGCTGTTCCAGGGAATACTGGAACTTTGTTTTCAATGCAATATTCAATTACTTCTGGAATCACTGCTGGAGAAACTATAAAACTTGCCCCATTTTCAACTGCCCTTTTAGCTTGTCCTAACGTACGTACAGTTCCTGCTCCAACAATCAGCTTCCCAGATTTTGAAAGCTTTTTAATAGCTTCTAAAGCCAAATCACTTCTAAATGTTACTTCTATAAAGGGAACATCATTTTGTAAAAGTATTTCTTCCAAATCATCTAAATACTTTAAATCAGTGGCAGTATAAAGGGGTAATAACTTTACTTCCCCTAATTTTTTATATACATCTCCATTTACACTCATTATTCTTCCTCCAATCAATTTTATTTTTGAGATTTTTTAATAGCTTCATGTAATCCCCTTAAATAAGTAAAACCTAAAGCACGATCATATAAGCCATAGCCTGGCATTGCTACTTCATCCCAAATTGAACGGCCATGATCTGGACGAATGACACCATTAAAATTAACATCTATAAGGGCCTTCATAAGTGCATACATATCTAATGATCCATCGATAGTTAAATGGGCAGATTCTCTAAATTTTTGTTCTCCTAAAAATTCAATATTTCTTAAGTGTACAAAATTAATTCTATCTCCTAATTCATGTATAACTTTGACTAAATCTGTTTCTGGATTTGCTCCTAGAGACCCTGTACAAAGGGTTACACCATTATAAGGAGAATCAATAATATTAATTATTCTTTTATAATCTTCTAAGTTTTTTGTTATTCTCGGAAGATTAAAGATTTCCCAAGGCGGATCATCCGGATGAATTCCCAGTTTCACATCAACCTCTTCACAAACTGGAATAACCTTTTTTAGAAAATATGCAAGGTTGTCAAATAAATCATCCTCTGTAATATCTTTATACATTTCCATTAAATCATTAAACTTTTTCAGACGTTCCTCTTCCCATCCAGGTAATTTAAACCCATTAGATTGACTATTAATAAGTTGGAACATCTCGCTGGCATCCATATTTTCTACTACAGACTGATCAAATACCAATGAATAACTACCATCTGGATTTTCATATTTTAAATGTGTTTTAGCCCATCCAAAGATTGGTTTAAAACTATAGCATACTAAGTGAATATCACAGGCTGCTAAATTTCTAATTGTTTGAATATAGTTATCAATATAATGATCCCTATCTTTTGTTCCAGCTTTAATTGCATCATGAACTGCAACGCTTTCTATACCAAGTAGTTCCAGTCCTTCTTTTTCAATTGAAGCCTTAAATTCTTTAATTTCATCAATTTCCCAAACATCTCCAGGTAACTTATTTAATAAGGTTCCTACAACCCCATCTGTTCCCGGAATTTGTTTGAAATGTTTTAAAGGAATAGAGTCTTTTGCTCCATACCATCTAAATCCCCACTTCATTTTATTCCTCCATTAAAAATCATCTTCTTCATCAATTTCATCTTCATCTTCACCAATAGGTGCATGCCATGAACCAATTGATTCTCTTCCTTGTTCTTCAGCTAATTTTGCAACTGTTTCAATTTCTGTTCCTAATATTTGGTGATTGATTACTTCCAATAACATAGGTAAGTTAACTCCACCAACAATATAAACCTTATCTTTTAATTCTTGCTCTAATTGATTTGTTACAAGAACTGATTGGTTATATGGACTTGCGCTAACTAAGTCCACCAATACCATAACACCATCACCCTGATTTACTTCTAAGATAGCATTATTTATTTTCTTGCCAAGTTGCTCAACATCGTCTCCTGCATTTAAGTTTACAGTTACCATATTTTCCGTATTTCCCACAATAACTTCAGCTGCGTCTTTCATACCGTTGCTTAAAGTTCCATGTGTGGCAATTACAATTCCTAACATAATCTAATCTCCTTTAATCTTTTGATTTAACAACTTTATTGTTTGATTAAAATTCTCTAAATTTAAACTTTTCTTATTTAATTTTGACTTGTCTAAATAAAATTCTTTATTCTTATTAATATCTGCACAAAATATATAATTGATTTTATTTTTATCCAGTTGTTTATCTACTACATTTAAAGCAGCCTCTGCTCCAATGGAATCTAAATAATAAACCTTTGCATTCTTTTTTATAGAGCTCATTAGAACATCTAATCCTCGTTCACCATAGCACCCTTCATCAATAAATGCATAGGCCACTTTTTTTTGATTGCGATTCTCTGTTAACATCTGTAGTAAACAAATTACTGAAGATGTATTTCTAATTAAAGTCTTTCGATTCCACATGCCTTTTGATAATTTTGATAAGATAATAAAATATCCACCGTATATTAGTGCAATACATGCTGTTTGAACAGAAAATAATACAAATGGTTCAGAAACCAATTTCATGTATAAAAGGGTTCCTAGGATACCTAGGAAAACCCAAATTATAGATGCAGAAAGAACCGCTTTTGTAGTTTGCTTTTCTTGCTTTTTTCTATCAAAGAATACATAATCTCCTAAATAAGCTGGAGGTGTATCATAATATGTGCAAAGGATATGATCTGCCTTTTCAATATCTCCAACATACACATTTCGCGCAGTATGATTTTTTTGAGCACTGTATTCAATTACGGAAATATCTTTGCGCACTTGTGATATATCTGTTACAAGGGCCCTTAGGAATCTAGTTTTTCCCTTATTGCTATTTCGTGAGCGATACATAAAAGAGTATCTAGCTAATCTATCCTTATAAATATCCTCCATGATAAACCTCCAATTCTTATTATAGGAAAGATAATAATCTTTCATTTAAAAACAATTATTTAAATTTACTAATAACATCCTTTAATTCTGTTCTTGGAGCAGAAGGAGTAGCTTGGAAGTAGATATCCTCTACCCCATATTTCTCTTTCATTTCTACTAATCTATCTACATCCTCTTTATTTATATAAACAGATTTTGTAACTAATAAATCCTTACTTGGATCTTTTTGTGCAATTCCACCAATATTTAATTCCTTCATTGGTATTCCATGCTTAACTAATTCATACATAACTTTTACAGTTTTCGCTAATAAAATACAGTTATAATCTTTGAATTTATATTCATCCCAGTAGAACTTAGCTTTCTCTGGTGTAATTACTATTGTTTTTTGCCCAGTACGGCTACCTGCATTTTTATATAAATCTCTCATGAATTTGTCTTTTGCTACAACTTCATCTACTACAAATATTGAATTTACTCCACTCTTTTGTGAAAGGGTTACCATAACTTGCCCATGTATTAAACGTTCATCTACTCTTGCTAAATTTACCACTCCCATTTTTAACTCTCCTTTTGCTTTATATATTATTTTTTATCTTGTTTTATAGATTTTTTATAGAATTCCAACACCAGCTAATACAATTAAAATTAGCGTTAACCATAATAATGCTTGTGTAACTTTTAATCCTTTTTTATTGTAGTACCAATATACTCCCATAACTGCTGATAGTGGTAGAATACCTGGAACAATAGAATCTAGAATATTCTGAATAACAAATTCTTTTCCAGAAATTGCGAATTGTAAAGTTGAAGTAACTTTTACATAATTACCTGCTAGTATTCCCATCATGAATAGACCTAATACAGATAAAGTATCGATTGCAGTTTGAACACCTGCACTTTTCATTAATCCTGTTGCATTACGTCCCATACTAAATGCTTGACGAGCAAAGAATACACCTAGTAAAACTTGATATAGTGCAAAACAGATGAATGGGAATAATGCTCCTAATGGACTACCTTGTTGAGCCCAAGGAACTGCAATAGCAATGAATATATATTGTACAGTACCTGAGTCAATTGCATCACCAATTCCGGCAAGTGCACCCATTAAACCTGCTTTTGTGTTATACATTAAATCATCTTGCATTGTTATTTCTGATTGTTCATATTCTTCTTTTGCACGTTGTGCTTCCATAGAAGCCATTAAACCAGTAATAACTCCACCACCCCAGCTTAGCTGAGTATTAAAGAATAATAGTTGTCTTTTATAAGCAGCTTTTAATGCTTCATCATCTTTATATAATTTTCTTAAAATTGGCATCATTGCATACAATAAAGAAGATGCAATATATCTTTCAAATGAATGTGGTATTTCATTTGCAAAGTGCCATCTTAAATATGCTTTAGTAATATCTTTTTTTGTAATCTCTTCTGGAGCTCCAACAGCTCTTTTTACATCTTTACTCATATCATCTTCTCCTTAAAATCCATCATCATAATCGTCTTCATCAAATGTCTCTGTACCTGTAGCAGTACTTGCAGCTTGAACATTCTTTCCCTTTTGAGACATGATGAAAATTAAAGCAATCAATAGACCAAATACAGCGTAAGTTACCATTGTAATATTTAATGACTTTAATGAAACACTCATGAAATATGCTAAGAAAAAGAATACTAGATAATCTTTACGTCCAATTACGTAAATTGTTGTGGCAATACCAATAGCAGCTAATCCACCACCAACAACTTCAAGAATATGAATGATAACAGTTCCCTCTAAAGCCTTGATTACATCTGCAATCAATGGTGCTCCAAAATATAAAGCTATAAACACTAACGGTAAAAATAATGCAAATGATGCAAGTGTAGGTAAAAGAATTATTGAACGTTTAATAGCTCTATCATTTAACTCTTCAACAGCTCTATCTGTATATTTACCTAAGAATGTATTAATAAAGAAACGGAATTGATATAAATAACTTCCTAATAAACCAACTGGAACTGCAACAGCAATTGCGGCTTCAGGTGGTAAATCTCCTAATAAAGCAACTGGTACTGCAATAGCTGCTGCAACACATGGTTCTGCCGGCATGGATCCACCTGGAGAGAACACCCCCATATAAATCATTTGTAAGGCTGCTGTAACAATCATTGCTTGAGGAACATCCCCCATAATAATACCAGCAACTAAGCCAGTCATTAATGGTGAGAATCTAAGGGTTAATGTAGCCCCTCCACCTAGCCATCTTGACATAACTGCTGCAACCCATAATGCGATTAAACAACTCTGTAATACACTTAAAGTTTCCATTACTCTTCTTTACCTCTCTTCTATATATTTTTCTAAATCAAAAATTGCTTTTTTCAAAATTTCTGGTGTAATTGAAATAGGAATTAAATGAACCTTTTCTTTTGAGTTAATAAAATTAACTATATAATCGATAACCTTTTCATCCCTTGGATATAATCCCATCTGATGTAGAGACATGGGTAGTTTCAAATCAGAATAAAATGGCATTAAAGAATCAATTGTTGACCACTTTCCTTCTAAAGCTAATTGATATAAAACACCATAAGCTACTTTTTCACCATGAAGAAATGAATGGCTTTCTGGAATATACTTTGCAATTGCATCATGCATTGCATGGGCTGCTGCATTACGGGCATATTTATCTCCAAGTCCTCCGCATAAGCCTGCAACTGCTATTACAATTTCAGATAAATGTACAAATTCCTCTGAAACTACCTTGTTTTCCATATCTCTCATTGCTTTAGCTGATTGTTTTACGATTGCTTCATTACATAGCCTTGCAGTATAGCTGGCTAATTGTAAGAAGGGTTCTTCTTGTAAATGCTTTTGCTCTAAAATAGACTCTGATTCATACCATTTTGCAATTGTATCAGCTAAACCTGCAACAAAATAACGTACTGGTGAATCAATTACTAAATAAGGATCTGTTATCAAGAAAACAGCCTGTCTCATATAGTGCTCAGTTTTTCCTTCTGCCTCTCCACTTTCCTTATACATAACAGATAAAGGTGTCCAAGGTGCACAGTTACTAACTAGAGTAGGAATAAGTCCAAAATTAACATTAGAAATATGAGCAGCATATCCAACTAAATCTGCAAGTTTTCCACCACCAACTCCAATAATAAAATCGATTTCATTTTCTTTAACGATTTTTGCTATTAACTCTGCACCATAATAGCTGCATTCACCTGTATATTGATGATAGAAGACTTTCCCCCCTATTCTTTCTAAAAACTTCATTTTGGGTTTTGCTTTTTCCCAAGAAATTGTTCCATGTACAATTAAGATATTATTTGCTTTATGTTCTATTAATAATTCCGGTATAAAATCAATTGCACCTTCATGATACCTATAGAATTGGGGACCAACTTTAACTTTTAAATCAGTTAACATTATGATTTCCTCCATTCCTTAATAAATTTACTTGTAGGTTGAATTGCCCTTTCTGGCAATACACCTTGAACTATTTGTTCTACATCTGTTACACATTTATTGCCCATTTGCTCCAAACATTCTAAAGTATAAGCGGATGTATGAGGGGTTACCACCACATTTTCAAAAGCTAAATATGGATGACTCTTTCTTCCTGGCTCTTCCTCTAGAACATCTGTAGCAAAACCAGCAACTTTTCCAGATTTCAATCCCTCAACAATAGCATTTTCATCTACTAACGCTCCCCGAGCACTGTTAGATATATAAACACCATCCTTCATTTTTTCGATTTCTTTTTTAGAAATCATGTGATAACTTTCTTCAGTTAAATTTGCACAAAGGCAGATAATATCTGAGGAAGTTAATAATTCATCTAATTCAACCTTTTTTGCCCCATAGGACTGTATATATAAATCTGACTTGTATGGATCATAGGCTAAAACATTACACCTAAAACCATTTCTAACAATCTCTACTACACAGCTTCCTGTATTGCCTACACCAATAACTCCTACTGTTTTATTGAAAAGTGTATGTCCGACAAATTCAGCCCTATCTTCCCATCGATCCTCTTTAACTCTATTACTAGATTCTATTGTCTTTCTTAATACAGCTAACAAATTTGTAATGTTGTTTTCTGCCACTGCATCTCTTTCTACTAAGGCAGGAATTATTGTAACAACAGTACCATGTTCCTTTGCTGCATCAATATCAATATTATTGTATCCAATTCCATGACGGGTAATCAGCAAAAGCTCATCTTTATAATCAAAAAATTCCTTTGTAAAAAACGGAGTTACACTTGCAATGATAATATTATATCCATTTAATAATTCTGCAAGCTCTTTTCCCTTCATTTCATTATCAACTTGAAAGTAATCAATAGACCCTATTTTCCTTAAACGCTTAATATGATCAGGGAACACCTTCCCAAAACTACTTGAATTGACTATAGCTATTTTATATTCTTTCATCTCTATTCATCCTTTCTTACAATAGCATGTCCACCAAATCCGTTTCTTAAAGCTGAGACTACCTTTGCTGAAAAACTATCATCTTCTTGAGATAAGTTACGCATAAATAAACTTAAAGCAATTGTTGGTACTGCAATACCCATATCTAAAGCAGTTTCAATAGTCCATTTTGCTTCTCCAGATGCAGCAACAACTCCACGATAGTCTTCTAAATTTAGGCTAGCTTTAAATTGTGATTCAGCAAGTTCCATTAACCAACCTCTAATAACTGAACCGTTATTCCAAACTCTAGCAACTTCAGCTAGATCATAATTGAACTCACTTTCTTTAACAATTTGGAAACCTTCACCGATTGCCTGCATCATTCCATATTCGATTCCATTATGAACCATTTTCAGGAAATGACCACTTCCAGATTTACCAGTGTATAAGTAACCCTTTTCAACTGAGATATCTTTAAAAATTGGTTCTATTTCCTTAAATACTTCAGAATCTCCACCAATCATCGTACATGCACCATTTCGTGCTCCAGAAATTCCACCTGATGTTCCACAATCAAAATAATGTATTTCTTTTTCCTTAAAAGTTTTTGCACGTCTTATGGAATCTTTAAAATTTGAATTTCCACCTTCAATGACAATATCATTTGGAGAAAGTAAATTTAATAACTGATTTAATACAGACTCTGTAATTTCTCCAGCAGGTAACATAGACCAAACAACTCTTCTTCCTGTAAAAGAAGCAATCATTTTCTCTAAGTTATCAAATGTTTTAATACCTACTCTTTCAGCATTTTCTTTTGCTTCATCAGATAAATCAAATCCCTTAATATCATAATCATGGTCTTTTAAATTATAAGCTATGTTTAATCCCATCTTACCAAGACCTATAACAGCTATTTCCATATAATCGCCTCCATTTCATATTTCCATTATACCAAAAAAAATTTTTTTGTAAATGTTTTTATTGGAAAATTTTTCGTTTTTTTATTTTGATTTTTTCTTCCAAAATATTGACATAAAATTACTATTTGCTATACTTATAATCATGCTATGTTTAAAAACTTGAATTTTTTATTGTTTTAAAGTTACGGTATATAATTTATATAAGGGGGGAAGAAGATGGATGTATCTGTTAGACTTAAAATAAAAGCTTTATACAATGGATTAAGTGCTAAGGAGCAAAGCATTGCAAACTATATACTTGAGAATCCTATTTCTGTAGCTCACAATTCTATTAGCGATTTATCTGCTGAACTGGATGTTGCAGGTTCTACCTTATTTCAATTTGCAAAGAAACTAGGCTACTCTGGATTTAAAGAGTTAAAGATGGCTCTCTTAATTCAAGAAAATAATTTTCCAACTACATCAATTCATGAAAATATTGAAGCTGATGATAATGAATTAACTATTGCACAAAAAGTTTTTGATTCAAATATTAAAACGTTAACAGATACTAAGAAAATATTAAAATTAAATGATCTAAAAAAGGCAGCCGAAATTATATCAAAATCAAATATCCTATATTTCTTTGGAATCGGTGGATCGGAAATACTTGCAAAAGATGCATATCATAAATTTTTACGTTCTCCTATTCTTGTTCGTCATAGTACTGATTATCATATGCAACTTATGGAGGCATCTTTATTAACAGCACAGGATTGCGCAATTTGTATATCACATACAGGAAACTCAAAGGAGACTATCAAAATTGCTGAAATAGTAAAAAAAGCTGGAGCAAAAGTAATTGTTATCACTAGCCATGCATCCTCTCCCCTAGCTAAGATAGGTGATGTAGTTTTTATTTCCATATCTGAAGAAATAAAATTTCATTCAGAGGCCTTATCTTCTCGTATATCTCAACTGAGCATCTTGGATTCACTTTATGTAATTTTGATGTTTATGAATCAAGAAAAATCAAAAGAAACTTTATCTAAAGTTAGACACAATATATTAGAAGTAAAGAAGTAAAATCTATTAGAAATAGTAATAAAAACTAAGTAAATAATAAAGGGAGATGCAAATGCATCTCCCAATAAATTTCTAACTTTTCTAGAATCATATTAAGCCTATTATGTCTTCCTTATGCTTTTCTAGACTACCTTTAAATATTCCTTTTATAACAAATGGTCTTCCCCCAAGAACATATACTGTTCCATTAAAAAAGATAGCCTCATCTACATCATGGGTGACAAACAATATGATTTTATCCTTTTCTTCTAACATCTCCTTTAAATCCCTCATAATTAAATACTTAATTTTGTAATCTAAAGATTTAAAAGGTTCATCCATTAAAATAAGCTTTGAAGGTTTAAGAAAAGCTCTGGCAATATTAACTCTTTGCCGTATTCCCCCGCTTAATCTTCCAGGATATTCATTTTCTATTTCTTCAATATGTAAAAGCTTTAATATCTCTCTTATTTTCCTTATTCCTTCTTCTTTATTAAAATAATCATATATAAATAGCTCCATATTTTCTTTAACTGTAAGCCAAGGAATTAACCTATCCTCCTGAAATATATAACTTATATCTTTATTTGTATCAATTCCTATTATTTCTCCATTATCAGCCTTTACTAATCCTGCAATAATATTAAGCAAGGTACTTTTACCTCCACCTGATTGTCCAATTATACAATTTATATTATCTTTAATTTCTAAATTAAATTTATCAAATATTATTTTTTCTTCAAAAGACTTAGATAAATTTTTAATCTTTAATTTCATTTTCCTATCTCCATTTATATACCCTTTTCATAAGCAGTCTATTAATTAATTCAAAAAGTAAAGAAAGCAAAGCTATAATGAAAATCCAAGCAAAAATTGCTGTTGTATTGAAATTTACCTTTTCCAACTGAATAGCAGCTCCTATTCCATATCTTGGTTGACCATGAACTTCCCCAGCTATAACTACCTTAAAGGCTAATGAAATAGATGATATCAAAATTCCCATAATATAAAACATAATAGAAGGAATATATATTTTTAGTACTTTTTCCTTTGTTGATACACTATATACTTTACACATATCTAAAATATTTTTATCAATTTCTTTTAAAGAATTTAAAATTCCCTCATATAATATTGGGAAAACTATTGCAAAACCTACAACATAGGGTGCCTTATCCTTATCAAACCAAATAAGCGCCAATAAAACCAATATCATAGTGGGTATTGTCTTTCCTATCGTATTTATCGGCTTTAAAAAATTTCTAAAAAAGGGATACAATAAAGATAGTATCCCTAAAATAATACATAAAGCTAAAGCACTAGTAAAACTAATAAAAGTTCTATATAAACTGCTAAATACATTGTTTATAAAATCCTTACTCATTAATATATCTAACATTGATAATATAATTTTTTCTATCCTTGGAATATATATTTCCTTATTAATTTTTATTGCAAGAAGCTCCCAAAGTATTATTAAAATCAGGAGTGAAATTAGGCTTTGCCTTTTATTTTTCCATAAAAACTCCTTCATCTGGAACCTTTCCTCCTATAGTTACTGGATCAAAGTCATTTAATTTATTAAAATATGTTTTATATTCATCCTTAGAATCGCTTATCTTTACAAATTTAATATTAGCCTTATCTATTGCCTTGGAAATTATAGACTTATCAGCTGAAACTCCTATTTCCTCACAATAGTTTGCTAATTCCTCCCTATTTTCATTTGCAAAGATAGTACTTTCTTCCACCTTATCTAAAAAAACATCTATAAATTTACTATCATTTTCAATTAAATCTTCTTTTACTATTATAGTAGCTTGAGGAAATCCATAATCTGAAGAATTATTATTTTTCCATTCTTCATTTAAATCCATAACTACTTTTAATTCAGGCTTCTTTGATGAAATTTGTGAGAAAGCTGGTTCAGGAACAACAGCATATTTAGTTTTTCCTGCTAAAATCATTGGGGCAAGTTCAGTAACTCCATTAACATAACTAAAATTAAAATCAGCTTCTATATCATATTCTGTATCTTTTAATATTGATTTAGTAACTATATCAGGTGTTAATCCTTTCCCAATATTATATATTTCTTCTCCCTTTAAATCATCAATAGCTTTTTCTCCATCTAATGAAATTAAATAAAATGCTCCCCATCCAGTTGTTGCTACAATTTTATATCCAGCATTCTTATTATATTGAGTTGCTGCAACATTTGATGGAACAACAGCAATATCAACTTCTCCTTTTAATACCCCTGATACAACATTTTCAGCTGTCTTTTCTATAGAATAGCTAACATTATACCCATCTATAATTTCTGGATTTTCTTTTATCATTTTTGCCATTGCCATACTAGGTAATCCATCTGGAACAATAACTTTAATTTCCCTATCTTCTTTAGGAATATTGTCTGCTTCTTCATTAGTTGATGAGCCACATCCTGTAAAAACAAATAAAGTCATTGCCATTGTAATTATTTGCATTAACTTTTTCTTCATCTTCAATTATACCCCCTGGATAAATATTACTATAACTATAATACTACTCTTTTTTCCATCTTTTTTCAATTTGTAAAAAATGAGTTGTTTCGTTAAGTTTAAGAAACAACTCATTTTTTAATATTTATAGTTCAACTACTCTTTTCATTATTTCATTACTTCTTTGAATAAACTCATCAAGTTCTTCTGCATTTAATGACTTATTAGAAATTAAAGCTAAATCAACTATTTGATTGCATATTAATTTAATTATATCTTTCTTAATTTCATCATCCTTAAGGGATACTAACTTCTTAACTATAGGATTATTATCATTTATAACAAGTGTCTTTTCCTCTGGGAAGCTCATTCCAACAGCTCCGCCAAATTGCTTTTGCATTTCTGCCATTCTTCTTGAATATTCAGAAACAAGTATCATAGCTGGAGTTCCTTCACTTTTTAAACTTTCTACAGAATACTCTTTAACCTTATCGCCTATAGCTTCTTTAAATAATTCTATAATTTTATCCTTTTCTTCTTTATTTTCTTCTTTCTTTTCCTTATCTTTTAGAATATCAGATAAGTCTGAATCAACTCTATTAAACTTAATATTTCCAACCTTATATTCTAGGAAGGATATAAAATTGTTATCTATTGGAGTACTTAGTATAACTGCATCTAATCCGTATTCCTTAAATAACTTAATATATTGAGATTGTTTTTCTGTATCATTAATATAGAATACCTTATTTTCATGTTTGTCCTTTGCATTTTCTAGGTAATCATTTAATGTAATATAATTACCTTCAATATTTTTAAATATTATTGAATCTTTGATTTTATCATAGAAACTTTCATCCCTTAGGCATCCATATTTAATGAATAGTTGAATATCATCCCAGAATTCATTATACTTTTCTCTATCATTTTTGAATATTGAATTTAACTTATCAGCTACCTTTTTTACTATATGCTTAGATATTCTGCTTACATCTTTATCATTTTGTAGGAAACTTCTTGAAACATTTAAAGGTAGATCTGGACAGTCAATAGCTCCTTTTAAAAGTAATAAGAACTCAGGAATAACTTCCTTTATATTATTTGCTACGAAAACTTGATTATTAAATAGCTTTACTTCCCCTTCTATTAATTCAAATTCATTTTTTAATTTAGGGAAATAGAGAATTCCTTTTAAATTAAAAGGATAATCAACATTTAAATGTATCCAGAATAAAGGATCTTGGAAATCATGAAATACCTTATGATAGAATTTTTTATATTCTTCATCTGTACATTCACTTGGCTTCTTAAGCCATAAAGGATTAGTATCATTTAATGGAGTATCCTTTTCAGAACTCTTATCTTCTTCCTTTTTATCCTCATCCTTTAAGAAAATTTCTACAGGTAAAAATCCACAATATTTTTCAATAATTCCCCTTACTTTATAGAAATCTAAAAATTCCTTACTTTCATCATCTATATATAGAGTTATAGTGGTTCCCCTTGTAGTTCTTAAATCTGAAGGACTTATTTCATATTCAGTTCCGCCATCAGAAATCCATCTAACAGCCTCCGAATCTTCTTTATATGAAAGTGTATCTATTTGTACTCTCTTAGATACCATAAATGCTGAATAAAAACCAAGTCCAAAATGGCCTATTATATCATTTCCTTCAGCCATTTTATCTTTATATTTTTCCACAAAATCCTGTGCACCTGAGAAAGCTACTTGATTAATATATTTTCTAACTTCTTCCTCAGTCATTCCTATTCCATTATCACTGAAAGTTAATGTACCTTTTTCTTTACTTACTGAAACTATTATTTTATAATTTTCTTCATTGTTACTTTTAGCTTCTCCAAAAGATACTAGTCTTTTATGCTTACTAACAGCATCACAACCATTACTTATAAGCTCTCTTATAAATATATCTTTATCTGAATATAACCATTTTTTTATGATAGGAAAAATATTTTCAGTATTAATTGAAATATTACCCTTTTCATTACTCATAATATCATCCCTCCAAAACATAATTTTAAAATTCTAAAAAGTTAATGTCAATATTTCCATTGATTGTTAACTATTTGTACAAAATTTATACATGTTCTCACCATCGTTATTTTATTAAAAAATGTATATAATATATTAAGAATAATAAATCAAAGGAGAAAGATATGAAATCATTTAGTGAATTAGGTTTGAATGACAATATAGTAAAGGGATTAGAACTTCAAGGCATAACTGAACCAACAGAAATTCAATCTCTTACTATTCTTGAAATATTAAAAAATAAAGATGTTATAGGAGAATCTTTTACTGGCAGCGGAAAGACCTTAGCCTTTCTTGCTCCAATATTTCAAAAAATTAATACTGAAAAAAGGGAGATGCAAGTTCTTATTATTCAACCAACTCATGAGTTAGTTATGCAAACAGAAGCACAAATAAAAATGCTTGCAGTTAATTCAAATGTGTCTGTTACTTCCCTAACTTTAATTGGTGATGTCAATATTTTTAATCAAATAAAAAAGCTTAAGGAGATTAAACCTCATATAATAGTTGGTACTCCTGGAAGAGTATTAGATTTAATGAATAAAAAGAAAATTTCAGCTCATACCATTAAAACAATAGTTATAGATGAAGCCGATAATCTTTTAGATAATACAAGCTCAGCCTTTGTTAAAGATATTATAAAAAAGACCATGAAAGATAGAGAAATATTAATTTTCTCTGCAACCATAAATAAAAATACTTTAGAAACTGCTAAAGCATTAATGAAGGATCCTGTTATCTTTAAAAATGAAAGTAATTTTTCCTTAAATCCAGTTATTGAACATATGTATATTGAAACAGATCCGAGAGAAAAATCAGAAGTGTTAAGAAAATTAACTTCTGCTATAAATCTTCAAAAAGCAGTTGTTTTTGTTAATAATGTCTACAATATTGACTTAGTTGCAGAAAGATTAAACTATCATAATAAGAATGCCTTTGCTATACATAATAAATTGACTAAACAACAAAGACAAAATGCCATGGAGAAATTTAGAAAGGGACAAATCAAAATTTTAGTTTCCTCAGATATATCTGCCAGAGGATTTGATATAGAAAATGTAACTCATATAATCAATCTAGATTTTCCTTCAAATCCTTTAGAATACTTACATAGAGCAGGAAGAACTGCGAGAGGAAAAAATTCTGGATGCACTATTTCTTTAGTAACAGCTAAAGAAATGCACCTTATAAAAAAATATGAAAAAGAATTTAAAATTAAGATAGTAAAAAAGCAGTTAAAGCAAGGACAACTTTTATCAATTGATTAATAATATATGGGTTTTACCTTATTTATTTTAAATTTGGTAAAACCCATATTCTTTTATGTATTTTATATAAAATTTTATTCATGAAGTTCAAGCGGTAGCCCATCTGGATCTTGAAAAAAGGTCATTTTTTTATTAGTAAATTCATCTATTCTTATTGGCTCTGTTTCTATTCCCTTTCCTTTTAATTCCTTTATTACATCTTCTATACAATTAACCTTAAAAGCTAAATGCCTTAAACCACATGCTTCAGGTCTTGTTAGCCTCTTTGGGCTATTTTTCATACAAAATATTTCTAACTCAACATCTCCAAGCCTTAAGTCTAATTTATAATCTTGTCTGTTCTCTCTATAATTTTCCCTTATAATCTCAAAACCTAATTTATTCACATAAAAATCTTTTGATATCTCATAATTTGATACTATTATTGCAACATGATGTATTTTATCTAACTTCATTTACTCTCATTCCCCTAACTTTAAAAACTAATTTATATAAATTATATCAAATTTAAACTCACAGCAACATAACATACTCATATATTATTATAAGTCATAAAACTAATACTTTTGTCTAATAAGGAGATATTTAATATGTCATTAAGCTTATGTATGATTGTAAAAAATGAAGAAAAAAACCTTAATCGCTGTCTCGAAAGTGTAAAAGACATCGTAGATGAAATAATTATTGTTGATACAGGATCTACTGATAATACTATAAAAATTGCTGAAAAATATAATGCTAAAATATTTCATTATAAATGGGATAATAGCTTTGCTAATGCTAGAAATTATTCCCTTAGTAAGGCCTCAAAAGATTGGATTTTAATTATGGATGCAGATGATGAGCTTGTAAGTGAAGACAAGGAAAAACTTCTTAATTTAATTAATAATAAGAATATTAAATTAAATGCCTTTCTCGGAGAAACCCTTAGCTACTCTGGAGATTCTCCCGACCATAATATTTACTCCAACTTAAATATAAGACTTATAAGAAATGGAAAGGGCTATAAATTTCAAGGTGATATTCATGAACAGATTATTCCTGGAATTGAAGATAGAAATAAAGAGGGTATTATAGGAATATCTGATATTAGATTTTATCACTATGGATATTTAACCAAAACTGTCCATGAAAAAAATAAAAGAAAAAGAAATATGGAAATTATAAAGAAGGAATTAGAAAAAAATCCAGATAATACTTTTATGCTTTATAACATGGGAGTTGAATACTCAGCTAATGGCGATTACATTGAAGCCTTAAAGTATTTAGAAAAAGCTTATGAAAATTTTAACCCTTTATCAGGTTTTAGTCCAAAACTAATCTTAAAAATGATTTCTTGCAATGCTATTCTGAAAAGATATGATAAATGTTTAAAACTAATTGAAGAAGGATTAAAGTATTACCCTAAATGTACCGATTTTGAATATCATAAAGCAAATATTCTTTTTATGCAAAATAAATATTCCTATGCAATTGAAGCAGCAAAAAAGTGTATATCCATGGGAGATTCTCCTATTTTCTTAAGAGAAATTTTAGGGGTTGGCACTTATAGACCTTACTTTCTATTAGGAAATATATATTGTGCTATTGGAGATTTAGACGGAGCTTTTGAAGCTTATGAAAAATCATTAAAACTTAACCCAAAACTTAATGATGCCTTATTTAAAATTGCTGAAATTATGGCATCTAAAAATATCAGTACTAATGAGATAAAGAAAAAGCTAGAAAGTTATATTGATAATTTTGATGAAGAAACAAACCTTTTATTTTCAAATATATTTTACAAATTAAATGATTTTCACACTGCTTATGATTATATAAAAAAAGCAGAAGAAATAAATAAAAAATCACAAAAAATAATTTTTCATAAAGGAATATATTTATTTTATTTAGGACGTTATAAAGAAGCTCTAAGAGAATTATATAAAGTAATAGATGAAAAATATTATAATCCTTCTGTTTACTGCTGTATTTTATGTGAATTATTCACTAAAAATTATAATCAAATAGAAAAGCTATTAAAAATAACAGAAGAATTTAATGAACCTGAAGAAAAAATAATTTATAAAAGTTTCATAGACATTATGAAGGAAAACAGGTATATAAAATTAGCAGAAACACAAGAAGAAGCTCAAAAATTCATTAAACCTATTTTCAATTTATTAGAAATTTTATTAAAAGCGAATTGCTTTGAACAATTCGAAAAGGCTGTAAATCTTCTAAAGAGCATTGAAGATAATAATATTTTTATGATTTTAGGAAAGCTTTATTTTAAATATGGTTATTTCAGCTTTGCATATGAAGAATTTATTAAATCTATAAAAACTTACAATATTATAGACGCTGAAGCCCTTTCTATGATGAAAGTAATATTATCCTTAAAATAATATATTTAATAAATTTAATTAACATTTTGTCACGATAACTTATATAAGACCATATATTATATTATATCTTAATCTAAAGATAACTATTTTTAATTAATTAAGAGGTGATATTATGGCATTTACTGCTGATTTTAATACCCCTAAAACAGCTTCTGGAAGATACGTTATTGTTTCAGGAATAGTTCCAGCTAATACAGCCTTTATCGAAGTTATGCAGCTATCAGTAAGTAGATTTGAATCAGGTGTAGAACATTTCTATATAACTAAGGAATACGAAAATTCAACTAGTGATCCTGTTACAGTTAATGAGACCTTAATTATAGCTGCTGTACCACAAATCACTTCAAGTGATGATGTAACTTTCACTTCCTTTGGCTCTATAATAGGAGAAATTGATTTAGCATAGTATAAAATTTTATATTAGTGGGGCTGTTAACACAGTCCCTTTACTTTATACATATATATTCTTGAGGTGATATAATGAAAACCCTTTTAATACCAGCTTCAAAAAGCCTTACAATTACAAATAAATTTCCCTGGAAAAATTTTAACATTGATAGAATTAAAGTAGGTTTTGACGGTAATTACCTTTATTATAGTTATCTTTTTTTTAATTTATCTTCCTTGCCTCGTAATATTGTTATATATAACTCTAAACTTATATTATATAAACTTGATAAATTCTATAATGATAAACATAGCAAATTTTTAATAAGTCCTCTTAAGGAAGATTTTAATAAATATACAACTTATTACAATCCTCCAGCCTATTATCGTCACAAAAGAATTCCCTTTTATCCTATAACTTCAAAAATTGCCATATCCACTGATATTACACCCATAGTTTGTGACTGGATAATTAATAGAAAGAATAATAAAGGAATAATATTATATAATAAAAGTGATTATATTACAGCTAGTTTCACATCTTCCAAAACACCTTATGATTATTTAGTTCCATTATTAAAAATAAATTATGATATATATCCAATTTATAAACATTCTAATTCAACTATTAAGAAAGTTAAAGTTACAGGAACAGTAGCCCCAAATTCCATTTATTATATTATTATTAATATAGAAATAACTAGGGCAGGTACTGGAAAAAAAGATAATTATTATGTCTCTGATGAGTATGATAATTCTTCAAATAAATTTTCTCTTAATATTAATAAAACTTATAGTATTCCTATATTTCCTAAAATAAAAGCTGGAGACATTAAAAAAGTAAATTTATTTGGATCATATAAAGGTCCAATCTCAATATCCTAATCAATATAAAATAATGACCCTCTATTTTATGAAGGGTCATTATTTTTATTTCAAATAAGATTTATTCTTTAAGCTTATTTAATACATATTCTACTTCTATATTTGTTGTAATAAGTAATCCTTCTTCATCTAAATCAAAAAATTCATTATGATGCGGCTTAGCTGTATTAGGGTTGCAGCTATTTCTTGTTCCTACCTGAATATAGGTACCCGGTACTAAAAGTAAGTAGTCTGCAAAATCATCAGCCCCTAATTGCTTCGGTTTATTAGTTATAAGATTTTCTTCCCCAATAATTCCTTTTACCAGTTCAGCAACTTCCTTACTAACTCTTTCATCATTTACAAGAGGGGCAGCATAATCCCTAAATTCTACTATAGCCTCTGCTCCATACATTGAAGCTATATCTTTTGCTATCTTCTCTACTGTTTTGTTTGTTTTTTCTCTTGATTCTAAATTAAAAGTTCTTGTTGTTCCTTCTAAGCTAACTTCATCTGCAACTGTATTATAAGTAGTTCCTCCTTTAATCAGTCCTATTCCAACAACTACTGTATCAATTGGATCAGTCTGCCTGCTCACTATTGATTGTAAATTTATTACTATCTGACTTGCTATATATAGGGCATCTATTGATAGGTGAGGCTTAGATACATGCCCACCTTTTCCTTTAACTATTATTTTAAAATAATCACAAGATGCACAACATGGTCCCGCCGTTACTGATACTTTCCCCAAATCTATTTCAGATGATACATGGGCTCCAAGAATTTCTTCTACTCCCTCTAAACATCCTTCTTTAACAAAGATTCTTGCTCCTTGTCCAATCTCCTCAGCTTGTTGGAAAAACAATCTTACTTCTCCAGCTAAATCTTCCTCCCTTCCTTTTAAAATCTTTGCTGCTCCAAGAAGACTAGCTATATGTCCATCATGTCCACAAGCATGATTATAACCCTCATTTATAGATTTATATCCTTCATCTTTATTATCTGGCACTTTAAGAGCATCAATATCTGCTCTTATTGCTAATACTCTATTTGAAGGCTTTTTGCCTTTTATTATTCCTAAAACCCCAGTTTCTCCAATTCTCTGATAAGGAATATTTAATTTATCTAATTCCTCTTCTATTTTATTTGCAGTATTATACTCCTTTAAGCTTTCTTCAGGATGCTGATGAAAATATCTTCTTAAAGAAGTTATATATTCCTTTTCTTTTATAACATAATCTTTTATAGTCATTAAAACGCCCCCATTTTTATTTGCTTTATTTCCAAGTTGGGATATAAGAGCCCTTATACTCCTCTTCTATTATATTAGCAACTTCATCTGTTCTATAAGCTTCTACAATCTTCTTATAAATCTCATTATCTTTATCTTCTGTTCTTGCAACAATTACATTTATATATGGATTATCACTACCTTCTTTAACTTCTTCTAAATAAATTGCATCATTTTTTGGTATGAAGCCCGCATCAACTGCATGTCCTCCATTTATTACTGATGCATCAACATCTTCTAACAATCTAGGTGTTTGCGCCGCTTCTACTTCTATAATTTCTATCTTTTTAGGATTTTCAGTTATATCGTCCAAGTTTGGGGTATATCCTGCTGCTTCATCTACTTTAATAAGCCCTGCTGCCTCTAGAAGTTTCAAAGCCCTTCCTCCATTGGTTGCATCACTTGGTATTGCAATCTTTCCTCCAGCTGGAATTTCATTAACAGATGAGATTTTCTTTGAGTAAATTCCAAGAGGTGCTATTATAGTTTCTCCTATAACTGATAAATCAAATCCTCTATCTGATATATCTTGATTTAAATATGCATAGTGTTGAAATGCATTTAAATCTATTTCTCCATCTGCTAAAGCTTGGTTTGGCTGGCTATAATCTGAGAAGGAAATAAGCTCTACAGTTACTCCTTCTTCTGCCAAACTTTCTATTATTGGTTTCCATTGGGGACTATCTTCACCAACTACTCCAATTTTAACAAGCCTTTCCTCCTTAGATACTTGTCCCGCGCATCCTGTTAATAAAAAAACTAATGCTCCTGATAATATTATATTTAATAAATTTTTTGCTTTCATCTTTATTATTCCCCTTTCCTATTTTGCTTATTGCTATTATTTTTTAATGAGTAGTTTTACTTATTACTTTATTTCCTGCCCATTGAATTAGATTTACTAAAATAAGTAGTATTATTACAGTTACAACTGTTATATCTGTTTGATATCTTTGATGGCCATATCTTATTGCTAGATCTCCAAGGCCTCCTCCCCCTACTGCTCCTGCCATGGCTGTTAACCCAACTAAACTTACAAATGTTATTGTTGTAGCTCTAACAATGTTTGGTATGCTTTCTTTTAAATATACCCTAAATATTATTTCTAAAGGTGATGACCCCATTGATTGGGCTGCTTCTATTACACCCTTATCTAATTCTGCTAAAGCACTTTCTATTTGTCTTGCAAAGAAGGGTACTGTTCCTAAAACCAGTGGAATCATTGATCCTTTTGTTCCAATTGCTGTTCCTACTATTGCCCTAGTTAATGGAATAGCTAATGTTAATAAAATAATAAATGGTATTGATCTTGTTATATTTATTATCTTCTCTAAAATATAGTAAATTAGCTCATTTTCTAATATATTCCCTTTCTTTGTTACTACTAATATAATTCCTAAAAAAAGTCCGACAATAAAAGATATAATACCTGCTACTATAATCATAAGTAAGGTTTCTCCAGTAGCTTTAATAATTTCATCTACTTTCGGTAATACATTAGGCAATAACTTTTGTGCTAACTCTGCCATCTTTAATCACCTCAACTTCCACATTATTTTCTTCAAGGTATTTAATAACATTTCGGACTTTCTCTTCTTCTCCTCTTATAATTACAATAAGTCCTCCAAGAGGGGCATCTTCAATTATTTCAACATTTCCAAAAATAATATTAGCATCCACATTAAATTCCCTAGATATTATTGAAATTATTGGTTCGGTTGTACTATTTTCAAGATATTTAAGTTTTAAAATTTTCTCATCCTCTCTAATTTCTACAACTGAAGATTTGTCTTCTATGAGGTAATTAATATTGCTTAATATAGATGTACTTTCTATAAAGTTTCTTGTAATTTCTTGCTTAGGCTCTGAAAATACTTTAAATATATTTCCTTCCTCCACTATCCTTCCCTTTTCCATAACAGCAACTCTTGTACATATTTCCTTAACTACATGCATTTCATGTGTTATTACTACAATTGTTAAATTAAGCTTTTTATTTACTTCCTTTAAAAGCCTTAGTATTGATTTCGTTGTCTGTGGATCTAAGGCACTAGTTGCTTCATCACAAAGTAAAACCTTTGGATCATTAGCTAAGGCCCTTGCAATTCCCACTCTTTGTTTTTGACCGCCGCTTAATTGAGATGGATATGCACTTTCCTTATCCTCCAGTTCAACAAGTTTTAATAGAGATAAAACTTTCCCTCTTATTTCTTCCTTAGACAATCCACTCCCCCTTAATGGGTAAGCTATATTTTCAAATACCGTTCTTGATTTCATAAGATTAAAATGTTGAAATATCATGCCTATCTTTTTTCTTTCTTTCCTAAGTTCCATATTTGATAAAGTTACAAGATTCTTACCATCTATAATAACTTGTCCTTTATTGGGTTTTTCAAGAAGGTTTATGCATCTAACAAGGGTCGATTTACCAGCTCCACTAAAGCCTATAATTCCATAAATATCTCCCTTATTAATCTTTAGTGTTACATCTTTTACTGCCTCTACTTTGCCAGCTTTTGTAGTATAACTTTTGTATAAATTTTTTAATTCTATCACCTTTCCCCCTCCTTTTTATTTAAAAATAAAAAAACTGCTTTCCTAAAAAATAAGAAAGCAGTGTAATAAACACATTAAACTTTCTATCTTTTAGACGTAGTTAACCTGTAGAATTTAGCACCAAAAATCATCCTAATTTCGCTTAATAATTTTGGTTGCTAGACTTCACAGGGCCAGTCCCTCCGTCTTTAGATAAAAAGTTATTTAGTTTTAGATTACTTGTTTTGTATTATATATTTACAGCTGATAAATTGTCAATATATTTTTTTATTAATAACTTGTTCATCTTAAATTAAAACATATTTAAAAATAATAAAAATTGGCTAGGATAGTAGGATTCGAACCTACGAATGCCACAGTCAGAATGTGGTGCCTTACCACTTGGCGATATCCCATCATTTGGAGCAAATAGTGGGAAGTAAACCCACCTTTCCAGCTTAGAAGGCTAGAGTATTAACCGATATACAATACCAGCCCTTTATTATAGAGAATTATAACTCTAACAATATTTCTTGTCAATTTATTTTTACTTATAAAATATAAACAAAAAACCTCTGATAATTATATATAATAATCAGAGGTTTTTAAATCCATTTATATTTTTATTATGGTAATTCAAAATTCATTAAATTAATTACTCTTCTAATTCTGAGAATTCGTCTTTACCAACTCCACAAAGTGGACATAACCAATCTTCTGGAACATCTTCAAAGGAAGTTCCTGGTTCTACTCCATTATCTGGATCTCCTAGTTCTGGATCATAAATGTATCCACAAACATCACATATAAATTTTTTCATGCTCAATACCTCCTACAATGGTTTCTATTATTAAATATATTATCAAATATATTTAATTTAATTTAACAACATTTTCCTTAGATTTGCAATGCTATATTTTATAATATTGAACTTATATAATCTGCTGCCTTTTCTACATCCTTCTTAGATTCTTCATTAAGAGAGAATCTTACTCTTACTGGGAAATTAACTTCAATCATACCAGTAGACTTTATTATTGAGGAAGTGCTTAATACCTTTGCATTAGTTTCATTTAAGTAATCCTGAATTATTTCTATAGGTTCTCCACTCCATCCAAAGGAGCCAAATGCAGCAGCTACTTTACCTTCTAAATTCATATCCTTTAACTTCTTTAAAATATTTTCAATGGATCCTATTAAATCACCATATCTTGTTGAAGTACCAAATAGCAATGCATCTGAATTTCTAATGGCTTCTATAATATCACTTTCTTCGCTCTTATCAGCATTAAATATAGCTACTTCTATATCTTCAGCTTCAAGATCCTTCTTAAACTTCTCTGCAATAGCTTTTGTTGAATTTGTCATTGTTGTATATACTATAGCAGCTTTTTTTCCTTTCTTAGTTTGCCTACTTCTCTCATCATATATACTGATATATTTTTCTATATTTTGATCTAATACATATCCGTGAGATGGTGCTATCATTTCAATTTCTAATTCTTTTAATGCAGAAATTAATGGTCTTACATATTTTTTATGTGGTGACATTATAAGATCATAATATACTGTAAATGCTTCTGTAATATCCATATCTGTCTTGCTGTCAAAGGTCTCATTGGCTGATAAATGTGTACTAAATACATCACAAGGGAATAATATTTTATCTTCAATGCAGTAAGTAATCATTGTTTCCTCTGTATGAAGATATGGTGTCATTCTAAATAGCAATGTTTTTCCACCAATATCAACAGTATCTCTATCTTTTACAACCAAAAAGTTTCTATCATGTAGTTTGTATAATTCTTTTATATGATATACAGCTTTTTCACTACAAATTATTGTTGCATTAGTAGCTTGTCTTGCTAATCCGCCTAAAGCTCCAGAATGATCTGGTTCTGTATGATTTGTAACGATATATTGTATTTCTTTTAAATCAATAATCTTTTTTAAGTTTTCTATATATTGCTTTGTGAACATTATGTCTACTGTATCTATTATTGTAGGCTTTTCTGTTTCTAATAAATAACTATTGTATGTTGTTCCTTGTTCTAGTATTAATCTATGAAATGGCACTTTTCTGTCGTCTATAATTCCAACTGAATAAACATTATCCTTTAATTTAATTTTTCTTTCCATAAAATCTCCTCCTAAATTAGCAGCATATCTATTTCTCTTTTCTATGCCTTTATTATAGGAGATAAATTTAAAAGATTATGTGATTTTAATCAAATTTGAAAATAAGTGATAATTTTTTTCATTAAACTATAAAAAAAGAAGATTGAAAACAATCTTCTTTTTTAAATATTATTTATTATCCTCTTCTTCGATTATTACTGCCTTACTAGAAATAAGTTTTTTGCAATTATTACAGAAATAATTAACAGCTCCGCAGCCCTTTATAACTTCTACTTCTTTTTTACATTCTGGACAATAATATTTCATAAAATCACCTTCATATAAAATAATTTAATACTATTATATTTTATTGTTTTTGAGAATTTATTAATTTTTCGTAATCATCACCTAATAATTTATAATTATAGAAATCCGAATTCTTTCTTAACTCTGCATCAACATAGTCTATTCCATATCTCTCAAGTAATGTTTGCTCTTCAGAAAATAAATTAGTTCCCAACCCTAATTTATCTCCTTCAATTTCAACTCCCATACTTGCTAAAATACTTGGAAAAATATCATAGTTTGAAAAACTTCTATTTTTTTCTTTTACTGGTTCGATTACTGAATTTATAAAAGCATTATAAGTAACTCTCTCATATTTTTCAGGAACTATTCTTGACTCAAAGTATTCTGCCTCTTGCATACTATTATGATCTCCAACTAAAACAATAGTAGTATTATCATAAAAATCCTGTTCCTTGATCCATGAAATGAATTCATAAACTTGCTTTGAGGAATGTGCATGTACATTTTCATATTGTGTAGGATATTTATCTTCTGCTTCTGCTTCTAACCAGCCATCTGGAAAATGAGTATTTACTGTTAGAAGACTAAAGTTAAAAGGTTCATCCTTTTCTGCCAATTTACCTATTTCTACCTTTGCCCATTCAAATAAATTTTTATCTTCAAATCCCCAGAAAACTTTATCTTCTTCAGCCATTAAGCCAGATTGTATTGCAGTATTTAAGTCAAAAATATCATATCCTCCATGCTTAGTGAAGTAATGATACCTTCCTCCAAAAGTAGCTTCTGATCCAAACATAATTTCTAAGTTATAACCTTGCTCTTTTAATATATCTCCTAAAGAAGTTGCTCCCATTAAAAAGTTATCACTTTTATAGTCATTCCCATATATAGGTACCTTTAAAGGCAAACCAGAAGTTAATCCAACTAATCCACCAATAGTCCATGTTGTTCCTGAAACTCTCCTAGCTCCCCCTAATGAGTTTGTATTTGAAAAATTGATATTATTAAGGGCTAAATCTCTAAGCTCAGGAATTACAGTATATTCCCATCCTCCTGAATCCTCAGTGCTTATCATAGTTGTTTCCATTGACTCAAGGAATATCAAGATTAAATTTCTTTTTCTTTCTGGAAAGGTAATCTTAACCTCTTTAGGATCAACGTATTCTTCTTTTATAAAATCAGAATGAGAATAAACAGTTTCTACATATTCTCCAAAGCCCAATTTATTATAAGAATAAAATATTGAACCAGCTAAAAGCACTATTAAATACACAAATTTTAATGATCTAAGCTTTTTATTCTTAATTCTATTAATTAGTATTATAGGAAGAAAAGCCAAAAAGAAAATTAATACAATTAAGGCAAACGTTTCCGTGAAATATTGTGAAACGACAGATAAATCCGCTCCACCTAATCCAGTTTTTATATAAAATAATATTTCATCTAAAGTAGTATGATTATAAGCTTTTAAATAAAATTGTGTAGCAGTGATTATAATTGTGCTAATTAAAATTATTATTGATGTTATTATATAACCTATTATCTTTTTCATTTTTCACCTGCTTGTTTTAATTATCTTTTTTATTTGCTAATCTTAATAAAGTAAAAGATAGCGTATATAATTATACACTATCTCCTATTTATCATCAATCATTTAATTATTGTTATACATTTCAACTGTTTTGACAATTTCATCCTTATAACCATTAATTATTTCTTGTATTTTATCAAGAGTCTCTTTATCAATTTTATAGCGTTTTCCTATATATGCTATATCTACAAAACCAACCACTTTATCATTATCTATTACTGGAAGTAAGTAAATACTGTGTATGTTAAGAACTTGGAATTCTTTTTGTGGAGGGTCCAGCTTAAAAACATCCTCAACAGCTACATATCTTTTATTTGAAACTAAATCAACAAGAACTGGTATATTCTTTATTATTGTTGGATACTCATCTTTGTGGAACTTTTGCCATTCTTCTAAACTGAATAACTCTGTATCTGCTTTATAAAAAGCAAAAGCTTCTGCTTCGTCCTTTACTGTTAAGTAGGCAAGCTCGTCTATTTCAATTATTTCTTTCAGTTTTTCTCTTAAATCATTAAAAACCTTCATTATACTCCCTCCACTTTTTTATTTAACTTTCTTTAATCTATCAGTATCAATAAAGATTTCTGTTCCGTCTGTAACAATTTCAACAAGTAATGGAGATGTTCTATCCTTCATAAGATCTTCTAAGCTCTCTACTTGTGATAAGTCTGTTATTTGAACAGCCTCTATTCCCATTGCCTCAGCAAGAGAAGCTATACTAATTTTATCAAACTCAACCTTTCTCTCAAACTCTCTGCCAAAAATAGCCTTCATACCATTTTTAACTAAACCATACATAGAATTATTGATTACAAAATACATAATTGGCATATTATATTCTTTAGCTGTTAATATATCCATACCATTCATGTAGAAGCCTCCATCACCAACAAATACAGCGTAAGGTCTTTTCTTATCTGCAAGGTATGATCCTAAAGCACCTGCTACTCCTGCACCCATACAAGCATAATTAACACTTCCTTGGAAATCCATATCTTCTCTTATAGGCATATACTTAAAGATATAGTTAAAGAAATCTCCTACGTCTACAATAACACAAGTATCTTTAGGGAATATATTAGGTAGCATCTCATATAGTCTTCTTAAGGAAATTCCTGTATGATTTTTAACATATGGCTTGTTCATCTCTGGCTTAACAAAAGAATTATTCTTCTTAGATACTTCTTTATTTAAAATTTTAATTGCATCTTTTAAATCATAGCATACAGATACATCTTCCTTAAATACCCTATTAAACTCTTTAGTATCCCAATCTATTCTTATAACCTTTCTTCCTCTTACAAGAACATCATTATAATCTCTTGTTGCACTTTGACCAAGGGATGTTCCTAATATTAAAATACAATCAAGATCTTCATTCTCAACATATTCTATAGCTCCATCAGAAGAACAGAAACCATAATTTCCTATATAATAAGGAAAATCTGAATTTACTATCCCCTTCGCATTTGGAGTTGAAATTATTCCCCAGCCAAGTTTTTCACTTAATTCTTTTATCTCCTTAGATAATCCTCTTGTACCTCTACCAATGAATATTAACCCCTTTTTAGCCTTTTCTATTTCTTCAACAGCTAATTCTAAAGCTTTATCATCATTTACTGGTTTTTCAATTATATTATTAAACTCTAATTCTCCTTTAAATTCTGGCATTTGAAGGTCATAAGGAATTGATACAAGAGTAACTCCACAAGGAGGTGTAAGAGCTATTTTTATAGCTTTTTGAAGTTCTGGTATAACATCTTCTTCTCTTTCTACATTTACAGAATATTTTGCAAAGCTTTCTACTATTTTAGCATTATTAAATTCTTGTAAAGCTCCCTTACCCATATATGATAATCTTACATCACCATTTATTACAAGCATAGGAACCTTATTTCTTTGTGCATCTGCCATACCATTTATTGCATTATTTACTCCTACTCCACCTGCTAACATGCATACTCCTAGCTTATTTGATAGATCAGCATATTTTGAGGCTGAATAAGTTGCTCCTGCTTCATTCTTTGTAATTATATATTCAATCTTGCTGTCATTAAGAGCATCAAGAATAACTCCAAAAGTACTCGCAGGTATACCAAAAACATGTTTAACATCATTGTTTTCCAAAACCTTAATTATTGCGTCAGCTATTCTCATATTAAATGATCCTCCCTAATTAATTTTGCATTTGTTCTATTTTTCCTTATTAAAAAGATAGAACACCTAAGAAGGTGTTCTTGAACTACTTTAATATCCTGCTGATTTAAGGTAATTATCTGCTTCTACTGGGTCAGTAAATGCAACTGGCTTAAATGCTTGAGCTTCTCCAACCCTATTCATTTGCATTTCAAGAACTTTCGTTGCAACTACTATAGCAGCCTTGTCCATACCATTACGATAACATTCTCCAACAAATTCTTGAGCTTCTGGAACATTTTGAGACATCATATAATTTCTCATATCACATAATTTAGCCCATTTTTTACCTTTAAATAATGGAAAAATCTTGTTTCTGTAATCTTCTGCCATTCTTGTTACTGCTTCCTTAGTGAATAATTTCTTTTCATAAGTTTCAGTAACAACCTTTCTGTCTAAGTCTACCTTTAATTCATAAATTCCTTCTTTGTCCTTGATTATCATACTTTTACCACCTTTTAAAACTATTTAATAATTATTTTAAAATTATTGACTATAGCTAGTTTTTATTTTATCACTATTGTCAATAATAATTTGCGATAAAACTAAAAATATTCTATTATTGCCTTTTTATTTTTAAACCTTTATTTTGAATAAGCCTACTAATAATTACCTATAAACTGATATTTTTCTTTTGGTAATTTTATTTAAGTATCTAATTTATTTATAAAAAAATGGCAATGTAATTATATTCTTCCTATATTATAACATATTTTGATAAAATATTACAATATATTTTAAATAGAATTTTAAATGATATTATATTTTCTATTATATTTAATTTTCAATATTATAAAATCAAATTATATATAAAAAGAGCCTACATAGATATACTTTTCATAAATCTTTATATGCTCTCTTTACTTCACTCCTATACTTTTCTTTTTTCTTAAAAGCTTATTTTTTATGATAAGGTTCTCCTGTAATTCTTGTTGCATAATACTTTCACATCTTATAAATTTGTAATTATTTATTTTAAGTAATATATTCCCTTTTTATTCAAATAATGGTATAATATAAGCTATGAGTATTATTGAGAACATATTAAGTTATACAGGAGAAAAATTAACAATGTCAACATCAAGAATATTAAAATGGGTTTCAGGCGGGCTTGAGGCACTTTTGGGAATTCCAGTTCTAGGAGCTTCAATTATTTTGGGATTATTTTGGAGCCCATTAATTATTATGTTAGCATTGCATATCGTTACTCTAGTTCTTACTAAAAAAGATGGAGGAGGATCAACTGGTAGTATTTTAGGAATCGTAACAAGCTGCTTAGGTTGGATTCCATTCGTAGGAATGATTCTTCACATACTTTCAGCCATATTCCTTATGATTGATGCTTCAAAACCAGAAAACTTATCACAAAACAATTTATAATCGCAAGAAATAATAAAAATGAGCTATCACATTAGAGAATTAAATTTCCGTTAGTGATTAGCTTTAATTCAGTTTTTAGCATTGTTCTAAATACTCTCATAATCCAATTCCTCAATTTTAAACTAACATCCTTCAGTACTTGAACATCTCCATAGAGCTTATAAAGATTATTAACAATAAATCTTCAAACCATTTAAGATTAACTAAATTATGAGAAAGTGAATTTTCCATCATCTTTTTAAAATATATCTCAACAGTATTATCATTTTTAATAGTTTCTTCTAATAAAAAAATTTTTTCCTTAGTTTGTTCTATTTGAATTTCTATTATTTTTTTTAAGTTCTCCTTTTCATATTCATCAGAAAATAACATTGCCCCATAAAAAGGTGAATTTATATATTCAGTTTTAGAGCCATACTTAAACATTAACCTTTCAAATTCTTTATTTCCTAGTTCGGTTATAATATAATTTTGAGTTTCTCTAGTATTATCTAACTTATCAACTCTTTTAATATATTTTTTTCCTCTAATTTTTGAATATTATAATAAAAAGATCCCTTGGTAAAATTAACTATATATCTGTAATGTCTTTCTTCCATTAATGATAATAATTCATATCCATAAGAACCTGGATTTTGTTTTATTAAACCTAAAATTAATAGTGGTATCAAAATATTATCTCCTTTAAATTTTAAAATTATAATATACTATTTTTAATTATAATTAGTCATTATTAATTTTAGTAGCTTCTGCTAAAAATTCATCATATGTTATTCTCAACGCAAAATCCATACTTTTTATATATATTTTATCCGACTTGGTATGTACTCTTGAACAAATAGAATCTACTAAATCGCTTTCATTTGCCAATGGTTCTAATATGTGCTTTTTATTATAAAAATCTTCAAAATGTCTTAATCCAAATTTTCTTTGAGAAATTGCATTAATATGAATACCATCAGGATTAGATGTTAAACCTGATGCAGTAACAAAATAACAGTTATCTTGTTCAATTGCAAACTTTTTTAACTGTTGATTTATAAGACTATACTCTGTACAGCTTTTTCCGAATCCTTCTTTTCCCAAAAAATCTGGCAGTCCACCAATAATAACTGGAATATTGGGTGCATTTAATTCTTTTCTAAGCTCTTCAATTATTAAAAGTAACTTTTCATAATAAACTTTGTATTTTCCATTATGACTGTCACTTTCTCCTTGATGCCATAAAACTCCAACTAGTTCACTGCTTTGCATAGCAAATTTCGCTTCATTTATAGCATGTCTAAAAAGCACTTTATCTACAGCCCACTCATCTATAGAACTTCCTCCTTCTGCACAAGGAATTAAACCAATAATATCATCTTGATTCTTGCGGCACCATGCCTCTGAAAATGAAGCAGCTAAACTTATTCCTGAAACAGGTCTATCATAATTAATTGGTTCAGTCATCATTTGCCATTACGCAACATTTGTATTCTTTCATTGTAAATTAGAGGCACTTCATTAATAAAACCTCTTCATGCCATATTGGACTACCCTAACATTAAAACTGATTTAATCATTTTTTTCATCCTTTCTTTTATTCATATAAACCAAGGTAATCAACAATAGTCTAATTAGACTATTTGTTAACTAAATTTCTTATGTAAATAGATATTATTATAATTTAATTACTTCACTTAAAGAAAAAACTTATATATAAATAAAAGTAAGAGTCTTAATTCTTATAATTACTCTTACTTATAATTCCAATAAAAACTTCACTTATTTATGATATGGTTCATTCTTCATTATTCTAAAAGCTCTATATATTTGCTCTAATAACATCACTCTAAATAATTGATGTGGAAAAGTCATTTTAGAAAAACAAAGCTTATAATTTGATCTACTAATTACCTTCTTAGATAGTCCCAAGCTTCCCCCTATTACAAAAGCTATATTAAAATTACCCATAACTCCTAAGTTTTCTATATAATTTGCAAATTCCTCTGAAGGCATTTCCTTTCCCTTAAGGTCTAAAGCAATAACAAACATATTATCTTTTATTTTTGATAATATTAAATCGCCTTCTTTATCCTTTATTTGAAGCTCTTCCTTTTCACTTGCATTATCTGGTGTTTTCTCGTCTGCTAGTTCTATTATTTCTAATTTGCAGTATCTTGATAATCTTTTTGAATATTCATCTATGGCTTCTTTTAAATATTTCTCTTTTAGTTTTCCTACTGATATTATTGTTATATTCATTACATCCTCCAATATATCTCTTTAGCCGTTATATTTATAACTTTAGCTTAAACTTTTCATTGTTAAAAATACAAAAAATCTATTTATAGCAAATTAATTGTACCATAAATAGATTTTTCTTAAAATTATCTTATTTCTAATGTTTCATTTAGCTTACTGAAAGCTTTATAGAATTATAAATATATTGATTTTAATCCGTTTTTTGCTACATAATTAAAGTAAAGAAATATTTATAAGGAGATTTTAATTATGATCGTTTATAAAAAGTGTTCTGAAGTAAGCATAGATTTAGTATTCGATGCTTTTAATATTGGATTTTCTGACTATATTATAAAACTATCAATGAACAAAGAAGATTTTATAAAAAGATTCTTTGGGCCTGAAGGGAATTCTATAGAACTATCACATATAGCATTAGACTGTGATAAACCTATTGGTGTACTTTTGGCTGGTATTAAAATTTGGGATGGTATTAAAACCTTGCGTTGTGGAGCCTTAGCTATTCATCCAGAATATAGAAACAAAGGTATTGCTAGCAAGCTTATGTCTCTTCATAAAAAAACTGCTATAGAGAATAATTGTAAGCAAATGTTCTTAGAAGTGATTGTTGGTAATGATAAAGCTATTAACTTTTACAAAAAAATAGGTTATGAAAAAATATATGATTTAAATTATTTTTTTCATGATGATTTATCTAAATTAATTAAATTTGATAATTTTAATATCAATATAAAAGAAGTCGATTTTATTGTTTTTAAAAACATCATATCTAATCATAAGGATTTTCATATAAACTGGCAAAGTGATTTAGATTATGTTGAAAAATTAGGCAATATAGTCTGCCTTGCTGCTTATGATAATGAAAAATTAATAGGATATTTATGTGGAAATAAAACGGGAAAAATTAACTTTATATGGATTAATAAAAATTATCGATTAAAAGGCATTGGAAAATCTCTTTTATCAAGATTTTGCAGCTCAATAGATGCTGAAAAATTATCTATAGTTGTTCCAAATAATAATTATCTTGAAGGCTTCTTAAAACATATGAAATTTAAAAAGGATCCAATTTCTCAATATGAAATGTATATAACAATTTAAAAATAATTTTTATAGTCTTTATATTTTAAATAGAAAAAAGTTGATTTCAATTTATCAGAAATCAACTTTTCTTGTTTATATATGTATGAAATATTATGAATTACTCATATGTTTTTTATTCATATAAATATATACTGGAAGACCTATAAGGGTTATTATTACACTTCCTAATGAAAGCATTGTTGCCGTAATAAATTGATTTAACACAACAAAAATACCACTTATTATTGCTAATATTGGAATTATAGGATATAACGGAACCTTATAACTACGTTTAATATCTGGTCTTTGCTTACGATAAACAATAACTGCTACAAATGTAAGGGTATAAAAAATCCATGAAGAAAACACTCCCAAGTCAGTGAGAAGATTATATTGTCCGGTAAGTGCAAAAATACAAGAAAGTGCCCCTGTAAATATAATCGAATTTGCTGGTGTTTGAGTCTTATTTAGTTTCGATAAGAATTTAAAAAATGGAAGCTTTCCTCCTTCAGCCATAGCATAAGTTACTCTTGATCCTGACATTAAAAATCCATTACAAGTTCCAAAACAAGAAATCATTATCCCAATAGTAATTAAAATAGATCCAAAATCCCCAAATATATGTCTTGCAACTAATGTTGCTGGCGCTGATGTTGCAGCTAATTGATCTGCTGGAATAACCCATAAATAAGCTAAATTTATTATAAAGTAAATAGCTGTAATAACAGATACCCCACCTACAATAGCTATTGGTAAATCACGTCCAGGATTCTTCATTTCTCCAGCAATAGCACCAACATTTGTCCATCCCTCAAAGGCAAAAAGAATAGTAACCATTAATGTTCCTAAAACGGTAATAGTGCTTAATCCCTCTCCTACCATTGGAGTAAACACTGTATTAGTTCCACTTCCCTTTATAAATCCAAAAACAATAATAAGTACTAGAGGAACAAGCTTACATATAGTAAATACAACCTGAACCCCTCCACCAACTTTAGAACTCATACAATTAAGAATAACTACAAAGATTAGAACAAATATTGCAACAGGAATTGTTACATTATTCCCTGTAAGTAAAGTTACTTGATCGGCAAATATAACAGCAAGTCCAGCTGCCATTGCAGGTAATGCAAGTACAACCTGCATCCATCCAGCTAGATATCCAACCCTCTCTCCAAATACTTCAGATAGATATTCAACCATTCCACCAGTTTTAGGGATAAGAATAGCTATTTCAGCAAAGGTAAGAGCAGCAGCTATACTTACCAAACCTGTTATTAGCCAAGCAATCATTCCAAGGCCAGGCTTCCCTCCAGTGGCAGTATATATAGCTTGCGGCTTAAAAAATATTCCTGATCCAATAACTGTACCAACAACCATAGTAATTGCCGTCATTATTCCAAAGGTCTTTTTCATAACTTGTTTATTTTCCATAAAAATCTCCTATAATTTACTTATTATTTCACATTTCAAAATTATATCACCAACTTTATAGCTATTCCATAATCTATTTTTATAGTTTTACATTTTTATCAAATCATTAATATATTTTATTATTCCTAGTATAAATCCATATTGATAAATAATATCATTATTTTAAACATAAAAAAGCTCTCTAAAAAGAGAGCTTTTTTATTATTATACCTTAATTTGATGAATATAACTTTACATCTAATTCATTTGAAATAGCCATATTATAAATATATACATTGCTTATTTCTATAGCAAATAATTTTTGCATATCTTCTGATAAATTTAGTTTTTCAAATTTCTTGTGATAGTTCATCACATATTCTCTTACATCTCCAATATTAACATCTTTATAATAGTTTAATGCATTGTCTGGAATACCATAAACCTTTGTTAATACTCCTGGGAATATTCTTCCAACAAATAAATCAGCAATAAATCTAACATAAGCATATGTTGAAAGTAATTCTGGATATTCTTTATTCTCTTGATTTATTCTTGCTATGCATGCTTCAGTAGAAGGTAATAACTTCATTTCTGATAATTTATCTCCTGCAAGAACTTCTAAATCTTTTTTATTAATTCAGCTCTATATAATTCTTTAGTAGCAAATTCCTTAATGCCTTCTTCACTTAAATGACTATCAAGAGAAGTTTCTATATCTTCATACATTGCATGTAAATTAAAAATATATTCAATATATCCTTCTTTTGTTGCCTTTCCTTCAAGTAATCTTTTTATAAAGCCACTCTTTTCAGATGCTAAATGTAATTCTTTTGTATTATTTTTTATTTCTATCATAAAATTCATAAATCTTCACCTCATATAATCTATAAAAAATAATAAGTAATTAATAATAACTATTAATTAATATTATTAATTATTTATATCGCTTTATATTTATATTGTCAACTCATACTTTATTTTCTCCACAAAATAATAATATTATACTAGGAATGATTTTCTTTATAAAATTAGCCTTAGATAATTTATATAAATCTCTAAGGCTAAAACTTATTAATTGTTAATTTCCGTAAAATCATCTACATCAATTATTTCTCCATCAGTAATAATATCTCTCTTTTTCTTTAAATATATTCTTAAAATATTAGAGGTATAAACAGCCCTAATACTCTTTTCATCAATATTAGGAACATAATATGTTTCTTCTAAAACATTTCCCTCTTGATAAAACCACATTATCATATTGTCATTTTTATTGCTTAAATTAAGATTTTTTTTCACTGAAATTTTTATATGATTATCTTCATAATCAATATCGATATCTTTTTTATCAACTCCAAAGAGTTTTCCCTCTATTAAATAACTATCATCATATTCTCTTAACTTGAAATATGATTTTTCTTCGATAGCATTGATTAATGAATTTACTGCATCACTATTTAAAACATTATCTATAATATTATTTATTAAGTCTTCATTTTGAACCAAGGTTTCAAATACTTCAGTAAAAGCTGTACTAAAACTTCCTACAATTGAGTTTATTACATTATTAATATCCTCTTTATTATAACTTTCTTCATGATAACTATTTTCAAAATTATTATTTATACTCTTATTAGTCTTTCTTACTTTAGAAGCATTGTTTTTATAAAAAGGAAACATTATTTATCTCACTCCTGTTGCAAAAATTCTTATATTAATATATCTATTTAATATAAAAACTTTTGACACATAATAAATTAGAGAGAATATCAATTTATTTCCTGTATCACTTCTTATATTTGCAATTTGAGCCTTACAAGATAATTTTTCATAAAATTAATTATAATTTATTTATTAATGGTTCAATATATTCTTGAATAAATTCTACTCTATCAAATATTGTAGGCTTAAAATATGATGTCACTGCTATTACTATATTATTTTCTGGGTTTATATATATAACATTACCACTATCACCTATAGCTGCATATATATTTTTCTTAGGATCTATAATCCACCACAAATATCCATACATCATTCCTCTAAACTTATCATTTTCAATAATCCTTGGCTCAGTCATTTCTTCTATCCATTTTGAAGAAACAATTTGTTTATCATTATATTTACCTTTATTCAAACATAATAATCCAATCCTTGCCATATCATCTGCTGACATACATAGTCCATATCCTGGTGTTCCTAAATTTTCAGAATCACAAAGCCAAAACTTATCTTTTGGCAATTTATCTATTATAAATTTCTTATGTTCTTCTGCACTTGCTGCATAATAATTAATATGTTTTTTAATACCTAAAGGTTCAAATAAATATTTATTTGCATAATCAACTGTTGTCATGTTGGTTGCTTTATATAATATTCCAGATAGTATATGAAGACAAACGGTTTGATAATTAAATTCATTCGTTATTCCTTTTCTTCCTCCTAAAAAATCAAGGGATGTGTAAGTCCAATTATCACTTGAACAAACTTTAGTCCAAGGGTCTCCTTTACACTTATAAGGAGCTCTCATTGTTAACAAATGTTTAATTGTTATATTTTGTATTGTTTTTTCTCCTCTTTTAATTTTATAATCCGGAAAATAATCCAATACTCTTTCATTAACATTTTTTATTTGACCTTTATCAATAGCAATTCCAATAAGTAAGGAAATAATACTCTTTGTAGCAGATGCTATATGCACAGAGTCATCCTCTTTATAATTATTCCAAGTATCAAAATATATTTTTTGATTGTTTTTATATGCGACAATCTGACAAATATTAGGTTGATTTTTCTCTACATAATTATGTAACTCTTTTTTATTCATATATTCCTCCTTAATCACCATATAGTATCCACTTAAACTAAAATAAGCATATAACACTATAAAATATAAAAAACCCTCGCAAAACCTTTATTTACGAGGGTCTGTAGACTATTTACCGCAGCACTTTTTATACTTTTTACCACTTCCGCATGGACAAGGATCATTTCTACCTATTTTATTTTCATTTCTAACTATAACTGACTCTCTATATTGTTTTTGTATTTCCTTTCTCTTTTCTACTGAAAAAATACCATCCCATTGTGGTAATGTATATAAATATTCTGCTTTTGCATCTAACATATTATAATATAATTTTTCTAAATCTAAATCTAATTTAATTTCTTCATTTTCTGTAACTTTTTCTAAATCAAGAGGATTCTTTAAGCTATCATTAATACCATCTACAAAGCCCATAATAAACTCTGAAGTTGTATTATATTTTTTAGCTAAATCTGAAATTGTAAAAATATACTCTTCCTTATGTCTTGCTAGTATATCCCTATATATGGATGTTTCTAGTTCCATATATTCCTTCCAGAAAGCTTTTTCTCCCTTTGTTTTAACATATTCAACTACCATATCTGTCCATTGCTTATATAAGCTCATAATATATTCTCCTTCTTCATAAATTTATTAAAATTTATATTTATTTCTATTTAATCTTAATATAAATAAAATCAAATTAAATTTCAATTAAATTGCTTGGACCACTTCTGCTTGCCATAGTAATAGTTATGTCCTTTTCAGTAATGTTGTTTTCTCTTAAAACTGAGCACACAGTCTCAAAGGCCAAATCAGGATTATTATTGGTTCCACTTAAATGACCTAATATTACCTTTCTATGTAATTTACTACGAACTAAATCTACTATAGCCTTACCGCAATCTTCATTTGATAAATGACCCACTTCACTTAATATTCTTTGTTTCAATACATAAGGATATGGACCAAATTTAAGCATATTTACATCATGATTACTTTCAAAAAGTAAAACATCTGAATCCTTTATATTATCTTTAATCTCTTGGGTATATATACCAAAATCAGTAGTTACACTTACTCTTTTCCCATTATTATGAAGTACATATCCCACTGGAGCAGCTGCATCATGAGGTATATTAAAAGATTTTATATCTAAATCCTTAATAGACTTAGTCGACCTTCTATCCATTATTTTTATATTATATTCTTTTATTTTTCCTATGTTCTTCTCCATGGCTGCCCATGTATCTGCATTCGCATATATAGGTATATCATATTTTCTTGATATTACTCCTATCCCCTTGATATGGTCTGAGTGTTCATGTGTTACAAATATACCGTCAATTTCTTCTAATTTTTCTCCTATACTTTTTAGCGCATCTTCTATCTTTTTCCCTGGTAAGCCAGCATCAATTAAGACCTTTGTATTATCTGAGGCTATAAATATACTATTTCCGCTGCTTCCACTATACAATGAACAAAACCTCATTATTTTATCCCCCATATTTTAACTACTCTACTACTCTAAATATATCAGCACCTAAAGCAGTAAATTTGTCTTCTATGTTAGGATAGCCTCTATCAATATGTTCTATTTCTAATATTTCTGTCTGACCTACTGCCACTAATCCAGCTATAACCATAGCTGCTCCTGCCCTTAAATCTGTTGCTACAACTTGAGTTCCTGTTAACTTTTCTACTCCTTCAATTATAGCAGTTCTTCCTTCAACTTTTATATTAGCTCCCATTTTCTTTAATTCATCCATATGTTTAAATCTATTTTCCCATATGCTTTCTGAAACTATACTTCTTCCTGGAATAATACTTAAAAGAGTTGACATTGGCTGTTGTACATCTGTTGGGAAGCCTGGATATGGAGCTGTTTTAACATTAACTCCTCTTAAATCACCCTCAACATATACTCTAACACTATCGTCTCCCTCTTCAATTTTAGCTCCCATTTCTGTAAGCTTTGCAGATATTGATTCTAAATGTTTTGGAATTACATTTTTTATTGTAACATCTCCTTTTGTTGCAACAGCTGCAATCATAAAGGTACCAGCTTCTATTTGATCTGGTATAACACTATAATCACATCCAACTAACTTTTTAACACCCTTAATTCTAATTACATCTGTTCCTGCACCTTTTATATCAGCTCCCATAGAATTTAGGAAGTTTGCTACATCAACTACATGAGGTTCCTTAGCAACATTTTCAAGAATTGTAGTTCCTTCTGCTAAAGTAGCTGCTAACATTACATTTATTGTTGCTCCAACAGAAACAACATCAAAGAATATGTTAGTTCCATAAAGATGTTCTGCTTCAACTATAACTGCACCATGTTCAATTGTGACCTTTGCTCCTAAAGCTTCAAATCCCTTTATATGCTGATCTATAGGCCTTACTCCAATAGGGCATCCCCCTGGAAGTTCAACTCTTGCTTTTTTAAATCTTGATAATAAAGCTCCTATAAAATAATAAGAAGCTCTCATTTTTCTTACATCATCAGTACATGCATTAATACTTGTTACATCAGTAGCATCTATTTCTAAAGTATTATTACCTATCTTATTTACTGAACAACCTAAGCTTTTTAAAATTCTTTCAAGGCAATGTACATCTTCTATATCTGGAATGTTTTCTATTACACACTTTCCTTCACTTGCCATAATTGCTGCTGGTAATATTGCAACTGCTGCATTTTTAGCACCATTTATTTCAACTGAACCTTTAAGAATCTTGCCACCATTTATAACTAACTTTTTCATAATTTCACCCTTATCATCTTTTATATCTATCTATATAATATTTCCTAACTTTTCAACTTTTAACCATTTTCTATTTACACTATAAAAACTTACAGTAATCATTATATCATAAAAATAACTTATGAAAATAGGGATTTTTCAAGGAGCAGCAATTTCCATAAGCTTGTATTATTTAATAATTTTATTACTATCCTATAATAGAATTGCTTTTTATATTTTTTTTATTGTGGTATAATATAAAGAAAAGTTTATAGACTATTCAAAATATTATATAAACTAATTTAATATGAGAGGCTAAGACTATGAAATATTATCTAGTAGCATTATTTGATGAAGACTCTTATAAAAATTTTATACCTATTCAGAAAAACTTATCTAAACGTTTTAGGGCAAATAGGAATTCCCCTATTCCTTATATACCTCTAGAAGTAGTGGAAAATCCTAATCTCGAAAAACTAGATGAAGTACTTAACAAAATTATTAAACCTTATAAACTTTTTAAAGTTGAATTAACTAATGAAATTCTAATAAGTGAATCTAGAAAAACCTTAAACGTTAAAATTTCTGACATAGGTTATATTAAAAGACTTAACAGACTTATAAGTGATACATTAAAATTATATAACTTTAACGTTTTAGATTTAAATTCCGAATCATCAATGCATTTATCTATTGCTAATTTGAACTTTATTCCAAAAGATATAAAAAAACATTATAATGATATTACTTATAAATCAGAACTGGAAACTTTAAAAGTAGATAGAATTGAGATTTGGAAAATTTCTAATAATAAAAGAGAGACTGTAATAAAAAGTTATCCTTTAAAAAGAAATCTATATATTTAATTAAAAAGTGTATTAATAACAATACACTTTTTAATTTTTTTATATATTTTTTTATTTTTTCATAATTTTTTAAGATTTTAAAAAATTTATTTTTTGTATTCGTTTACCACGCTTTTCATTTTCGAATACATTTTGTAAAATAGAATATGGTAAATCCATAAGAATTGGAGGATATTTATGGAAATATTATCATTTTTTCAAAAACAAAAAAATAAAAATAAGGAAATTATTATTGATAATACATTAAGCGAATATAAAATTCGTACAAGAAAACATTTAGAGTTACATACAAAAATAAGTTCTCTAGCTGAAGAAACTAAATGTTATAAATACTGGATTTCTGATGATATTGAAATTAATCAATCTATGATATTTCAAAAATACATAGATTGTTTTAAACACATAATAGGTATTGGTATCGATAAAAATTACGATACTATTGAAGATATTGAAGTTAAGACTAGTGATTATTGCTTAAGTGATCAATTCTTTAATTTATTTATAGATTTAAATGACTTAATAATATCTCCATCAGAAGATCACTTTATTACTCTTATGGAAGATTTCTTAAGCCTTGGAATTTCTTTAGGATATTCAGAAGAACAAATTTCAAATGCTCTAATAAGTCAATAATTTAAAACCTTCTAGAAAGCTAGGAGGTTTTTTAATATTTTTACAGCTCAAAGGTAATAATAGCTTTGAGGTGATTTTATGTTAGCAATTATATTTGCGATAATTTCTGGAATATCCATGACGCTTCAAGGAGTATTCAATACTAATCTAGAAAAGAAAATAGGAACTTGGGAAACAGCTCTTTTATCTCAAGGAATAGCTTTTGTAATAACTCTTATTATTGTCTTTATTTGGGGCAATGGAGATATAAAAGCTATTAAAAATTCTAATAAAATTTATTTGTTAAGCGGTGTTTTAGGTGTTGTAATCATATTTACTGTTATGAAAAGCATTGCTTCTATGGGTGCAACAATTGGAATTGGAACAATATTAACTGCCCAGCTTTTATCTGCTGCAATTATTGATGCAATGGGACTGTTTGAAACAGAGAAAGTTGCTTTTAGCTTAAATGAATTTATTGGAGTTGCTTTAATGATTGCAGGTATAATAGTCTTTAAGCTTAAATTATAACTATATTCTTAAATTTTTTATAATATTAACAAAAATACTCCTATATATATATTATATATGGTAATCAATTTTAGGAGTATTTTATGTTTTTTAATAATAAAAAGTTAGAAGCTAACTTAAAAAAATATATTGATTTTAATCCAAATGTTAAATATAGAGTAATCATTAAATATAAGAAATTTAAAGATAACATAATTAAAAAGATTAACTCCTATAGCGGAGAATTTATAAATGCTATAGAACACTGTAAAATAATAACTGCTCGCATTAATTCTAAGGGAATTAAAAGATTAATTGAATATCCTGAGATTGAATTTATATCTTTTGATGAATATTTATTTCTCTGTGGTACAAGTGTAACCTCTGCCAATAAAATAAGACTATCTAATAATTTCAATTTAAAAGGTACTGGTATTACAATTGCAATAATAGATAGCGGAGTTTACCCACATCCTGACTTAACTAGTCCTAATAATAGAATTATTAAGTTTGTTGACTTAATTAATGGCTTAAATTATCCCTATGATGATAATGGTCATGGAACATGTATTGCTGGAATAATTTCTGGAAATGGAAATAATTCTAATGGAACATATAAAGGTGTAGCTCCTAACTCTAACATAATATGCTATAAAGCCTTTGATAAAACAGGAAAGGGCTATATTTCAGATATACTTTATTCTATAGATATGATAATAAATGAAGTTGAAAAAACTAATACTAAAATTATATGCATGCCTTTTGAAATGTTAAATTATAATGCCTTCTTACAAAACCTATTTGATAAATTAATTACTAAGGCAATTAGTAAAAATATAACCTGTATTGTACCAAGTGGAAGTAATAAAAATATAGATGGATCAATTAAAGGGATTGCTCTTTGTAATGATTGTATAACTGTTTCAGGATATGATTCTACTTACAAACCCTTACCTAAATCTTATACTTATTCTTCTGTAGGTCCTTATAAAAAATCAAATAAGCCCAATTTATGTGCTGCCTGCGTTGATATTGTTTCTCTAAATACAAATACAGACTATATTTCTGAAAGGGATGGAATAAAACTTTATCCTCCAAAACTTAGTTCTTCCTATAGGACCTTTACTGGGACTTCCTTAGCGGCAGCCTATGTTGCTGGAGTATGTGCCTTAATTTACGAAAGCAATCAAAACCTGACTCCAAAGGATGTTTTATCTCTATTGGAATTATCTTGTGAAAAATTAGATATGCCTGATAATTGCCAGGGAAATGGTAAAATAAATATTAATAATATTTTTAAAGATAATAAAAAATAACTAAATATTATTTATATAAAAAAGTACCTATAAATACACTTTTAAAAAGTGCTTCTTTAATATAGGTACTTTTTTATAACTTAATAAAATAAAATCCTATTACTGAATTATATATTCATATGGATCTACTGGATTATTATTTACTCTTAATTCAAAGTGTAAGTGCGGCCCCGTACTAAAACCTGTGTTTCCAATCGCTCCAATAACATCCCCCTTATTTACTTTATCTCCAGCTTTAACATAAAAATCATTTAAATGTCCATAAAAAGTTTTCATATTATTTTCATGTTCAATAATTATTAAATTTCCATATCCCCCATCATTATATTCCGCATAAATAACTTCACCATCTAATGCAGCTAAAACATCATCACCTATATTTCCTGCTATATCTATTCCCTTATGAAAGGATTCCCACCTTTCTCCATAGCCTGAAGTTATATATCCCCCCCTAGTTGGTTGATTTAAAAATGCTATTCCATATTCATATGGATTTTTTGTACCTCTGTATATTTTTGTACTTACTGCTTCCTTAGCAATATCATCTTTTACTAACTTTCTAGATATTTCACTATTATTTTCTAAGGAAACTTCATAAACCCTCTTTTCTATTCCAGGTTTTCCCTCTATTGTTTTGCTCTCTCCTAGGAACATTTCCTCTGTTGGCAATATTACTGTACTAGGCTTTATTTCTACTATATTTTCTTGAATATACTTTATACTTAATCTTAATTTATTACTCTTTGAAAGCTCATATATTTTTTTAGCAATTTCCATATCTGAATCAATTATTTCCTCATAAACCTTCTCCTTATTTATGATTATATTTCCCTTTACCTTAAAATCTAGTACTAAATTTTTATCTACTTTTATATCCTCTAAATAATGCTTTAATACTAATTCTTTTATATTGTTAAAATTTGTATTTTCTGAAAAATATCCAATAACTTTATTATCAAAATTTATTTCATAAGCGGTTACCTTTCCCGTTATAGCCTTATATATTTCATCAAAAATATTTCCTTTATTATATGTAAAATTAACTCCTGCAACTCTGCTTAAATTTTTAACTTCTTCTGCTCTTACACTCTTACTGTTAATATTTAAAGAAAGAATAATTAATAATATATATTTAATAATTATTCTTTTCTTGCTATGTGACGTCGTATAAGTATCCATATCTTCTCCTTTCTTTATATTTAGCATTAAACAACAACATTTAATAGTTTTCCCATAAAAAAAAATAATATTCTTCTTATCTAAATATTGCTATATTGAGCCTCTCCTTACACTTTGTTATAATTAATTTACTGCTTAATATTAATTAGAAAGGTAGGTGTTAATATGAGTACCTTTATGTTTAAATCAAAACCTTCAAAATTTACTCCTCTTAGTAATATTTTTATAGAAAAGTATATGCCTAAGGCCCGTGGAGAATTTATTAAGGTATATATCTTAATGCTTAAATATAGCTATACCGGTGAAATTGGAGTAAATACATCTATTTTGGCATCAATATTAAATCTTTTGGAATCAGATGTAATAAATGCATTAAATTATTGGAATGAAGAAGGTGTTATTAAGTTAACTCCTATCGATAAAATGGGAAACTTTGATATAGAATTTATTGATTTAACATCAGAAAAAGACACTAATAATAGTGAAATTAATTTATTAGAAGAATTATCAAATGAAGCTAATAAGGGAATGATAAAAGATATAGAAAAATTAATGGGAAGACCTGTATCACCATCAGAAATTACAAGTTACATACAATGGAAACAGGATTATAATTTTTCTCCCGAGCTTATATTACTTTTAATTAATTACTGTGTATCTAAAGGAAAAAATAATTTTAGATACATTGAAAAGGTCGCAATAGCTTGGCATGAACTTAATATAAAAACTGTTGAGGATGCACAGAATTACATTAGAAAAACTGAAGATAAATGGGGAACTTATAGAGAAATACTTAAATTTTTAGGAATTAGAAATACAGAAATAATGAAACCTCAAGAAGATATGCTTGAAAAATGGACGACTGTTTATAATTTTTCTTTAGATATAATAAAAAAGGCTTGTGATATATGCTTCCAAAGATTAAACAGAGCTGATTTTAAATATATAGATGGAATATTATCTAGCTGGAATAAGGATAATTTAAAAACCTTAAAAGAAATTGAAGAAAAAGAAGCTGCATATAAAAGTTTATCTTCTAATAAAGTTTATAATAATAAAACAACAACTTATAATAAATCTAATTTAAAATTTAATAACTTCAAAGGTCGTGATTATGATTATGACTCTTTAGAAAAGAAATTGTTAGGATGGGATAAAGATGATTAAAAGCTATCAAAAAGAATTAGCATTAATATATGAGAATATAAGAATAGAAGAACAAAAGAAATTAGAAATTAGGCGTAAAGAAATTGAAGAAAAACATCCTGAGATTCTAGAATTTGATAATTTAATTCAAAAAAAATCTCTTAATCTCACCTTATCTATTTTAAAAGGAATAAGTGAGGGAGAATTAAAAAATATCAAAGAAGAAATAACTGATTTAAGATTTAAAAAATATGAAGCCTTAGTTGCTAAAGGTTATGACCCTGAATATTTAACTCTTAAATATCAATGTTCAAAGTGTAAAGATCAAGGCTATATAGGAAATAAGAGATGTTCTTGCTACAAAAAAAAATTAATTGATCTTTATTATAAAGATTCTGATCTCAAAGATACCCTAAAAACTAATAACTTTAACAATTTAGATCTTTCATTATTCCCTAATTATAAGATAAGTGATGATAAATATACTCCAAGGAGAAACATTGAAAATATAGTAAAATATTTTAAAGAAGAATTTATCCCTAATTTCAATAATATAGACGAAAATATTTTATTTTATGGAAATTCAGGTACAGGTAAGACATTTTTAAGCTGCTGTATTGCAAAGGAACTCTTAGATAGCGGACACCTAGTAGTTTATAGAACTATTGATGAATTAATAAAAAATTTAAGAGAAATAATCTTTGAAAATAATCAGGAACTTGAAGATTTATTAATAAACTGTGATTTTCTAATAATAGATGACTTAGGAGCAGAGCAGATAACAGACTTTTCAACTACAGAATTTTTTAATCTTTTAAATAAAAAATTATTAAAGAAAAAGAAAATGCTTGTATCAACAAATTTATCTTTGTCCGATATTAGTAAAACTTACACTGAAAGAATTTCTTCAAGATTGCTGGGAAACTTTAAATTATATAAATTTTATTCAGAAGATATTAGAATACAATTAAATTTAAAAAAAAGATAATAAAAATAAATATGTACTTTATACAGTTAGAAATATATTTCTAACTGTATTTTTTATAAATAAAAAAAGCTTTGGATTATTCCAAAGCTACCTTTTGGAGCTGGCAATAGGACTCGAACCTACAACCTGCTGATTACAAGTCAGCTGCTCTACCATTGAGCCATGCCAGCATATTGTTTTTAGTGGCGACCCAGAAGGGGCTCGAACCCTCGACCTCCGGCGTGACAGGCCGGCACTCTAACCAGCTGAGCTACTGGGCCTAACTTGGTGGAAACAACAGGGATCGAACCTGTGACCCCCTGCTTGTAAGGCAGGTGCTCTCCCAGCTGAGCTATGCTTCCATATTTGGTGACTCCTAGGGGAATCGAACCCCTGTTACCACCGTGAAAGGGTGGTGTCTTAACCGCTTGACCAAGGAGCCATATCTCTTAAATTTGTCCTCTCTCAAAGAGCACATTATTTATAATACATAAAGTTTTATATTATGTCAACACTTTTTTTACAACTTTTTTTTAATTAATATCTTTAAAAACTTATCAATAATATCTTTACCATAATTATAAATTTCATTATCCAATTTGTCTATATTTATAAACTTTTTCTACTATGATAAAATATATTTATTATATTTTAAGGAGTTTTATTATGATACATCATGATTTAATAATAGTTGGCGGCGGTGCCTCCGGACTTATTGCTGCCATAACTGCAAAAGATTATGGTTTAGATGTTGCCATTATAGAAGCTACTGATAGAATAGGAAAAAAAATTCTTACAACTGGTAATGGAAGATGTAACATTTCTAATAGAGGAATTTCTTTTCCATTTATAAATTATCATAGCGAAAATAATAACTTTTTTAATAATGCCCTAGCTTCCTTTACCGTTCAGGATACAGAAAATTTTTTCTTGACCCTAGGTTTACCTATTATAGAATTACAAAACAAAAAATTATATCCAAGATCTCTACAGGCATCTTCTGTTGTAGATATTTTTAGATTAGCAATAAAAGATAAAAATATACCTTTATACACAAATTGTAAAATTAAAGATGTCCACAAGAAGAAAAAGTTCATTTTATCCACAAGTAATGATGAATATAGTTTATTCACATGTAATAAGTTAATCTTAGCCTGTGGAGGAAAATCTGCTGTTAAAACAGGTTCAGATGGATCGGGTTATAATTTAGCAAAATCTCTTGGGCATAGCATAATTGAACCTATACCAGGTATTGTTCAGCTAAAGCTTGATGCCCCTTATTTAAAAGCTATTTCTGGAGTTAAATTTGACGGATATGCAACTTTACTTGTAAATAATGAAGTTATAAGAAAGGAATTTGGTGAAATCCTATTTACGGATTATGGAATATCTGGTCCGCCAATCCTTCAAATATCAGGTTTTGCCTCAAGAGCAATTTCAAAAGGTAAAAAAGTTGAAATTTTAGTAGATATGATGCCAAAGGAAAGCAAAGAAGATGTAGCTAATTTTATTGAAAATCACTTGGCTATTTTTTCTTATAGATCAATATCTGATTCTCTAATTGGAATAATAAATAAAAAGCTTATCCCTACAATTTTAAAGTGTGCAGAAATACAAAATATCCATATTCCTTGTTATGAGTTAACTTGGAAAGAAAAAAATAATTTAATTCATTTGTTGAAAGAATGGAAATTTAATTGTATCGCTACTAACGGATTCAATCAAGCTCAAGTTACAATCGGAGGAGTTAACACAAAAGAAGTTAATCCAAACACTCTAGAATCCAAAATAGTCAAGGATTTATACTTCTGTGGTGAAATATTAGATGTGGATGGAGATTGTGGTGGTTTTAACCTTCAATGGGCTTGGAGCTCCGGTCATTTCGTTGCAGAAAACATTTATGCAAGTTTACTGAACAAAAAATAGAAAAGATAATTAAAATTTAATAGTTATAATATCTTTAAATTACTTGCAGCAAATATAAAACTCTTCTGCTTATTTTACAGAAGAGTTTTATATTTCTTATCTATACTTATTATAAGTTTCTTTCATTTTTCCTTCTAATTTAGTTAATTCTTTTCCCTCTGAATTTAATACCTTATGTTGTGTAGTTAAAGTACCATCTTCATTATTAGTTATCTTAGTTAATACCTTTACTTCTTCCCCATATCTACATTCCTTTTCAAATATAACCTTTATTTCTTCTAACATATAATTGTCAATTATATTTTTAGGTAAAGTTTCAATTGCCCATTCAATATATTTTGTATTATTTACATGTCCATTAGAATCAATATCAGAATATCTCACCTTAAATATTTCTTCATAATCATACTCTTTAAAATCACTCAATCTAGGAAGTTTAAATTCACCTTCCATATCTCCAGCTTCACCATATATAGCATATTGCTCCTTAGGTATTCTCATAGCTCTTCTTTTTTTAATATCTAGCATTAAAAAGGTTGCGCTTCCTTCAACTATTCTTTCTCCATCTTCACCTATTATTTCATAATTTCTTACTGCATAAAATTTTTTAAATCCAATTGATTGAGTTATAACATTAATTTTTTCACCATACTTAGGATATCTTTTAACTTTTACATCATAATTATAAAAAATCCATGTCATATTTTTACTTAATAGCTCATTAACACCTGAACCCAAATCTTCTGAATCTTTATTTCCTACATCTGATAAAATTCCAAGAACTATAGGCATTGTACAATTTAATTTACTATCTACATTATAATAATAAATTTCATATTCCTTACTATATTTTCTTCCCATTATATCCTCCTAAAAAATTAAAGAATAGGGGCTATAATAGCCCCTTTATTATTTATTAATTTCTGTTAATAAAGCTTCTAAATTTAATCCATGAACAGATGCTGCCTCTTCTAAAGTTTCAGCTTGAGCTGATGGACAACCAACACATCCCATACCAAAAGCCATTAATATTTCAACAGCCTCAGGCTTATTTTTTATTACTTCCCCAATAGTCATATCTTTACTTATCATAATTATCCCACCTTTTATAAATTTTGTTAATAATTAAATTATAGTCTATTTTTTATATAAGTAAAATAAATAAAATATTAATTTTATTCCTACCATAAACCTCATAGCATAGCTTTATTTTATGTGTACAAACTATATGTTATAAGGAGGGAATATTTATGAAGAACTATATTTTGATAAAAAATACTGAAAACAAAATAAATTCCCTATTAAATACAATTCCTAGCGAAAATAATAAAGCTCCAATAATAAATTTAGTACAAACTCCTAACTACTATTATATATATATTTTTCTTAATGGACTAATAAAAGATCATATTTCATTAAAATACATAAATAATTTTCTTATATTAAACCTATCTTTAGTATCTAAAAATAATAATATAATATCAAAACATAAAAGAACTATTTATTTAAAAAATCTAGATATACATAACTTAGAAAATACAGTAAAACCTAATTTAATTAAATATAAAATTCCAATAAGGTCTACTATAATGACAAATAACTAAAAATAAAATTCCTCATGGTACAAGCCTTGAGGAATTATTTATAATCAATTATTCTTTATAAACCATTTCTAAATTAGCAAATTTACTATGAGAACCAATCCATGCCATTTTTACAGTTCCAACAGGACCATTTCTTTGTTTTGCTATTATACATTCACCTATACCTTTTTCTTCTGTTTCTTTATTATAGTACTCATCTCTATACAAGAACATTACAAGGTCAGCATCCTGTTCAATAGAACCAGATTCTCTTAAATCAGATAACATTGGTCTATGGTCTGCTCTTTGTTCTGGAGCACGAGATAATTGGGATAATGCGATTACAGGACATTGCATTTCCTTGGCTAAGGCCTTTATTGACCTTGATATTTCAGATACTTCTTGCTGCCTACTTTCGCTTCCAGAACTACCACTCATAAGTTGAAGGTAGTCAATTAAAATTAAATCTATTCCATGCTCCATTTTAATTTTTCTACATTTTGATCTCATTTCCATTACACTTAATCCAGCAGTATCATCAATAAATATTTTTGCCTTTGATAAAGGCCCTGTAGCTCTTGCTATTCTTTCCCAATCATCATCATCTAAGTTACCTGTTCTTAATTTAAGCATATCTACATTTGCTTCAGAACATAATAACTTATATGCTAATTGCTCCTTTGACATTTCTAGTGAAAATATAACTACACTTCTATTTTCAACTAAAGCTGCATGCTCTGCTATATTTAATGCAAATGTTGTCTTACCCATTGATGGCCTTGCAGCAATTAATATCATATCTCCCTTTTGAAACCCTGAAGTTTTAGCATCTAAATCCCTAATTCCTGATCCTACCCCAGTTATAGAACCTCTATTATTAAAAAGTCTTTCTATTTCTAGAAATCCTCTTTCTAAAACTGTTGATAAACTTTCATAATCACTAGTATTCTTAGTATCTATTATGTCAAATATTTTCTTTTGAGCATAATCAATAACTTCATTTACTTTATCTTGCTTATTGTAGCTTTCTTCTATTATTGCAGTAGAAGACTTGATTAATTTTCTTAACATAGATTTATCTTCTACTATCTTTATGTATGCATCTAAGTTAGCTGTAGTTATAACAGATGAAGCTATCTCTGATATATATGTTACTCCCCCTGCTTTTTCAAGCTTATCCCCTGATTTTAAATATTCTAACAAGGTTACTAAGTCAACAGCCATATCTTCTGAGTACATTTCTTTAATAGCCCTAAATATAACCTTATGCCCGTCTCTATAGAAGTCTTCTTCATTTAATTTTTCTAAAGCCTTAGATATTGCCTCCTTATCTATTATCATAGAACCTATAACAGATTGCTCAGCTTCTAGACTTTGGGGCAAACTTCTCATTATTGGCCCTTCCATAAGTAACCACCTTTCTTTTATCAATTAATTATAATTAATTATATCAAACTTTTTTATCTTATAAAACAAGGATTAAGCTTCCATCATAAAAGCTTAATCCCCTTATTAATATCTTAATCTAACTTATTTTCAAAGACTATGTCAATTACTTCTTCAATATTGCTTACAGTTTTTACTTCAATATCTGTTAAATTAAGAGGAATTTCTCTTTCATTATCTTTTGGAATTATAACCAGCTTAATGCCCTTTCTTCTAGCACCATATATTTTTTCAAAAATTCCACCTACTGGTTTTACTTCTCCTCTTAATGAGATTTCTCCTGTTATAGCAACATCTTGTCTAATAGGTTTGTTTAAAAGCGCACTAATTATACTTACTGTGATTGCAACCCCGGCAGAAGGTCCATCTATTCTTCCACCACCTACTACATTTACATGAATGTCGTAGTCTTTTATGTCTTTATCAGTTATTTTTCTTATTACTGATGCAGCATTAAATACTGAGTCCTTCGCCATAGAGCCTGCTGTATCATTAAATTTTATAGTTCCAGCTCCAGCCTTTCTTGATTCAAAAGCTACAGCTTCTATTTCCAGAGTTGAACCTATAAAACCACTTACTCCAAGGCCATAAACATGCCCAATTTGTGGCTTTTTATTGTAATCTATCTTTTCAATAGGAACATATCTTCCAATTGATATAACCTCTTCAACATCTTTTATAGTTATCTTCTTACAATTTTCATTAGTCTTATATAAAGCATAACCATAAGCATCTGCAAGTATATTTACAGCTTTTCTACCTTCTATAGTATATCTGCTTATAAGCTCTGAAATACCATCTTCCAATTCAACTTCAAGCTTCTTAGCAGCATTTTCAATTATCCCTTTAATATCATCTGAGGATAATGGTTCAAAATATACTTCTGTACATCTTGATCTTAATGCTGGATTGATTTGACTTGGATCTTTTGTGGTTGCTCCAATTAAAACAAAATCTGCTGGGGCTCCATTTTCAAAAAGATACTTTATATATTGAGGAACATTTTCATCATCAGGATCATAATAAGATGATGAATATTCAACTCTTTTATCTTCTAGCACCTTTAAAAGCTTATTTTGTAGTATTTCATCTAATTCTCCAATTTCATCAATAAATAATACTCCACCATGAGCCTCAGTTACTAAGCCTGTTTTAGGTTCTGGCACACCAATTTCAGCTAAATCCCTTTTGCTTCCTTGATATATTGGGTCATGAACTGAACCTAATAAAGGATTGGTTATTTCCCTAGGGTCCCATCTTAAGGTAGTTCCATCAACTTCAACAAACTTTGACTCTTCTCCAAAAGGAGTAAATTTTAACCTTTTTGCTTCTTCTAAAGCTAATCTAGCTGCTGATGTCTTACCTACTCCAGGTGGACCATATAAAATTATATGCTGTGGATATGGTGAAGACATTTTTGATATTAAGGATTTTATTGCTCTTTCTTGACCAACTATTTCTGAAAAACTTTCTGGTCTTAAAAGACTCATAATGTTTTTATTTAGCTTTTTCGAATCTAAATATTTTAGTTTTTCTAATTTTTTCTTTGTTTTTTCGTTTTCAGGTCCCTTTTGCTTTTTAATTATAGATAACTTAACCTCATCCATATATTTATCTTGTCTCTCTTGAAGGGCCCTTTCAACTTGTGTTTCTATTTTATTTTGAACATATTTTTTTGCTATAATTTCAGAAATATAATAAATAGTATCCTCTAATACTCCCCTTGCCTCTTCTTCAGTAGGAACTACCTTTGCTCCCTTTCCTTCTGAAGCAATAACATTAAGAGCATAAATCCTTTCATAGACATCTAGTGAATTAATGTACTTTTGAAGTTTAAACCTTACAGTTCTTGCTCTAATAGCACCTTCATCAAGTACATTGCTTAATATTTGATTTATTACATTAACCTGTGCATCTAAGGACAAATCACTATCTAATATAGTTTCAAAATTTTTTTCGTCATAAGTCTTCAAACTTAGTCCTCCTTATGATTGTGGTACAATTACAACTTTCATTTTAGTAGAAACCTCTGGATATAATTTCACTTCTATGTCATATTCTCCAGTAAGCTTTATTGTATCCATTACTATTTTTTTCTTATCTATTTTTAAATTAAAATCTTTATTTATTCTTTCTGCTATATCCTTACTTGTAATAGCACCAAAAAGTTTTCCATTATCGCCACTTTTAACTTCTAATTTAATTATTTTATCTTTTAATTCAGCAGCAAGCTTTTGAGCTTCTTCGATTTCTGCTAGCTTTTTCTTTCTTTCATTTTCCTTTTTCATGTTTAATATATGCATATTAGTATCATTTGCTTCTTCTGCTAATTTCCTAGGAAATAAAAAATTCCTTGCATATCCATCAGATATATTTACAACATCACCTTTTTTACCTAACTTTTTAACATCTTGTAATAATATTACTTTCATGTTATTCACCCACCTTTAAATGTTTTTTTATAGAATCCTTTAAGACTTTTTTCGCATTTTCTAATGAAATTTTATTTAATTGAGCTCCAGCCATATTCATATGGCCTCCTCCCCCAATAGCTTCAAGTATTACTTGGACATTAACTTCACCACTTGATCTACCACTAATAATTATATCAGAATTTATTTGAGCTAACACAAAACATGCATTTATTCCTGCTATATTTAAAAGCTCATCTGCAGCCTTAGCAGCTATAAAACCTTTTTTAATTCTACCTGGTGCAACTGCAATAGCAATACCATTCTTTACCTCTGCTGATCTTATAGTATCTGCTATTAATAAATAATCTTCCATATTATCCATAAACATCTTTTTTATCTCTACAGTATCTGCACCTAATCCTCTTAAAAATGAAGCTGCTTCAAAGGTTCTTACCCCAGATTTAAAAGAAAAGCCCTTTGTATCCATAAAAATTCCTGCTAAAAGACCTTCTGCTTCTATTGCTGTTAAATTTGGTTTTTGGACCATGTACTGAATTAATTCTGTTACCATCTCTGAAGTTGATGAAGCATATACTTCAATATAATTTAATAATGCTCCTTCTACAATCTCAGGACTTCTTCTGTGATGGTCTATTATTATTTTTCTTTGGACTCTTTCAATAATATCTAAATCTAAAATATAACCATTATTATGAACATCTACAATCATTAATAAGGTCTTTTCATTTATCAAATCATTAGCCTTTTCTCTGCTTATAAATAAATTATCATAATTTTTATCTTCTTTCAATTTATTTAAATAATAATCAATAGCATAAGTATCATTGCCTAAAATAATATTACAAGGCTTACCCAATTGTTTAACAACAGAAGACATACCTACTGCAGAACCAAAACAATCCATATCTATATTTTTATGTCCCATAATTAGAACATTACTACTTTCATATATTAATTCTTTTATGGAATGAGCTACAACTCTAGCTCTAACCCTTGTTCTTTTTTCTATCTCTCTTGTATTACCACCAAAAAATCTTATTTGCTCATTGTTTTTAATAACAGCTTGATCTCCGCCTCTTCCTAAAGCTAATTCCTTTGCTGTAATAGCAAATTTATTATTTTCTAAAGGACATGTTCCTCCTCTTCCAACTCCAATGCTTAAAGTGACTTCAAATTTATTTCCCCTATCAATATTTGAAATTTCTTCTAATATTTTAAATTTATTATTTATTTCCTCATCAATAAATTTATCTTGTACAGACATAACATACTTATTTGTATCATACTTTGTTATCATTGCCTTTAATCTTTGAGCATATGCATTAATACATTTCTCTATATCAGCAATCAGCATTGGCCTGTTAGCTTCTTCAGTACCCTCTAATACTTCTGAAAGATTATCTACTTCTATAAGCATAATGCTTTCCTTAGTATTTTCCATATTCTTAGAATTACTTATATCATTAAAATAAACTATATATATATCTTCATCTGAGTTAAGTTTTTCTAACTTACTTGCATATATTTTATATAAGGAATCTAATATCTTTATCTTTTGATGCAATTCTTTATCACAGGTAAGTAACCTAGATAAATTTAAGCCTCTTGCTATACTAGCAACATTTTCTCCAATTGGCGATTCCTTGTCTGTAAGTTTTTCAAATTCCTTATTACACCAAAAAATCTCTCCTGATTCCCTTATTAAAGCAACAGGATATATTAAATTCATTATATTATTTTTTATTTCCTGTTCTACTCTTTCAGTAATTTTAGCTATACTGTCTTCTTCCGTTTCTTTAACAACATAATTAGTTATATTGAATACAATAAAAATAATAAGTAAAAGAGAACCAAGTAAAGCATTATTCATAAAATAAAAAGTTATGCAAGCTAAAACAAAGATAATAGGTGTAATAATAGGTAAAACACCCTTAATAGTCTTTGTATACTTTGTTATTAAATCATTCCACTTCATAAAATTAATGGTGCTCCTTTAAATGTAATTGAAGTTTACTTAAACTTCTTCCATCCCTTTCATATTCATGTCCTTCAGCTATACCATTTTTTAATTTTCTTCTCATATCATTATCTACATCTTCACATGAATATCCTAATTTCTGCGCCAATACATATAATATTAGTATAGCTCCTGATATACAATTTAAAATTGCATCTTGTGCTACATTACTTCCCTTTGTAAGTAAATGATAGAATTCCCCAATTATACATAATAGATTCGCCTTTAACTTCTCTATCATTTTTATATTAGACATTATATTTAACTCTTCCCTTTTCATAAACCTCACCCCTATGCAAATACCCTGTATATCTATTTTAATTATAATTTATCATTAATGCAACAAATTATAAGAATAATTACAATTTTTGTAAATTTTTAAAAAATAAAATAAAACCCCTGACAATCAGGGGTTAATTTATATTACTCAGTTGTGAATGGTAATAATGCTATATTTCTTGATCTCTTTATAGCAGTTGTTAATTCTCTTTGGTGCTTAGCGCATGTTCCAGAAATTCTTCTTGGTAAAATCTTACCTCTTTCTGTAACGAACTTTCTTAGCTTATTAATATCTTTGTAATCTATTTGTTCAGCTTTTTCTACGCAAAAAGCACATACTTTTTTTCTAGATCTTCTAATTCTTCCACTAGATTTTTTTACATCTTTCATGCTAATTCCCTCCTTTTATATTAGACTTTTAGAAAGGCATATCTCCATCATCTACTGGAGTCATGTCCTCATCAAAACTCATTCCTCCAAAATCAGAGGAATTAGAATAATCAGAATCCATATTAGAAGCGCCAAATCCATTGTCAAAGGAAGTATTTTCTCTTCCACCTACTCCAGAGTTATTAGATCCTATGAATTCAAAAGTTTCAACTACAACATCTGTTGTATATCTTTTGGTTCCATCTTTTGCATCATAGCTTCCAGTTCTAATGTTTCCAGTTACGGCAATTTGTCTTCCTTTAGCAAGATATTGTCCTATTGTCTCAGCAGTTTTGTTAAAAGCTACACAGTTTATGAAATCAGCTTCATCCCTCTTAAAAGGTCTTGTAACTGCTAATGTGAATCTTGCTACTGCAACTCCACTTCCAGCTGCATAACTCAACTCTGGATCTTTTGTTAGCCTACCAATAAGTATTACCTTATTCATAACAATATCACCTCTTACGCTTCTTGTTTAACTATTATGTGTCTTATAACACCATCAGTGATTCTGAATATTCTGTCTAATTCTTTAGGTAATTCTGAATTAGCACTGAAGTTAATTAGTGTATAGAAACCTTCGTTAACCTTTGCGATTTCGTAAGCAAGCTTTCTCTTACCCCAAACATCAACGTTTTCTACTGTTCCTCCACCATTTTCGATTACACCCTTGAACTTTTCGATATTAGCTTTGCAAGCCTCTTCGTCTAATGATGGGTGTTGTATGAATATAGTTTCGTACTTTCTCATCATTTTCACCTCCTCCCCTCGGACTTCGGCTGTGTTTTACACAGCAGGGATTTACAATTTACTATTATATCACTCTGTAAATACTTTTTCAAGCTAAATTTCATCAGTTTTTATTATTTTTTTTGCATTTTTTTGGAACTTACTTCTTGGAAGCATTACGATTCTTCCACATTCTATACATTTAATTTTTATATCTGCACCTAATCTTGTTATTTCAAATTTATTATTTCCACAAGGATGCTGTTTCTTCATTTGTACAATATCACCTAAATCAAAATTTTCTATCATAACGAATCCACCCCAATCTTTATTTTATTATTTGAGTTTTAGGCGAAGGTATTTTTATATTATTCTCATATAAGGTTACCCTTAATTGCTTCCTTAATGCTCTTTCTAATTTCCATTGTGATAAGGGTTTAGCCTTTCCAGATATAGTTATTGTCGTTCCATAAACATTAATGGCCTTAACTCCTAAAACCTCTGGTTTTTGAACAATATCATCTTTATATTCATCTGCAAACTTTTCACAGCTTTCTTTCATTATTTCTATTGCCTTATCTACATCTTCTTCATTTGAAATTTCTATGTCCACTATAAAGCTTATATTTCCTCTTGAATGATTTGAAATTTCACTTATACTTCCATTAGGAATTATGTGTATATTTCCATTAAAATCTTTAAGAACAGTTGATCTTATTCCTATATTTTCAACTATTCCACTGAATTCTCCAACTGTAATATGATCTCCAACACCATATTGATCTTCAAATAATATAAAAAATCCATTTATTAAATCTTTGACCAAACTTTGTGCTCCTATACCTACTACAAAACCTATTCCACTTAGCACAGCAGCAGACACCTTGAATACATTACTTATTATAATAGCAGCTGCAGAAAAATAAACAGTATACTTTACTGTACTTTTTAATATGGTACCAACAGTCATAGCTTTATTTTTATCTATTGCAAAATTAGATTTACTCTTTACTTGTCTTTCTACAAATCTATTTATAAGTTTATCAGAAAACTTTCTTACTAAATTTGCGCAAATTATTACAATCAAAACGAGTATTATTTTATTAATAAGCTGTTCTAGTAATTCTCCCCCTTTATCAAGTATGGATTCCCAATTAATATTTACATTTAATCTTCCCTCTAAATCTTTACTTATCTTTAATATAGCTAGCAAAGCACTCCTCACCTTCTATTTTATTTTTGTAAATTCATTCTCATTTTTTCTATATATATTTTTATATACTATCAGATTACTAGATATAATATTATCAATATCTTCTTTATTTTCTATTCTTACGCATATTCCACAACTCTGAGTTATAGATGTTGGCGTAGGCATAATTTTAAATTCAAAATTACTTTCTTTTAATTTTTTTTCTGCACTCATTGCATCTAATGTATTTTTAAAAACTATAACATAATAAATCATATTTTCCTCCTGCTAAGAAAATTTATAGTATAATTGAATTTTCTTTAATTAATTATATTATAATGATTATTCTTTTTAAATAGCTTTAAATTACAACTTTTTTAATATATTTTGTAAATATATAATATTTATTTTATAATTTATATTATTAAACTATAAAAAGTAGGGAGTAAAATATGAAGGTTTATTTAGATAACGCAAGTACAACCTTTCCAAAACCAAAGGCTGTTACTGATTCAATATATAATTTTCTTACAAAAATTGGCGGAAATCCAGGTAGATCTAACCACGATAATGCTTTAGAAACAAACCGTCTTTTAATAGATGCAAGAGAAAAGTTAGCTGATTTTTTTAATTTTGATAAAATAGAAAACGTTATTTTTACAGCGAATATTACTTCTTCCTTAAATATATTAATTAATGGAATTTTAAAAAAAGGTGATCATGTTATAACCTCTTCCATGGAGCATAATTCAGTTATCAGACCCCTTTATCACTTAAAAAATAATCAAATTATTGATCTTGATATTGTATCAGCTAATAATTTTGGTTTTATATCTCCATCAGATATAGAAAATAAGCTAAAGAAAAATACAAAGTTAGTTATAATAAATCATGCTTCTAATGTTTTTGGATCAATACAACCCATAAAAGAAATTGGTGAAATATGCAAAAATCATAATATATTCTTTATAATAGATTCAGCTCAAAGCGCTGGAGTTCTTAATATAGATTTTAAAGATTTAAATTTAAGTGCACTAACCTTTACTGGTCATAAAAGTCTTTTTGGCCCTCAAGGCATAGGAGGTTTTATTATCAGCGATGAATTAAATTCTATTTGTTCTCCTTATATTCTCGGCGGAACAGGAAGCTTATCTTATTCCTTGATGCAGCCAGACTTTTTGCCAGATAAATTTGAATCTGGAACTTTAAATATGCCTGGAATATGTGGCTTATTAGAAGGTGTTAAATTTATAAAAAACGAAGGTATTAATACTATATATCAAAAGAATTCTTTTTTACGTTCTAATTTACTAAAAGAACTTCATAACATTAATAATGTTATATTATATGATGATATAGAAAAATATAACTATTATACTTCTTGCTTATCCTTTAATATAAAAGGCATGGATACTTCTGAATTATCTTATATTTTAGACAGTTATTATAATATAAAAAATAGATCTGGATTACATTGTGCCCCTTTAGCTCATAAAACTATAGGTACTTATCCTTCAGGAACTGTCCGCTTAAGTATCAGCTACTTTAATACAATAGATGAAATTAAATATGTTATAGATTCTATAAATAATATTGCAAAATTAAAATAAATTTTATTGTATAGTTATCTCCTTTATTGTTAATAATTTCAATAAAGGAGGTTTTTTATGGGTTCAAATTTTTCTGTTGATTCCTTTATGCCAAACACTTATTTAGAAATTAAAAATTTTCTTTTAAAAAATTTAAATAATGTTCTTTTATCAAATAGAGAAATTATCTTTTTATGTATTGGAACAGATAGATGTACAGGAGACTCTTTAGGCCCTTTAGTTGGGCATAAATTAAAACCATTAATGCCTAAAAATAAATTCTATGTTTATGGAACGTTAGAAAGTCCAGTCCATTCAAAAAACTTAGTTTCTATTTTAGATAAAATACATAGCAGTTTTTCTAATCCATACATTGTGGCAATAGATGCTTGTCTTGGTAAAATCAATAATATCGGAAAAATTTTTATAGAAAATAAGCCCTTAAGTCCAGGTCTTGCTTTAAATAAAAACCTTCCTAAGGTTGGTGATTTAAGCATAACAGGAATAGTAAACATTTCTGGAAATTTTGAATTTTTAGTATTGCAAAATACTAGACTGTATGTAGTTATGAATTTAGCAGAAGTGATTTATAAAGGAATTCTTCACTTTACTTTGGCGGCATCAAAATTAAATAATAAAAAAACTCTATATAATATTTAAATAACTTTCATTACTTAATCTTTAACAAAAAAGGAGTAATTCAAAATTCCTTTGAAATAACTCCTTTTTAATTTATCTATATTTTCCTTTATAATTTTTTATTTATTGCTTCATTTAAAACATAAGTTTCTTCTTCAGATAATTCGTATCTTGATATGCCCTTATCTACTGGTTTAGCATATGTCCTACTATCTTCTCTTGAATATATACCAGTTAAAATAATTCCATCATTATAAGAATCTAATATAGCTATTGAAAAACTCAAATCACTTCCTACATCTTCAAAAGCCTTATATCTCATAATAGCAATTTTATTTACACAACTCTTCATTTCTTCTTTTAACTCTTCATATTTATTTAAAGCTTCTTCAGATACCTTCATAGATTTATCTATTTCTTCAAGCTTAGAAGTTATAAGTTCTTCTAAGTTTTTATTATTACTTCCCCTCATAAATCTTCTATATTTCTTCTCTAATTTATTTATAGAACTATGTAATAATATTACAATGATAAAAAGTAAAATAATTATACCTAGTAATCCAATTATAATAAATGATGAATACTGATTTATTGTATTTAATATATTTTCCATCTATTATGTCCCTCCTTTTGAATGTTATCAAAAATATGTTTCACGTGAAACATTAAGAAAATAAATGTTTCACGTGAAACATTATAAATTCATTATTTCTAATATTCTTTGTAAATCCTCGTTTGAATAGTATTCAATTTCTATTTTTCCTTTGTTGTTTTTATTGCTTATATTGACTTTTGTCCCTAAGTAATCTTGCAATTTCTCTGTAATTTCTTTATAGTAAGGATCTAATTCATCCTTTTTCTTTCTTTCTTTTTTCTCAGAATTTAAATTTTTGATTACTCTTTCAAGTTCCCTTACAGAAAGATTTTCGTCGATTACTTTTTGCGCAAGTTCGCATTGTAATTTTTCATCAGTAACAGATAATAACACTCTTCCATGACCTTCTGTAATTACTTCATCAATAAGATACTGTTTAACTGTATCACATAAATTCATTAATCTTAGAGTATTTGTTATAGAAACTCTAGATTTACCAATTCTTTTACTTAATTCTTCTTGAGTTAAATTAAAATCTGTTAATAATTTTTTATAAGATATTGCCTCTTCTATCGGATTTAAATCTTGTCTTTGAATATTTTCTATTAAAGAAATCTCTAAAATATTTTTTTCACTTAAATCCATAACCAAAGCAGGAATTTCTTTTAACCCCAGTAATTTAGCAGCTCTCCATCTTCTTTCACCAGCAACAATAACATAATAATCATCCTTTTTAGTTACAATTATAGGTTGAATTATTCCATGTTCCTTTATTGATTGTGCTAACTCTGCAATTTTCTCATTATCAAAATTTTTTCTAGGCTGCTTATCATTACTTCTAATTAAATTTATATTGATAAGATTTTTTTCAACCTCTTCCTTGACGTTTATATCTTCAGGAATTAATGCACCTAATCCTTTGCCTAATGCAAATTTTTTACTCATTCTCTTCACCTACTTATTGTTTACTTAAAAACTCTTTAGTTAAAGACTTATAAGAATCCGCACCTTTACATTTTTCATCATACAACATTATAGGGAGTCCAAAGCTTGGTGCTTCTGCTAATCTTATATTTCTAGGAATCTTTGTATTATATACCTTATCCTTAAAGAAATTTTTAACTTCATTATAAACTTCATTACTTAAATTAGTTCTATAATCATACATAGTCATTACTACGCCTTCAATTTCTAAGTTTTTATTCAAAGACTTCTTAACTAGCTGTATAGTATTTATTAACTGGCTGACACCTTCTAAAGCATAAAATTCGCACTGTATAGGTATAAGAACAGATTCAACAGAAGTTAGTGCATTTATCGTTAACACTCCTAACGAAGGAGGGCAATCTATAAAAATAAAATCATATTCATCTTCTATTTCCTTAATTTTATTTTTTAAAATACTCTCTCTGTCTTCCCTGCCTATTATTTCAACCTCTGCTCCTGCTAATTCCATTGTAGATGGTGCTATATATAAGTTTTGAACCAATTCGCTTCTAATTATTACTTCACTAAGAGATGCATCTGCTGTTAATACATCATACATTGATAATTCTAAGTTCCTCTTATCTAATCCTAATCCACTTGTTGTATTTCCCTGCGGATCTATATCTATTGTCAATACTCTATAACCTTCCAGTGCAAGATATGCACATAAATTTATATTTGTAGTTGTTTTTCCTACTCCGCCCTTTTGATTAAATATGCAAATCTTTTTCATAAGCTCTATTTTAAGAGCTCCACCCCCTTCCCTAATAATATTATATCTACTTTTATTTCATAATTAAAGATTAACATAATAAAATTGATATTTATATTTATAATCTTATTAAAATTTATAATTTATTTTTTCAAATATTAGGTTTAGATAATCCAAATAAATATATGCACATAAAAAAATTGACAATTAACAAGCAAAAATAATTTATTTATTAACTGAAAAGTAATAAATAAATTATGAATTGCTTAAGTTAATAGTCAATTATAAAGTTATGTTAATTATATTTTATTTTATAAATCAGAATATTACTTTTTAGGGATAGTAACTGTAACCTGAATAAATTCATCAGTATCCTTAAATTTATATTCTGCGGGTATATTAAATTTACTGAAAACCTGTTTAATAGTATTAACATATAATTTCGCAGGAAATATACTCTTTACTTTCTTTTTATCTTTATTATTTAATTCCTCTCCCGCTAACTTTAGAAGTTCTTTATTAATAATCTCTTCTGTCGCCTTAACATTTAAAGAATTTTTTACAATTTTATCAATAACTTTTAATTGCAATTCTTCATTTGGTAAAGATAATAAAGCTCTTGCATGCCTTTCTGTAAGTTTATGTTCAATACAAAGCTCCCTAACTTTTGAGCTTAATTTTAATAGCCTTAATTTATTAGCAATAGTGGATTGTTTTTTTCCCATTCTTTTAGCTAATTCTTCTTGTGTAAACTTATGATCATGGATGAGGTTATAGTAAGCTTCTGCTTCTTCTATAAAGTTTAAATCCTCTCTTTGGAGATTTTCAAGTAATGCTATTTCTGCAGATTGAGTATCTGTAATATCTACAATATTACAAGGTATTTCTTCAAGCTCTGCCATTCTAGCAGCTCTCCATCTTCTTTCTCCTGCTACTAGTTCATAATTTTCTCCCCTTTTTCTAACTGTAATAGGTTGTATTATTCCATGAGTCTTTATAGATTCAGATAATTCTTCTAATGCTTCTTCATTAAAAAATCTTCTAGGTTGATAAGTATTTGGAAATATCTTATCAACCCTTATACTAGTAATTTCCTTATTCATATGCGATCAACCATCCCCTACTATTATGAATCACCGTTTTTTCAATAAATTAAAAATTCTATTTTCTTCTCTAAATTCCTTCTTTTTGTTCCTTAATATTGTAAGACAAATTCCTATATTAAATATTAATTATTTACAAAACTCATTATATAAATTATCTGTATATTATTTATCGACTAATTATATTGTACAATTTTGTAGAATATAGATTTATTTTATTGGTTTTTTCTTTACAGTTCCCGCTTTTCTTGGATAAGTTTTTGGACAAGGTTTTATCTTTTTTATTTCTACAATATTATGATTTAAATCGGATCCTTCTATATTTACTTCAATAATACTCTTTAATTCTCCGCCTAAAACTTCTATTGCCTTTTGTCCATCTTTTAATTCCTCTTCTATAGCAGGTCCCTTTAATGCTACAAAATAACCATTTACTCTTACATAAGGAAGGCAAAATTCTGATAGCACAGCCATGTTAGCTACTGCTCTAGAAGTAGCAATATCAAATTTTTCTCTAAGATCCTTATTTCTTGCCCCATCTTCTGCTCTAGAATGTATTGTTACTACATTCTTTAAACCTAATTCTCCTATAACCAAATTAAGAAAATTAATTCTTTTATTTAAGGAATCTAATAATGTTACCTGAGCATTAGGATTCATAATAGCTATAGGCAGCCCAGGAAATCCAGCACCTGTCCCAATATCTATTATATTTTTAGCATTTTTTATTGCTTCTGACTTAAATGCCTTTATACAATCTATGAAATGTTTCTTTATTATTTCCTCATCCTCTGTAATCGCTGTTAAATTTATTTTTTCATTCCACTCCTGAAGAAGTTTCATATATTTTATAAATTGATTATATTGCTCTTCTGACAAATCAACACCTGCTTCTAAAGAAGCTTCTTTCATTAATTGAAAAAATTCCATTACTGCCTCCAAAGAAAATTATTTTTTATATTTATGCTCTAAATAAATTAATAAAACAGATATATCAGCAGGTGAAACTCCTGATATTCTCGATGCTTGACCTATACTTATAGGCCTTATTTTTGAAAGCTTTTGAATAGCTTCAGTTCTTAATCCCTTAACATCATTATAATCAATATCTTCTGGTAATAATTTATTTTCAAACTTCTTAAATTGTCTTACTTGTTCTAATTGACTTTCAATATATCCTTCATATTTAGTTATTATATTTATTTGTTCCCCTATATCTTCACTATAATTTGGTCTATCTGGATCTAAGGAAGCTAATTTAAAATAATCTAGTTCTGGTCTTTTAATAAGTTCATAAAAGCTAATTGGCTTCTTTAATTCCGTTGATCCTAAGGAAATTAATATATCATTTACTTCTTTCTTATTTGTTATTTGTAGATTTTTTAGTCTTTCAACTTCACTTTCAACTGCATTCTTTCTTTCCAAGAACTTTTTATATCTTTCTTCAGTTACAAGGCCAACTCTATATCCTATTTCAGTTAATCTAAAATCAGCATTATCCTGTCTCAAAAGAAGTCTATATTCAGCTCTAGAAGTCATCATTCTATAAGGTTCATTTGTTCCCTTAGTAACTAAATCATCTATAAGAACTCCTATATATCCATCTGAACGTGTTAAAATCATTGGTTCCTTTCCTTGGATTTTTAAAGCCGCATTAATACCAGCAACTATTCCCTGTGCTCCAGCTTCTTCATAACCTGAACTTCCATTTAATTGGCCTGCTCCATATAGTCCTTCAATATTTATAAACTCAAGAGTTGGCTTTAACTGAGTTGGATCTATTGAATCATACTCTATAGCATAACCTGTTCTTAAAATTTCAGCACTTTCTAAACCTGGAACAGTTCTTATCATTTGTATCTGTACCTCTTCTGGTAAGGATGATGACATTCCTCCAATGTACATTTCTTGAGTGTCTTCTCCTTCTGGTTCAATAAATAATTGATGTCTATCTCTGTCTGGGAATCTCATAACCTTATCTTCGATAGATGGACAGTATCTTGGGCCTATTCCCTCTATTAATCCATTATACATTGGTGATCTATCTATATTCTTCCTTATTATTTCGTGAGTTTCTTCACTTGTATAAGTCAGCCAGCAATCAACTTGCTCCCTGCTAATATCACCACTCATGAATGAAAATGGCACTACCTTCTCATCTCCTGGCTGCCTTATCATTTTTGAGAAATCAACAGATCTTTTATTAATTCTTGCAGGTGTACCTGTTTTAAATCTTCTTAAAGAAATCCCCAAGTCTATTAATGATTTAGACAATTCATTTGCTGCTGCTAATCCATTTGGCCCGCTATTATATTTAACATCTCCAATTATTATACTTGCTCTTAAATAAGTTCCAGTTGTTAATATTACCGCTTTAGCAGAAAAATATCCTCCATTTCTTGTTAAAACGCCTCTTACTTTTCCATCTTCTACATCTAATTCTATTACTTCTAATTGTCTTAAGTCTAAGTTTTCCTGCTTCTCAAGAACCTGCTTCATTCTATTTTGATATTTCTTTTTATCAGCTTGTGCTCTTAATGAATGAACCGCTGGTCCCTTTGAAGTATTAAGCATTCTTGATTGTATATAAGTATTATCTATATTAATGCCCATTTCACCGCCTAAAGCATCTATCTCTCTTACTAAATGGCCCTTAGCAGTACCTCCTATATTAGGATTACATGGCATCATTGCTATTGAATCTAGATTATTTGTACATACTAATGTTTTTAATCCCATTCTAGCAGAAGCTAAAGCAGCCTCGCAACCAGCATGACCAGCTCCAACAACTACTACATCATATTGTCCTGCTTCGTATCTTTTCATTCTCCTTACTTCTCCTTACTTTCCACAACAAAATTCTTTAAATATTTTGTTAACTAAATCTTCTTCTAGTTCTGTACCTGTAATTTCCCCTAATGCTTTTAATGCTGAAATTACATATATAGAAACCAAATCAAGATATTCATTATTTTTAACACTTATGATAGCTTTTTCACAATTTTCTTTTGCTCTTATTAAAGCTTGCTTATGTCTTGAATTAGAAATAACTAAGCTTTCACTATCAATAGTTCCATTAAAGAACATATTTTTTACTTCTTCTTTTAATTTATCAATTCCTAAATCTTCCTTAGCCGATATCTTTATTTTATGTTCAAAAGCTTCTACAAGTTTTAAATCAATTTTATTTTCTAAATCTATTTTATTTAATAAAAGGATAGTCTTTTTATTTTTTACTGCTTCTATAATTTCAAAATCTTCCTTATCTAATTCTCTTGAAGTATCCAATACTAATAATACTAAATCAGCCTCTTCAATTTTTTCTTTAGACTTTTCTACCCCTATTCTCTCTACTATATCTTCCGTCTCTCTAATACCAGCAGTATCAATAATTTTCACTGGTATTCCGTCCAAATTTATATATTCTTCAATTACATCTCTTGTTGTTCCTGCAATATCCGTTACAATAGCTCTCTTTTCTCTTAGTAAAACATTAAGTAAAGATGATTTTCCTACATTAGGTTTACCTACAATTGCAAGGCTTAATCCATCTCTAATAATTCTTCCTTCATCTGCATTTTTCATTAATCTATTTATATTATTAAGAGCTTCTTCTAGGCTCTCCCTTACTCTAGCTGGTATACTAGGATCAATTTCTTCCTCATCTTCAGTAAAATCTACTGCGTATTCAATTAATGCTAATACATTTAGTAAATATTCATTTAATTTACCTATTTCCCTTGATAAAGAACCATTGCTTTGCATCAATGCAGATTTCATTGCTAAATCTGTTTTGGCAGTAATTAAATCCATAACAGCTTCTGCTTGAGATAAATCTATTCTTCCATTTAAAAATGCTCTCTTAGTAAATTCTCCAGGTTCAGCTAATCTAGCTCCTGCCTTAATTGTCATTTCAAGAACCTTATTAGTTGAAGTAACGCCTCCGTGACAATTAATTTCTACTACATCTTCCGCAGTATAACTTCTTGGTCCCTTCATAAAGCTTATAATTACTTCATCAATAGCTTCCTTGGTATCTATATCTATAATATGGCCATATCTCATAGTATAAGTCTTCATATCTTTTATATCCTTGCCATTTTTAGCTCTAAATATCTTTGAAACAATATCTAAAGCCTTATCGCCCGAAACTCTAATAATGGCAATTCCACCCTCTCCTATGGCAGTTGATATAGCACTTATCGTATCAAATTCTCTCATACTTCTAACCTCCTTCTTTGTATATTTATCTATATAAAACTGTCTATAATATTCATTTAACACCGATTTTCGTATTTAATATTATATCCCTTTTTAACTAATATTCATTGTACAAAACTATTTTTATTTAGTCAAAATAAATAAAGGTAGGAAAGCCATTGGCTTCCTTACCTTTATTTTCTAATGTCAACAACAACTCTTCTATGTGGTTCTTCACCTTCACTAAATGTATAAACATATTCATTGCCTTGCAATGCTGAGTGTATAATTCTTCTTTCATATGGATTCATAGGCTCAAGCTTATAAGCTCTTTTACTTCTTCTTACTTTATAAGCAACTTTTTCTGCAACTCTTATTAGAGTTTCTTCCCTCTTCTTCCTATAATTTTCAGTATCTAAAATAACTTTTTTATATGACTCATCATGATTTTTATTCACTACTAAAGATACTAAATATTGAAGCGCATCTAAGGTTTCTCCTCTATATCCAATAATTAATCCCATTTTAGGACCACTTAAATTTATATAAAGAGAATCTTCTTCTTCTCTTATTCTAATTTCAGCCTTTATACCCATGTTATCACAAATACTTCTTAAGAATGTTATTGCTTCCTCTTTATAATCTCTTTTGACTTTTACTATAATTCTTGCAGGCTTACTTCCTATCAGATTAAAAAATCCCTTACTGCCTTCCTCTAAAACTTCGTATTCTACCTTATCTTCAGTTAAGTTTAAATCCCTCAAAGCATTTTGTAAAGCTTCACTTACAGTTTTACCTGTCATTTCTAATGTTTTCATACCCTATTCACCACCTAGTAAAATCCTATCTCTTTTTTATCTTTTTCTAGTCTTTGGTGTTGCTTTTTTTGCATTTTCCATAGCTTTGTATTTTTCTAATTCTACTTTTTCTTCTTGTTTTTTCTTTGCAGGTAAATAATTTACAAAATAAGTTTGTATTAATTGAATAACTCCACCTATTACCCAGTAAATAACTAAGATAGCTTTAAAATTTAAAGCCATAATACCCATCATACCAGCCATCATTATATTCATACTTCCCATATTAGGAGAATTTTCATTTTTAGGAGTTGCTTTTGATAATAACATAGTTGGTAAATAAGTACTTAAGAATGCTAGAACTGGTAATATAAAGTAAGGATCTTTCTCAAATACATTTGGTATCCATAAGAATGATGCGCTTTTCATTGCATCTGGACTTATACTATTAAATACTGCATACAATGCAAATAGTATTGGTAATGGTAATAATGATGGTAAACAACCTCCAAACATACTAGCATTATTTTCTTTTAAGCACTTATTATATTCTTCTTGCATTTTTTTAGGGTCATTTGCATATTTCTTTTGTATCGCATTTAACTGCGGTTGAATTTCTTGTAATCTTGCACTAGATCTGCTTGACTTAATATTAAAAGGTAATATTAACAATCTTATAATTAATGTAAAGATTGCAATTGTTAATACATAGGATACTCCACTCGGCTCCATATTAAATAATGAAATAATCCAGTCATGAAGTCCCTCAAAAGCATTAGTCAAGAATTGCGTTAAACCGTTCATAGTAACCTCCTTATTTTAATGGGTCATACCCTCCCCTGGAACATGGATGACACCTCAATATTCTCTTTATAGCTAAAAATCCACCTTTTAGTGAACCATATTTGGTTATTGCTTCAATAGCATATTGAGAGCAACTCGGAACAAATATGCACTTCGGTGGTCTCATTGGTGAAATATATTTCCTATATAAATGTATAGATTTTAGAAGTATCCTTTTTATCATTCCTTATATAATCCTGCCTTTTTAAAAAGTTTCTTCATAGCATTTTCAACTTCAAAATAGTCCTTTCCCTTTATTGCATTTCTTGCAATAAAAACAAAATCATATCCTTCTTTTAAACTATCCTTATTTAATCTATAACTTTCAGATATCAATCGTTTACTTCTGCTTCGAACTACACTATTACCAACTTTTTTACTAACAGATATACCAATTCTATTATAGGAAATGTTTTCTTTTGTTTTATTCTTGTTATTTTTATAAATATATAAAACTAAAAGATTATTAGCTATTGATTTTCCTCTTCTATACACTAATTTAAACTCATTATTTTTTTTTATTCTGTATACCATTGGAAATTCAGTCTCCTTTTTTCTGCATTGCAGAAAAAGGCCACTGTATGCGGCCCTTATGCTGTTAATCTCTTTCTACCTTTTTGTCTTCTTCTCTTAAGAACATTTCTACCTGATTTAGTTTTCATTCTTTTTCTGAAACCATGTTCTTTTTTTCTTTGTTTCTTTTTTGGTTGGTATGTCATGAACATATCATTACACCCCCTTTAAATAATAAAATTCTGTAGATCTATAGCAAACTACTATAATCCTAATTATTAAATTCACCTTCTTATTATATATATATCAACTTTTGATGTCAATACAATATAAATTTCTAATTTTGTTGATAAAATATATAATATTGTCCACTTTTTGTGGATAACTTATTGAATACATCATTTAACTTATGTTATTATTAATATTGCCTGTGAATAATTTTATTTACTTAAAAGGTTATCCACAATTGTTGATAACTTTGTGGATAGTTTGTGTTATTTTTATTAATATCTTTTAAAAATTTTAAAATAATCTTTTAAATACTGGGCTATTATAGTGTTAACAATGTTAATATTTGTACATAATTATATTGTGAATATTTTTTTTGGTTCTATTTAATCAACATAATTATTAACATGTGCATATTATCTTTTAACTTATTAACACTTGTTTATGTTTGTTAATAAATTTGTTGAATAAATGTTACTAATTTTTATAAAAAATTTTTATGGAGGATATGTAATGAATAATGATCTAACATCATTATGGGAAAAAACATTAAATATTATAAAGGGAGAAATGAGTGAAGTTAGCTTCAATACTTGGATAAAAAGCTGTAATCCTATTTCAATATCTTCCGATACAATAACACTCAGCGTTCCCAATTCTTTCACTCAAGATATTTTAGAAAAAAGATATAAGGATTTAGTTATAAATTCTATAGAAGCAGCCTGCTCTAAATCTTATAAAATTAAATTTATTCTTGAATCTGATGTTCTAGAAGCTGAAGAAAAGGAAAAAGAAAAGGAAGAAAATAAAAGAAAAGGAACTACAACATCATCTGTTACTGTTAACGATGAAATGTCCAGTACATTAAACCCAAAATATACCTTTAATTCTTTCGTTGTCGGTAATAGCAATAGATTTGCTCATGCAGCATCCCTGGCTGTTGCTGAAGCCCCAGCTAAAGCATACAATCCCTTATTTATTTATGGGGGAGTTGGTCTAGGTAAAACTCACTTAATGCATGCAATTGGCCATTATATTTTGCAAAGCAATCCAAATGCAAAAGTAGTCTACGTTTCTTCAGAAAAGTTTACTAATGAGCTAATAAATGCAATAAGAGATGATAGAAATGAAGAATTTAGAAATAAATATAGAAATGTGGATATCTTATTAATAGACGATATTCAATTTATAGCTGGCAAAGAAAGAACTCAAGAAGAATTTTTCCACACCTTTAATGCATTACACGATGCTAATAAACAAATAATTTTATCATCAGATAGACCACCGAAAGAAATTCCTACTTTAGAAGATAGGCTTCGTTCAAGATTTGAATGGGGATTAATTGCCGATATTCAACCACCAGATTTTGAAACACGAATGGCCATTTTAAAAAAGAAAGCTGAAGTTGAAAAATTAAGTGTTGCAAACGAAGTTATGGTCTATATTGCTACAAAAATAAAGTCTAATATAAGAGAACTTGAAGGAGCATTAATTAGAATTGTTGCCTACTCATCTTTAACTAACAGACCAATTACTGTTGATTTAGCTAGTGAAGCTTTAAAAGACATCATCTCAAGTAAGCAAAATCAAAGCATTACTATAGATTTAATTCAGGATGTCGTAGCCACTTATTTCAATATTAGAGTTGAGGAATTAAAATCCCAAAGAAGAACAAGGAATATTGCGCATCCAAGACAGATAGCTATGTATTTATGCAGAAAACTTACTGATATGTCCCTACCTAAAATAGGTGAAGAATTTGGAGGCAGGGATCATTCAACTGTAATACATGCATATGAAAAGATTTCAGATAACTTAACAAAAGATGAAAGTCTACAGCATACAATAAATGATTTAACTAAGAAACTCACTCAAAATTAATCAACAATTGTACATAATTTTTATTGAATTGCTTGTGGATAACTTTTTTAAAAATAATCATTGTTTATACTGTGGATAAGAATTGTATCTATTGCTTAACTTATCCACAATATTTTTTACACAAAAATTTACTTATATACGGGCTTATAAATACTTTTCAACAAATTCACAGCCCCTATTACTACTATTACTATATTTTATATCTAATTTATCTTATCTATATAAGGAGGATCTTATATGAAATTTAATTGTGAAAAACAAAAATTACAAGAAGGAATATCAATTTCAAATAAAGCAATAACAGGTAAAACTACAATGCCAATATTAGAAGGAATATATATTAAAGCTTCTAAAAATGGATTGACACTTATAGGATCAGATATGGATTTATCAATAGAAACTTTTGTTGAAGCCGATGTAATAGAAGAAGGAACTATTGTAGTTGATTCAAAAATATTTAGTGAAATAATAAGAAAATTACCTAATTCAGATATTTATATAGAAACTCTTGATAATGATATAATACAAATAACTTGTGAAAAATCTATATTTAACTTAGTTTATATGAAAGCTGAAGATTATCCATCCTTACCAGAAATAAAAGAAAATATATCAGTTGAAGTACCTCAAGATATATTAAAAAGTATGATAAGAGGAACATCTTTTGCAGTTGCACAAGATGAAACGAGACCAATACTTCAAGGAATTTTATTCGAAATTAAAGATAAAAAATTAAATTTAGTTGCCTTAGATGGATATAGAATGGCTGTTAGAAGTGAATACTTAGGTTCTGATGATAATATTGATGTGGTAATACCAGGAAAAACTTTAAATGAAGTAGCAAAAATTTTAGAAGACGTAAGTGAACTTGTTAAAATTACTTTTACTGATAATCATATATTATTTAATTTAAATAAAACCAAAATTGTATCTAGATTATTAGAAGGAAAATTTGTTAACTATGTATCATTATTACCACAAGAACACAAGATTTTAGTGGAAGTAAATAGACAAGATTTACAAAGCTGTATTGAAAGAGCTTCTTTAATGTCTAAGGATAGCAACAGTAATTTAATAAAATTAGACTTTAATGAAGATACTGTTATTATAACTTCGAATTCTCAATTGGGAAAAGTTAGAGAAGAATTAAATGTAAATTTGCAAGGTGGCGAATTACAAATTGCATTTAACTCTAGATATATTTTAGATGTTCTTAAAAATATAGATGAAAATGAAATTTATATGGAAATGACATCTAGTGTTAGTCCTTGTATTATAAGGTGCAAATCAAATGATAATTCAAGATATCTTGTTCTTCCTGTAAGATTAATGAGATAATGAAAGGAGAGTTATGCATAGTTTTTGAATAATTATGCAGAAAAATGGAAATGAAAGAAATTAAAATAAATACCGAATTTATAAAATTAGATTCATTTTTAAAATGGTGCGGAGCAGCATCTCAAGGAGCTGAAGCTAAAATTTATATTTTAAATGAAGAAGTAAAAGTAAATAATGAAATTTGTACTCAAAGAGGGAAAAAGATTAGACCTGGAGATATTGTAGAATTTAATGGTGAAAAGTATAAAGTTGTATAAAAATATTACTAATAGCTCAGAAAACTAATAATTACTTTTATTCTTCTAATTATGATATAATTAAAATAGGTGTTGCAATGTATATTAAAAAATTACAATTATTGAATTATAGAAATTATAAATATTTAGATATATCCCTAGGCAAAAAGGTAAATGTATTTATGGGAGATAATGCTCAAGGGAAAACCAATATCCTGGAGGCTATATATTACTGTGCCTTTGCAAAATCTCATAGAACATCAAGGGATAAGGAATTAATAAATTGGAAAGCGGATAGGGCTTATTTAAGTTTATTAGTTGGAAGAGAAAGGTTAGACAAAAATATTGATATAAGTATACTTAAGGACGGAAAAAAAGCAATAAAAATAAATAAAGTTAAAGTTTCCAAAATAGGTGAACTATTTGGGAACTTTAATGTTGTTATGTTTTCTCCTGAAGATTTAAAAATAATAAAGAATTCTCCTGGTGTTAGAAGAAAATTTATTGATATGGAATTATGCCAGCTAAATCAAAAATATTATTATAATCTTGTACAATATAATAAGGTTTTAATTGAGAGAAATTTATTATTGAAAAATAGAAATTTAGATAAGGAAATGCTAGATATATATGATATTCAATTGGCTGAATTTGGGCATAATATCATAATAGAAAGACTTAATTATATAAATAAATTAAATTTCTACGGAGAGGAAATACACAGGGATATATCTTCAGGAAAAGAAATTATAAAATTTAAATACATAAGCACTGTAAAAGAATTAGGTGACATAAAGAAAAACTTTTATGAAGCTTTAGTAAAAAATAGAGATAAAGATATAGAAAAAGGAATAACAACTATAGGACCTCATAGAGATGATTTTACTGTTCTTATCAATGAAATAGATGCAAAGAGTTTTGGTTCTCAAGGACAGCAAAGAAGTGCAGTTCTTACAATAAAGTTTTCGTCACTTAAAATAATAAAAGAAATAACATCAGAATATCCTGTTTTGCTTTTAGATGATGTTTTATCTGAATTAGATTTTAGTAGAAAAAGATATGTATTAACATCAATACAAGATATTCAGACCATTATTACCTGCACAGGTATAGAAGATTTAACTAATTATTTAGATAACAGTTCTAAAGTTTTTAAAGTCAAGGATGGAGAAATCCTATGATGAGGGAGGAATTTTATGTTTTTGCATTTAGGAGAAAATGTAGTAGTACCTATAAAAGATATAATTGGAATATTTGATTTAAATACTACAATGTATAGTTCAGATACAAGTTCTTTTTTAAGAATGGCTGAAGAGGATGGATTTGTAGAAAGAATATCAAAGGAACATCAACCTAAATCTTTTGTAATAGCAGAAGTTAATAAGAAAAGTAAAATTTTCTTATCTCCTATTTCATCTTCAACATTAACAAAAAGGGCTAACTTAGATTATAATTAATGATTCCAATGTTAAATCTTCGTGTAATTATATAAAATCTGTTGTGTTAGGAGGAGATTATATTGGAAAAAAATACACAAACTTATGATGAGAGTCAAATTCAAGTTTTAGAAGGTCTTGAAGCTGTTAGAAAAAGACCAGGTATGTATATTGGAAGTACAAGTTCAAGGGGATTACACCACCTTGTTTATGAAATAGTTGATAATAGTATAGATGAGGCTTTAGCAGGATTTTGTAATAATATTGAGGTTTTAATAAATGAGGATAATTCCATAACTGTTATAGATGATGGTAGAGGAATGCCAACAGGTATAAATGAAAAACTTGGAAAATCTAGTGTGGAAGTTATAATGACAGTTCTTCATGCTGGAGGAAAATTTGGCGGCGGAGGATATAAAGTTTCTGGTGGATTACATGGAGTTGGTGCATCAGTTGTTAATGCTCTATCAGAATGGTGCGAAGTAATAGTAAAAAGGGATGGATACTCCTGGAGACAAAGATATTCCAGGGGAAATCCAGTAACTGATTTAATTAAAATAGGTGAATCTGATGAGCATGGAACAACTGTTTCTTTTAAACCGGATGCAGAAATATTTGAAGACACAGTTTATGATTTTGAAGTTTTGTCTAAAAGGTTTAGAGAACTTGCCTTTTTAAATAAAGGGATTAAGATAAAATTAATAGATAAAAGGCTGGGAGAAGAAAAGGAAGAATTATATCACTTTGAAGGTGGAATAAGAGAATTCGTATTATATTTAAATAAAAATAAAGAGGTTTTACATGAAGAACCTATTTATATTGAGGCTATGAGAGATGATGTTTTCGTAGAAGTTTCACTTCAATATAATAATTCCTATACAGAAAATATTTATTCTTTTGCAAATAATATAGATACTGTAGAGGGGGGAACTCATCTATCAGGCTTTAAGTCTGCCTTGACTAAGGTTATAAATGATTATGCAAGAAGATATAATTATTTAAAAGAGAAGGATAATAATTTATCAGGTGATGATGTAAGAGAAGGATTAACTGCTGTTGTATCAGTAAAAATAACAAATCCTCAGTTTGAAGGCCAGACAAAGACTAAACTAGGTAATTCAGAAGTTAGAAGCATTGTAGATTCAATAACTGCAGAAGGAGTAGCTACATTCTTAGAAGAAAACCCTTCAATAAGCAAGTTAATAGTTGAAAAGGCATTGATGGCAACTAGAGCCAGAGATGCAGCTAGAAAGGCAAGAGAACTAACAAGAAAATCAGCCTTAGAAAGATCAACATTGCCTGGGAAATTAGCAGATTGTTCTTCTAAAGATCCATTAGAATGTGAAATATACATAGTAGAGGGAGATTCAGCTGGTGGTTCTGCAAAGCAAGGAAGAGATAGAAGGTTCCAAGCTATACTGCCTTTAAGAGGTAAAATATTAAATGTTGAAAAACAAAGATTAGACAGGATACTTACCTCTGATACTATTAAAGCAATGGTTACTGCCTTTGGTGCAGGCATTGGTGATGATTTTGATGAAAGTAAATTAAGATATAACAGAATTATAATAATGACTGATGCCGATGTTGATGGGGCTCATATTAGAACTTTACTTCTAACATTCTTCTTTAGATATATGAGGGGCTTGCTAGATGGAGGTCATGTTTATATAGCACAGCCACCTTTATATCAAGTTAAAAAGAATAAGAAGGAGTATTATGTTTACTCTGATGAAGAATTAGAAACTCTTTTAAAGGAACTTGGTGGAAAAGATAGTTCAACTAGCATTCAAAGATATAAGGGGCTAGGAGAAATGAATGCTACTCAGTTATGGGATACAACAATGGATCCAGAGAAAAGAGTATTGTTAAAAGCAACAGTAGAAGATGCTAAGGAAGCTGACGAGATATTTACAATACTAATGGGAGATAAGGTTGAGCCAAGAAGAGAGTTTATAGAAAAGAATGCTAAGAAAGTAAGCAACTTGGATATTTAGTACTAAAACGAGGTGAAGTAAGTACATGAATTTTAATGAGGGAAAAATTGTTCCTATTGATATAAACAAAGAAATGAAAAAATGTTATATAGATTATGCTATGAGCGTAATTGTAGGCCGTGCGTTACCAGATGTTAGAGATGGATTAAAGCCAGTTCATAGAAGAATATTACATTCAATGAATGAGCTTGGATTAACACCAGATAAAGGATATAGAAAGTGTGCAAGAATCGTTGGAGAAGTTTTAGGTAAATACCATCCACACGGAGATACATCTGTATATGATGCTTTGGTTAGATTAGCTCAAGATTTCTCAATGAGATATATGTTAGTAGATGGTCATGGTAATTTTGGCTCAGTGGATGGTGATGGGGCAGCTGCTATGAGGTATACTGAAGCCAAAATGAATAAAATTGCTGTTGAAATGTTAAGAGATATAAATAAAGATACAGTTGATTTTATTCCAAACTTTGATGGAGAAGAGAAGGAACCGGTTGTGCTTCCATCAAGATATCCTAATCTTTTAGTTAATGGATCATCAGGTATAGCTGTTGGTATGGCAACTAATATACCACCGCATAATTTAGGTGAAGTTATTGATGGAACTATAATGCTTATAGATAATCCTGATTCAACATCAACTGAACTTATGAGTGCTATTAAGGGCCCAGATTTTCCAACTGGTGCAGTGATAATGGGAACCTCCGGTATAAGAGAGGCCTATGAAACAGGAAAAGGTAAAGTGATTGTAAGAGCAAAATGTGAAATAGAAGAGGAAAATGGAAGGCATAGGATAGTTGTTACAGAAATACCTTATCAAGTTAATAAGGCAAAATTAATTGAAAGTATAGCTGATTTAGTAAAAGATAAAAAAATAACTGGAATATCTGATTTAAGAGATGAATCAGATAGAGAAGGTATGAGGATTGTAATTGAATTAAAAAGAGATGCTAATCCAAATGTAGTTTTAAATCTTTTATATAAGCATACCAAAATGCAGGATACTTTTGGTATTATAATGCTTGCTTTAGTAGATAATGAACCTAAGATATTAAGTTTAAGGGAAATTCTAGGAAATTATATTGATTTCCAAAAAGAAGTAGTAACAAGAAGAACAATATTTGAATTGGATAAAGCAAAGGCAAGAGCTCATATACTTGAAGGATTAAAGATTGCTTTAGATAATATAGATGAGGTTATTAGCATAATTAGATCATCTAAAACTACCGAAATAGCTAAAAATACTTTAATTGAGAGATTTGGCCTAAGCGATAAACAAGCACAAGCAATTCTAGACATGAGATTGAGAAGGCTTACTGCTTTAGAAAGAGATAAAATAGAAGAAGAATATGCAGAGCTTATGAAACAAATAGAGTATTTAAATTCTATATTAGCAAGTGAAGAAAAATTATTATCAGTAATAAAAGAAGAATTGTTAGAAATAAAAAATAATTACAATGATCCAAGAAGAACAAAGATAGAAAAAACAGTAAATGAAATTGATATTGAAGATTTGATACAAGAAGAAGAAGTTGTTGTTACTTTAACTCATGCAGGATACATAAAGAGAATATCTGCAGATACCTATTCTGCTCAAAGAAGAGGTGGAAGAGGTATTCAAGCTATGACAACAAAGGAAGATGATTTTGTAGAGCATATTGTTATAACATCAACTCATTCTGATATATTATTCTTTACAAATAAAGGAAGAGTATATAAATTAAGAGCTTATGAAATACCTGATGCAGGAAGAACTTCAAAAGGTACAAATATAATTAATCTTATAGCCATAAGTCCTGATGAGAGAATAGAGACTGTTCTTACAATAAATGATGATGTAACAGATGGTTACTTATTCATGGGTACTAAACAAGGGTTAGTTAAGAAAACTAACTTATCAGAATTTAAAAATCTTAGAAAGAACGGCTTAATTGCAATAAATTTAAGAGAAGGAGACGAACTATTAAAAGCAAAAATAACTAGAGGAGATGCAAATATAATAATTGTTTCTCAAAAGGGTAATGCGATAATATTTAGTGAAAAAGATGTTAGACCTATGGGGAGAACAGCATCAGGAGTGAAATCAATGAATCTGAAGTCTGATGACTTAGCAGTATGTATGGATATTGTGGTAGAGGATGAAGATTTATTAGTTATAAGTGAAAATGGTTATGGTAAGAGAACTCCATTAAGTGAGTATAAAGTTCAAAGAAGAGGCGGTTCTGGATTAATAACATATAAATCATCTGAAAAAACAGGTAAGCTTATAGGAGCTACTGTATGTAAAGATGATGATGAACTTATGCTCATAAATACAAGTGGAATTGCCATAAGAATTAATGTATCGGATATATCTGTTACAGGAAGAGCAGCTATGGGAGTTAGACTTATGAGAACTTCTGAAGAAGAGAAGATTGTAGCTATAGCTAAAATTTCTGGATCAGAAGAAGATAATGAATTAATAGATAGGGAAGATACTGAAGATAGAGAAATATTATAGTTTTAAAAAAGTACAGTTTAATAAGTACTTAAACTTATAAACTGTACTTTTTTTATTGTAAGATTTCATTAAATAAAAATAAAATATAGCAATTAAAAAGAAAAATAACCATAATCTTATCCTAGTGTATCATAATAAGAAAAATAGAGAAAAAAAGAAAAATTATAAGAAAAATAAGAATAATTTTATATAATGATTAAAGTTTGTTAAAATAATATTATGTTTAAGTGATAAGATAATTTTCGTCGCGAAGAGATGCGATAAAAAATTAAAATTAAAAAAATATTGACATAAGCTTTGAAAAGTGATAATATGAAAAAGTCGCTTGAGTGAGATGAAATAATTGGTCTTTGAAAATTGAACAGAATATTAAGTAAAGATAAACCAGCAATTCTTTTGAACGTCTAAGATTAACTCAAAGAAATTTGAGACAGATTAAACTTTTTAGTGAGAGTTTGATCCTG